>Ga0164294_10006286_pt1 | contig 10167 bp, 8 predicted proteins | sample GEODES005metaG_FD_111479 | JGI IMG/M metagenome (GOLD analysis project Ga0164294, IMG submission 111479) | Oligotrophic lake water microbial communities from Sparkling Lake, Wisconsin, USA - GEODES005 metaG | ecosystem: Environmental > Aquatic > Freshwater > Lake | place: USA: Sparkling Lake...
CGGGAGGCGATCGACCGGGCGTTCGCCTACCATCAGCTTTGCCACGCGCACAATCGGGTCGAATTCGGCGGCCTGCTCGATCCGAGCGGCCTGCCTGAAACCGTGCTGAAGGCCGGGGGACTGAGCTCGCTCATCATCGGAACCAAGGCGAGCTGAGCATCGGACGGACGACGGCTTCGCTGGACGACGTTGCCGTGGGTCAATACAGCGGAGCAAACAGTATCGATTTGGGGAGCCTCCAACGGATGAAGGATGGCGGGGAAACGCTGAAGGGCGAAGCGGCACCACGGACGCGGTCACCTTCGCATCGGCGGTTGCAACGAAATGAGCAGACACGGCAGAAGCTTCTGGATGCTGCGGCGCGCGTCATCGGCCGCTACGGTTATGCCGGCTGCACGATTGCGCGGGTGACGGCCCGTGCGAAGATCGCGCACGGCACCTTCTATCTCCACTTCGGTTCCCAGCAGGAGCTGTTCGATTCCGTGCTGCCTACGCTCGGCAGCAACATGCTCGACGAGATCGGCCATGCCATCCGATCGAGCACCGACATCGTCGATCTGGAGCGGCGCGGGTTCGAGGCCAATTTCGATTATCTCGCCAAGCATTCCTACATGTATCGCGTCCTGTCGGAGGCCGAGCTTTACGCCCCGCACGCCTTCCACCGTCATCTCGACGCGATGGTGCAATCCTATACGCGGTCGCTGCGGCGCAGTCGTGAAGCCGGACAACTCAGTCGTTTCGAAAATGACGAGCTCGAAACCGTCGCTACCATGCTGATCGGCGCTCGTACCTATATGCTGATGCGCTTCGGTGTTCGTAACGGCATCATCCGCGAGCGGCTGGACGACCGGCTGGAGACCTATCTGAAGGTCGTCGCCAAGGGCATCAGCAGCTAGTCAGGCCGCCGTCAGGGTCTCCGCTTCGATCATCGCGGCGATGCGCGATCGCAACTGATCCTTTCGCACCTTCCCAGACGCCGTTCGCGGCAATTCGGTGACGCGTTCGATCCGCTCGGGGAATTTCTGGCGGGCAAGGCCATGTCCCGTCAGCAACGCCGATATCGCGGCGAGATCGATGGTGGCGCCGTCGGAGACGATAAGGAACGCGCAGACCGCTTCGCCCATGCGCTCGTGCGGCATCGCTACGACGGCCGCCTCGACGATATCGGGGTGGCAATGGAGGGCATCCTCGATTTCCTTGGCGCTGATATTCTCCCCGCCACGGATGATCAGATCCTTCTTGCGGCTGGTGAGCGTGACCGATCCGTCGCTCGCCAGATGGCCGACGTCGCCGGTACGGAAAAACCCCTCCGCATCGAAGGCATCGCGGGTCTGGATTTCCTCGCCATAGCCCAGGAACAAGGCCGGCCCCCGCACCAATATCTCACCGGTCTCGCCCACCGGCAGGATGGCGCCGGCGTCATCGACGACACGGACCTCGTAATCGTAGACGAAGCCGTCGGTCTCGGCGGCTGCGCCGCGGTGGTCAGGTCCAAGAAAGCCCAGTGAAATGAAGGGTGCTTCGGAACTGCCATAGACGCGGCAGGCGCAATCGTTGGCGAAGGTCCGATTGGCGAGCCTGATCACTTCGCTCGGCACCGCCGCGCCGCCGCAGGCGAACACCCGAAGGCTTGGCAAGGTCGATCCTGCACGCGCCGCCGCCCGCGTCAGTTCGGCCAGGAACGGGGTGGCGCCGACGGTCACCGCCACGGCGTGACGGTCGATCAGCGCGACCGCCTGATCCGCATCCCAGCTCTCCATCAGGACGGTGCGCGTGCCCTCGATGAGCGGGCGTTCGAGGCCGTTCGAATAGCCGGTGATGTGGGTCACCGGGGACGGCATGATGATCCGGTCGCCCGGCTGCGTACCCCAGTAAGCGGCACTCGCCCAAATCGAGCGCGCCAGCGTGTTGTGGCTGTGCAGCACGGCCTTCGGCTTTCCGGTCGTGCCGGATGTATAGAGGATCAGCTTGATCGCATCGGGATCGACCTTCGCGCGTCCGTCGTCGCTACCTTTACCGCTGTCGATCAGGGAATCGTAGCTCAGCAGGCCTTCGCAGGTACCGCGCACGGTAATGACGTGCTGAAGCTCGGGAAGGGCGGGGAGGATGTCCGCGATCATCCCGGGGTAATCGAATTTGCGATAGAGCGTCGGGATGAACAGTGCGCGGCTGCGGCAATCGGCGAGGATCGCGGCGGTCTCTGCCGCGCGGTAGATCGGGACGATCGGGTTGACCGCGAATCCCATCAAAGCGGCTGCCAGGTTGATCGCCGACGCCTCCGGCCAGTTGGGGACCATGAAGCTGACGACATCGCCGCGACGAAGGCCGAGCTTGTTCAGCCCCCTGCCGATCGCCATCGCCTCCGCGTAAAGCTCCGCATAGGTCCAGCGCCGTTCCTCGCCGAGGAAGGCAAGGGCCTCCGGATCATTCTCGACCCGCAGGACCGCGTCATCCGCGACCGTCCGGTCCAGCCAGAGCCCAGCGTGCCGGAACGCATCGGTTTGTCCCCTGGAGTAGCGCATCAGTGGAATTGCCCCGCAAGCCGGTCGATGTGGCAATCACTATCGCCGAAAAGCGAGCCGAGCATCAGGAGCCGCTTGAAAAGATGGCCGGCGACATGCTCATCGACCATGCCCATGCCGCCATGGGTCTGGATCGCCGCTTCCCCGACGAAGCGGCAGGCCTCGCCGACCCGGACTTTCGCGGCGGAAACCAGCGTCGAAGCATCCGCGCGGCCGGCATCCAGCGCGGCGGCGGCGGCGGCGGTGATCGCCGAGCTTTCCTGCTCCGCGATGGCCATGTCGACGAGCCGGTGCTGCAGGACCTGGAAGCTGCCGATCGCGACCCCGAACTGGTGCCGCTGCTTGACATAATCGAGCAGGGTTCGGTTGAGCGCGCCGATCGCACCGACGGCTTCCGCACAGACGGCGATGGTCGCGCGATCGAGGATCCGCTCCACGATCGGCAGCGCGTCCACGTCGGCCAGCGGCTCGGCGGGTGTGCCGTCGTAGGTGACGTGTACCGCGGATCTGCCATCGATCGTCGCATGGCGGTCGACCGTCATGCCTTCGCCCGATGCCGCCGTCAGATACAATCTCGCCTGCCCGGCTTCGTCGGCGGCCAGGACGACCAACCTGTCGGCGAGGTCGCCCTGAAACACCGCTGTCTTGACGCCGGTGAGGACGCCGCCGGCACAGCGGGTTTCCGGCATCGTCAGCGCATAGCCCGAGCCGGGCTCCTGCCATGCGACCGCCAGGGTCTCCTCGCCGCCGGCAATCGACGGGAGGATCGTCGCGCGCTGTTCGTCCGTGCCGGCGGCTGCGATCAGCCCGGCGCCCAATATCACGGTCGCGAGATAGGGCTCGAGCATCAGGCCGCGACCGATCGCCTCCATGACGACACAGACCTCGGTCAAGCCGCCATCGAGCCCGCCATGGTCTGCGGGCAGTGGCAGCGCCTGCCAGCCGAGTTCCGCCAGGGCCTGCCAGCTGGCGCGGTCGCCTCCCAACTCGGCCATCGACGCGCAGAGCCGCGGGAGATCGAAGGTGTCGGAGACGTAGCGGTCCACGCTGTCGCGAAAGAGGCTCAGCTCCTGGGAATCGAAAGCGCCCATATCAGAGACCCAGGACCGCTTTTGCGATGATATTGCGCTGAATCTCGTTCGATCCGCCGTAGATGGTGACGGCGCGTCCATGGAGATATTCGTTGACCGCGCCCGCCGCGCCGCGCGGGGCGGCGAGGGGCCCCGACCAGCAAGGGTCGAGCGCTTCGGTCTGATAGGAAAGACCCGTGCGCCCCAGGGCGTCGATCGTCGTGGCCGAGATGGCCTGCAGCAATTCGCTGCCCATGATCTTCAGGAGCGAGGCCTTGGCGCCGGGATCGGCACCGGCTTCGGCCTGCGCGAACAATTCCATGCACACGGCCTCCACGCCCAGGGTGCGCGCTTCCAGCGCTGCGAGGCGCCGCTGCCAGCTCTCCTTCGCGATCAGCGGGCGACCGGCTTCGAGGATCGAGCCGCAAAGGCCACGCAGGGTGTCCATCATGCGCCGGGCCTTGCCGACCTCCGCCGACAAAAGGCGTTCGTTGCCGAGGAGGAACTTGGCATAGGTCCAGCCGCCGCCCTCCGTTCCCACCAGATTGGCGGCCGGAACGCGCACGTCCTCGAAGAAGATCTCATGAAGGTGATGGTCGAGATCGATGCTGCGGATCGGCCGCACGGTCACGCCCGGCGATGCCAGATCGACGAGCAGGAACGAGATGCCCGACTGCGGACGGGCGTCCTTGCTGGTCCGTGCGAGGATGAAGATCATGTCGGCCCAGCCGGCCATCGTCGTCCAGATCTTCTGGCCGTTGACGATATAATCGTCGCCGTCGCGCACCGCCGTCGTCGACAGGTTGGCGAGATCGGAGCCCGCGTTGGGTTCCGAATAGCCCTGCGCCCACCAGATGCTCGAATCCGCAGTCGGGGCCAGCCAGCGCGCGCATTGTTCTGCCGTGCCGAAGGTATAGAGTACTGGCGCGACGTAGGTCACGCCGAACGGAACGAGCCAGGGCGATCCCTGACGATAGAGTTCGTCCTCGAACAGCCATCTTTGCAGGCGGCTCCAGCCGAGCCCGCCATGCTCACGCGGCCAATGCCCCGTGTGCCAGCCCTTCGCGTGCAGGATCTTCTGCCAACGGACATGATCGCCCTTGGACACATGCTGGTTCAGCAGGACCTTGGTGCGGATGTCTTCCGGGAGATGCTCGTCGCAGAAGGCGCGCACCTCTGCCCGGAGGCCGGACGCGATATCGATGGGAGAGGCGCGATTCATCGGCTTTCAGATCGCGATGTCCGCATAGGGGCGGCGCTTGACAAAAACTTCGGCATCGTTCCCCCAGACTTTATCTGACTTATGACTCATTGGTCAACTTATGCGCGCGCGAAACCCGGTTCTGGCCGACCATTATGCGGGATCGAACAGCAGGTGCAGCGCCTTCATCCCCCGAATGTAGATGCTCGGCCCCGGCACCAGATCGTTGCTCTCGTCGAGCCGCATGTTCGGCATCGCCGCGATCAGGTCCTCGAAGGCGATCGCCATTTCCGATCGTGCCAGCGCGTTGCCGATGCACACATGGGCGCCGACGCCGAACGCCAGGTGCGGCTTGCGCGCCCCGTCGAGATCGACCTTGTGGGGGCATTCGTAGACCTGCTCGTCGACGTTGCCGGCAGCATGGCGAAGCTGGACGACCGATCCGGATGGGATCTCCACGCCACCCAGCACGGTGTCCTTCGTGGTGCGGCGAAGATTGCCCTGCACCGGGCATTCGAGCCGCAGCACCTCCTCCACGAACAGGCGCATCGTGTCCGGCGACGCGCTCACCCGCGCACGCAATTCGGGGTCGCGCGCGAGCCGTAACGTGCCTGCGGTGATCGCGCTTGTCGTGCTCTCGTTGCCCGCCACCATCAACTGCTGGATGACCGAAATCAGTTCCTCGTCGTCGAGCGGACGTTCGCCGTCGATCTGGGCCGTCATCAGATCGTCCAGCATGTCGCCATGCACCGGCCCGGTTTCGCGGCGCTCCTTGATCTTGGCGAGGAAATATTGCTGAAACTCGACCAACCGCCCGGCATATTCGGTCAGCACTTCGTCGCTGCCCAGCAGGCCGCGCAACCCGACGCTGGCGTCCGACCAGGATTTCACCTTGCCGTAGAGCGCGTGATCGATGCCGAGCTGATCGCTGATCACGTAGATCGGCAGGCGCATCGCATATTCACCGACCAGCTCGACCGATCCGCGATGCTTGAAATCCGCGATCATCCGCTTCGAAACGCTCGAGATGTAGTCGCGCATGCGAGTGACCTTCGGCCCGGTGAAGGCGAGCTGCACCAAAGCGCGCGAGCGGCGATGCCACGGCGGATCCGCGGTCACCAGCATCGGCACCTGCGGCACGGCCTTGTCGAGGATCGCCTTCGTGGCGGCGGGCAGCCCGCCCGGGCGAAGATCCCACTGGTTGAGCTGCGCCTGCGTGTTGGAGAAGGTGGCCGTGTCGAGCGCGGCTTCGCGGATCAGATCGTAGCGGCTGACGATGTACATGTTGATCGCCGGATCGAGATAGACCGGCGCTTCGCGATGAAGCCAGGCGTAGAATTCGGTGAAGCTGTCCGATTGGGCGGCCTCGACGAGGGAATTGGGGTGGGGCATCGTGGCCATGATCAAACCTGCTGCAAAAGATATTTGTCGAGCGTCTGGTGGAAATGGCGGATCCGCGATTCCTGATAGTTCGCCAGGGTGACGTACCCCTTGCCGCTCGCCTTCATCCCCGCCTGTATCCGCGGCGAATTGTCGGTATCCTGATCGAAGATCCAGCCCATCTGGCCGAGGGCAGGGGCATCGCTCCACTGACCCGTCGTACCCAAATCCTGAGGAAGCGCAGGCGGCGGAGCGGGCTTGTCCGGATCATGCGGAAGCATGAACAGGATTTCCATGATCGACGTTTCGTGATCGTCGCCATTGGGACGGAAACGGTAGAACATCGGCGATCCGAGCGCCGTCCACACGACGATGTTGGGGAAAATGAAATAGTGGATCGTGTCCAGCATCTCCGCATCGGTGAACGCGGAGCAATCGATGCCGGCGGTCGCCATCATCGCGCGCCGCGTTTCCGCCAGAACCGCCCGGGCGGTAGTGCCTTCCGGGACGACGACACGATCAGCCCCGGCACCAGCCTTGTCCGACTTGGCGGTGACGACATCCATGATGTCCTGTTCGGAATATCGCCCGCCGAGATGGGGGCTCGATACGCTGTGCAGGACGTGCATCCGGCTGACATGATCGCGGTCGGGCCAGATGTCATATTGGGCGTTGGCGTCCGACAGGAAGGGCATGCCTTCCGGGTGGGTCGCCATGACATGATAGGATTCGATGAACTGCTCGAGGACGACCTTCCAGTTGCAGGCCACCTGCTTCTTGATATGCGCCGCCTTGTACTTGCCGGTTAGCGGATATCTCTCGAAGGCCTGGTCGATGCCGCCAAGATAATCGGCAAGGCTCGGCGCATCCGGATCGATGTTGAGAAACACCAGCCCCTGCCAGACGTCCGCCCGAACCTCGCGCAATTTGCGTTCGCTGGCGGGAAGGTGGCGAAAATCCCACTCGCACGGCAGCCCGGTCAGACGGCCATTGAGACCATAGATCCAGCCGTGGAAAGGGCAGCGCATCGTCGATGCGTGCCCTTGGCCGTCCGCCAGCCGCGTTCCGCGATGCACGCAGCTGTTGTGAAAGGCGTGGAGATGTCGATTCTCGTCGCGCGTGACCACGAAGGAATGCGTGCCGATATCGTAGACGACGAAATCGCCGGGGTTGGCGAGTTCGGACTCAAGGCACGCGAACTGCCACGTCCGCGTCCACATATGAGCCATTTCATGCTCGTGCGCAGCACGGCTGATCCATCGCTCGACCGGCAGATCGATCGTCGCCATCGCGGGCGCCGAAACGTCGCGAAGATAGGCGGGGACCGGCCGGGTCTCACGATCCAGCCAATCCTGTACCGACGCGCCCTCCTGTCGAGGCGTCGCACCTGGCGCCGTCATTGCCGCGTCCACAATCCTCTCCCGTCAGATGTGAATCCGATCGCCCAGTGATCAGGTGACCATTCAACTGACTTAACGATCATATATATTCCTGCGATGCGGAGGAGATGTCAATCGCTAACTGGCCGGCGCCTGAATATCTAAGATATATACAATGAAAACAATAATTTAATCGGAGATAATCGCGGGGTTCATCCTTGACGAACTGTTCGTCGATACCGCCCTTGACGATTGCGATAATGGGTCTAAAAATGACTGAATAATCAGAAAGGCACGTTGAGAGGATGGTCGCGTCGGAGATCGGATCGGCGGATATCGGCCCGGGAAGGCGACTTCCCGGTGTCGTCCGCATCCGTGGGGCGTGGCTGCTGGTGGCGTTGCTGTCGCTCGCAGCGGTCGCCTCCTATATGGATCGCGTGGTGATCAGCTTGCTGGTCGAGCCCATCACGCGCGATCTCAGGATTTCCGATGCGAGTTTCGGCGCGTTGCAGGGCCTGGCCTTCGGAATCTTCTATACCTTTCTGTCGCTTCCGATCGGGCGCCTCGTCGACAGTCGTCGCCGTCTGACCATCGTGGCCACTGGCCTGGGCATCTTCAGCCTCTGTTCCGTCCTGTCCGGCCTTGGGCGTAGTTTTACGCAGTTACTGCTGGCGCGGATCGGGGTCGGCGCCGGCGAGGCAAGCCTGACACCATCAGGCTATTCGCTGATCAGCGACGCATTCCCGCCGCATCAGATCGGCCGCGCGATGGGTGTTTTCACGATGAGCGCGTTCATCGGCACCGGCGTCGCCTATAGTGCCGGTGGCGCTATCGTGGGCGCGTTCAGCGCGCACGGCCCGCTTGACCTCGGCTGGTTTGGCGTCCTGCAGCCCTGGCAGCTGACGCTGGTCGTCATCGGATTGCCCGGCCTCCTCCTCGCGCCAATCATCTATTTTTGCCGGGAGCCGGTTCGCCGGGGTGCAGGCGCCCGCCAGATTCCTACGCTACGGGCGAGCGTGGCCCAGATCGGTCGGCTCCGTCGCGTGCTGGTGCCGATGCTGATCGGATTCGGACTGATCGCGCTCTCGAGCTATTCGTCCAACCTGTGGATTCCCGCCGTCTTCATCCGGGTTCATGGCTGGAGTGCCGCGGGGATCGGGCTCTGCTACGGGCTGTTCTATCTGACGTTCGGGAATGCCGGCGCTCTTTTCGGAGGGTGGTTGTGCGACCGCCTTCTGGCACGGGGTGTCACGGACGCGCCGGTGCGGATCGCCGCCATCGGCTTCCTGGGTTTCACCGTCGTCGGCAGCCTGACCCCGCTCGTCGCGGACAGCCGCGTGGCCATCGCCTTGCTGGCGCCGACCGTCTTCTTTTCGACGCTGCCCTATCCCCTTGCCGGGGCTGCGCTCCAGCTCATCGTTCCGAACCGCTTTCGCGGCCAGCTGAGCGCGCTCTATATCACCGTGGTCAATCTGATCGGTCTCGCGATCGGCCCTATGATGGTGGGATTCCTTTCCGATCTGATGGGCGGCGCATCGAACATCCGCTATCCGCTGGCGCTGGTGAACGGCCTTTGCGGGCCTCTGGCATCGCTGGCCCTCTATGTCAGTCTGCGGGCCTATCGCGCGGCGCGCCAGGCGCTGCCCGATACGGACGCGTGGAACGACACCATCCAAGAAGGAGATATCGCATGACCGGCCGGATGCGCGGCAAGACCGCTTTCATCACCGGGGCTGCCGAAGGGCTCGGCCTGGCGGTGGCTCAGCGTTTCGTTGCCGAAGGCGCGCGCGTGATCCTTGCGGATATCCAGGCAGACAAGGCGCGCGCGTCCGCGCAGTCGCTCGGGGACGCGGCGATGTCCGTCGCGCTCGATGTCGCCAGCGACGCGAATTGGCAGGAAGCGATCGCGCAGGCGGTCGAGCGGTTCGGCGGGTTCGACACGCTGGTGAACAATGCCGGGATCAGCATCGCCGCCGATATCGAGGCGGCGGATTTCGATCATTGGCGGCGCGTTCAGGCGATCAACAGCGATGGCGTGTTCCTCGGCTGCCATTATGCGATGCCGGTACTGCGCAAGGCCAGGGCCGCCTCTATCACCAATGTGACGTCGGCGCTGGCCGAGCGTGGCCATGAAAAGATGCCGGCCTATTGCGCTTCGAAGGCCGCGGTTCGTCATCTGACGGAATCCATTGCCCTTCACTGCGCGCGCAGTGGTTATGACATCCGCTGTAATTCGGTGCGGCCGGGCTCGATCCAGACGCCGATGCAGGATCGGGTGATCACGATGCGCGAAGGCTCGCCCGCCGAAGAAGCGGCCAAGACCGCGGCCAAGCATCCGATGGGGCGGATCGCGACCGCCGAGGAAGTGGCCAACGCCATCCTCTTTCTTTCCTCCAACGAGGCGAGCTTCATCACCGGTGCGGATCTGGCTGTCGACGGCGGCCTGAGCCTGTGATCGATCCCGCCGGTCTTTTTTCGTTGCGCGGGCAGGTCGCGTGCGTGACCGGGGCTTCGCGTGGTCTTGGGCGGACGGCTGCGGAGGCGTTGGCGGCTGCCGGCGCGGATCTGATCCTGGTAGGCCGTGATTGCGACGCGCTGACGCGGGCCGCGACCTC
>Ga0164294_10006287_pt1 | contig 10167 bp, 7 predicted proteins | sample GEODES005metaG_FD_111479 | JGI IMG/M metagenome (GOLD analysis project Ga0164294, IMG submission 111479) | Oligotrophic lake water microbial communities from Sparkling Lake, Wisconsin, USA - GEODES005 metaG | ecosystem: Environmental > Aquatic > Freshwater > Lake | place: USA: Sparkling Lake...
CCGACGGGTGGGGTGGAAGCTCGTCGTCCATCGTGCTGATGTAGCTCCGCAGCCGTTCCAACTCGTCGCTCACGTGCCGGAGCTTGAGCATGTTCTCGACGCGCTTCACGAGTTCGATCTTGTTGACGGGTTTCGACAGAAAGTCGTCAGTGCCCGCCTCGACCGCCCGTTCGATGTCGCCCAGCTCGCCCAGCGCCGTCACCATCAGGATCATGATCGAGCTGGTGGCTGCTTCCGACTTCAGCCGTTCGCAGACCTCGAAGCCCGACAACTTCGGCATCATCACATCAAGCAGGATCACGTGCGGCCGGAAGGAGTCGACTTTGTCGAGCGTATCGCGACCGTCCACCGCACTGGCGATCTCGCAATCGAGTTCGGCGAGATAGACCTCGAGCAGTTCGCGATTGGGCTCGTTGTCGTCGGCGATCAGCACGCGGCTGCGGGGAGCCTGGGGAGACGGCTGCGGGGTACCTGATTTGGAGGTGGGCATCGGGCGAGCTTACGTGGAAGGACAATGGGATTAGGTGAGTTCGAAGAGCGACTGGCTCTTCACGATCGCATGATCGTCTGGAAACGTGTGGAATGCCTGGAGCGAGAGGCTCTTTCCGCGGGTTTCGACGTCGATCCAGCTCAGCGCGCCGGTTGCCAGCCGTCCGGACGAGCTGAAATGGTGAAGCAGCCCGTGCTTACGGCCCTCGGCAGCGAGCTCGCCCTGAAAGGACCAGAACACCTCCGGCGCCACCCGCTCCAATTGGAAGCTCATCTGGTAGCAGACGCCCCCTCGACACTCCATCCGGTCACTCCGCTCGCCGTTGATTCGATGGGAGAGCAGTCTCCGCTTCTGGGGCAGCGGTTGCCCGGCGCCGGCGGCCACCTCGGTGAGCGTCAGGCCACCCTTCCGCCACGTCACCAGGTGGCCGGCATGAGTGATGGCCACGACCACCGAATACTCGCCACGGTCGATCCTGCGGGACGCGTGGATCTCGAACAGCTCCGGGTGCAGAACCCGCCCGTAAAGCTGGAAGACCAATTCGGCGACCTTGGGACGAGCCGACAGCACGACATGTCTCTCCAAGAAACGGACGCCAGGGCACAGGCCGATTCAGCCGACCTCTCCGCGGTCAGCGACGACAAACCAAGTATAGATCGTGGCCACACCCATCACCAAGCCAGGTGCCGCGATCTTTTTTTCCCGAAAACTACACCAGTCCCACGAGAAGGTCGTAGAAAAAATGCGTGCCGGCCGCGATGCCGAAGCCACGCAGCAGAAACAAGATTGCAAAAAACAATCCGGCCACGGCACGGAACGTGAAGCTATAGATGGCGAAGGAGTCGCCGAGAGGACCGATGTAGTGGGCGACACTGAAGAGCAGGCTTGACAGCAGAATCGCCCAGATCCCAGCGACGATCGTGGAACAGCCCAGGCGTTCGAATGCCCAGACGGCGACCGGCAGCATGAGCAGCCGAAACAGAACCTCCTCGTAGAGACCTGCCCCGCAGTAGCCGATGAGCCTCGCCAGCACCGGTTGCCAGACAGCTTCTGCCGCGAGGCGCAGCGGCAGGTTATCCCACTGCAGGAGCCCCGGACGGAACGGCCAGAGGTGCTGCTGGAGGTGGGCGATGCCGACCAGTACGACAGCCCAAAGGACGCATTCAGCCGCCATACCGGGGAGCGCCGCCACGCTCACCCGCCAGCGATCCTGTGCCAGAAACTGCCACGCCAGCAGTCCTGCCACGGTGAGCAGCGGGAGCAGGAAATATTGGCCAAATCCCATTGCATCCAGGAGATGGCGGAGCCAGACATCGGCACCGTTGCGCGGCGAACCGCGGCCCAGCAACAACACGCCGCCCTCGTAGGCCAGCACCAGCGGCAGCGTAAACAACAGACTCGTCAGAGGCGTGCTGGAGAGCTGCCAGTAGGTGTCCCCTTGAGCCGCATCGCCGCTGTGCTCCGGGTATTGCGGGTCTGCAGTGTCGTCGCCGTCAACTGCATGCACACCCAGATGCTGGAGATCATCGAGCGGCATGCCTTCAGTCGCACGGGCCGCGAATTGCGCAGCGTTCGACTCCCGCGTTGCATCAGCGGAGTATTCCCTGCCTGCGCGCGAGGAGCGTTTTTCGTTCGAGGGAATGTCTGCCATAGGACGCTTGCTATTTTGTCAAGGGCTGTGTCGGCACCAACAAGCACACCATCTCGAAACGATTTCGACAATGCTTCCACCGTCGGCGGAAAATTTTCTTGTGCGCTGCCGAACCGCGAGTCGCAATGTTTTTGGCGTCTGTGTACCGGTCGTTTTGCGTACACGACGCGTGAGATGAATCATCCTTGACATCTTGCACCCGCGCTTCAGAATGCCCCCTCAACAGGTGTGTGTGACTCGCTGACAGGAAGGTCACGATCACGCGTTTCCCGAAGGGGAATACCTGCAAGCGTAAAGAATCATCGTTTCGAATATTTCGGGGGCGACGACTGGAGGGAGCGACAGTCGGCGACTTTGGTCGTGGCCTGGATGTCCCCCCGGTTTCGAACGATGGCTTGGCGAAAGAGATGGCTTTTTTGTGGAGTTTGGCGGGGAACTCGTGAGGGGGTGTTTTCTCCGGAAGGCAGCAGGTGGATAGAATCCCCACGGTTTGCCTCCTGGTGTGAAACGCTATGGCACGATGCCTTGTCGGATGCGGCTCCAACGTCGGGAAACGGCGTGATTTTCTTGATCGAGCTATGGAGTTGCTGCGGTTCATGCCGGGTGTCACGCTGGTGAGCGTGAGTCGCTACCGGGATACCCGGCCGATTGGCGGCCCGCCTGGACAGGGCGTGTTTCTTAACAGCGCCTGCCTGATCGAGACCGATCTCTCCCCGCAGGAAATGTTCGGCATTCTGTCGGCGGTGGAAAATACGCTCCATCGCGAACGGGGTGAGCGGTGGGGTCCTAGAACGATCGACCTCGACCTGCTGCTCTACGACGATGTGATTCTCAACACCGAATCGCTGATCCTGCCCCATCCGCGGATGGTGACCAGACGGTTCGTGCTTGAGCCGTGCGTGGAGATTGCACCGGATCTGGTGCACCCGCTGGCGGCCTGCACGCTGGAGTGCTTGCTTGACAGCATCTCGTCGCAACACCCCTACGTGACGGTCGTCGGCGTCCCTGGTTCGGGCGCGGCGGAGGTGGCGCTGGCGATCGCCGACGCCACGCTCGCTCGGCTGGTGCATGCCCCGCCCGAATATGCGCAGATCACCAATCCGCAGATCTCCCGCCTCGCCGTGCACGACTCCTCGACGGACCATCGTCCATGGGAACAGGCGGTCGAGGCCTGCGCGCAGCCTCTGCTGGCCACACGGGCGGCGCCGGACCCGCATGGCACCGTCTCCGACTACTGGCTGCCTGCCGTGCGGCTGGCGGCCGCCGACTCGCTCGCGTCCGAGCCGCTGGGAAAGGTCACGTCTTGCTACGCAGGGCTTGCGGCCAAGACGATGCGGCCGCAAGTCGCTATTCTGCTGGTCGCTTCCCCGGAGGTGCTTGAGGAGCGGATGGTCCGCCCAGACGATTCCGTGGCCAGACTCCTGCGACTCCAGGACCGGATGACTGCCGCCCTCCGCTGCCCGGATCCCGTGGATGCCATGGTGCCACGGGCGGTGGTGCAAATCGACGCGGGAGACCTTGGTCGGGCGGTGCAGGAGGCGGTCGCCGCCGTCGAGGCGATGGCGTGATGCAGCAGGTCGTACACGATCCCGATCGCATGAGGGCTCTCGTCAACGAGGCGCGGGCCGCGGGTCAGCGCGTGGGATTCGTCCCCACGATGGGAGCTTTGCACGCCGGGCACACCAGCCTGGTGGCCCGGGCGGCCCGCGAATGCGACCGTGTCGCGGTCTCGATCTTTGTGAATCCCACGCAATTCGGCCCGCAGGAGGATTTCTCCCGCTATCCACGGACACTTGCCGCCGACACGGCGCTGCTCGCGGCCCATGGCGTCGACTGGATCTATGCTCCGGAGGTGTCGAACGTCTATCCGCCGGGGGATGCCACCCGGATCGTTGTGGGCGGGCCGGCGGTGCTGTTCGAGGGGGAGCGTCGGCCAGGTCACTTCGACGGTGTGGCAACGGTGGTCTGCAAGCTCTTTCTGGCCGTGCCCGCGGACACGGCCTATTTCGGCGCCAAGGATTGGCAGCAGACGCTCGTCGTGAAGCGACTGGTCCGTGATCTCGGTCTCCCGATCAGGATCATCGTCTGCCCCACGATGCGTGAGCCCGATGGTCTCGCGATGAGTTCCCGAAACGTCTATCTCTCCGTCGCCGACCGCCCCCGTGCCGTTGGGCTCTCCAAGAGCCTCCACCAAGCGGCGGGCCTCTGGTCCGCTGGCGCCGACACTGCCACGATCGAGCAGGCGATGCGGGAGACGTTGTCGGCTCACGGCGTGGTCGTCGACTACGCTGCACTCGCCGACCCGGAATCACTCGAGCCTGTGCCTCACGACGCGGCGAAGGCGGTCGCGCTGGTGGCCGGCCGCCTGGGCTCAACCCGGCTCATCGACAATATGGAACTTCCCGCCCGCGTCGCTCCGCAGCAAGACACGAATCGCTGATGCTTTCCACACTCTTCCATATTCCGATGCGGATCACGCTGGGCGAGACGTCGCTGCCACTGGCCGGCTTTGGGATCCTGATGTTCCTGTGGGCGATCGTGGCGGTCGTGATGGTGACGCGGACTGCTACGGCGCACGGATGGAGGGCGGCACTCGAGACGCTGGGCCTGCCGCTGGCACTGACGGCGGCGGCGATCCTTTGGCTCCTGCCGATCCTCGACGATGGCACGGGCGTGCCGGTGCGAGGCTACGGAGCGATGCTGCTGGCAGCGGCAGCGGCCGGCGTGTGGCTGTCGATCGTGCGCGGCCGCCGGATGGGATTCGACGCCGATACGATCCTGGCGCTGGGCATGGAGGTGTTCCTCTCGGGCATCGTCGGCGCGAGGCTCTTTTACGTGTTGGAATACCACGATCAGTTTTTTGCCCCAGGACGGACGTGGCTGGGGTCGCTCTGGTCCGTGCTGAATGTCGCGGCTGGCGGACTGGTGGTCTTCGGTTCTCTGCCGACGGCGGCGCTGGCGACCTGGCGGTTTGCCAGTCGCCGGGGTCTGTCGTTGCCGCGGCTGGCCGACTGCATCGTGCCAGGCTTGTTGGTGGGGCTGGCCATCGGCCGGATCGGCTGCTTCCTCAACGGCTGCTGCTACGGCGGCCCCTGCGATCTCCCCTGGGCGGTGCAGTTTCCGCCCGAGAGCCCTCCCTGGCTCGATCAGGCCGCACGGGGTCTGCTGCCGGCTGCGGCGACCGGAGGAGGCATGCCCTGGAGCCTGCCCGTTCACCCTGCGCAACTCTATGCCGCGATCGACGCCGCCATCCTGGCAATGCTTGTCTGTCTGGCTTCGGGCACGCCACTGGCCAGACGGGACGGCCAGGTGTTTGCGTTGGCCCTCACCCTCCATCCGATTTCCAGGCTCCTGCTGGAGGCGATCCGTGTGGATGAGCCACCCGCCCTCGGCACGCCCCTGTCGATCTCCCAGCTTGTGTCGCTCCTGCTCCTGGCCCTCGCGGCAACGCTCTGGTGGTGGACGTCCCGACAGCCCCCCAGCACTGGGAACAGTCGGCGGTCCCTGCCTCCTGAAAGCCTGACGATACGGTGCCGGGCGCATGGTCCACTCGTGGTTGAAATGCCGACCGACGAGCGGTTCCAGGGACTGTCCCTGCGGGTCACGGACCACCTGGGCCAGGAGTTCCCCCTCCCGGTCGGGAAACGGGCCGTGGCCCTCTGTCGCTGCGGCCAGACACGGAACCGGCCGTTTTGTGACGGCTCACATGCCTCCTGCGGCTTCCAGGCCGCTGACCCAGCCGGGGGCTAGCAGACGACAGGGGGCGGAAAATATTTCCTGGGGGTTTTGCGCGGTCTAGGAAAACGCTACCGCGGGCGGAAAGTGTTCTCCGGAAGACACTTACGTCATCCGACAGGTGTGGAAAACTCTCCCCGGAACCTCCGAACGATATGGACTGGCCGGCAAAACCCCTGTACGGTTGAGGGTCTGGTCAGAGAGAACCATCCGACGGCTTGCCACGATACCCCTGCATGAACGACATGATGTCGAAACCCGTCACGAACTTCTATCAGCGGAACAGCGTCTGGATCATGGCGATCCTGATCTTCCTGTTGCCTCTGGTGGTCGTCGGGGCGATCAAGGCCAAGGGCAATAACCGCAACGACGTGAAGGGCTGGCTGCCCCTCGAATACCCCGAAACCCAGACCTACCGCTTTTTCCGGCGGAACTTCCAAGGTGAAGAGTTCGTGCTGATCAGCTGGGACGGCTGCACGATGGCCGACCCCCGCCTCGAACTGCTCGCCCAAAAACTGCTCCCGCCCCCAGAGGAAGCCTCTCGGATCGACCGGCCGCTCTATTTCAAGTCGGCGCAGACCGGCCCCCGTGCCGTCGAACGGATGACGCAGGAGCCGCTCAACCTCGACCAAGAAGAGGCGGTTTCCCGGCTCACAGGGGCGATTATCGGCCCGCCGGCCCTGGGCGTTGCGGCCGGCACTGAGGCCGACAATCACGACACGCGGCAGACCTGCCTCGTGCTGACACTCTCCGACGCGGCCCGGGCCAACCTGCACGGGGCGATCGACCTCATCAAGGAGGTCGCTGCCAGCGAATGCGGTATTCCCGAGACCGAACTGCACATGGGTGGTCCACCCGTCGACAACGTATCGATCGACCGAGCCGGACAGACCAGCGTGACGATTCTCTTTGGCCTGTCGCTCGTCGTCGGCTTCATCGTGAGCTGGTGGAGCCTCAAGAGCAAGACGCTGGTGGCCATGGTGCTGGCCTCCGGTGTCTACAGCATGTTCGCCAGCCTCGCCGTCGTCTGGTACTCGGGATACCCCGTCGATGCGATCCTGTTGACGATGCCGTCGCTGGTCTACGTGGCCACGACGAGCGGCGCGATCCACCTGGCCAATTACTACCGGGATCAGGTCGCAGAGACTGGCATCGTGGAGGGGGCTGCAGGCCGGTCCGTGCACCACGCGCTCGTGCCACTCACGCTCGCCACCGGAACGACGGCGATCGGTCTGGCAACGCTCGGCGTCAGTGAACTCGTGCCGATCAGGATGTTCGGTATCTTCTCGGCGATCGGCGTGGTGGTCAGCTTTCTGATCCTCGTCTTGTTCATGCCTGCCGCCCTCGAACTGTTTCCCCCCAAACTCAAACTCGGCAAACTTGCCGATGAAGAGGGTGCTGACGGCTGGAAGCCAATTGAAACGAGCCGTTGGTGGGGCGTTGGGCAGTGGATCACGCAGCATAACGGCCTGGTGACGGCGGCCTGCCTGCTCGTTCTAGCCGGCGTGAGCTACGGTCTCACCCAGGTCGAGAGCAGCGTGCAACTCATGCGGCTGTTCTCCTCAAAGGCCCGCATCCGCCAGGATTACCACTGGCTCGAAAAGCACCTCGGACCGCTCGTTCCGATGGAAATCCTCGTGCGGATCGACGACGAGACCTGCCCGCTCACCTTTCTGGAGCGGATGGAGCTCGTGGAATCCATCCAGAAATCGATCGGCGACCTCGACGAGGTAGGGAGTTCGCTCTCGACCGTGACGTTCGGACGCAGCCTCGACGTAGGCGACGGGGGTGACGGGATCAGCGGCGCCGCAGCCCGTGCCATCGGCTTCGGCTCCCGAACCAAACGAAGCGTCCTCAATCGCAGACTCACGGCACACCGCCAGGACTTTCTCGCCGGCGACTATCTCCGCGAGGCTGAGCTTCCCGATGGAACCAAGCAGGAACTCTGGCGGATCAGCGCCCGGGTCAGCGCGGTCAAAGAGGTCGACTACGCCCTCTTCAAGCGGGATCTGCAGTCGAAGATCGACCCAATCCTCGCTGACCTCGATACCGAGGGCGTGAAGGGGGTGTCGGTTGACTACACGGGACTGGTGCCGCTTGTCTACAAGGCTCAGCACTCGTTGCTCGACGGCCTGACCATCGGGTTCATCTACGATTTTGCGATCATCGTCGCCGTGATGATCGTGCTCTGTCGGGCGGCCTCGGCGGGGCTCGTGCTGCTCCTGCCCGCCGCATTCCCCGCCCTGATGGTGTTTGGCACCATGGGCTGGTCCCACGCCTTCCTCAAGTCGCTCGACGCCGGCACACTGCTCATCGATATCGGAACGGTGATGGCGCCGAGTGTGGCCCTCGGCGTGACGGTGGATGACGTCGTGCACTTCATGCTCTGGTTCCGCAAGGGCATCGCCGACGGACTCGACCGCAAGCAGGCGACCATGCTCGCCTACAAGGGCTGTGCTCGGGCGATGTACCAGAGTTGGGGAGTGATTGGCATCGGCTTGTCGGTGTTTTCGCTCTCGCCGTTCGGTCCGACCCAGCGATTTGGCCACATGATGCTGGCAATGCTCACCGTCGCATTGGTCGGCAACCTCGTCTTCTTGCCCGCGCTGCTGTCGGGTCCGCTGGGGGCCGTCTTCAGCTGGAGCGTGCTACGAATCGAGCGGAAGAAGGCGGTCCGCGAAGGACGCCGGAAGGTGAAGTCTGATCCTGGCAGCGATGCCCTGCCGACGCCGCACGTTGTGCCGGGGCCGACAAAGCAGGTCGTGCATGCCTGAGTCAACCAGCCCGCCGTCCGAGACGGCGGGTCTGCCAGTGGCCACGGTGGTCCTCAAACCGAAACGGGCCAGGCCATTCTTCGGACGACATCCCTGGGTACTCGACACGGCCGTGCTCCGGGTCGATGGGGGGCCAGCCGACGGTGATGTGGTCGACCTGGCCACCCACGATGGCACGTTCGTCGCCCGCGGACTCTGGAACGCATCGAGCAAGCTCCGTGTCCGGCTCTACGCTTTTGACGCTGCCACCCGTCTTGACGATGCCCTGTGGAAATCGCGGATCGCGGCGGCGGTGACGCTGCGGCAATCGCTCGGTCTGGCGGATCAGAATGGAGCCGCCCGCCTCGTCAACAGCGAAGGGGATGACCTCTCCGGCCTGATCGTCGACCGCTACGCCGGCTGGCTCTCCGTGCAAGTCACGGGCCTCGCGATGTCGCACCGACTCGATACCGTCTGCGACGCTCTGGAATCGCTCGTCGCGCCGACAGGAATCCTTCTGCGCGGTGCGGAACGCGGGCTCTCCAAGCTGGAGGGCCTGCACCTACCCGACCGACTGGTCCGGGGCCAGGCACCCGCGGGACCGATTTTCGTCATGGAGCACGGCCTGAAGTTTGGCGTCGACCTGACTGAAGGACAGAAGACCGGGTTCTATCTCGACCAGCGCGACAACCGACAGGCTGCCGCGCGGTATGCCCGCGGCCGGCGTGTGCTCGACATGTTCTGTTATTCCGGAGGCTTCGGCGTGGCCTGCGCCGTGGCCGGTGGAGCCAGGAGCGTCCTGGCCGTTGATTCGAGCGCCAAAGCGACGGCCCTGGCGAAGGCGAATGCTGATTTGAACGGCGCCGCAAACGTGACCGTGGAGACCGCCGACGCCTTCGAGAAACTGGCCGCCCTCAAGGCGGCCGGCGAACGCTTCGGAATGGTGATTCTCGACCCGCCGAAATTCGCGCGGAGCCGCGCCTCGCTCGATGATGCCATGCGGGCCTACCACCGTATCAACCGGCTGGCGGTCGATCTGCTCGAGCCAGGCGGAATCCTCGTGACCAACAGCTGCTCCGGCGCCGTGTCGCGGGAGGATTTTCTCGTCATGCTGGCGGGCGTCGCGCAGCGGTCGGGTCGCACGATCCAACTGCTCGAGTGCCGTGGAGCCGCCCCGGATCATCCGGTGAGCGCCGGATGCCTCGAGGGCGAGTATCTCAAGTGCATCATCGCCCGAGTGGCGTCGTGACGCGTGGCCTCATTACCGCGCCGGCAGACGCCGCTCGGTGACGGGCTTGAATCCCTCGCCGACGGTGAGCAAGTGATCGAATACGGTCGGGGCATCGATTCCGTTCTCCATGGCGTTCTGGATCACGTAGGCGATTTCATCGTCGTCGAGTTCAATCCGTCGATCTCGCTGAATGGCAGTGATGAGATAGTTTCTTTCACCATGCCGACAGTCGTCGCAGAGCCATGCCTCGATGGCCTGCAGCGCTGAAAGCGATTTGAAACTTTCGACACGATTCTGCTCTTGGGTA
>Ga0164294_10006289_pt1 | contig 10166 bp, 11 predicted proteins | sample GEODES005metaG_FD_111479 | JGI IMG/M metagenome (GOLD analysis project Ga0164294, IMG submission 111479) | Oligotrophic lake water microbial communities from Sparkling Lake, Wisconsin, USA - GEODES005 metaG | ecosystem: Environmental > Aquatic > Freshwater > Lake | place: USA: Sparkling Lake...
CGCTTAATCAAGCTACTGCTGAAATTCAAAAATTTCGTGCACCTGATGTTTACAAGGGAAAGGGTATTTATCTAGAACAAGAAGTGATTAAACTTAAAAAAGGTAAACGTCAAGGTTAATTTAAATCTTTATAGTATTTTATAATTATCATTAAATGTCTCTTAAAAATTATTACAAACCTCGTAATAAAATTGTCTATATTACTAAATCAAAAGTATGGCCTGCAAAAAATGCGTATCTACGTCGTTTTTATACTATTCGTGGTCGCCGACTACGTCGCGAACAAGGTCTTTTTCGTCGTTGCGTGCTAGTTGCTACTTCAATGAAATGAGTTCTTGCTCGACGTTTTATTCGTCCAAGGATGCAATCTGTACGCACTCGACAAATTACTGCTAGGAATAAAAAAGCATATGGTCGTCCAACTAAACGCCGCTATTCAAAACTATTTTATGCTAAGCAACAACTTCGTCTGTTTCATGGTGAAGCTAAAGAGCGTACATTTCGTAATTTTTTTCTTAATTATCTAAAAGCAAATACCGTCCGAAATAAATCTTTTTTTTCGGCAATGGAATCACGTCTAGATAGGATTTTTTTTCGTAGGCGTCTGCTACCAACTATTTTTGCATGTCGCCAATTTATTTGTCACCAAGGTCTTGAAGTAAACGGGGGATGTGAAACCTCCCCACGAAAACTCATTCGTACAGGTGATATTGTTGCCGTGCCAGAAAAAGTATGGGAAAGCAGGTATTGAGACTTTCTTAGGCGTATTTATTTTCGTCGTTGAGGACTATATATTATACGTCGTCGCCTGTATAAACAAATAAAACGTATGCTCTTTTTTAGGCGTAAACAATCACATCTTAAACAAAAACAAAGGATAGTACAGCAAAAAAATAGGTTTAATATTAAAAGTAATGTTTATGGGCAAAATATAGTAATACTTAGTCGTCTAACCCACCTAAGGGATTCAACTAGCATTAGGCAACAAAAAAACTTTGTAACTAAACGATCAGTAAGTCTAGAGGAAGTAAAGAGCTTTGTAGTTAGTCTTTTTAATCTTAGTCCTTCTTCAAGCGTTGCACTTCAACTACTAACAAAATATAATAAATCTTTTTTTAATAGGTATGATACTCAAGTAAAGGAGGGTGAAGTAAAATCTGGAAGTAACACTCGAACACTTTTTACCTATCGTAGGGCTGATTGTCATAGTAGGAGGACGTCATTCAATCAACTAAGTCACGATCTGATGGAACATATTAAACAGAATTCACTAGACGGGGCATCACCCCTACCTACTCAGCTTCTTATTCAAAAATTTAATAATTATAAAAAACTAGCGTTTTCACTTCGTTTTCGTAAAATTGGGCTACCTTCAGTATATAAATATAAGGGTAACAATCTGCAAGCATTTACCCGAACAAAAAGGCTTCGTTTTTATTTTAAAAAATATAAAAAAACAAGGCAAAATAAAAAAATTATTCGTCTAAATGGTGTTCATAGGTATCTCCCTTCATATCTTCAAATGGATTTTCGCACGCTACGTGCTGTAAAAATTCAAACACCATCGGAAGAAAATATTGTTTATCCTTTTCATATGTCCCTGCCTAAAAGGTATTCCTTTTATCGTTCACGAGGATTTTTATTTGTGAGTTTAACGTAAATTTAGGTTTATTCATTTTTTTCCTATTTGTTTCCATTTTGAATTAAATTAGAAATTGCTTTATATATTCTTAAAAATAGTTAATGGGCTTTTTAAGTAAATACTATTTTTTAAGGGTTTTACAATACATATATATTAATGGTAGTTGCTGCTAAACTAATCGGTGCTTCTCTATCAACAATTGCTCTAGCTGGAGTAGGAGTAGGAATTGGAAATATTTTCAGTTCTCTTCTAATCGCTGTATCTCGTAATCCAAATGAAAAAGACGAACTATTTCGTTTTGCTATTCTAGGATTTGCGCTAACAGAAGCTATTGCTCTTTTTGCGCTAAGGAGGGCTTTCCTAATTCTATTTACATTTTAATTATAGCTATACTTTTTACTTGTAACAATTTTAAAATTGTTTTTGGGTTTTAAGTATTAAGGAAGTATTTTCCTGTCAAAAAAATCAATACTAGTTAGATTCATCTTCTAAAATACAAATTAATTTGTTTAAAATTTCCTTTATAGCCTCACCAGATAACATTCCGAACTCTATCAATTTAGATGTAAGTGAATAAGGAAATAATTGGGATACTCTTATCATGGGGAAACCTTTTAATTTTAATTTTTTTAATATATTAATGCTTAATAATCAAAATACGATTGATCACATTACAGATTCATCAGCTGATCTATCTTCACTTTCATTTGTTCCGGTTACGGATTATCAAATGGGATTTCAAGATCCAGCTTCTCCCGTTGCAGAAGGAATTTCTGCTTTTCATAATGATCTTAGGGTTCTTGTAAGGTTTATTCTTAGGTTTGTTGTATATGTTATGTATTATTGCCTAACAGTATTTGCTAAAGATATTTATAGCGATTCAGCTGTAAGTCAACTTAAATCAAAAAAATGAGGTACGGCAAAAAATCGACTAACTCATGAAACAGTCCTAGAAATTGTGTGAACAGTAGTACCAGCACTAATTCTAGTTCAGATTGCTATTCCATCATTTTCACTTCTATATTCTGTTGATGAAATCATTGAACCTCTATTTAGTTTCAAAGTAGTAGGTCATCAATGATATTGAAGTTATGAATTTATGGATACATCCGCTATTGTAGCTATTTATCATGATCTTAATCTGGATATTGAAGCGTCAAGTGGTTTTGATAGTTATCTTAGGTCTGAGGATGACATTAATTCAAATCAAGGGCTCACAAGTAATCGTCTACTAACTGTAGATAATCATCTTTTTCTACCAGCTCGTAGGCCAAGGCGTGCAAGGGTAACATCTGCCGATGTTCTACATTCATGAGCTGTCCCTAGCCTAGGTATTAAACTAGATGCTTGTCCAGGTCGTCTAAATCAAACATCACTGTTTATTAATCGTAGTGGAATTTATTATGGTCAATGTAGCGAAATTTGTGGGGTTAACCACGGATTTAGGCCAATTGGTATTGCTTGTCAAGATTTTGCAGGATTTGACAATCTTGTATATTCTTCATTCAGGGACTATGAAACGTTTAGGAACGCACAAGAATAAATTAAATTTTTAAAAGCTGTGGCTGAGCGGTCAAAAGCGACGGATTGTAAATCCGTTAAGTTTTACTTTACGTTGGTTCGAATCCAACCGGCTTTATCTTATGCAAAAAATTAATTGAATATCTAAAACAATTTTTTTTAGTTCATTTATTATTTATCTGACTTATCTTTTTTGTTCCCCGAAAACCCTTATTCAATATTTTCTGGAACAAAATATAAGGACTTTTTTTGTGACTGATCTGAATCTGTTTACGCATATTTATTCGAATATAAACATGTTTATTTGCTATCTTGTTTATGCACCATTTTTTCATAGGAGTTGTTTTAGGTGATTTAATAAGTATACGCCAGCAAATTATACACATTTTAGATCATTTACGATTAAGAGGTTTAGTTTCCTACATGTTCTAGTATTTACAATTAATCATTGAGATTTTTCTATCAGGCCTATTAATGAAATCCTGTCAATATTTACTAAGGATGCGAAAAGGATTGATTTTAATTATCTAAGGCTGCAATATAGGGGAGTTTACTGAGATCTTTATCTTTCACTACTTGTAGTATATACTTCCTTCTTTTTTTGTTTTGAAAAAGTAAAATGGGCAGGAAATTTTGTTTATTTTATAGATTACAAAATTGAACGAGCTACATTTCTGATTAAATCTGCAACTATATTTATTTTTACGTTTACAGTAGGAAACTGTTATCGTTTCCTGACATATGCTATTACACTCTATTTTTTTTGTGGTAATGGGCTACCTTCAGATATTATTGTTAGAATAATTAGCTTTATTAGGATTGAAGCTATACTTTTTTCAATTCGTTTTTTTTTTATTCTAAAAAGTTATAATGAACTGTTAAATAATTACGTAGTTTATTGTATAACGAAGCTTTTTTTCATATTTGTTTAAAACTATTATGAAACAGTTTATTCTCTCTAATATATAATTAGGTTTTTGATGTTTAAATTTTAATTTATTAAAATTTATTAGTTGAAGTGGGTTTGATCCTGGCTCAGTATGAACGCTAGTGACATGCTTGACACATGCGAGTCGAACGCTTATGTGAATAATATTTATATTATCTTTGTAAGAGTGGCGGACGGGTGCGTAATGCGTTAAAATAATGCCTTTTGATTCTATGAAGTAGAAATATGAATATAGAATAGTAGTAAGAAACGATAGTTTCTTTTAAAAAGTTGTACTCCAGCTGTCAAAAGATTTGTTAACGTAGGCTCAGGTTGTTGGTGAGATTAAAAGCTCACCAAGCCGAAGACCCTTAGTCGATCTTAGCGGATGATCGGCCACAAAGGGACTGAGACAAGGCCCTTACTTTTTTAGGCAGCAGTGTGGAATCTTGGGCAATGGGAGCAATCCTGACCCAGCAATGTCGCATGGGTGAAGAAGGTTTTATTTTGTTACTGACCGTAAAACTCTATTCTCAAAGAAGATAATGACGGTACTTGAGTAAATAGCTCCGGCCAATCTCGTGCCAGCAGCCGCGGTAATACGAGAGGAGCTAGCGTTATACAGTCAAACTGGGCGTAAAGGGTTCTTCAGCGAAAAAGTGTAAGAAAATGACGCAATTTTAGGGGGTAACTCTAAAAGTTATTTTTACTACTTTTTTAGAATTTTATTGGTGTTAATGTTATTTTATCAAGAGAGTTAAAATTCTTAGACTGATAAAGGAGGATCAAGGGCGAAAGCAATTAACAAAATATAATTGACGCTTAGGGACGAAAGCATGGGGAGCGATCGGGATTAGAGACCCCGGTAGTCCATGCCCTGACCGATGGGGGTTAAATAATTCTAATTTTAGGGTTATTACAGCTAACGCGTAAACCCCTCGCCTGAGAAGTACGGCCGCAAGGTTGAAACTCAAAGGAATTGACGGGGGCTTTTTGCAAACGGTGGAACATGTGGTTTAATTCGATGATCCGCGCAAAACCTTACCAGCCTCGACAAGGTGTTGCATGGCTGTCGTCAGCTCGTGTCGTAAGATGTATCGCGCAAGCGTGTAACGAGCGTAACCCTTAGCAGCTTTTGCCTTTATATAGTTAAATAAATTTATGGTTTATTTGTTTATATATTACTATGCTGAATAGCTTTATATTTAGGTATAAAACTAATTGGGGGATGAAGTCAAGTCGTCATGGCCCTTATAGGCTGGGCTACACATGTGTTACAATGGTATTTACAACAAGTAACTATGATGCAAATCGGAGTTAATCTTATAAAAATTACCTTAGTTCGAATTGTAGGCTGCAACTCGCCCTACATGAAGGCGGAATCGTTAGTAATCGTGGATCAGCACGCCACGGTGAATGTTTTGCGGCCTTGTACACACCGCCCGTCACGTCAGGGAAGTAACATTGACTCGAAGAACTTGTTTTTTATATTCAGCTTATTCTTAGCATTAAAATTAGTTTTTATTCTTAATTTTTATATTGGATATGAAAAAGGTATGACAGACAGGGTTATAACCGTGATGAAGTCGTAACAAGGTAGCCGTAGGGGAACCTGTGGCTGAATAGATAAATATACATACTTTAGAGAGCTAATACACCACTAAACATATATTATTTTTTATGTTTTTACAGGATGTAGCACAGTGGTTAGTGCGTCTGCTTTGGGAGCAGAAGGCCGGGCGTTCGAATCGCTCCATCCTGAAATATTTATAATGACAACAGCAATTAATTATCCACTTAATTCAATCAAAAATATTAAAAAAACAGTTCTACATTCGTATCATATTGTAGATCCGAGTCCATGACCATTTTATACAGGATTTTCTGCACTATTCAGGGTATTTGGTGCAGTTCTTTGAAGGCATGGCTTTACTCGAGGACTATCAGTATTCTTTTTTGGAATTTTTTCTGTTCTAAGGAATGTTACATTTTGATGACGAGACGTTATCCGTGAAGCAACATTTGAAGGACAACATACACAAGCTGTTCAAACAGGCCTACGCCTAGGTATGATTCTATTTATTGTATCTGAAATTAGGCTGTTTTTTGCTTTTTTTTGAGCATATTTTCATTCAAGTCTAAATCCAGCTCCTTCAATTGGAGCTGTTTGACCACCAAAAGGAATTGAACCGAGGGACCCTTGAAGGATCCCTCTCCTTAATACGGGACTACTACTATCATCAGGGGCAGCTCTTACATGATCACATTCTGCACTACTAGGGGGTCGTCTGAATGAAGCAACTCTAAGTAGGGGGATTACTCTTGTACTTGCTGTAGTGTTTACACTATTTCAAGTTTTTGAATATCTAAATGCAGCATTTACGCTTTCTGATGGTGTTTATGGATCAGTTTTTTATAGGCTTACAGGTCTTCATGGCTTTCACGTTATTGTAGGAACAGCCTTTCTAGCGGTAGCTCGTTATCGTAGGGCAGCTCAACATTATACTGTTTCTACACATACAGGATATGAAGCTGCTGCATGATATTGACATTTTGTAGACGTTGTGTGAATTTTTCTTTTCATTGTAGTTTACGTGTGAGGGGATGATTTTGCATCAAATACAATGGTTGAAGAGTTTAAACATTAACTCAATTTTAAAAGTAAAATTTTTAATGAATCTAGTAATTTTTGGTATAAATATGACTCCAACAAAAAAAGTAGCATTTGCACTAACAACACTGTATGGTATTGGTATTGTTCGCGCACAAGAAATTTGTGCTTCACTCGGGCTAACTCCGCAACTCAAAATTAAAGATCTTACAGAAAATCAACAAATTGCTATTGTAAAAAAGGTAAAGGATGCCTTTGTTATTGAGGGTAATCTTGAAGAACAAATTAAACTTGATCTAAATCATCATCAAACAAATGGAAGTCTACGAGGCTATCGTCTTCGAAATGGACTACCCGTTCGTGGTCAACGAACACATTCTAATTGTAAAACGGCACGCAAGCGTCTATCTGTACGTAAATTAACCCTTTAGGCTTGCTTATTTAAATATCCGTAAGATAGATGGTCGAGTGGTTTAAGGCACCGGTCTTGAAAACCGGAGTGTCATATAATGGCACCATGGGTTCGAATCCCTTTCTATCTGTAAACAATAGTAAAATGAATAGGACAACTTATCGAAGTATTAGGTCACTCCGTACAAAGCAATCGCAAGTTTCTGGTCGAAATTTTGAAGGTAAAATTACCGTCCGCCATCGCGGTGGTGGACATAAACAAGCTTATCGTATAATTGATTGAAATCGTTCTAAAACGAGTGGGCTCATTATTGGATTTGAATATGATCCTCAACGAACAGCACCTCTAGTTAAACTGTTCCATGCAGATTCGTCTACATTTTCATATATTCTAGCTCCAGCCGGTGTTAAGCTATTCCAAGAAATTTATACTTATAATGAAAAACTACCTGCAACTAAACTCCTTTGTGTTGGAGATTCCGCGCCAATTTCGTTTTTTGAAACAGGCGATTTTATTCATGCTGTTGAAGCTTATTCAGGACAGGGTCCTATCTTTGGTCGTTCAGCAGGTACATTTTGTCAAGTAAGGTCATTTGCTCAAGATGATTTTTGTTTTTCTGCACGAAAAGAAAACACTTATTATGCTAAAGTACGACTTCCGTCAGGAAGTCTTCGTCTCATTGATTTTAGTGCTCGAGCAACACTAGGTCCAGTCGCTCCGTCTATTTCAAGTAATAAGCATCTAGGGAAAGCTGGTCGAACACGTTGACTTGGCTGACGTCCTACGGTTCGAGGAGTAGCTAGGAATCCTGTAGACCATCCACATGGTGGTGGACAGGGTAAAACTTCTGGAGGTCGACCTTCGGTTACATTTAATTCTTGACCTACTAAAGGGCAACCTACACGACATGCTCGTCGTAAGAATAAACTTATTCTAGCACAACCTAAAAATTAACTTTTTCAATGGCTCGTTCTTCATGGAAACCCATTTATAGGCATCCCCAAGTAAGGGAAGGTTTTAATTCTAAACAAATTGTCAGGCAAAATCGTTCGACATTTATTACATCATCAAGGATCGGTTCCCATTGTCTCGTATATAATGGAAGGCGTTGATTTACTCTTGAAATTTCTAATGAAAGGGTAGGAAATTGTGTAGGCCAATACGCACCAACACGTAAACGACCTACACGTAAAAAAGTAACGAAAAAAAAATAAATGGGACAACAAATTCATCCAATTGGACTTCGTGTAGGTATTTCTCGAAAATGAGCTTCATCCTGATACGTTAATTCTAAAGAAACTACATCTCAACAAACGTTCGGTGTAATTTCTGCACGTGGAGGAATGTTCCTATCTGGAATGGAAGAAACTCTAACACATCTTTTTAAACGCTATTCTCTGACAAAATTTACCAATACATCTCGAGTGGTTATTGTCGATTTTCGCCTATTTAAAGGTTTTGGAGGTCATAGGTATGGGTTTAGGATTTATACTAAACTTCTTACTCAGAAATAAATTAACCAGAATATTTATGCTTATAAATTTTGACTCTTTTTTTATAAAACAAAAATGCGCAAAAGCGCCAGTTTCGCAGAATTTCCTAATTAGTAATGTTAATCATTTTTTTAATGATTATCTGTTTATTGAAAAGATTCTAAATAAAACATACATAACAACGGAAACTTGTAATTCAAATCTCTATAGTTCATTTTTTCAATATAGCATTATTAATAAGGGATCTGATTCATTTGTAACGTTTGATACAGTTAAACTTGATGTTTTTTCATATTATCTAGGTCTAAATCTAGCTTTTAAAGGAACGATTAATTCACTCAATATGCAGTCAAATGATCTATCGTTTTTTTATTATTACAATCAAGCATTTTCTTGCAATTCTTCTATACTAAATTCTCTAGAACTAATTAATAATAAATATACTCGATTTAATTATGCTCGTAATAGGCAAATGATTCTACAAAGTGGGTTTCTGAGTAATGGAACACAACAAGCTATTACCTTTTTCAATAATCTTTTTGTAAGGAATAATAATCTCAAAGTTAATTCAAAAATGAATACTCTATTTAGTAAAAAGCTACGTTCACAAAAACGTTTTCGTACCGTAGCACTTAGTTTTAACTCTACTCATAGGTTTAAATCATCTATGGAAGCGAAGTCATTTTTTAAAATTTATAGCGTAATCAAGTTTCAGCGCAATTCTTTTCTAAACAAAGAGGGCGCACTTTTTCCGCAAAGTAGGTGATTTCGAAGTAAAGTCGTTCAAAAGCGCATTCAACAAACTAAATCTAAGAGGTTTACCAAAAGTAATCTTGGGAGTATTTCTTCAATCAAAAAAGTAGGTACGTATCTTAAACCGCTCACATCGACTAGTCTAAATTTCAAGCTATATCCTACCGTTTACCAAGAAAATACACTGAATTCAAATAAATTTAGTCAATTTAAAGCCTTTGCTAGTTTTAGGATAAATGCTCGTTTTTCTTTTTATCAAATTAATGCGCTCTCTCTAACTCGTTTTGTTTTTGATCATGGAGTAAGGCAAAAACTAAAACAAACTCAGTCGGAAAATTCAGCTAAAAATAAACTATCAAAACAATATCTTGCCAAAATTGAACGTGAAAGGCTTAGGCGTTATCGTTCAACAGGTATTTACATTAAGGATCTAGTTCGTGTGTGTTTTTTTTCTCTATTCCTAAAAAAAGCAGATTTTCTTGCAACTTTTTTTGCCTTTACTATTTCGAAACTTTCTCGAAATCGAAAAGAACTGCCATTTGTACGATTTCTCATTCAGCTACTAAAAACGTTTTCTGCACAGAATAAGGATATTCTAGGTGTTCGTATTCGTTTTCAAGGACGACTAAATCGCTGACGTCGTACTAAAGCAATTCAAGGGTCAAAAGGAAAACTTACATTTTCTCGTTACGATACTCACGTTGAATATGGGAGGGGGCAAGCAATTACACGAAAAGGAACACTAGGGGTGCATGTTTGAATTGTTTATGACCCCCACTCTACACAACAACTAGCGCATTCAGTAC
>Ga0164294_10006291_pt1 | contig 10161 bp, 6 predicted proteins | sample GEODES005metaG_FD_111479 | JGI IMG/M metagenome (GOLD analysis project Ga0164294, IMG submission 111479) | Oligotrophic lake water microbial communities from Sparkling Lake, Wisconsin, USA - GEODES005 metaG | ecosystem: Environmental > Aquatic > Freshwater > Lake | place: USA: Sparkling Lake...
AACATGTTGAAGTGGATCTTGGGATTATTTAGCTCTCCGAAATGCCATTAGCAAATTTTACTATCATTGGATATCGAAACTATGTTGTTAGCGTTCTTAGTTCCAATTATAGATAAAGCAAAAATTGGATTTTGATGTCCATCTTTTGCTAGTAAACTTTTTTAAATAGGAGTGGATTTTGCTCTAATGTCCCACTGCACAATATATCCTGATTAAGTTGCACCAATTACAATATTCGGCTGGAAAGGATTGAATATTGCTTTTGTTACTTCATTCTGACATGTTAATGTGATTTCAGGTCTGTTTTTTAGATTGAGGGAAAAAATGTTTACAAGACCGTCAGGCTCATCATATCTAAATTCACTACATTTACTATAGCTTACCATCAATAATTCGGCAACCTTTAATGAGAAAAATATTTTAAGAATTTAGATTAAATCTTACTTTTGGGCTCCAATCCATGGAAGTGACTGCTCTTTTAACAAGGACGTTTGGCTGGAAAATGAATTATTATGTAATTTTTTCTCCTTTTTTATACTTATTTATTGCAGCTTCATCTTCTTCATTTTCAAAATATTCTCCCATTATATCAAATTCCTAATTCAAAGCTCTTTCAATCAGTCTACTTGATTTAGTTAAAACTTTGAAAGAGCTCATAAATTCTTTTTTCTCTCTTTCTATTCTTTATTCCTCAGTCTCAGGTGCAAATGCTGGCTCATCGCCAATGAAAGAACCATTAATAAAACTTCCTTTCACTGCAGATGTTCTGCTTTGCGATGAACTTCAAGATGTGGACGAAGAACGAGCACTGCTTCTTGCAACAATGGCTGCTTCGGGCTTGAAAAGAATGCAAATAGATCCAAAGGCGTCAGGTCCATCTCTTGAATCATTCAAGAGCGTCGCAGTTGGCGATCGTTTGCAGTCGGTTTTTGACCACGCAATTGAGAGCTCACTCGATAACCATCCGTTTAATACTTGGCTTCGGGCAACGAATAAGAAGACAATAGAGCACGAGCTTTCTACTTGTTTTCGCTGCCCAGACTCACACATTATACTTGTGAACTTATTGATGGGGAAATTCCAAAGCGCTCTTAACCTTAGCCCTATTATTTCTGTTCGGAAGGACACACCAGGCAGCCGGCCCATATTGTTCGCTCACGAGCCGACAGGAAAGAACAGCGGCGCAACTGCAGCAGCTCTTCGAGTGGTTGCGCTCGTTTCTTCCTACTTTGACGCAGACAAGTCGTTGCGGCCGAGTGACGTTGCGATTGTCATGGCTAAAATCAATAACTCGGCAGTTATGGGCGTTCTTGAGGTGAAGCTTGAAGAAGAGTTTGTTCGGCGGTTTGGGAACGGGAAAGATGAAATATTGTCTGAAACAGCTGTCGAAGACGAGAGTGGAATATCCGAAGCAGTAGAGGAGAGTATAGGACCTAGATCAAAAGGCGGAAAACGTAGTTGGGTGCACTACTTTGCCACAGAAGCTGATGCAGCCAGAATTACGATTAAGTGGTCGCGGGCCAAGAACAAGGCCGCGCTGTGTTCAGTGCACGCAATTAAGGGCAGGTCTGCACGATTGGTGGTCTTCTTGGGTGTAACAGAAGGCGCGATTCCTAGGGAGGCTAGAGTCTTCAGACACGTCGAGTTGGTCGATCAGTCGATATTAAACGTCGGACTGACAAGAAGCATTCAGTACCTCGCTATTGGATTCGCATTTAGACGGCCGTCTCGCTATCTATTTGAAATGAAGGAAGAGCTTAACAAATTCGCAGCGTTAACTTGGGATTCTTCTTCTTCTGATGGTGATGTTATTAATTCTCCTCAGTTACCACTTACGACGAAAGATGATGTCGAGGCAAGTATTCTGCGCGGCTATTTTGAAAAGCTGCGTAAAAGCGAGTTGGATGCACTTCGTCCTGACTGGAACTATGCTGCAAGTACGTACCTGATGACAGAGTCTGGTCGACCGGAGCATTTACTTTTTCCTGTGCGATTGTTGGCAGACCGGAATCAAAAGCTTTGCGATGGAGACGAAGCCTTTGATCCAAACACCTTCTCGCGTCGTTATTTACCAGGCTCAGCTCCAGTCGCCTTTCCTTCGTCGTTTGACACAGAAGATGATTTGATTGCTTGCATTGTAGGGGTGATGGGAGAGCTTGGACTGTCGCTTGCGATGAAAGCAAGAGGCGTTTCTTCTCTAAACATTGTTATCAAGGCATTGACTGAAGGCGCAGGGACGTCGTCGGAAAACGATGGAAAGGAAACGTCACTCGTGCGATTGCCTTGGTGCAGTTTTGACCTTGTGTACACAAATGACGATCGCGCGTTAGCTTCTTACTGGGATGTGGGAGCCAACGAGAGGATCGCTACCGGACAAATGACTCCGCGCGCTTGGCAGCGAGTTGTGTCTGAGTTAGAAGTTAATACAAACTCGGGCTCGCAAAACCCCGCATACAAGATTATCACCGAAGCGTACAGGAACAACGATGGGCTCAAGGAGTCGGAAGGGATTGAGACTGAAGAAGGAGTAGTAGTAGATGAGAATGGTGGTGTAAGTTATCACCAAGGAGGAGCGTTGAATCGCCCTGTACTCCTTGTGGATTCTCTTCTTCGTGACTCTCCTCAATATCTCTTAAATGGCTTCCAGACTGTTCTTGAGTCGATGCAATCATCGAGAGGAGTAATAGACAAGGAAAGAGGGGCAGAAAAACGATCGAATGATTTCTTACAAGAAGATACAATCGCAAAAGCGCTGTGGGGCGCAAGCGTCGTGAAGATGCTACTAACACAACGGGTGCGCCGCCCTCGAATGGCAGAGCTAATCGATGCTTGCCCTGACACCAAAGCTGGATGGTGGAGTCGATTAAAGAACAATATAGAGGTTGTGGCTGCTGAGCTATCGAGTAATGTTAGACCAAGTGAGTGGGAGTTTGGCCTCGCGCTTGAGCTCTCTACAGAAGAGGAAGACCGATCGGTGCTCGATGAAATGACCATTGAACAGTCTAGAGAAAGCGTTCGAATCGGAGTCACAGGATTCTGTGATGCTTATTGTCCAGGTACTCGCACTCTCTTGGAGGTGAAGGTCGGGCTTGGAGGAGCTCAGCGACTTCCAGCACCGTTATGGACCGTCCAGAGCGTGACGTACGCATCTATGGAATCTGACGAATGTTCGCCTTATAAAGCCTTTGCACCAAACAAACTCGTCATTGTGGATCTAGGCTCCGGAAGCTGCTGGACGCACGTTGGCGCGTCCAACACGTCTCTTCAAGCGTCTGCTCGTCTTTTCTTAAGGAAGGTCTTGCTGAGAGAGAGATATAGAAAGGAGCATGTAAAGAAAATTCTGCGTTTAACATAGATAACATAGACTAGGTCTAAAAATCTTATAGCATTGATTATTCTTTTGGCCTAGAGATATCGCGAGCAACAATCAAGCAAAGCTCCTTGTGTCCCTTCCAAGCGCTAACTTGGCACTCCCTAGAGCAGTACCACTCGTTATGACACTTTGCACAGCGTTTTTCCGCTGGTTTTCCGCACAAGGCGCACATCGGATCTCCTAATGTAGCGGCTTCGAATGTATCCTCGTTGTACACTCCGGCAAGTTGCTTCAGGTCATCATCGCCGTCACTGTCGGGCCAGACATCAGAAAAGGCAGTAGTTGGGAAGCTCTTGGGCTCGATCTTTGTACCTGGCTTAATCCTCGATCTCAAAGAGTGTCGCAACATGTATCGACCAAGTCTTGGCCACGACCACGTTCGTCGAGTCTTTCCGTTTGAGCCTCCAAGCTTTTCTCTCTCAATTGTTAAGAGTGTAGAATCAGCAGCAGAGGAATAAGAAGAAGATGACGCATTCAAAGAGGACGAACGCATCATAATAGACTCATTTTCCTCTTCTTCTTCTTGCTCGGTTCCTCTAGCTGTCAGGGCTTCATTTTGCACCTCGTCGTGCACGGCTGGAATCGCCTCAAGCAAGAGCCCGCCGCGTTGCTCAGGCGCTGACTCTGCACCTCGGATCGTTGATTCGTCCATGAACCGCTGCAGATCCGCAAGAATAGGCAGCTGGTCCAGCAAAATCTCGTTCAAAAACTTTCGGGCACGCGATGTCTGTGACCTCCGTGAACCGTCGTATGGGTACTTTTTTCGTAGGTCTGGCTCAAGTAGCAAGGCGTGCATCGTGAGCCAAGGCTGGGCCTCTAGCCTCGTGAGCTTGAGCAAGTCCCTTGGCTCAACGTCGACCCACTTGTGGTCTATATACTTTTGCCACACGCTTGTCGGAGGTTTTGGGGATGCCGAAACAACAATAGCAGAAGCGGCATTACTGGCGCCATCTGCTGCTGCATCGCCTTGCACAGCTGGTAAGGCCGCATTGATCTGCGGCGCAGGCCGAGAGATCCTGCGCACCCACGGCGGGTTTTCAATCAGCGGAACAACCAAGGACGCGACATCATGCGTTTCCATAAGCCGCGAAATAACACCCAGTGGAAGGCGAACGCAGTATTCAGACAAATATCTCAACATAGTTACACTCGTGACGGCAGCATGCACACCGATTCGCGCGCGCCAGCATCGAAGCTGTCGCCTAGCTGCTCTTGCTGGGTCAGCAGCGTCGCGTTCTAACAGTTTTGCGGCCGACTTGCTGTCAAGAGGCCCGCCGCCGCCAAATCCACTCTCTTCATCCTCTTCCGCCTCTTCTATCTCAACAAGCTCTTCTGCACTCAGTTGCCGAGCAGCAACAGATGATGATGATGAAGAGGAGGAGGAGGAGGAGGAAGTACCACGTTGTTTTCTCTCTAACCGAGCCTTTGCTTTTTGTTGATGAAAAATGAGAGAGGACACCTGCCTGCAACAATAGTCGACAAGGTCGATCAGTCCATCGCCCAATGCTTGCGCTGCATAGTCGTGGTAAAGGAGCACCTCTAACAGATTGCAAAGAACACTTTCATGGTGCATGATAAAATAGGCTCTCATGCATGAGCCGTGACCTCCTTGCCCTTGTCCGCCTCGTTCGGGCGGTTCAACGAGCGCAGCTAGACTGCCCAATATCTCAGGAAGAACTTGCTCTCGCCAAGCCTCCGTTGCAAGCAATAGGTGCAAGATCACAGGAAGTTTGTCGTGCGTAAGGAGCGAAGAGAGAACAAAATTGTCCGAATTTGTCGTTGCTGCATTGTGCGCAAGGAGATTCAGCTGCTCAATTCGCGAGTGCTGGCTAGTAAACTTGGAGCCGCCAAGGTCAGCAACACCCAAAGGATAAAGAGCTTGAACCCAACGTTCAACGTCTGCCACTTCCATCTTTTACAACAATTTTTGTTAAGGATAGAATAAATATTAAGCGCGTTTGCCGATTCGAAACGTTCGAAAAAGAGCTAAACGTTCGAAAAAGAGCTGAACGTTCACGAAAGATCTGAACGATCGAAAAAGAGCTGAACGATCACGAAAGATCTGAACGTTCACGAAAGATCTGTTTAACCTTGAGAAAAATGTCTTCTTTTCCTTTGGTGCCTCTATTGAACAGCAGAGTCTCAGATGAGGCTGCTTTATCGGTCCAGTTCTTGCCTCTCGAAGACGGTTACATAGTATCTGCAGGCTCGGACGAATGTCTGAAGTGTTGGGAGCTTAAGTATGTTGACGACGAGGCTGCAAAGTTAAGGAAAGAGAATATCAGTCTGGTTTGGTCTGTTCCTGGCGCACACCCCTTGGGAGTTATGAGCGTGTCTGCGAGCGCGGACGGATCCAAGGTTGCGACGACGGGAGTTCGCGGCGACTTGGCGCTTTGGTCAACGCCACTGCATGGAGGCTCTTCTTCTTCATCTCCATCGAATGGAAAGATGGAAAAGGTAGCTGTCGGTCCAGCAAGTGCATCGCCGCTTGATGCGTACAAGGTGGCGTACAATCCAGCAATGGAGACTCGCGCTAACCTCGTCTCTGGCAGTTTCAGTGGAGCGATTAATCTGTGGAGTGTCTTGGAAGAACGACAAGAGTCGGCAATGGATATGGATGACGATGGACTAGGATTAGGCGAAGACTTGAATCTTTCTTCCTCCTCCTCCTCCTCCTCGTCCTCTTCCTCCTCTTCCATTTCGATAGAAAAGGTCTCATCAACAAGCAGCTTGCGCGGTGCTTTTGCCATGTGTGTTGCGTTTAGTCCAGACGGTCTTAGAGCTGCAGCTGGGCACGCAGACGGAACAGTGTCAATAGTAGATGTAACAACAGGGAAGCTAGTTTCGACTCTTGAAGCGCACCTGCGGTGCGTTCGCGAAATAAGCTGGGCTCCTGTGCCGCTTAGCGGAGACGGGTCGCTCTTATACACGGCATCAGACGACGGAAGGATTGGTGTGTTTGATGCAGCCAATGGCTCTACTTACGCGAACGTGTCCATGCTGACGGGACACACGTCCTTTGTGGCGAGCATAGCCGCCTGCAGCACTAGGCCAGGGTACGTAGCGTCTGGAGGGGCTGATCGGTCAGTCAAGCTGTGGGACATTCGGCGACCAGTCGCGTTGCAATCCTTCGATGTGCACAACAGCACAGTAACAGCGCTTTCGTGGGCGCCCGAAAAATGTGTATCGGGTCCTAATCGACTCGTGAGCGTCAGCGAAACAGGTTATTTATCGATCCACCAATGTTGAAATTGTTGTTGATTTATTGACCACACTTAGTTAAACATTACGATCTCTCTTCTAGTCTTTGCATCTTTTCGCTAGTGCTAATAATCTTGTCCTGCAAGACTTCCAACTGCGTCCTCATCTTTGCTGTTGCTGATATCGTTTTCTCTGCAGCTGCGTGTCCCGGGCTGGAATTTCCGTCGTCAGGCCTGCGGACGGGCACGTTCGGGTCCACGCGCGGTGCAGCATTTGGAGCCGAGGCTGGCACGCGTTTTGCAGACATTGTTGAAGTTGAACGAGTATTGCGTGCTGAGCCAGTCCTGGTCTCATCCTCTGCCTCTTCTTCCTCTCCTGGAAGAAGCGATTGCCTATGCATCGATTCTTGCTCTCGTTTTCTTAGTAATAGCTCAAGGGAGTCGTCCTCTGTTCCTCCTTCTTCCTCCAGTTGCGCTCGGGCTACCTCAGCCAGAGCTTGTGCTCGTTTAAGAGCAGAGGGCGGAGGAGAATCGACCAGATCCATCGCTGCTCCTGGACTCATAAACGCTCCTCCTCCTCCTCCTCGTCCGCCCAACTGAGAGTGCTGCGGGCTCTGCGCAGACGTTGCAAATGACGTTTGTGTTGAAGCTGGTGCTGGTTTGTGAGGACTAGCAAATGTATTCTGCTGAGGCGCGGCTGCAGCTCTCTCACTCTTTGCTCTAATACTCTGAGGAGCTACTACTCTCCGACTAGTGCTAGGCTCGCTCTTCGAGATTGCTGCTCCTCCGTTTGTTGGCGGAGACGGAGCGGTTGGAGCAGCAACTCGAGTCCTTTGTTGTTGCTTGCTACCTGCACCTGGACGAATTCCGCTCAGCGCAGGTTGGTTAACCGACCTCGACGGAAGCCAGTCTCGTCCTACAGCTGGAGGTGGGCTCGCCGCGGCTGTTTCTTGCCCGTCGTATTCAGAGAGCCTGGCTGCTATTTCCGCAGCGTGCGCCTCCATCTCCCGCACATCGTCAGCCATGGCATTATCGCTTACGGCGTGGCCCATGATGGCCCACTGCGTTTCGAGCTGGCGCAAGGCCCTGCGCAGTTGCGAAATATCGTGCATGAAGCCCTCAGCCTCGCCTGCGCGTCTCTTATCCAATGCAGCATTCTTCTGCTTCTGGAACTTTAATTGGTCCTTTAGCGTCGACACTTGCTCTTGGAGGGCAGCCCTCTCGCCTTCCCATTGCGCAGTGATCATACGCACACTGTCATTGTGCTGCTCTGCCTTGGCTACAAGCTGCGACCTCGAGTTCTTAATTGCAGAGTCCAACTGCGCATGCATCGAGGCCAATTGGGCCTCAGTCTGAGACGTCGTCATAGACAGCTCTCGCTCGGCTAGCTCTCTTGCGGCCCGATCTTCGGCCATCTGCTCCCTCAGCGAGCGCTCCGTCGAAGAATATTGTGCTCGCTGAGAGAGAAAGTCTTTTGTGAGCTGCGTGAGCTTGCCTTGCGCCGACTCGAGCTGCGACTCCAACTGCCGCAACGAGGCGCTGTCTGCTCCAATCTTTCGTTCATACTGGTCAATAAGGGAGTCTCTGTCGCGGCCGTAAGCTGTTGCTCTTTCGTCAGCCAGCCGCTGAATATCTCCCAATTGCCTCTTTAAACTATTGCATTGCATGGCCAGTGCATCGGTGTGTCCAGGAGAGACTGATGACGCTATATTTGACGTAGAAGAAGAAGAGGAGGAAGAAGAAGAAGAAAGCGGGCCTTGTGGTCCTGCAGGCAGAATTATAGTTCGAATCGGACGTCCTCCTTCAGATAAACGTACCGTTGGATGCTGGTCTGACTCGCTGCTGCTCTTTTCAGATTCAGTTGTTTGTTTGGAAGGAAACCCGTTTCGACCCAGCTCCTTCGCGCTTGACTTAGAAGAGGCGGATTTAGACACAGGAGAAGAGGCTGGAGGAGCCTTGCTTGGACGAGAGTCGCGAAAAAACGTAAACTATTAAAAAAAGAGCATGTAATGGAAGAAGTTTAGGTTAGATCAGGGTTAAGTTAATAGAGATTGATAGATGGTATACGGCAAGTACGAACCTCATGTGTGAGCGGCTCAGTTATTGACAAGAGGTGAGCAATCTTGCGTCTATCTTCAACTTCTTGTGATTTCAAACCATCGTTCTCAGCAGCAAGTTTCAAAGCGTGCTCACGCTCGTCAAATAAGTATAGGCGAGAGTCGGAGAGAGCTCGCTGTAATTCTGCAATCTCTTCTTCTCTAGCTCGCGCTTCCCAGCGTAATCGGTGAAGCTCGGCGTTTTGAGCCTCGGCGTCGCCCAAACGACGAAGCTGCTCAATACGTTCAGCTTCAAAGGAAGCAACTTTTGAGCGATAGAAACGGAGAAGCTCAGCTGTTGGAGCTGCATGCGATGACACAAACTCGAGATCTAAACCGTCCATAAACAAGATTTGTTGTCTCTCCAACTGCTTCAACTATTTAACCAATACTGTTCAAACAAAGTTACAAACCTTTTAATTTTGTAAATGGCTTTGAATCTCTTAAGACGACGATTTCGAAGGGGCGTTGAAAAAGATATTTCGATATCCGAGGCAGCCGGCGTTGAAGAGGGAAACTTTCCTTCTACATCTCAAGAGGATTCTATCCTTGGTGAACTCTTTCCTCGTCCTCGTGGTGTTAGTGCTCGTGTGTTGCATGCGCTTAGAAAAATGCGTGACAAACCAGAGAGTCTTCTCTTGAATCCAGAAAAGGCTTATAGTCTTTTAATACATGCTATTCGCGAAGCTGAGGCGTTTTCCCACGAGCTTGTTGATATATCAGAGAATCAACAACCTTCAACTCCAACTTCATCGTCTACTGCTGCTGCTGCTGCCACGGCTACCTCTTTGGGCGAACCACCTCCAACTGGAGATGATGGTGAAGTAGATAATGACATTTCAGACGAAGATAGCGACTCGAACGACGACCAGTCACAGCAGATTCCCTCTCGATCAGCCCCTCAAATTAATCCAACTGCATCTTCGAGTCGATCTACATCCTTTTCAAGCGCAACGTCTCCTATGAGAGACCAAATAAGAGAAATTAAACGTCAACTTCGTGCAGATTGTGTCGTTCCAATACGAAAGGTTAGTTGGATTCGTTTCGCTCCACGATACATGCCTCTTCTTTGTGATGCGTACTGCGCTGAAAAAGTCTTTGACGTCTTGACACAGAGCGCGCCCTTGAGACTTGTAAATAGCGCTTTGTCATCTGAAAAGGCTGCATCTGAAAAGCTGTCTACTACATCGCGGCACGAAAGGTTACTCACGTATGACGTGTTTGAGAGGTATGTTAAAGCACTAGCGAAGACATTGCTCGGAACTCACTCTGCGTGGGATGGGCTGAGAGAAGCCCTCGAGTTGGAACCGACCGAGCTGTGCGTAAAGGTGGAAAAGTACGTTGAGTGTTTTCTCGAGTTTAGCGTCCAATCGCGAGTAGAGGTTCGCAAGGGCAGCACAAGCCGTGTCTTTGAGGTTCCGGCTTCGTCAGTCTCAGAACTCCCCGTACAATTACCTGCAGTGTTTGAGGAAAACAAGGCCTCATCGATTAA
>Ga0164294_10006293_pt1 | contig 10160 bp, 7 predicted proteins | sample GEODES005metaG_FD_111479 | JGI IMG/M metagenome (GOLD analysis project Ga0164294, IMG submission 111479) | Oligotrophic lake water microbial communities from Sparkling Lake, Wisconsin, USA - GEODES005 metaG | ecosystem: Environmental > Aquatic > Freshwater > Lake | place: USA: Sparkling Lake...
CCAGCCAATCAGGCCACTTCAGCTTGACCGACGTGCTGGGTCAAACGTGTAGCGAACGTCGCAGCTTTGCTGCGGTGAGCGGCGTTTGAGCCCAGTGCGGCGGGCATGCAGCGTGTATTGCAAGGGCAGCAGACAAGCCCAGTGCGGCGGGCAAGCCGCGTGTACTCCAAGGGCGGTAGATGAGCCCACAGTTGTCAGTAAGCCGGCGTGACCTTCTTGTGCTCATTGAAGTCCCTATTGCGCCGCCCGCCAAGGGTGGGTCCAGGAAGACAGGGCACAATGTCGGGATGTCTGAACGCGTCATCTCCCTCTTCGACCTGCGCAACCGCCCTGCGGCCATTCCGGCCACGCCCATTCCCGCCACCGGCCTGCTCGGCGACCAACGGGGTCGCCCGCTGCGCGACCTGCGCATCAGCGTGACCGACCGTTGCAACTTCCGCTGCAATTACTGCATGCCCAAGGAAGTCTTCAACAACGATTACAAATACCTGCCACATTCCTCGTTGTTGAGCTTCGAGGAAATTACCCGCCTAGCCCGACTGTTCGTGGCGCACGGCGTGCAAAAGCTGCGGTTGACCGGCGGCGAACCCCTGTTGCGCAAAAACTTAGAAGTGCTGATCGAGCAACTCGCTGTGTTGCGCACACCCGAAGGGCAGCCCCTGGACCTCACACTGACCACCAATGGCTCGCTGCTGCGTCGCAAAGCCGCCGGACTGAAAGCGGCTGGTTTGCAACGCGTCACGGTCAGTTTGGACGGATTGGACGACGCCATCTTCCGCGCCATGAACGATGTGGATTTCCCGGTGGCCGACGTGCTGGATGGCATTGAAGCGGCCAAAGAAGTGGGTCTGGGTCGAGACGCCCATGGCGGTTTCAGCGGCCTCAAAATCAACATGGTGGTGAAGAAAAGCACCAACCTTGGTGAAATCATCCCAATGGCGCGGCATTTTCGGGGCAGCGGCCTGACGCTGCGCTTCATCGAGTACATGGATGTGGGTGAAACCAATGGCTGGCAAATGGACGAGGTACTGCCCTCCGCCGACCTCATCAAACTACTGCAAAGCGAATTCCCGCTGGTGCCGCTGGAAGCCAGTGCGCCCGGCGAAACCGCGCAGCGCTGGGGATATGCCAACGCACAAGGCGTGTTCGATCCGCAATTGGGCGAGGTCGGGGTCATCAGCAGCGTGACACAAGCCTTCTGTGGCGATTGCAACCGTGCCCGCCTGTCCACCGAAGGCCAGTTGTATTTGTGCTTGTTTGCAGCGCAAGGTTTCGATTTGCGCACGCTGTTGCGCAACGGCGCCACGGACGCCGACATCGCCTCAGCCATTGGCCTCATTTGGCACGAGCGCGACGACCGTTACTCGGAGTTGCGCGGCCAAAACCTGCAACCCCCATCTGTCCCTGGCCAAAAACGCGTCGAGATGAGTTACATCGGCGGTTGATCCACTGGCCGCAGGGTCGCAACCCTCAACGGCACAAGCGCATCAGGCTGGCGAGGGCGTGGTGTCCTCGAAGGGTGTCGCGTTCGGACCGGGTGTGGCCTTGCGTGCAAACAGCGAGTACATGGTGGGCACCACGAAGATGGTGAGCAAGGTTCCCAAGCTCATGCCACCCACAATCACCCAACCGATTTGTCGTCGGCTTTCAGAGCCAGCGCCGGTGGCCAGGGCCAGCGGAATCGCACCCAGCACCATGGCGCCAGTGGTCATCAGAATCGGGCGCAACCGCAAAGTGGCGGCGCGGTGCACGGCCTCGATGGCACTGAGTCCGGTGGCCCGCAACTGGTTGGCAAACTCGACGATCAAAATGCCGTGCTTGGTGATCAAGCCCACCAAGGTAATGAGGCCAATTTGGCTATAGACGTTCAAGGTGCTGCCAGTCCATTGAAGCGCCAACAAAGCGCCCACCATGGACAGCGGCACCGACAGCAAAATGACGAACGGATCGACAAAGCTTTCAAACTGCGCGGCCAACACCAAAAAGATGAACACCAGGGCCAGCACAAACACGCCAGTGAGCGAGCCCGAGGACTGCACATACTCGCGTGAACTGCCGTTCACATCGGTGCTGTAGCCAGGCTTTAACACTTTGGCGCTGACACCCTTCATGAAGTCCAGCGCTTGACCCAAAGAATAGGTGGGGGCCAAGTTGGCGGTGAAGCTGACGCTGCGGCGTTGCGAAAAATGGTTCAGTTCGCGTGGCACCACGACTTCTTTCAAGATCACCAAAGACGACAGGGGCACCATGGCGTCACCCTTGCCACGCACAAAAATTTTCTCGATGTCCAACGGTGAATTGCGGTCCTTGGCATCGGTTTGCACCACCACGTCGTACTGCTCGCCATCGCGCTTGAACTTGGTCACCATGCGCCCGCCCATGGCGGTTTCCACGGCCCGCGCAATGGCGTCAACCGGCACGCCCACATCGGCGGCACGCTCGCGGTCCACTTCCATGCTGATCTCGGGTTTATTCAACCGCAAGTCCACGTCCACACTCAAGATGCCGGGGTTCTTGGCTATTTCATCTTGCAAGGTTTTGGTGACTTGGGCCAGGTTTTCATAGGTGTCGTTGGTCAACACCACGAAGTTGAAGGGGCGTTCTCGGAAGGCTTGGCCAAGCGACGGTGGCGTGATGGGGAAAGCCATGACACCGGGCAATCCGGCCACGCTGGGCATCATTTCACGCGCCAAATCGAGCGTGGATTTTTTCCGCTGGTCCCAGGGCAACGCCCCCAAAAACACAGCGCCTTGGGCCACCGTGGGGTTGCCCACCACGGCAAAAAATTTATCAAACTCGTTGTACTTGCGGCCGATTTTTTCCAGCATGTTGACGTACTTGGCGGTGTACTCCAAGGTGGCACCGTCGGGCCCGTTGATGACGATCAAAATCACGCCCCGGTCTTCCATCGGCGAGAGTTCGCTTTTCGCGGCCTTGAGCAATTGCCACGCGCCCACAGCAGCGGCCAACATGATGACCACCACCAACCAACGGCGTGAAAACTGCACGCGGCCGAACTGCCAAGAAGTCAAGGTCCAATTAAGCAGACGGCTGTAACCATTCGTCATGGCATCCAAGCCTTGGCCGATGAAGCGATCAAACCAACTGGGCTTGGGGTTGTGCTTGAGCAGCAGCGACGACATCATGGGCGTGAGCGACAAGGCCACGACCCCTGAAATGAGCACGGCACCCGCCAAGGCCAGCGCAAACTCGGCAAACAAGCGGCCGGTGCGACCCGGCGTGAAGGCCAAAGGCGCGAACACGGCGACTAAAGTGAGCGTCATCGCCACCACGGCAAAACCAATTTCACGCGAGCCTTTGATGGCAGCGGCAAACGGTGCCATGCCCTCTTCGATGTAGCGGTAAATGTTCTCCAGCACCACGATCGAGTCGTCCACGACCAAACCAATGGCGAGCACCAGCGCCAGCAGCGTGAGCGAGTTGATGGAGAAACCAAACAAGGCCATCAAGGCGAAACTGCCAATCAGCGCCACCGGAATAGTGATCAAGGGGATGATGGAGGCGCGCAAAGTGCGCAAGAAAATGAAGATCACCAAAGACACCAGGGCAGCAGCTTCCAAAATAGTTTGGAACACGGCTTCGATGGATTTTTCGATGAACACCGAGGAGTCGTTGGCGACTTCAATATTGACACCGGGGGGCAGGTTTTCTTTGATGCGCGGCAGCATGGCGGTGATGGCCTTGCTGAGTTCCAAGGGGTTGGCTGTGGCGTTACGCAGCACGCCCAAGGCGATCGATTCGCTGCTGTTGTAGCGCACCGAGAAACGTTCGGCCAGAGGGCCTTGCTCAATCCGGGCCACATCGCCCACGCGGACCGGCATGCCGTTGACGGTGCGCACCACAATGTCTTCGAACTCGGTGGTGGTTCGCAAATCGGTGGCGGTGGTGACATTGAACTCACGCGCTTGGCTTTCCACCCTACCCGCCGGTACTTCCACATTGGCCCGGCGCAGTGCGTCTTCCACATCTTGCGGCGTTAGCTTGTACGAGGCCAAACGGTCGGTATCGAGCCAAATCCGCATGGCGTATTTGCGCTCACCAAACACCCGCACATCGGCCACGCCGGGCGCAGTTTGCATCATGGGCTTGGCCAAGCGGTTGGCCAAATCACTCAGTTGCAAGGTGTTTAAGGTGTCCGAATTGAACGAAATCCAGATCACCGGAAACGCATCGGCCTCCACTTTGGAAATGACCGGTTCGTCAATGCCAGTGGGCAGGCGTTGCCGCACCCTGGACACCTTGTCGCGCACATCGGCAGCGGCGGCATCAGGGTCGCGTGTCAGCAAAAATTTCACCGTGATTTGGCTTTGCTCTTGGCGGCTGATGGAGGAGATAACGTCCAAGCCTTCGACACCCGAGAGTGAGTCTTCCAACACCTTGGTGACCTGCGACTCCATGACCGCACTGGAGGCACCGACATAGCGGGTCTCAACCGTCACCGTGGGGTTGTCAATCTTCGGATACTCGCGAATCACAAGTCGGTTGAAGGAAACCACACCCACCAAGACGATGAGCAAAGACAGGACGGTCGCAAAGACCGGGCGACGGATGGACAGCTCGGGTAGTTGCATCTCAGTTCCTGGTCTCGACCACGCGCAAGGCTGTACCGTCTTTTTGCAGGCGGTGCTGTCCGGCGACCACCACGGTATCGGCGGCTGTCAGGCCCGACAGAATTTCCACTTTGCCTGGGCGACGCGCACCCAACTTGACCTCGGTGCGCAGCGACACGAGCTTGGTGTCGGGTGGCAACGGACCGACATTGGGCACGCTATCTGGTGACACCGCTTTGATGACGAACTGCTTGCCGCCCATGGGCACAATGGCTTCTTCGGGCACCGACAAGGCCGCTTGCTTCAAGGCAAACAAGGCATTCACGCGGGCGAACATGCCGGGGCGCAATGGGCCGGGCGCCATCGCTTTATCGGCCGACATGCTGGGCCCTGCGGGGCAGACGGCTTCAGCTGATCCAGCAGCCGCATTGGCTTTGCTGGCGGTTTGGACCACAGCGCGATTGGCTGCGCCACCGCCATTGGGCAACACGGCACGCACGCTGATGGCGCGACCATTGGCGTCAATCAAAGGATCGATGGCTTCGATGCGCGCAGTAAACGTGCGGCCAGGCAAGGCATCAATGACAACTTCCACGCTTTGCTTGATGGCCACCTTGCCTTGGTAGCGCTCGGGCAAGCGGAAGTCCACGTACAAAGCGCCCAAGTCTTCCAAGTTCACCAAATCGGCGCCGTCTTTCACATAGTCGCCCACATTCACCGTGCGAATACCCACCGTGCCGGCATAAGGTGCGACGATGCGCATGCGCTGCCAGCGTGCGCAATTGAGGGACAACTGGGCTTGCGCCACGGCCAAGCTGGCTTGGCTTTCATCCAAGGCGCGTTGAGCGATGAAGCCTTGCGCTACCAAGTCTTGGTTGCGTTTGTGGTTGGACTGGGCGATGCCGACTTGCGCCTGTGCTTGCTGGATTTCAGCGCGTTGCAAGCTGTCGTCGAGTTGCACCAGGGTTTGACCGGCACGCACCTGGCTGCCATCGCTGAAACCCAATGCCGTGACCCGGCCAGCCACTTCGGGGCGCACCATGGTGTTTTGTTTCGATTTCAAGGTGCCCACCGTTTGCGCGTCATCGCGCAGCGCTGAGCTCTCCACCGGGGCGATTTCAACGCCCATGGCCCGGGGTGGGCCAGCCGGTGGACCACCGGGCGCGGCACCCGGTGCACCCGGTTTGGCGGCGGCTGGGCCACTCGCTGCAGGCGCCCCAGCCGCTGCTGGCGCTCCTGACGCGGGACCACCAGCAGTGGCAGGCGCACCCGCAGGGCTGGCGGTTTGAACCGGTTTGTTTTGCAGATACCAACCGCCTACAGCGGCAGCAGCAAGGGCCACGAGGGCAAGAGCAGTTTTGGTGTTCTTAGAGGACATGAGGTGGGATATTGGGTGAGCCGGATAAATTCATTATCAACTTGTTTGGATCATGCGCACACCTTCGTTGGCCAGTGCGTCAGCGCGCTCGTTGCCGGGATCGCCCGAATGGCCTTTGACCCAATGCCATGCGATGCTGTGTCCGCTTTGTGACAGCAATTCGTCCAGGATCCGCCATAAATCTTCATTTTTCACAGGCTGCTTGGCGGCGGTGCGCCAGCCGCGCGCTTTCCAACCACTCATCCATTCGGTGATGCCTTTGCGCACGTATTCGCTGTCCATGTAGAAGTCGACTTGGCAGGGCCGGGTCAAGGCGCGCAAAGCTTCAATCACAGCGGTGAGTTCCATGCGGTTGTTGGTGGTTTGCGATTCCCCGCCATAAAGGTCCTTTTCAACCTGTCCATAGCGCAAGAAAACGCCCCAACCACCCGGCCCTGGATTGCCTTTGCAAGCGCCATCGGTGTAAACAACAACGCGGCTCATGTTTGCGGCTCCTGCGGTGTTTTATTGACGCTGGGCACCGCACTGGCCGCACTCGACTTGGCCCGCTTCCACACCGGCCCCATCAAGCGCATGCCGCGGACGCGTTTGATGCCCACCAAGAAATAAACAGCGCCAAAGATGGGCCACCAGCGCGCACCGGCCGTGTCCATCCAAGCAAATCGCTTGAGCCATTTTGGCGACTTCACCGAGGGCCGATAGCACCCAAAACGACCCGCCTCGACCTCAAAGCTCAACAAACGCAGCCAATCGCGCAAACGCCAATAACCGATGAAGTCCACTTCAGTGGGCAAATAATGATGTTGAAAACCAAATCTGGCATAGAAGTCGGCGCGGCGCTGTGCTTGACCCAATAAGCTCATGGGATTGAAACCACTGAGCACCACCCGCCCCTCCGGTACCAATACCCGCTCTACCTCCCGCAAACTGGCATGCGGATCGTGGCTCAGGTCCAAGGTATGGGGCAACACCACCAAATCCAGGCTTTGGTCGGGAAAAGGCAGCGCCACCGGGTCAGTGATGAAAGAGGGGTTTGGGTTGGCTTGCGCCAGACTGTCACCGATCCAGCAATGGCGAATACGGCTGTTGCGCAAGCCGGGCAGACCCGTTTGACCCAGTTGCAAGCCGTGGTAGCCGAACACATCGGCCACAGCCTGGTCAAACTGCGCCGTTTCCCAGTCAGCCAAGTAAATCCCTGCCGGCGTTTGCAGCCAATCGGCCAGTGAGGCAGAGCTTCCTATAATTTGCGGGTTCATCAGAATGTCCTTGCGGCATTCTATTCACCCCTCTCACCTGCCCATGACCCCTCACACTTGCAAGAAACTGGCCTGGGCACTTGCCTTGGTCATCTGTAGTCCTTTGGCCGTGCTGGCAGAAACTGGCCCCAGCACCGCGCCGGTCCTGACCAACGATTTGTCACCGATTGAAACCATGCCGCTCAACTCGGCCACTGTGACGGAAGTGGATGTGCCGGTTGATTTGTGGGAGCGCATCCGTCGCGGCTTTGCCATGCCCGATTTGGCGGTTGATCAAGTGCAAGACCGTGAGCGTTGGTATGCCACGCGGCCCGACTACATCGAGCGGATGACAGCACGTTCCAGCAAATACCTCTATCACATCGTTGAAGAGCTGGAGCAGCGCAACATGCCCACCGAGCTGGCATTGCTGCCTTTCATCGAGAGCGCCTTCAACCCGCAGGCCGTGTCTTCAGCCCGGGCCAGCGGCATGTGGCAGTTCATGCCGCGCACCGGCAAAGACTTCGACTTGAAACAAAATGCTTTTCGCGATGACCGCCGTGATGTGTTGGCGTCGACCCGCGCAGCCTTGGACTATTTGCAGCGTTTGCATGGGATGTTTGGCGATTGGCATTTGGCGCTTGCCGCCTACAACTGGGGCGAGGGCAATGTCGGCAAAGCCTTGTCGCGCAACCAACGCGCTGGTCAAGCGCTGGGTTACACCGATTTGCGCATGCCCGCCGAAACCCGCATGTATGTGCCGAAGTTGCAAGCCATGAAAAACCTGGTCGCCAACCCTGATGGTTTGGGCGTCCAATTGCCCCCCATCCCAAACCACCCGTATTTCCGTAGCGTGCCGTTGCCGCGCGATGCGGATGTGGCTGTGATTGCCAAATTGGCCGAGGTGTCGATGGACGACTTCAAGGCCCTCAACCCTTCAGCGCACCGTCCAATCATGCTGGCTGCGGGTACACCGCACATCTTGCTGCCATGGGATAACGCCGAGATTTTTCAACGCAACCTCGCCCAGCACAGCGGCGGCTTGGCCAGTTGGACGGCCTGGGTGGCCCCGAAAAACATGAAGGTGGCAGATGCCGCAAAACGCGTGGGCATGAGCGAAGACGAATTGCGTTCTGTCAACAAAATTCCGCCCCGCATGTTGATCAAGGCCGGCTCGGCGCTGCTGGTGCCGCGCAGCCACAGTCAACAAAAAGATGTGTCGGAGAAGTTGGCTGACAACGGTCAATTGAACTTGACCCCCGAGCAAGTTCTGCGACGACAAGTAGTCAAGGCGCGCAAAGGGGACACCTTGGCCAGCCTGGCCAAACGACATAAAGTCAATCTCGAGCAATTGGCGGACTGGAACAAACTGGCGCTCAACAGCAGCATCAAACCGGGGCAAAAAATCGTGCTGATGCTGCCGGGCAAAACAAAAAAAACCAAAGCCCGCCCGGCACCTGCCCACCGTCAGAAAGCCAAGCCTTGAAGCGCGCTCCTAGACCTTGAAGCGTTTGCGCGCCTGCATGGCGAATTCATTGGTGTAGTTGAGGCCTAAGTTGGTGCGCAAAGCCCGGGCCTCAGGCTCGAGCACATTGCGCAAACGCAGTGCGGTTTGCGCGGCCTCATTGCTCATCACGCCATCGAGCGAATAACTCTCACGCATGTTGTCCACCGCATTCAAATAAACCGCGCGGTCCAACAAAATCGGGTTGTCCAACATGTTGCCCAGCAAATCGGAAGGGCCGGCCGTGCGCAACCACTTCAGGGCTCGTGCCACACCAAACACCAGCGCTTGACAAGCCTGCGGATGTTTACGCACCATGTCTTGGTTGGCAATCAAACTGTGTCCAGGCATGGCACCTGCAAACAAGCGTTGGCTTTGTTTGATCGAGCGGAAGTTACGCACGATGTCCACATCGCCCTTTCTCTCCAGTAAAGTCATCACAGGATCGGGCATGCACAAGGCATCGACTTGGCCATTGCGCAACGCCAAGATGGCCTGACTGGCATGGCCCACGGCCACATGGGACACATGGATGGGACTGTCGCCGGCCAGAACCATGGCGTAGTCGACACAACGCCTGGCCTGCGAATCCAAGGCCGGCACCCCCATGCGGCGACCTTGTAAATCTTGCAGACGCTTGAAACTGGGCATGGATTTACGAGACACCCCCAGCGCCAACTGGGGCGTTCGCCCGGTTTGCATGATGGCCACCAAAGGCAGTTTGCGTGGCACATGCAACAGGTGGTCGTAAGGGGCCGACCACACAAACAAACCCTCGCTTTGCAGGGTTTCCGTGCTCAAGGCACTGTCGGCTTGCTCCAAGATGTCGACCAACAGGCCTTCGGCCTTGAAATAGCCCAATTGCTCCGCCAGCAGCACCGGCAAATGGCTCATGGAGGAGGTGTCGTCGAGCAACAGGGTGAGTTTGGTGGGCGCATCCTTGGCCCAAGACCGGGCAAAAGGACTGATGCCCAAGGCACCGGCCAGCAAGCCCTGGCCCCATTGCCGTCGGTTCAAGCCGCTCGTCATTGTTGATACATCCCTCATGATGGCGGTCAGCTTATCAAGCTGCAGCTCTGGCCGCATCGGTAGCTTCCCGCTCGGTGAAATCCCCTGCTGTCAGGTGCTGCGCCGGTCTACCAAGGCATGGGCAATCGTGCCCAGGTCCACATACTCCAGCTCGCTGCCCACCGGCACGCCCCGCGCCAGGCGGGTCACGGCGAAGCCTTTGCGCTTGAACACATCACTCAACACATGGGCCGTGGCTTCGCCTTCAGCCGTGAAATTGGTGGCCAAAATGATTTCTTGCACCAGTCCATCGTTGGCGCGTTCGATCAGTTTTTGCATGCCAATGTCTTTGGGGCCAATGCCTTCAATCGGGTTGAGTTTGCCCATCAGAACAAAGTACAAGCCCTTGTAGGCTTGGGTTCTCTCCATCGCCGATTGATCGGAGGGTGTCTCGACAACGCACA
>Ga0164294_10006295_pt1 | contig 10159 bp, 8 predicted proteins | sample GEODES005metaG_FD_111479 | JGI IMG/M metagenome (GOLD analysis project Ga0164294, IMG submission 111479) | Oligotrophic lake water microbial communities from Sparkling Lake, Wisconsin, USA - GEODES005 metaG | ecosystem: Environmental > Aquatic > Freshwater > Lake | place: USA: Sparkling Lake...
CGAAGGCCCGAAGGAACGGCACTATCGGATCCACTACGGCGCCACTGGCTACTCATACGAAACAATCTTCGGCGAGTACGTTCCCGGGGCGGACGAGATCGTGGTCGAGGATCCGTATATCCGCCATCACCATCAAGTCGTCAACTTCGTGCGATTCTGCGAAATGGCTGTTCGTTACGGGCCACCGAAGAAGATCCTGCTTATCACCAAGTTCGACACGCCGGAGGAAGAGACCGAGGCGATGACGAAGCTAGCGAGCCTCGCCGAAAGCCTGAAGCTCTACGAGGTGGATCTCCAGATTCGCAAGAACCACTCGATGCATGACCGGGAGGTGCGTTTCAGTAACGGCTGGAAGGTGAAAATCGGCCGCGGCTTCGACATCTACCAGCGGCCCGAGGACTGGCTCGCGATCGGGGCAAACGACCTGGCGTTGCGCCCGTGCCTAGAAACCAACGTCGACGTCACTCAAGAGGTAAGGCGATAGACCCGAGCCGCTCATAATGCGATCACCAATGACGCTCTTTGATCACGGCATCACGCGGCTCAACATCGACCCCGCGCGGCACGTGCATGATGGGTTCACATACATTAATGAATCAGCACGGCCTGAGATGGAGGCCATCCGAGGCTTATGGGAGTCGTGGTTCGCTGAATACCCGGACGATGCTAAGGCACGGCTACGTGAACGGTTTCGGGGAGCGGAGTACCACTCAGCGGCCTTCGAGCTCTACATCCATTCTCTGCTCCTCACGCATGGATATACCGTCACGGTCCCCGCACCAGAGCCTGGGACCTCTACCGAGGCGCTTCCGGATTTCAGTGTGGTATGTAGCTAAGGCGTTAGGCAGACATTGCGAACTTGATGAGGCCACGGCTAGAGCACGGGGAAATAGAAACTTTGCGACAGCGACCGATCTACCGTTGACGCCGTTCGAGGCGATGGAAGCGATGCGCGTGAATTGTGACCGCGTGGCAGACGCAATGGAAAACCTAATTTCAAGATCGATCACCTGAGCGAACAAATCTGGTGCTCTGGAGGTGCCCGTCGATGCAGTCCCGTCGCGGCTTCTCCGTCAACGTCTTCCTACCGTCCGGCGAACCCGATGGATTGAAGGTCGTTGAGAAATCGAACTGGACGGGCCGTGGGCTGGTAATCCCTCGGGCGATCTTTGGCGAGAGCCGGAGCCGGCCGGAACTTGAGCGCACCGGCGTGTATCTCCTCGTGGGCCCCGGGGAGGCCTCGTCGTTGCCCTCGCTCTACGTTGGCGAAGGCGACCCCGTGAAGCCGCGATTGGAGTCGCACGCCAAGCAGAAGGACTTCTGGACCCACGCTGTGGTGTTTACAAGTAAGGATTCGAATCTCAACAAGGCGCACGTCCAGCGACTTGAGTCACGACTTGTCGAACTGGCGAACAGGGCGAAGCGAAGTGTCCTCCAAAACGGCAACTGCCCAGCGCCTCCGTCGCTATCGGAGGCCGAGGAAGCATTTGCCGAAGGATTCCTCGACGACCTGCTGCTCTGCCTCCCGATCATCGGCTACAGCCTGTTCGAGGACTCCGTAGCGGCGGCCGCGAGCGTTGGCCTCGCCGGCACGGTCGTCCTGCACCTCAAAGCGAAAGGTGTTGCAGCAACTGGGGTCGATACGCCTGCAGGCTTTGTCGTTCACAAGGGCTCTCAGGCAGTCGGTGACGACAAGATCACGCCATCGATGCTCGAGTACGTGCCTTATGTGAAGGATCGCCGCGACGACCTGATTCGGCAGGGCGTTCTGGTGACCGATGGAGACGGCTACGTGTTCACGCAGGACTACGTCTTTGGCTCGCCCTCAACGGCGGCCAGTGTCGTGATGGGCCGCAATGCCAACGGCCGCCTCGACTGGAAGACAGCAAATGGACAGAGCCTAAAAGAAATTCAGGAAGTTGCGGCTTTTACGACTTGAGTCCCGGCCCGTTTTCTCGCTTACTTGGATCGTCCTTATGACCTCTGCGCTACCCGACATGATCGTTCAACGCATGGTGCCGCAGGAGTTTCTCAGCAAGATATATGCAGGGATTGCTGAGGTTTATGGCGGAACCATACGGGAAGTGAAAACCGGGCGAATACTAGCCGAACTCGTCGAGGTTGAACCGTCCCATGGCGGAGACACGCTGGGTACGGCGATCAGTATCGCAGATACAGCCTCGCGCAGACTTATCGGCATCGCCACCGCGTCAACCGCGCTCTCGGGCCTAACCCTGGCGGTGAGTACGGCCGGCTTTCTGTTTCTGACAAAACGACTTTCTTCGATCGATGACCGCCTCCAGGAGATTCAAAAGGACGTCAAGTACATCAAATCTTTTTTAGAGACCCGCCAAAGGGCTGAGCTGATCAACGCGATGAATACGCTTCGTGATGCGAGGGATGCCAAGTCCGAAAGCACACGCGATCAACTGCTGATCGACAGTCGCCAAGAGCTCGGAACATTGAACCATCATTTCGCGATGCAACTGCAGGAAGTAGAGGATGACGGGGTGTTCGAGGCGGCAGAGGAATACTTCTCATTGTCGGCCCTCGGCCACGCACACTGCACCGCTGAGCTGGGAATGGCGTCCACCGCCACGAATGACTACCGTCGCGCATTCGAAACGTGGTCTGAAGCTGTCACCCGCTACGCGCAGCGGCACATGCTTAAGGACGATCCCGAGCGATTCCTAGGACAACGCTTCGCCGAGATCGCCGGCATCCAGCAGATCGCCACATGGATGGAACGATTCTCCGGCAACGCTGCATCAGGGAATTGGATCGATGAACTGCGAAAACGCCCCGCTGCCAGCAGCTGGTGGACTACAAAACCGACGATCGAAGATCACAACACGGTTCGGCTACTCGACAAACTCGCTGCTCGAAAGCAGGCGATGGATGGTTACACATCCCAGTATAAAAAACTCGAGGACAAACAGATGCGTCCAAGTGAGTTCCTCGCTGCGGTGGGCGAGTTGCGACCGGCCATCGTATTCGATGGCACGGTTGTCGTAGTTGATCCGGAACCAGAGCAGAAGATTCTCGGGTCGTCGTAGGGCGTGGTGAGGTCATGGCCGTCATGCTTCCTTTCCTGACAGCTGCGGATCCGCCAGGAACCAGCGAGGGCTCACTCGATCCCCTCGGGCTCTACCAGATCGCCGACCTGCTCGGCACGGAGTTGGTGCCGGCGGTACGGCAACGGATGCTTCGAGTAAGGTTCCTCACCGCAATGGCGGTCGGGGCCGTCGTCACGGAGGGGCTGGAGTCTGACCCGCGCTATCGGGAAGCCGCACCCTACCTCGCCTGGGAGTGGCACGTCGTCGAAGCGATCGTTCGCAGCCACGATAGAGCCGCTGAGAATCGCAGCACTTGGGGCGTTCCCGGCATCGGTGTCACACGGCGCGCGGTCAACCACCACGATCGCCTCGACGCACGAACGTATTTGGCCACCCCCCGTGTCTTTGGCTTCAACGGCGTCTACAAGCGGCTCGCGATGCATCTCGGCATCACCGACGTGCATCTAGCTCCCGGGCCCATGGCCGACCGACTGGTGATAGCGTGGAGCCGCAGCTTCGACCGCCCCGTAGAGCCCCTCATCGCTCGCTGGCGGGCCGCTGTCGAGCGGGCCTTGGATCAATCCCCACCCGCGACGCGGCCAGGTTGGAATCGAGAAACTTGGGCGGAACTCGCCAACGCTTTCCTTCCGGACGCGGCCTGCAAAGAGGAGCGCAAACTGCTTCGGGAGATGCTCACAACGCGAGGCGATGGTCGACTCGGAGCCTTGCCGGAAATCTGGGATCTCCAGACGGAGTTTCCCGAAGACGATCTGCCCGAGCGCCGGCTGCATGAGCGGCTCGAGAAAGTCGATCCCTCCCGCGGCCCACTGCTGACAGCAATCCGGGCCTACGAAACGTTCTCCCGCAGCCTGCACGACGCCTTCGACGTTCTTCGCTTCGCGGCGGGCCATGCCGACACCAACGGGTTTGACGTGCCCAGCATCGCCTCGAAGCCCGAGTTCCGAAAGGCGGTCGAGGGACTCGACTCGCTGTATGCCCGGGCGAGTGAACGATTGGCCGCACTCCCGCCCAAGCCCGTCTCACTGGAGCCGCTGTTCACGAGGCGGTTCTCGCGATTCGCCGAACCCCTCGCCGCCGGTGACGCCGCGTGGGCACTCGTGCAGCACCACCGGCAGGTGCAGCGCGACAAGTCAGCCACCGGCAAGCTCCCGTGGCTCGATGACCTCAGCGGCAAGCGGATTCACGTCCGGCACGCTTATCGGCTCGATGAGTTCGAGCCGCAGCCGTCCACGTATCTGCATGCGTATCGCGGACTTCCCATCCGCCGTTTTCGATCGGATCTGGTGGGCAGATGAGCCGCCGCACACAGCGCGACAACCAATCCACGATGCTCGATCTGTGGCGGCCGCCCACCGGAGCGGGCGACCCGGTCGGCTGCCTGGCCTCCACCTATACCTTTTCGCCAGGCCTGTTCGACGAACAGTGCTTGGGGCGATTCCTTGGAATCGAGTCGGAGCCCCAGCGTGAGAGCCTCGCGTATCTGCTCGAAAGGGAGAGCCGGCTCGGCACCTGCTATGCCGGCGTGCTTGTCGACGCCACTCAGGCGGGCGTGCAGCACTCCCTGCGCTGGGACGTACTACCAGTGCGAGTGCCAACTGGCAAGCAACACGCCAAGGTGAGCCTGCTGGCGTGGGCGAATCATGCGAGGCTGATCGTGGCCTCGGCCAACCTCACCGAGCCAGGCTACCGCAGTAACTTTGAGGTCGCGGCGCCGATCGACTTTACGACGACAAACTGCGACGCATCATTACTCGCTGACGCGATTACGTTTTTACGGTCGCTCATCTCGCTGGTGCCGGGGAGCAAAGATCTCGCTGAAACAAAGCGGGCGAGTGACTTCCTTCGACGGATAGAGAGCCTCTCGGCCGACTGGAGGCCGGGGCCGCGCGGCGGCCTGGTACGACACCGATTAGCCTGCTCGCTGCCCGGTCGAGGCGAGGCAGCTCGCAGCGCGCTCGAGGAGTTTGTTACCGCGTGTCGCGGTCGAGGCTCGCTCCCGTGCGAGTATTGGATCGCATCGCCATTCTTCGACGATGGACCGACACCAAACCGTGCCGCTGAAGCGATCTGCCGGCAGATGGCCCGCGGTGCCGACAAGGCGATTTGGCTCTGTGTGCCGGGGTCAAGGGAAGCTGAAGTCCAATCCACGCTGATCCACGCTCCGCGGGCCGTGTACGACACGCTGCTCGATGCTGGTGCCAAGGTGTCTGTAGAGTTGGTGCCCGACAAGGAAGATGGCGAGCGACGAAAGTGGCACGCCAAGATGATTCACGCCGTGGCCGACGCCTACGTGGCGCTGATGGCGGGATCGTCAAACTTTACGGCGGCAGGGCTGGGGCTGATCCCGACGCGGAACGCCGAGGCCAACCTCGTCACGATCGTGGACCGCGTAGCCCACGCACGCGAGGAAGGCCTTCTGCGAGCTGTGTGGGAGGCGATGGTACCGGTGGAAGCCCCGGATAGAGGCACGTGGCAACAGCCAGCCGATGATGAAGACGAGGGGATGGGATTGCCCATTCCTCCCGGTTTTCTTGCCGCGACCTACTTCGCCGGCCAGGTGCGAAAGATGGTTCTGCGGCTCGATCCCGAAAGGCTGCCAGGGCTGTGGACTGTTCATGCCGCTGGTGGATTGACCGACGGGCAACACGTCATTTCGGCGACCGAGTGGCAGCTGTACGGCGGCGGATCGGCGGTCGAGGTCGCCTGGCCCGCCTACGAGCCGCCAGAGCGTCTCCGCATTGACTGGGCCGATCAGCATGCGTTTCTGCCGCTCAATGTGGCCGACGCGATGTCGCTCCCCGAGCCGAGCGAACTGAGGGAGATGACGGCCGACGAAATGCTCACGATCATCGCCGCGTCTGATCCGGGGGCTGCCCTGCGGGCGTGGGGCAACCGTCGGCAGCCCGCTGATCCGACGATTGATCCCGACGTGGACGCAGCAACGCCCATCGACCTCGATCCGTTGTCTCGGTATCGGCTTGCTGAAACATTCCTGCACCGGGTGCGGAAGCGGGCCCATGTGATGGCTGACCTGCGACGGTTCATCGAACGGCCTGTGGCGACCGAGCAGATGCTTGAGTGGCGATTGCGGGGCCTGATCGGCATCCGACCACTCGCAGAGAAGTTTGCCGGCGAGTTCGAAACTGCCGCTACAGCCCGCGATCCGCGCGAAGCTCTCATGACACTCGCTGACTTGCTGATCGTCCTCCGGGAAGCAAGGTATGAGCCAGCCGATGGAGCGATCTCGAAGCAGCGATTCACGAAACTCTACCAATCGTTTCTCAAGGAGCTCTCTGACGACCTCGATGGCCGCGTGGGGCCGAGGCTCGTTACCGTCGGCACGGATATCGCAGACTTCTGGGCAGGCGTGCTCGAGAGGTGCCGTACATGACGACACCGCTTGTGCCCGACGACATCGTGCTCGGCCTGGCTGGTCATCTCGCAGCCAACGTGCCGGAGGCCGACCAAGTCCGTCAGCGAAGGGAACTCGTCGAGATCCTGCGGCGATTCCACGATCGCCCCGGCGTGATCCTGGCCGACGAGGTAGGCATGGGGAAGACATTCGTCGCCCTTGCGGTGGCGACGAGTGTCGCGATTCTCAATCCCGTCGGCCCCGTCGTAGTGATGGTGCCGTCAACCCTCGTGGCGAAGTGGCAGCAGGACATCAAGACGTTCTGCGAACTCTACACACGGTCGCTGCGATGTCTGCAGATCGACGATGAAGGAGTGACGACGAAAGATCTCCGACAGCCCGGTGTCCTTCGATATGCCGCAGTCCGCGACGGCACCTCTTTCCTTAGGCTCCTCGACGATCCTCGCGACGTGCGAGCGCACGTGGTGTTTGTCAGCCACGGGGCGATGTCTCGCCAGCGTATGGACAGGTGGGTGAACCTCTGCCTCGTCGCAGAGTCGCTTCGGCGGCATGGCCGTGGAGCCAATCAGCGGCTGATCGAGGTCAAAAGGGTCATTCATCGCTTTCTCGGCCGCCTCGTGGGCATGACCGGCCGGGAAAATAGCCATGACCTCGGGGAGGAACTCTGGCAGCGTTTGTTACGGACGTCGCCGCTCCAGTGGAAGGAAGTCCATAACGAAGGCGTGCGGGGCGACGCACGTTGGCTCCGCGATGATCCGGTGCCCAAGGCCGTCGTGCGAGCGCTACCGAAGCTCGAACTACGCGAACTTGCCGACGCGCTACGACAAATGCCGATTCGGGCGCGAGGCGGCGACGATCGCGTGGGTGAGCGGATCGATGCGGTACGCGACGCGCTCCGCGTCGTGGAGAAGCGGATCTGGGCGGAGGTCCTGAAGAAGTCGAACTGGCGATCGCCGTTACTCGTGATGGACGAGGCCCATCATCTGAAAAACGCGACCACCCAACTGGCGAAGCAACTGCAGTCGCCCGAGTCAGACGGCGACCTGAAGGCCGGAGATGGCGCATTGGCTCGAAAATTCGACCACATGCTCTTTCTGACCGCAACGCCCTTTCAACTCGGCCATCGGGAGTTGGTTCACGTTCTCCGGCGGTTCGGGGACGTGCGATGGGATCGCGAAAGGCTCGGCGACCGAGAGGCTTTTTCCGTGGCCCTTGAGGATCTCAAGGCCGCCCTCGACGAGAGCCAGCGTACATCGATCGCCATGCAGCGGGCGTGGTCGCGAATGCGACCGGACGACCTTCCGGCCCCTGGAATCGACTTGGACGGGTGGTGGCGGCAGATCGAGGCCGCAGAGCCAGATCGACTCACGCCGCATCAGCGGGCGTTTCGGGACGCCTGCGGGAAGGCGACCGCGGCTCGGCGTCAGGCAAACGCGTTGCTCCGGCCGTGGGTGCTCCGCCACAACAAGGGCGACGTCTGGGCCGGAACGTCGGTTCCGCGCCGGAATCGGGCCGAGGGAGCTGCAATCGTTGCCGCCGAGAGTCCGACGGCGACCGGGCTCGCCATCCCCGACGATCAGCTGCTGCCGTTCTTTCTTGCAGCCCGTGCGGCTGTGAATCCGCACAAGGATCTGCTCGGCGACGCCCTCTGTTCGTCCTACGAGGCGTTTCAGTACACCCGTCGCGATCGCCGGCATCCGCAGGACCACGACCAGCATGAATCTCAGGACGAGGCTGAGCGGCAGCGACTACAGGCAGAACTTGACGAGGCGCTCGCCAATGCGTGGTACCTCGACCAGTTCGAGAAGGCTCTTGGAGACAAAACCGACAAGCGATCCCGTCGAGCCCACCCAAAACTTTCTGCGACCGTCGCACGGGTGGCTGATCTATGGGAGCGCGGCGAGAAGGTCGTGGTATTCGCCTTTTACAGGCATACGTGCGCAGCACTCCGTTATCACATTGGGGATGAAATTCGGCACCGTCTGGTGGCACGAGCACGGAAGCGCATGGGGCTATCGCCCGCCGACGACGAGCAGATGATCTGGAAGCGGCTCGAACAGATTCAGCAGCAGTTCTTTGGCCGCGAAGAGGATCCCCGGCCCGGGCAAAGGGCGCTCGATGAGGCCCTTGAGCAGATCATCGAGCGGCGTTCGTCCGAGATCGTCCGCGTAGATCGCGACGGTTCGATGCCCGCCTTGCTGCTGCGCGTGATGCGGCGATTCCTCAGAGTGCGGTCGTCACTCGTGAGGTGTTTTCCGTTGAATCGCGAACCGGATGCCGACCCGCACGAGCTCGTTCGCGAGTTTCTCGGCCATGAAGATGCCTCGGGGATGTCGTGGCGACACAAGTTCGACAGCTTCATTTCATTCCTCTGCACGCGTTGCGGCAACGAGGAGCGTCGGCTCATGCTCGAGGAACTCGTACGGATCGACACGGGCGACCATTCCGCCGCCGAGGACGAGCATGACCGCGATGACGACACCGAGGGCAGAACACTCGCCAACGTCGGCGTCTGCAGCGGCGGCACGAAGATGGAGGTCCGCGTGCGACGCATGCGCACCTTTAACACCCCATTTTTTCCAGACGTGCTCGTCTGCAGCGAGGTGATGGGGGAAGGCGTGGACCTGCACCGCTTCTGCCGCCACGTGATCCATCACGATCTCGCCTGGAACCCCAGCGACATCGAGCAGCGGACTGGCCGGATCGACCGACTCGGATGCAAGGCAGAGGGGCGGCATGCGATCGTTTCTTATCTGCCTTATCTCGACGGCGCAGCCGATGAGCGACAGTTCCGGGTCATGCGGGATCGCGAGCAGTGGTTTCAAGTCGTGATGGGCCAGCAGGCCGTCGCCGACCTGATCGACGCAGAGACGGCTGAGAAGGCCGCCCCGCTCCCGCCGGCAATCGTGGCCTCGCTCGCGTTCGATCTGTCGTCGAGCGAAGCCAAAGACAGCTGCCAAATCCCGGGCGGGCTCGTGCTGGGCCTCCCGCCGTTGGCAAAGAGCAACAACACCTGAACGTGTCACCTGCCGCAGGTGGGCTTGGCATGACAATGCCCCCGATTCAGCCGAACAGCGCCTCCACGACCGAGTCTCGCTCCAAGCCGGCGTGGGCTGCGACGTCCTTGAGAATGCCGTTGAGCGTTCCCGTCCGGAGCCGATCATGATTCGGCACCGTCACATGATGCTCGCCACCCTCATGCGTCGTAAGCCGGAGATGGGAGCCCTTCTGCCGCGTGACGGCGTAGCCATAGGTTTCGAGCAGCCTGGCCAAATCCGCCCCGGACACATCCCGCGGCAGCCGCGGGCTCATGGGGCCAGGATCTCGTCGCGCACGATGTGCAGACGAATCACCTTGGGGGCCTGCCCCTCATCGAAGTGACACTCCACCGCGGAGCGGACGTTGGCCCGAAGCTCGTCGAGCGTGTCGCCTTCCGTGAAAATCGAGTCACCGACCGCCCTGGCGGAGAAGCCGCCCTCGGGAGCCTCATCGACGACGAAGACGATCTCGATCATGACCAGAGCCGCCAGGAGCCGATCGGTGCAGCGGCACCTTCGCCAACGTGCCATCCATCTGCACCAAACCAGTCGGGGCGACAGGATTTGAACCTGCGACCTCTTGACCCCCAGTCAAGCGCGCTAGCCAGGCTGCGCCACGCCCCGAATGCGCCGCGGGACGACAGTGCTTCAGGCACCGCCGCCCCACAACG
>Ga0164294_10006296_pt1 | contig 10158 bp, 13 predicted proteins | sample GEODES005metaG_FD_111479 | JGI IMG/M metagenome (GOLD analysis project Ga0164294, IMG submission 111479) | Oligotrophic lake water microbial communities from Sparkling Lake, Wisconsin, USA - GEODES005 metaG | ecosystem: Environmental > Aquatic > Freshwater > Lake | place: USA: Sparkling Lake...
CTCGTCCCCACCGTGACACCAATGTCCAGATAGGTTACGGCTGCAAATCATGGCGCGAGAAACCAAAGAGCAGCGGCTGCAACGCGTCCACACCGAGGCGCTGGCGGAGTTTGACCGCATCCAGAGCACGATGCGCGACGAACGGTTCCAATGCCTTGAGGATCGCAGGTTCTACAGCATTGCCGGCGCGCAGTGGGAAGGCAACCTCGCAGAACAGTACGCGAACAGACCGAGATTTGAAGTCAACAAGGTCGCTTTGAGCGTGATGCGCATCATCAGCGAATACCGCAACAATCGCGTTACGGTTGATTTCGTCCCCAAAGACGGCTCCACGAATTTGAAGCTGGCCGACACCTGCAATGAGCTCTACCGCGCCGATGAGCAGGACAGTTCCGCAGACGAGGCTTACGATAACGCCTTCGAGGAAGCGGTAGGCGGCGGGTTCGGGGCGTGGCGTCTCTCGAACCAGTACGAGGACGAGGGCGATCCGGAGAACGAACAGCAGCGCATTGTATTTCAACCGATCTTCGACGCTGACACGAGCGTGTTCTTTGACCTAAACGCCAAGCGCCAGGACAAAAAGGACGCGCAGTCCTGCTTCGTCCTGTCGGCCATGACGGTGCAGAGCTACAAGGATCGGTTCAACGACGACCCCACGACATGGCCCAAGGTGGTGCAGTTCGTCCAGTTCGACTGGTCAACGCCTGACGTGGTCTACATCTGCGAATACTACGTCAAAGAGCAGGTCACCGAGACGTTGCGCATATTCCGCTCACTTGATGGCGAAGAGACCAAGTATTCGGAAGCTGATTTTGAAGACGATCCGGAGCTTGAACGCACGCTGCTCGCCACCGGCAGCGTCGAGGTCCGCGAGAGGAAGATCAAGAAGCAGAAGGTCCACAAGTACCTGCTCAGTGGCGGCAAGGTGCTGGAGGATTACGGGCTGATCGCCGGGTCCGAAATCCCGATCATTCCCGTCTATGGCAAACGCTGGTTCGTGGACAACATCGAGCGATGCCAGGGTCACGTCAGGCTGGCCAAGGACGCGCAGCGGCTGAAGAACATGCAGCTCACGAAGCTGGGCGAAATATCTGCTTATTCTACGGTCCAGAAGCCAATTTTCACCCCGGAACAGGTTGCCGGCCACGAACTCGCCTGGGCCGAAGACAATATCAAGCGTTACCCGTACCTGCTGGTCAATCCGGTGACCAATGCTGACGGCGGTGAGCAGCCCATGGGCGCGCTGGATTACACGCGGGCGCCTGAAATCCCGCCGGCAATGGCGGCGCTGCTGCAGATCACTGAAACCGACATGCAGGAGATCCTCGGCAACCAGCAGCAAGCCGAGATCATGCAGCCGAACATGTCGGGCAAGGCGGTTGAGCTGATCCAGAACAAGCTGGACATGCAGACGTTCATCTACATCAGCAACTTCGGCAAGGCGGTGAAGCGTTGCGGCGAGGTCTGGCTATCGATGGCACGTGAGATTTACGTCGAGCCTAATCGCAAGATGAAGGCGGTGCAGACCACTGGCGAGCCGCGCACGGTTGAGCTTGCCCGGCCGATCGTCAACAAAGAGACTGGCGCCATCGAAACTGAGAACGACATAGCCGAGGCGAAGTTTGACGTTGCCGTTGACGTCGGGCCGAGCACGACCAGCCGTCGCGCGTCTGTCGTCCGCGCTATCACCGGCATGATGCAGATCACGCAGGACCCTCAGACGCTGTCCATTCTCGGCAGCATGGCGATGATGAACATGGAGGGAGAAGGTCTCTCCGAGATGCAACAGTATTTCCGCAAGCAGCTTCTTAAGCAGGGCGTGCTGGAGCCAAACGAGGACGAGGCCGCCGCGATGGCGGAAGAGCTGCAGGCCATGCAGGACCAGCCCGACCCGCAAAAGGATTTGGCGGCCGCTCTTGCGGATGAGGCAAAGGCCAAGGCAAGCCTGGCTATGGCGAACACGGAAAAGACGCTGGCCCAGGCCGAGCAAGTCAGGGCCGAGACTATCCAGACGCTGCACAATGTCGGCATGGAGCCGGGCGCAACGCAGGCCGCGCCTGCACCAGAGGCGCCAGCCGCTCCGGACGAGCGCACGCAGCTAGAGCTTGAAGCCATGCGCCTCGACAACCTGGAACGCCAGGAAAAGATCACGGCGGCGCGGGGCAAGGTCGAGCAGATCAATGCCGATCGAGAGGCCAATAACACAATGGCGCAGGCTGCCTCGGCCATGCAGCAGGCGGTGATCGGGCTGAGTGATAGCGTGTCCGTGATCGGCAGCGCAGTCGGGCAGATGAGCCAGGCAGTCGGACAGTTCGCGCAGGTGACGAGCCAGAACGCGGACAAGGCAATCGCTGCGCTGTCGCGTCCCAAGCGTGTCGTGCGCGAAAAAGGCCGGATATCCAGAATTGAAACTGAAGGCAACGACTGATGGCCGCAGGTAACTGGATCGTCTTTAACAGGGCCAAGCTGAAGTTGGCGAACGGGACGTTCGATCTCGACACGCAGACATTCAAGATGGCGCTGACCACGTCATCGCAGGCGCTCGACGCGACCTTCGTCGGCGGGTCTACTGATTGCCGGTACGCGGACCTCACGGCGGAAGTGGTCGGAACCGGCTACACCGTAGGCGGCAAAACGCTGACCGCGACATGGACGCAAGCCACCGGCACAATCACATTTGACGTAGATGATCAGGCCTGGACCAGCAGCACGATCACCGCGAAATACGCCGTAATCTACGCCGACAATACCAACGACGACTTGTTGTGCGTTGTGGACCTGGACACGGGCGGAGGGTCAGTCAGCACAACGGCCGGCACGCTTACGATTACAATCAACGCCTCTGGCGTCTTCACGCTGGCATAAGGGACAGACCATGCAACAGGGCTATATCGCAACCCTTCTAAACTCGATTGGCGACGGCTCGGCGCTTACCAACACCACGACGGCTACGTCGATCCTACCAGTCATCGCCAAGCCGACGCTTCCGGCGAACTACCTGTTCGCGGGCAAGATGTTCCGCGTGCGCGCAACGGGCAGGATCAGCACGGTTGTGACGACGCCCGGCACGCTGACGCTCGACTTGCGCCTTGGTTCGGTCAACGTCTTCAGCAGCGGCGCGATGACGCTGAACACTGTGGCGCAGACCAACACCCCTTGGATTTACGACGCGCTTATGACCGTGCGCGCGGTCGGCGCAACGACGACGGCCAACATTCTAGGCCAGGGTCTGTGGACCTCTCACGCGGTTATCGGCGCATCTGCCATTGGCACGGCAGGCGCTGCGTCTCAGATCATGCCATACAACACGGCGCCAGCAGTCGGCACAGGCTTCGACAGCACCGCAGCGCAGCTCGTGGACCTGTTCGCGACGTGGTCAGTCGCCAACGCGGCGAACTCGATTACCTGTCACCAGTTCCTGATTGAGGACCTCAACTAGGTCATGCCCCTCATCGGATCACTCACGCAGCGACCGCGTCAGATGACGCGCTTCGGCGCGAACATGTGTCCGATGACGAACACGGGCCTGACCAAACTAGGTCCGAATGGGGGGATGGAATACATCGAGCTAGGCCCGCGCCGCGTTCCTATGGGCGGCATCGGGCATTCGCTGTTCTCGACGCCGCTACTCAAGGCCCCGCAGTTTACAGGCACGTTCTCGCTGTCTGGCGTGACGCGGGACAGCGCAGGTGTGGCGCTGGCCAATTGCGTGGTGGACCTGTTCCTGAACTCCGAGGATACGCTCGTTGCATCCACGACCTCGGACGGTTCAGGGGTCTACAGGTTCACCCTAAGCGGCAACTCGCAGACCTATTTCGTGAGGGCCTACAAGGCCGGATCGCCTGACGTGGCCGGAACAAGCGTGAACACGCTGACGGCTGTCTATCCGTGAGTGACGTTCGGCTATTTACGGTTCCAGCCGAGGCCAACCAGAACGACGTCCGGCTTTATCCTGGCGTTGTAAACACCGCGCTGACGCCTGATCGTGGCCTGCTGACCCTGACCGGGTTTGCGCCGGCGGTTGTCGCTAGCGCCTTGCTAACGCTGGGTGTCGGATCGCTGACGCTGACCGGCTATGCGCCAACGGTCACAACAGCCACAAACGTGACGGTGACGCCCGGTGCTGGCGCGCTGGCCTTGCAGGGCTTCGCCCCCACGGTCGCAACATCAGCCAATGTGTCCGTCACGACAGGCTTGGGCGCGCTATCCCTGACCGGATATGCCCCAACGGTAAGCGGAGACGTGCCGCAGGTTATCGGCGGCGGCGGGCCGGGCGGAAACGCGGCGCAATACAAGCGGCCGCGTCCAAGCCCCGCGCACGAATGGGAGCTTGAACTAAAGCAGGCTGCACGGCTGGCCAACATCGCCAGAGAGCTGGCAACGTCGGATCGCCCGCAAGCGCGACGGATTGCCCGGAAGCTTGAGGATTACACTGGCGACGTCCAGCAAGCCGAAAGCCTCCGCCGGGAGATTGCCAAGCTCGAGGCGGTGCAACGCGAAAAGCAGTTCCGCAGCGAGATTGAACGCCAGAAAAGCCAGGATCTGCAGGACGCGGCGCGAGAGCTGGACGCCATACTGGCAGACGATGAGGACGCGCTTGACTTGCTGGTCGCAAATTATGAGGCGGAAGCAGATTTGCTGTTGGCCGTTTTTGGGATAGGACGATTAATTTAGCCGGTCCACCAGTCAGCCGGAACCAATGACTGAGAGGAAAGCGCATAATGTTCGGTGAGGAAAACAAGGACGTGGTTGACCTGGCGCTGGCGGACGAGACGTCCCCGGCCCCCGTTGTGGAGGGCGAGACGCCCCCGGCGGAAGAGGTTGAAAGCGAAATTGTCGTCAGCATCGGCAACGAAGAACCGCCGCCTGAACCGGATGCCTCACAAGAGGCCCCCGCATGGGTCAAGGATCTTCGCAAGCAGAACCGCGAACAGCAGAAGCGTATTCGTGAATTAGAACGCAGTATGCAGGCGCCGGCCGCGCAGGGTGAGACAAATACCGCCCCGCCAAAGAAGCCGACGCTTGCCGATGTGGACTATGACACAGGCGCTTACGAGGCGAAGCTTGATGACTGGTACAAGGCGAAAGCTGCGTATGATCAGCAAGCCAACGAACGCCAGCGCAAGCAGGACGAGGTCAAAGGCGCGTGGGAAGCCAAGATATCCGGCTACAACACCGCCAAAGCCGAGCTGAAGGCGCGGGATTTCGATGATGCAGAGGCCGTGATTGCGGACGTTCTGTCCGTGACGCAGCAGGGCATCATCCTCGACGGCGCGGAAAAACCTGCACTGTTGATCTATGCGCTAGGCAAGAACCCCAAGAAGGCCGCCGAACTGGCGGCGATTACGAACCCGGTCGCATTTGCTGCGGCAATTGGACGATTGGAGGCGAGTTTGAAAGTCACACAACGCAAGCCGTCAGCGGCGCCTGAACAGATACCGAGCGGCAATGCTCGCAAGACCGGCGCTGTCGACAACACATTGGAACGACTGCGCGAGGAAGCCGGCAGAACGGGCGATTTCACCAAGGTGATGGCCTACAAGCGCCAGGCGAAGCGCGGTTAACAAGGACAAGGAACAATGCCTAACGGTTTCTCAAAGGAAGAGAGGGTGGCCTTCGAAAACATCCTCGAAGGCTTTCAGGATGCTCTAGTGCTGTCCCGCAACGTGGCCGTATTCAATACGGATCAGACCACGATGGAACGCACGAACAACATCATGTGGCGCCCGCAGCCGTACATCGCGACGAGCTACAGCGGCACCGACATGACCACGAACTTCGACGATTACACGCAGCTTTCCGTGCCTGCCACTATCGGCTTTGCACGGTCGGTTCCGTTCGTTCTGACGGCAACTGAACTGCGTGACGCTTTGCAGGAAGGTCGCCTTGGCGACGCTGCCAAGCAGAAGCTGGCCAGCGACATCAACGTGTCCGTGATGAACGTCGCAGCCAACCAGGGAACGCTTTTCGTCAAGCGCTCCGCCGCTGCTGCTGGCTTTGATGACGTCGCCTTGTGCGAGGCCATCATGAACGAACGCGGCGTGCAGATGGAGGACCGCTACCTCGCTCTGTCAACGCGCGACTACAACGGCATGGCGTCCAACCTCGCCGTGTCAACACGTTCGTTCGGCAACAGCATCTCCGACGAGGCGCTGCGGGCTGGCTTCGTTGGCCGTGTCGCTTCGTTCGACACGTATAAGCTGGACTATGCCAACCGCAAGACGGCTGCGGCCGGCGGTGCTGGTCTCACCCTAAGCACGCTTGTCGGCGCGGCTAACTACTGGGTTCCGAAGGCGACCTCAGTTGCCACGACCGGCGAGACGGCGAACGTCGATAACCGCTACCAGACCATCACCATCAGCTCCACAACCTCCGTGGTTGCTGGCGATGCGTTCACGATTGCGAACTGCAACAGCGTGCACCTGATCACGAAGGGCGACACCGGCCAGCCGATGACGTTCCGGGTTATCTCTGTGCCGTCATCCACCACACTCGTCATCTCTCCGCCGATCATCTCGGCGCAGGGCGCATCTGATGCTGAAATCCAGTATCAGAATTGCACCATGACGGCGACGTCGGGCACGGCGGCGATTACCTTCCTGAACACGGTGACGAACTTCATGAACCCGTTCTGGTTCCGGGACAGCATCGAGATCCTTCCGGGTCGCTATGCGGTCCCGACCGATGCGGGCGCGGCGGTGATGCGTGCTGCAACTGACCAGGGCATCGAACTGGTCATGCAAAAGCAGTACGACATCAACACGATGCGGACCAAGTATCGCCTCGACACGCTCTACGGTGTCGTCAACAAACAGCCGATGATGTCCGGCATCATCATGTTCAGCCAGACCTAACGGAGCAATCGCACATGAGTTCCTTTCTCACCGGCGGCGGCCGTGTCTCCGTCACTCTTACTGCAACTCAAAAGCTTGCAGTCGCATCGCAGGGCCTGGTCAACGTTTACCGGACGTCGGGCTTTGCCAACTATCCGGACAACACGACCCTGATCGGCACTGTGATCAACGGTCAAACCGTGTTCGGAACCTTCACGGGCGGCGCAACGCTGATTATCGACGCTGGCGGCGGCCTGTCGGTGCAGTACGAAGTCGGCACGGATCCGAACGTGAAGCAGTGGCGGACGGATAACGGCGTCCAAGGCGACCCGGCAGCCAAGACGACGGCTGTCACTTTGACGTCCGCTGAACTGCTGACGACGCTGATCACCGGCACGCACGCAGCGGGCGCCACGCAGGCTTATACCCTGCCGACCGGCACCCTGCTGGATGCAGCGGCGACGTTTGACGTGAACGAGTACTTCGACTGGTCGCTGATCAACCTCTCGGCGGCTGCGCTGGATACGATCACTGTCACGGCGGGCGCCACTCATACCATCGTGGGCAATCCGATTGTTCAGAGTGCAAACGCTTCGACGGGCGGCATCTACGGCAACTCCGCACGCTGGAGGACCCGCAAGACTGCGGCCAACACGTTCGTGTCCTATCGTATCGCCTAACCTCAGTGGGGCGGCTCACAAGGCCGCCCCATTTACTTGGGAGAGATCAATGTCGCTGAAGAAGGGCTACAGCCCCAAGACAATTTCCAAAAACATCTCGACCGAGATGAAAGCCGGCAAGCCGCAGAAGCAGGCGATTGCCATCGCACTAAGCACGGCGAAGAAAGCAAGGCGGAAGGCCAAATGACCGATTTCCCCACCATCGTTTATCGCTGCCCTGGTGATCGCTGGGGGCCTCCATACACGACATTCAATAGCATTGGCGTGACTGATCAGGAAGCTTTCGACAAGGCGCTGGCCGATGGCTGGTTTGCCACGCTGCCGGAAGCGGTTGAGGTGTTTCTAAACCCGGCCCCCGCGCGTGTGGCCGTTATGTCCGAGCCTGTCGAGGATAACGCCCCGCCGACGCGGGACGAGATGCTGGCCAAGGCGGCTGAGATCGGCCTGACCGTTGACAGGCGCTGGTCCGACAAGACGCTGGCCAACAAGATCATCGAGGCGCTCGAGGCGCAGGAAGCGGCCGAGGCTGCTGCACCAGAGCCGACGCCAGAAGCACCGCCGGAACCGACACCAGAAGCACCGCCAGAGCCGGCCCCTGATCCGGAGCCCCAACCGTGAGCTGGACAAAGCGCGAGCTGGTGCAGAACGCATTTGAAGAGGTTGGGCTGGCGTCTTATGCCTTCGACCTTCAGCCGGAACAGTTCCAGGCTGGACTTCGCCGCCTCGACAACATGATGGCGACGTGGAACAGCCGGGGCCTGCGCATCGGTTATCCGCTTGCGGACAATCCTGGCGATAGCGATCTGGATCAGGACGCTACTGTCACCGACGAGGCCATTGAGGCCATCGTCAGCAATCTTGCAGTTCGCCTTGCACCGATGATGGGCAAGACCGTCAGCCCCGACACCAAGGCAACGGCGCGGTCGTCTTACATGGCGCTGTTAAGCCGTCGCTCAACGATCCCGGAGAGGCTGATTGACGTTAACGCGGTCCCGGCTGGTCAGGGCACGAAATACTGGCGCTTCAACGGCGATCCGTTCCTGCAACGCGAGGATCGTGGTTTAACGGTTGGACCTGATGCAACGCTTGATTTTGAGAGCTGATCCATGACTGACATCAATCAACTCTCAACCTCTGACACGCTCACGGCCGGCGACCTTCTGCCGATCTGGCGGTCCAACAACAGCGACACGCGGAAGACCAGCCTGACGACGCTGCAAGCGTTCATGCAGGCAAACCTTACCTTCACGGCTGGCGAGTTCGTGGTGCAGTATTCAGCGCCGGTCGCAACGGGGTTTTCAGTCTCGCTGCTGAGCAACACCGACAACCAGTGGCTGATCCTGACGCCGCTTGCGGCCTATGCGGCGGGGACCATCACGTTCCCGCTGCTGTCCTCGGTGGCGGACAATCAAGAGATATTGATCTTCTCAACGCAAGCCGTCACGACCCTGACGCTGTCGGGCAATGGCGCAACGATTGTCGGGGCTCCCGTTGGCATCAGCCAGAACGGCGCGCTGCGGTTCAAGTTCAATGCGCTTGCTTCAACGTGGTACGTGATCGGCAGCACCAACACATCAGGGCAGGCATTCCTCGCCACGGCGCAGACCTTCACAGCGCAGCAAACGCTGACAAGCGGCCTGGTGCTTCAGTCGATTGCGGCGGCGTCGATTGCGGCGGTTGCCAATGCGGTCAACACCACGAACAAGGTCACGGGCAAGGTGGTCTATGACACCACGAACAATCGCCTGATGGTGTCGAGCGGCTCGGCTGCGGCATCGCCCTGGTATATCGCGGACGGTTCTGGATCGGTGGTGCCGGCATGATGACGGAAGAAGAACACGGACAGCTCAAGGCCTTGGCTTGGCGCACGCTCAAGGCGGTTGACCACATCGACGCCAAGGCGGCGGACGAGGGGCTGACGATCAATCCGGACTGGCGCGCGTGGCGTTCGCAGGTGCGGGCCGTGATCCGTGGTGAGCTGATGGACGTCCCCGACGAGCCGCCGCGCTACGTGGCCGACGCCTACAAGGCGCACTGGAATGCGGTGACGTCTGGCAAGCTGGTTGATGCAACGCCATTTGTTGACCCGCTCATTGCCGAGAATGACGCCTTGCGCGCACGCATCGCAGAGCTTGAGGCGGCGCTATCTGCACCCGTGCTTGAGCTGTCCAGTCCTGCCGAGCCGCCGGCCGAGGCTTTGCTGGAAGCTTATCCGGACGAGGATCACGCGGCCTTGAAGGCGCGCATTCTGGCTGAGTTCGCTTCGCTTCGGAACATGCTGATCGGCCAAATCCCGATGACGCACGAGCAGCTTGACAGGCTCGTTGCGCTTGAACATCCGAAGTATCAGAGCTGGCTCCAAGGGGTAACACAATGATTGAGCAGACATTCGGCCCCGCTTACGGATCTGGCGTATCGGTGGCCAGCGTGACGGCAACGTCAGCCTCGACACAAATGGGCGTTGGCTCCAAGTCCATCGTGGTCACAAACACTGGCACCAATAACGTCTATGTCCGCACCGGCTTGACGGGCCTGACTGCGGTTGCGGCGCAAGATTACATTGTCTTACCATTGTCGCAGGTATCAATCAGCAAGCCGCAGGATCACACGCACGTCGCCTATGTGTGCGACACGGCGCTGACCTC
>Ga0164294_10006298_pt1 | contig 10157 bp, 6 predicted proteins | sample GEODES005metaG_FD_111479 | JGI IMG/M metagenome (GOLD analysis project Ga0164294, IMG submission 111479) | Oligotrophic lake water microbial communities from Sparkling Lake, Wisconsin, USA - GEODES005 metaG | ecosystem: Environmental > Aquatic > Freshwater > Lake | place: USA: Sparkling Lake...
GGAGGGGGGGTAGGGCTTTGTCAACCGTCATCATAACTCTGCCGTCGTTGTCTTCAGTCTTGCCCGCCACGACAAACTCTCTGTTGGCCAGGCGGGGCAAGGAGCGGCACGCGCAACCCGGTACGCAAGACGCATCCGCGCCGGCCACGTTTCGGTTCACGTCTCACGTCACGCATACTACGGAAAGTCTAATCATACACCGTACAGTCGAACGAACTCTGTAACGTAACTCACTAATCACTAAACGCTACGCGACTTTCGAGAAAGGCTAAACTCATAACGGTTACATCGTTTTCTGTGCTGCATACTGTGCCGTATTGGGTCGCGATCGCGGGCTTGGGCCCCAGCTGGGCAAACCTGGCGCGTACATCAGGGCTGGGTACACGGGCTCCGGCTGTGGCGAGGTTGCGCGGTTCAGAGCCGCAGACTCGGGTTTTCTGTAGTACCTGCCGCCACTCGGCTCGACCGATGTCCCTGGGCGGTTAGCGTGTCCGCTCAAGGCGGCGTGCGCCCATGGAGGGACCATGGAAGGAGGGCCTAGCGCATCGCCGGCATCCAACCATGGCTCCCTGCGGCTCAGAGCGGTTAGCACAGGGGCATATCCACTGCTCGGTGGGATAGGCATGGGGAACGCGTTTCTCTCGGAGGCCTGGGAAACACGGCTCAGTGGGCCATACCCGGCACCGAGGTAGACCCCGCTGAGGCCGCTGAGATGGGACTCCTGGGTCGAGTCATGGGTCGAGTGCAAGCGTGCTGAGCGCGGCATCCTGGCCATCGAGGCGAGCCTAGGTGACATCAATCCCAAAGGCGGCTTCGTCGTGGCAGTGTGCACTGAGCGCGGCACGGCCGTCGAGGTGAGGCGAGGCGACAACAACCCCCAAGGCGGCTTCGTCGTGGCCGGACGCGCCGAACGCGGAGGCATAGATGGCGGCACTAGCGGCAACGCGGCGTCGATGAGACGGACGGCGGTCGAGTCGATGGTAAACTCGAGCGCTATATTGGCCGCCATCGGATCTCTAAACGTTGGCGCGAGGGTCGACTCGAGCGACGTCGCTTCGGCTGCGCTGATGGAGATGATAGTGATTTCGATCCGGGTACCGCCGGAGGGGAGAGGCGCGGGGCCACAGGTGTCCTTTCCGGGGCCGCCGGGTGGTCGTGGCCGTGGGGTCAGGGTGGTGATTACACGATTGGCATCGACTCCGGCGATCCTGGCGGCGACGGCCGAGATCGCAGCCGCATCGTAGTTGCGTGTTGGTAAGGGAGCAGTGATCTCAACGTGCACCCGCGTCTGCGCCACTGAAGCAGGCCGCACTGACGCACCAGGGCTGGGTCGAAATGATTGGGTGTGAGAGAGCACCCCGTATTCTCTCACCAAAGCGTCGCTTATGACGGCCTCCTGCTGCAGAATCTGCAAGTGCTGCTGCCATGCTGTGTTATATCGGCTCTCGAGTTGCTTGAGTGTGACTTTCCGATCGCCATCCGGCGCGCTCGGAAAGGGGGGCAGCTTGGGCGCTGGGAACGCCTCAAACAACTCATCGACATTCCACGGCGGGTGCCGCTGCGAGGGCTGGAGCTGTGCATCGTCCCAATCGTCGATCGCGTCGCGAAGCGCATAATTCGGGATCAGCGCGCGAGAAGGAAACGGCAGCCCGGTCACCGGTGAGGTGTTGCTCTCGTCAAGCCAAGCGATGATGTTGTCCCGCTCGTAGGACTGGCCGTCCGCGCAGATGACCGGATCGAGCATGAGCTCATGGCTGATAGGGCAGAGGAAGCTTGGCGGCGGATTCTGCACGTTTTGTGGACCCACATCAGCGCCGATGGGAACTCTGGGCGAGGATGCGCGTGGGCGTAGAGCTGCAGCTTTGGCGCCGGTCGCGACGTCGACAACTGTGGGCGATGGCGTTGAGCGTCTCAAGTGGAAGCTTTTAAATGCGTCCACTTCAGTGCCGCCCGGCAGAGCGTCGTCCTCAGTGGCATAGACGCTGCCCACGGACAGGTGGGTACGCCGTGGACTCCGGGTGTCTCCCTTTAGGAGCTGCGGAGGTGCCAGCGGCTTGAAGAGCAGCTGCAAGTTGCAGTTGGTGACCGATGTACGGTACAAAGTAGGGGGGATATTGTCCGCCATCGGTGCATTAGCCCCCACGAAGCCATCTGTGTTCTTCTTCTGTGTCGACGCTGCGGCCCCGGGCGCATCAGCCTCCACATTTAACTCGACCATCCTGGCTTCGAGTCGCCTCAGCTCATCCTCTTCCTCGGGGGCGAGCTGCCCGAGCGCCTGCCGCCGCTTGAGGTCTGCACTGCGCGCGGCAATCTCTGCTGCCTCCCTCTTGGCGTCTGAGAGCTCACCGCTATTGCCAGCGGCGACGGCCGCCGCAGCATCTGCCAACGTCCCCGTAGTTACTGTTCCTGCTTGTGTCGTCTGCTGCGCAGATGCAAACATGGTCGGGCTCGACTTTGCGTTTGTTGGCGCTGGGACGCTAACCCACGATGCGATCACGCCGTCCGTGCTTGCGCTCTCAGTGGCTCCAGTAACTTGTTCGATGGCTCGATTAAGACCGGCGCCGATCGCGTGCTGCAGTTTGCATTCTGCCTGCTTCCAGGTGAGAGTGCGTCGCAACATGCGCTCGTGGAGCGGCTCTTGATACAGAGAGGCGATGTTACCAAAGACTCCGCCGATTATGCTGACTCGCTCTTGTAAAGCTGCTTGCCGCTCGAGGAAGCACACACGCTTCTCCGGAGACATATTGGCTATGACGACCATGTCGGAAGTGGTCAGATCGTTGAACACCGCCAGAAGATGAGGATCGAGCCCCTTGCGCGCCTCGAGCACGTGTGGAGGCAGACCTTTGTCGACCTTGGTAATTGCTTTGCGGAGGAATACGACCCGCTTCTCTTCTGACAAGTTTGCCACGGCTTTCTGATCCGCATCGGAGAGCCCGTCAAAGGCTTCCTGCAGGCGAGGCGGTAGCCCCTTGCGCAGCGCCCAGTGCTGCATCACTCCCAGCCTGCCCTGCTCGCTCTTCTTCACCTCTTCCTTCTTTTCGCGTCTCTTGCCCTGGTATCTCTCTGAGGGCACTTCCTTCGAGGCGGCACGCTTCTTTTTGCCCTTCTGCTTCTTGGCTGCTTTTCCTATTGTGGCGGCTGCCTCCTCCGCGCGTTCCTCGGGGGCCTTCTCCTTCTTCTCCTTTTTCTCCTTCTTCTCCTTCTCCTTCACGGGCTCCTCCTCTTTCGACTTCTTCTTGGCGCGTGCGCGATAGTCTGTCTTCGGCCCCGGGCTAGCGTCTGGCTCAGGTGCGCTCTCCACCTTCACGCCGGGTGCTTTGGCGGTGGCTGCCTGCACGGCCTCCTGGACCACGGCGGGCTGCTCCTCGACGGCGTACGCTTCGTCGAAGGCGCACTCCACCTCATCCTTCCACACGTAGGCAATCATCATCACCTTGCCGTCTGGCCCGATGACCTGTTTCTGGACGGACACTGAATCGAAGAGGGTCCGCAAGAATGCCGCGTACTCACGAGCATCGATGTTGTTGGTCCATGTATCTGCACACGCACATAGGTGACGGAACGAGCGCAGCAGCCGGTGAGATGGAAATTGGTAAAGGTGTCACAGGCCGGCAGCAACTGCACGACAACAGGATCCTCACCTGCCAGCTCGAAGAATGCGTCACAAAATGATTTGCGAGTGAGTGTATCCTTCCCCTTGGCATCGCGTGCCCAGTCCTCGGCAATGCAGCGCTCGCAATCCGCGGGGTCGAAATCCTTGATCATGACCCGGTAGATGCGCCGTAGCATCAGCGCATGGCCTTCCCGGTGCAGCTCGTTGGCACTTGGGTCACCTCCAGACTGCAAGCTGCGCTGCGCTGCTTCCCAGTACTTTTGTAGCGCATCGAGCACAAGAGGGTGATATCTCAGTGCCTGTCGCTCGGCCAGCTTCTCTTTGGTCGCCAGGCTCGCATCGCCTTGCTGCCAGAAGGCCACGTTTTCGAGGTCAGCAGCGTTCTCGACTGCGGTCACAATGCCACCCACATTCAGCAGCAGCTGCGCCTCTTCTTGCGCTTGAGCTGCTTTTTGCATGATTTCGAATCTCGCCATTATTGCCATCCTCTTGACATACGCCTTAACCTTCGCCCAGCCTTTGCTGCACACTTTGGTTCCCCCTGCCGCCATGTTGGCCGCTGCCGACGGATCCGGCCAGGCCGCGGCTACAAGCCGCGGCCACGTCCGTTCGTCGCTGATCCGTCGAGCGGGCAGAAACTTTGTGCTCAACCCGATCGAAACGAAACATAGTGCACCGGACTATCCTGAGATTTCACCTCGCCCGCGCCGCGCAGCGACCTTAGATCACTGCTCAACCAGTCAGTCAATCAGTCTATGGTCGCGCCCACCACTCCGCTTCTACAAAAAGCTTGGAAAGGGGTGGGGGAGTAAGCGTCTCGGGGTACGTTCCTCGCCTTGGTTCCTCCTTCCTCGTCACAATTTGTCCGCCCCGCCCCCCCCGCCCAACAGTTTGTTTGCCCTGGATTCCGGACTGCGGGACCACGACACATGCATGGACACATGAGTGCTTCTGGAGAGCTGTGCATTACACAATGATGCAGCATCGAGCATGTTCGATGTTGCACTAATGTTGCACACCCGCTGTCGAGGTTCTTACATGTACAGCTGAAACCGCCCCGTACTACCGACGACTAGTACGTGGATCGTGGTACGAACGAACGGGACCGCTCCCGACCGGACCCTCGGGATACGCACACGACAAACATCAAACTATTCTTCACAATAAGACCGGCAGAGGTGAGAGGAGAACCGCGGACACTCCCGCGTCTTGCCGCGTCCTGACCCACCCTCACCAGCTCCGCCCCACCGGTCACACTAGACCATCTACTACATCAAACACCCCCACCTGGCCCCCCCATCATCGGTACATCGGTACACGCGCGCACGCCGCACATGCCCCAACGCCCCACATGCTTGGCACCGCGGCGTGTTGAGAGGGCACACTGCTTCGCTAGTGCCGTACGCGTCCTCCGCTCGAGACGGTGCGTCTTCCGCTCGAGAGGGTCCAAACGCCCCCCTCGCATCACCTCGATTCACGACTCTCTCAGGGGCTCTCACGGGCTCGTTCTGAATCCCATCGCCTCCATCGCCTGCGCCTTGGCTGCGGCGCGCTCGGGGCTCTGGCTGCTGCTGCTGCTGCTCGTCACCGGCTGGAGCAATGGGTGTGTCGGCTGCACGAGCGCCGGGGGCGGTACCGGGTGCAACATCGGGTGCATCGGCGGCACCAAATGGCTCGAGGGCGTCGGCGCGGGTGCGAACGTGTGCGACAGGTACACAGCGGAGGCCGCATGTGCCTGGGCCGGGATGGGATGGGCTGGGATGGCGGTCATGCTCGCGGCGTCTGCGTCGGCATCCGAAGCTTCGACGGAGGCAAAGGCAGTGGGTAGGATGTTGTGGCTGCCGGTGGCCTCGCCTGCGTAGCTGGTCACCACTGCACACATCATCGCCGCCTGGCTAGGCGCCTCCATGAGCGAGGCCACGCTCGCCGAGGCCGCCTTGCGCTTGCTACCTGAGGGTGAGCCTCCAGGAGAGCCGGCCGCGCTGCCGGAGCAGAAGTTGTGGCGCATGCCGATGCCCAGCGCGGCCGCCTCCGCGCCCGTCGGGAGAACCGGGCCGCCGGCAGCGCCCGGCATGAGCGAGGATGGCGCCCCGTCGCCCAGCGGGGAGGCTATCAACGTCCCGTTCTCGTACTCCGAGCCACTGCCGGAGCCGCCGGGCGCTCCGGCCATGCCACCCTCGCCACCTGCCGACAGCGGGGCGCCCGAGGAGGAGCGCTTCTCGAGCCGCTGCGCCTTGCGGATTGCCGAATAGTACCGGTTCTTGATTGAGTTATCCGAGCGGCCTGGCAGCTTCTTCTGGATCGTGCTCCACTTGGTGCCGTGCTCGCGCACCGCATCGAGGATCAGCCGGTCCTCTTCGGCGGTCCAGTAGCCTTTCTTCACGTCGGGCGCGAGGTGGTTGAACCATCGCTCTCGGCACTGCCGACCCATGCGGTGCGGTAGGTGTGCAGCCACTTTGGTCCAGTGGCCCGCTCCCTCCTGCGCGACGACCCGCGTCAGGATCGCATCCTCCTCGGGCGTCCAGGCATTCTTCTTGCTGGCGGCTGCGGCAGCGCTCTCTTCGTCAGGGCTCCCGCCCGCTATTGTGGCCTCCACCTCTACAAAAGCTGAGGGAGGCTGCATCATGCCCACCATCATCATGGCCTGCTGACCCATTCCCACCGGCAATGTCGAGATAGGCACGTGCATTGCCGCTGCCGCTGAGCTCGCCGCCATCGCAGCCACCGCCGCCTCGGTCGCGGCGATCGCCGCCACAGTGGCGGCGTCCATCGCCGGTCGAGACGAGCGCGAGCGTCCGCGGAGTCGGTTTCTTTGCAACGTGTCGGTTTCGTGCGTGTCAAACTTCTGCGGACTGATTAAAAGATGATTTATTTGGGCAGGTTTTGTGTGTGAAAGGATTGGGCGGCGGTTCGCTCTCCTGTTTGCACATGTTTGCAGGGCACAGAAGCGAATACCCAAGGCACAAGCCTCACATAAAGCGAGCACCTGCGAGCGAGCGCGAGCCTCCCGGTTTTGAGGAGGCTCGTGCCGTGTTGAACACGGTTTCAGGTCGCTTGCTTGCTTGTGGCCCTCATGCTGGGCTGGGGCGTGCTGGGGGGGCCGGGCGGGGGTCTGTCTGGTCAGGTCTCAGGTCTGGGTCTGGTCCGAAGGAGCGTTGCGTTGAACAGCATCAGGAGGAACAGCAACTGCAGTCGGTTCCGGAGGCCGTGCGTGTTGTGTTGAGAAGCAGGAGGCTGCGCGTTGACTTGCTACGACGACGACTTGCGTTGACTTGCCTTGCCTTGCCTTGACTTGTGTTGAACTGCAGTCGGTTCCGCACTTGCAAGGGCTCGTGCGAGGCCAGAGGCTCAAGGCACCGGTGATGTCCGCCATGGGCTCGCTCTTCGGGGAGCATGCGGCAGTAGCTGCCCCGATCGCCTATGAGCACTGCCTGCGGCTGCTCCACGAGATGGACACTGACCTGGACGAGTTCATCACCGAGATCGACGTGTCCAACTATGTGCGAAAGCACAGACTGCCCTTTTCGGACGCGGAGGTGCGCAGCATGTTCTTGGAGGCCAACTCATCGGCGAACGGGATGATGGACGTCGAGCAGCTCGGCAAGGCCGTCTCGTACAAGTTCCCGCACCGCAAGCACAACGACGATTGGGTGCGGCTCTTTGAGCTCGCGCCACGGCGCGGACCTGTTCTTGCTCGTGAGCCGGTCAAGCGGCTCACGGCGCTCGTGGCGCCGCCGCTCGAGCAAGAGCCGGTGCGCGCCAACTTTGAGCAGCAGGGCGCCATCATGACGTTTTCGCCGCTCATCACGGGTGGAGGCAGCGGCCTTGGTCATACAGGCCACTCCTTCACCGCCGGCAGCGCCTACTCAGCCGGCGCCTCAACGCTGGCCTCGCGCGCGTCGGCCATGACCTTCAGCGCGGCGCCGCGTCCGCTGTACGCGGGCGCGCGACTCGGCAGCGACTTCGAGCGCGAGCACGAGAAGACGCTCAATCGCTACCTAACGGCGGAGGCGGAGGAGCGGCCGCCTCCGGAGCCCGCGCCGCTGCCGAGCGTGCTGGGCTCGCAGTCGTTCGCTTTTCACACGGACTCGAACCCGCCGCGGTGCGGCTTCGCCGCGCAGGGCGCCTTCGCCCGCTCTGTCGAAGAGGCGCAGCGCACCTCGGATGATGTGGGCTACGAGACGCGCTTGACTGCGGAGGAGTTGCGCGCGAGGCATGCGGCGGCGCCCAAGCCGTTGTACTATGGCCTGCATGAGCGCGACTACTACTACACGCCATGTAGCCACCGCGATCACATCCCGATGCGCGTCGACGGCGCGGTCACGCGCGTCACGGGCGAGAAAGCCACGCCTGCGCTGCGTCTCATGATCACCGAGGGCTCCTTCACAGCCTTTGCGAGCGCCAACGAGCGGGCGCACAAGCACCAGCTGTACCCGGCGGATGCGACGTCCAAGCCCTTCGTGACCGTTGGAACCACGTACATGAGGAATCGCGACCGCGAGATCAAGCTTGAGGCCGCGCAGGGGCGCTTGCAGATTGCGGACGGCACCGAGTACCCGCCACCGATTGCGTTTATGAACGGCAAGCCGATGGCGTACAAGTTCCGGGCGGAGCAGCCCGATCCAGAGCGCGTGCCGCCCGGCGCTCCGCCCTTCATCACCTCGACGCTCGGCCGCTTCTGGCCCAAGATCAACCAGATCGGCGAGGGCCTGGGCCCCTCCGTCATCGCCGCCGCCAACCCGCCGCATACGTGCCCCGGGCTGCGCGTGCAGATGACCGAGAACATCCACCACGCCGCGCGCTCGGCGCGCTCGGGGATGGTGAGCGACGCGTACAGCTACCCCCCTACGATGGTGTAGGGGCGTGTGTGTTTCTGTTTGCGTTTCGGCGGGTCGTCGTACACGTGACACGTTAGACTCATCGATCACACTTCACGGCTCAGCCACCCAACCTGCTTCGCTGGTTTGTTTTTCACGCCCTTTCGATTCCCCTGGCGGCGCCACTCCTGAGCGGAGAAGCTGTGAACATTCGTGAACTTGTTGCTGTGTCGGTGATTGCCCCTGTGCAAGCGTCATGCTCGTGACTTTCGTCCGTGGCGGTGCTCGCCGTGGTGTGAGCATAGCAGCGTTGGCGATATACAATGGCGCGCAATGAGGAGAAGGCGCAGGCGATGCTCAACCGCTTCGTGGCGGCCAAGAGCGCGGCCAATAAAGAGGACAAGTCCAAGCGGCCGTATCTTGCATCCGAGTGCGACAATGTGAAGGACTGCGAGCTGTACCGCAACCAGATCATCCGGGAGATCTCCAAGAAGGTCTCGCTCATCCAGAACGAGGGCCTCGAGGAGGCCAAGGTGCGCGACATGAACGACGCCATCAACAAGCTCATGCGCGAAAAGGGCCACTGGGAGCGGCAGATCAAGGCGCTCGGTGGCCCCGACTACTTCCGAATAGCGCCGCAGGTGCTCAACGCGGACGACGCGGAGGAGGTCGTACCCGGCCGCGGCTACCGGTACTACGGCGCCGCGAAGAAGCTGCCCGGCGTGAAGGAGCTCTTCTCGCGCCCGCCGCCCGAGCGGCAGAAGCGCACGCGCGGCGAGATGATGAAGGGCATCGACGCCGACTACTACGGGTACCGCGACGATGACGACGGTGTGCTCGAGCCGCTCGAGAAGGCGGCGGAGCCGGAGCGGCTCAAGAGGCTGCGCGCGGCGTGGGCGGCCGAGCAGGCGAGGCGCGAGGAGGTCGACCCTGGCGGCCTAGCCGCGGCGCAACGCGACGTGGAGGGGCTCGTCGAGGTAGAGGGCGAAGGCGCCATGGGCGCCGACTTCGTTGCGCACGTGGTCGTGCCCGACCAGACGGCCATCGAGCAGGCCGTCCTCGCGCGGCGCAAGCAGGCGCTGCTCGATTTGCTCACTGGCGGTGGCGGTGCATCGAGCGAGCCGCCGGCCGAGGTTCACCTGAGTGAGGTGCGCCGGCTGCCGCCGAGCTGGTGACGAGGACACGGACACTGTGTCATCTTAAAACCATACTTTAGTTCAATTTTGTGCCAAATACGAGGTAAGCACACGCATCTGCATACTATGATTGCATCCACGGCTCTTCGGACTCCGCGGAGGCGGACCCCCTCCGGCTCCGGACGTTCGTTTATCGTTACAGACGTCTACACACCGGTCACCGCACATCACCGGGTACACAGTCACAGATCGTGAGCGAGCCGAGAAGCCGAGGCACGACGCCGAGCCCCCGAGCGCACGTGCGCTGTGTCGCGGCTCGCGCACCGGGGCCCACTGAGCACGCGCTGGGGCCCGAAGGGGGACACACACACGGCAGGAGACGCAGGACGGCGAGGGTCGTCCTAAGCAGTGCACGCCAAGGGCGTGCCGCTCACCCGGACGGCCACGACAGCGGTTCAGGTCCGAAGGGGTAGCCTAACAACTTTTTTCCCCCACTCGCACGAGCCCCATCGGCTTCTTTAGCAGCCGTGCCGGTGATGATGGCAACAGCCGTGCCCGTGACGACTAATGGGGGCCGTGCCATTTCCA
>Ga0164294_10006299_pt1 | contig 10157 bp, 14 predicted proteins | sample GEODES005metaG_FD_111479 | JGI IMG/M metagenome (GOLD analysis project Ga0164294, IMG submission 111479) | Oligotrophic lake water microbial communities from Sparkling Lake, Wisconsin, USA - GEODES005 metaG | ecosystem: Environmental > Aquatic > Freshwater > Lake | place: USA: Sparkling Lake...
AAGTTAGAATAAAAAAGACTTTAATAGATATAAATTGGGGTTGGGGTTGGGGTTGGGGTTGGGGTTGGGGTTGGGGTTGGGGTTGGGCCCAACCTCAACCCCAACCCCCACCCCTTAAATAACTTATTTCACATCTGTTAGTAATAAAAATTATTTCCGATTATAATTAAGTTATTATAAAATGTTAATGGGCAAAATAAAAGAGGAATTCATTTGTTATTCATGTTGTCTGCATCCTGAAAGCTCTCGTTGAGGATCTTGGCTCCGGCGTACCTGTAACTGGACTGGGTGTCGCCGATGTTGGCGAATTTGGATGTATTGAGCTGCGCACTGAACCTGTTGGTCTGCTGCTGGGAGTCATTGAGCGCGCTCTGGCGTTCCCTCTCGACCTGCGATTAGAAAACTTCGGTGGGCTTACGTTGGTGGTCTGGATGAGGGTGTTGCGCATGAAGTTCATGGCGCCGGGGTTGGAGATGAGCTGGCTGGCGTTGGAGTTGCGCTTCTGGGTCTTGAAGTCGGCCTTGAGCTTCTCGTTCTCCCTCAGAAGGAGCTCCTTCTTGCGCTCGCTGCGGTTGAGGTTGTCCTGAGTTGACCGAATTACCTGCAGCTCGCCCTTCTGAATCAGGAGCTGGTCGCGCTCCATGTTCCACTGCGCCTTCTGCTTCTCGTTCTCGAAGATGAGCTGGTTGCGCCTGTTCTCGGAGTCCTGAGATTAAAAGACGACCTTGGCGCGCGCCTCGACGTCCTGCAGCTTGGCCTTGTAGGCCTCGCGCTCGCCCTCGATGTGGCGGTACTGGTCCTTGGTCTGGCGCTCGTTCTCGCTCTTGAGCTCGGCGATCTCGGCGCCGAGCTTCTTCTCGTTCTCGAGCATCTCGTTGAACTTGCGCTCGTTGAGGAACTGGTTGCCCCACTTGGCGTGCGAGTCCAGCTTGAGCTGCTCGCTGGTGCGCGCCAGCTCGCGCTCGTACTTGCGGATCTTGTCCTCCAGCGACTCGCTCTCGCGCGCGTGGTTCTCGGTCATGTTCTGGATCTGCACCTGGTACTTGGCCTCGATGGTCTGCAGCATCTCGCCTTGCATTCAGAATTGGAAACCGAAAGTACCCAGGTCGCGCTGCACCTCCGACTCCTAGTTCTTCCTGATCATGTTCATCTGGATCAGCGCGCGGTCGAAGTTCTTGATGGCGTCGTCGTGGTCCTTCTTGGCCTGCTCCTTCTGCCCCTGCAGGAAGTTGTGCTTCTGCTCCCACAGCACGCGGTCCCTGTCATTACGAATGGTCCAAAAGTCTACCGCTCGTACACGGAGCTCACGTCGCTCTTCTCCACCTCCAGCTTCTCCACCAGCTGCTTCAGGCGCTCCAGCTCCTGCTTCTGCGGGAAGCTGTCCTCGCTCACGATCTTGTTCAGCTTGTCCAGCTTCTGCTGCAGCTGGTACTTCTCCTGCTGGAACGCGCCCTCGCTCTCGTTGAACTTCTGCTCCACGTTGTACATGCGGTCCTGCAGCGCCAGCTTCTCCTTCTCCAGCTCGTTGACCCGCGACTCGAGCTGCGTCTCCTTCCCCTTCGCACTCTTCTTCAACTAGTCCAGTTTGCTCGCCAGCACCTCCTTCTCCTGCACCGCCCGGTTCACCTTCGCCTGGAAGTCCTCCGTCAGCTCCTGCTTCACCGAGTCTTTTTACTACTAATTACTGAGCCCGAGCTCCTGCTTTCTGAAGCTCTTTTCGGCCGCGTCCTGCACCTCCGCGACCTTCTTCTGCAAGAACTCCTGCTGCTGCTTCGCGAGCGCGATCTCGCGCTCGTACTTGATCTTGCTGTCCAGGTACTCGTCCTGCGCCTGCTGCTGCTTCTTGCGCTGCTCCGTCAGCTTCTGCTCCGTCTGCTCCTTCTCCGCCAGCCTGAAATCACCGCCTTACATCTGCTGCTTGAGCTGCTCGTGCACCTGCTCGCGCTTCCGCACGTTCTCCTCCGTGTGCTCCATCTGCTGCCGCAAGTAGCTCAGCTCCTTCTCCATCTTCGAGTTCTCCAGCAAGCTCTGCTGGATCTGTTTGCCCAGCTTCTCCTTCTCCTCGACCTGCTGCGCCGTCACGGCCCTCAGCTGCTCCGCGTACTAGCACGAGATCCTGCCATATTTTAGATACTCCTCCAGCTGCTGCGAGATCTGCTAGATGGTGCGCTCGTTGATGTCGATCTGGTTGTTCTTGATCTCGATCTCGCTCTGGAACTGCTGGTTCAGGTTGAAGATCTGGATCTCCAGCGACTGCAGCTCGTCCCTATGGTTCTCCTCCTCGTCCTGCAGCTGACTCTCCAGCTCCTGGATCCTGGCTTACAACTGAACCTCAGCTCGTACTCGTCCTGCAGGTCGTTGTAGCGCTTGTCCGCGCGCGCCTTCTCCTCGAGCACGCGCACCTCCAGCTTCTTCTTGTCCTCCTCGTAGCTCCTGCGCAGGAACTCCAGCTGCTGCTGCTGCTCCTCCTGCGACTCGCGGATCACCCGGTCGCCCCTGATCTTGTACTCGTCCAGCTCGGCCTCCAGGATGTTAATCTGACTCTAAAGCAAAACCTTCTTCTTGCTGCGCTCCTCCGCCTCCTTGAACGTGGTCTGGATCTGCTTCTCCATCTTCTTGTTGAGCTCGAGCAGGCTCGCGCGCTGCGTCTCGCTCTGCGTGAGCGCGTCCTGGATCGCGATCAGCTCCTTCTGGTGGTCCGTCTCCGTCACCTTGGCCTTGAACTCCGTGTCCTGCAGCCGCGACTGCAGGTCCTGCAGCTCCTTGCTGTACTTCTTCTTGTTCTCCTCCAGACTCTGCCGCAACTGGTGCATCTCCGTCTCCGACTTCTGCTTCTGCTGGAAGTCGTACGACGACTCCATCTTGTTCTCCGTGCTCTGCGAGAAGTTCAGCGCCGAGATCGTGTTCTCGTTCTGCCGCTTCAGCTCCGCGATCTGCCCGCGGTAGTCCTCGATCTGGATCTCCAGCAGCTAAATGTTCTGCTGCGACACCGCCGTGTTCTTCTGGTTCGTGATCCGGATGCTCTTCAGCTCCTCCTCGTTGTCCTTGAACGCGTTCCGCAGCTCGTTGTACTTGCAGTTCAGCTCCTTCATGCTCTGGTTGAACTTCTGCGTCAGCGCCTCCGTCTGCTCCTCAAATCCCATCTTCGCCTGCATCTGCTCGTTCTTCTGTCGCTGGATCGCCGCGTTCAAGTCGCCCACCTGCTTCACCAACAGCTTCTTCTCCTCCTCTTTGAACTTGCTGTCCCTGCTCACTCGCTCGCTCGCGCTGTCCTGCTCTTTCGCCAGCTCCTCCAGCTTCTCTCTCAAGCCGCTCTTGTCACTCTCGAGCTGCTTCAGCCTCTGCTCGTACTTGCCGTCCAGCTCCTTCATGATCCGCACGTGCTCCTCCTTCTTCACCCCGTTGTTCTCCTCCAAGTACACCAGCTTCTTGTTCAAATCCGCGTTAACCACCTCCAGATGCTACAAGTTCTGCTGCAACAGCGCCTTCTCCTGCTCGAACTTCGATTTTATCACAGCAAAATCAGACGACTTGGCCTGCAAACTGTTCTGCACACTGTCCAGCTCGGTTCTCAGTTTGCTCACCTCGCTGTTCTTAGTCACCATTTGAGACTGAAACGCGCTCTTCTGCTCGCTCTGCAGACCCTCTTGGATCTTTTTGAACTCCGCGAACTATATCTGCAGACTCTAGCGCTCCTTCTCCAGCGCCTTCGATTTCAGCTCCAGCGAGGCGCACTCCTCGCTCTTATTCGTCAGCTGCCGCGTCAGTTGCTGCTTGTTCTCCTTGATCTCTTGCTCCAGCCTCCTGCTCCTGTCCTCCAGGTGCTCCTTCTGGATCCGCAGCTCGCTCTCCAACTGCTTGTTGAACTGCAGCGCGGCGTCCGCCAGCTTGTTCAAGATGAAGTCCAGAAATATCACGCTGCTGTTCTTGAACTGCGGCCCTTTGTCGAACACCTGCTGTTTGAACTGCATCATGCTCTTGTAGAACAGCTGGAAGTTCTGCGAAAACGCGTTCTGCTGCATCTGCGCCTCAATAGCACCGTACTGCTCCTACAAAAAGTTCTTCGAAGCTTGCTTTTTTTTAAAATCGTACGTTCTGCAACTGGTCGTTGTCCTTCTCGACGAGCGCGCATTGCTGCTTCATGAACCGCTTCAGGTCCTTCACGTACTCTTAGAAGTCGTCCCCGATGGCGCGCTTCTGGAACTCCTGCAGCCCCCACTCCTTGGCGGACTTGAACTCCACCGACAGTGGACTCTGCTCCATGGGCATCTTGCTGCGCATCGCGCGCATCTGCGCGAGGAACACCTCCTCGGCGTAAGCCTGCGCCTTCGAGTTCTCTTCCCGGCAGATGTACTGCCACGAGGACTCGATGTTCGGGATGGAGCCGTCGTTGATGGCCAGCGTGTACTGCTGCACCAGCGTCGCGAACATCTCGCCGTTCAGCACCTAGCATCACGAATCTACCTGGTCCTTGATCGTCTTGGCCTTCATGCGGAACATCGTCCGCCTGCGCAGCGTCATGATCTGCTCCAGGAACTCCGGCCGCAGCGCCTTCGCCGACACGGTTTCCAGGTGCTGCAGGTTCGTCTCGTCGAGCAGCGGCCGGATCATGGTGAAGCAGTCGCGCTCCTGGAAGAAGGTCAGCAGCAGCCGCCGGATGCGGTTCTTCTGCTCCACGTCGTCCGAGAACCCCTGCTGGATGCGCAGCGCGTCCTCCAGGTAGTCCTTCGACGTGATCGCCTCCCCGTCCGCGTCGATCAGCTGCAGCGTGAAGTCGCGGATGATCCACAGGAAACTCGGGAAGTACTTCGCGTACTCCTCCGCCTCCATGTTCTCGTCGTACTGCGCCGACTTGATCTGGATGTGCTTCGTCAGACTCACCACCAGCGACAGGTTCTGAATCGCGTTCTCGTCGATGCTGCCCACACTTCACTTAAAACCACACCTGTTGTAGATGAACAGCGAACTCAGCAGGATCGCCAGCGAAAACACCTTCGTGTCGTGGTTCGAGTCCTCGTCCAGAGCCCCGATCCCCTCAGTGTCAATCACCAAAATGTTGATTGGCGACCCGTCGGGTTGCTAGCCCTTGATCGGCGAACCCCAGATCCACAGCCCCTTCGTGCATGGGTTCACCGTCGGTCCCACGCCGAAACCCGCGTTTCTATCCAGGATCATCCGGTTCATCAGGTAGCTCTTCCCAGTTCGGTACATCCCCACCACCGAAATCACGCCTATCGGCGACGGCACCGATTTCAGCACCTCCAGCGCCTCGTTGTTCACCATGTACTCTAGAGTTAAAAAACTACTGTTCTGATCCGCGTCGAAGTATATCAATTGCATCGCTTCCTCACGATAGCTCATGATTTAATATTATTTAAATTTTAATAGTTGCTTAAAAAACATATAAAAACATTATAAATAGTAAAACTCAGTTTGCATAATCATGGACCACTATGACATATGTACCTAAATTATTCAGAATAAACAATTGGTGAAGGCACCTTCGGCAAGGTCAAAATAGCCATGCACAAGCCCACCAAGGAAAAAGTTGCCATCAAGATTCTCGATAAAAAAATCATCTATGAGCAAAACGACCTTTAAAGAGTCAACCGCGAGATACAAATATTAAGAAAAGTCAGGCATCCCCACATCGTCCAGCTTTATGAAGTATTCACTTTACATTTATTTGATTCGCAATATTCACGGGATATTTATAGGATTTATTAAATCCTGCATTGGTATTAAATCTCTTATGTTATGACAACATAAAGTGTAAAAAGGGTGCCATTTAATCAGCGGTCCAACTGCTCAAAACTAGCGTCCAATTTTTATAAAGAGCGGTTAAACCGTAGATTTAGTTATAATTTTATATGATAAAATTCGGATTATATCACGAACTTAGCTGATAGTCTCGTGAAAAACATTTATATATTAATGGATATGCGTTTAAAAATCGCTTAAATTCTTAAAAATCCTTTGATTACAAATTTAAGATTTAAGAGACTGCCGACAAACTGTATTTGATTATGGAGTACGCAGAGAACGGGGAGCTCTTTAACTAGATTGTCAAGCTGAAGCGAATTCCGGAGAAGGTCGCCTTCCAGTATTTCCAGCAAATCCTATCGGGGATCGACTATATGGCGAGACTGGGCATCGCTCACCGCGACCTGAAGCCCGAGAACGTGCTCCTGGACCACAACAACAACGTCAAGATAGTCGACTTCGGGCTTTCGAACTTCTACGCCAAGGGGCAAAAACTGCAAACGGCCTGCGGCAGCCCGTGCTACGCCGCGCCCGAAATGATCCGCGGGCAGCCGTATGACGGTAAAGCTTCTAAGCTAGGTCTCAAGGCCGACATCTGGAGTCTGGGCATCATTCTCTACGCCATTATGGTGGGCACCCTGCCCTTCGACGACCCGAACACCCAGACTTTGTACCGAAAAATCCTGTCGGGTCAGTTCTACCTTCCGAGCCTGCTTAGCTCGGAGTCCACCAACCTCCTCAAGGGAATCCTCAACGTCGACCCCGATCAAAGGTACTTGTCCCGACCCAATAATGTTAAGGTTCAAGGTCGCAGACATCCGCAAGAGTGCCTTCTATCTCAAGAACTTCGTGGTTCAGGAGCCCACAGGCATCTTCGTGGGCCAGGACCATATCCCTGTCGACGATGAAGTGCTCCAAATGATGCTCAAGCCTTCTCAGTATCAAAGGGACAGGCACAAATTTGTGCAGGCAATCCAGGAAAACAGACATATCATGTATGTTACTCACTATTATTTGCTTTTAAGGCAGATAAAGATTAATAAATAGCCTCAGGCTCGGCATAAAAGAAGCATTACTACAATCGAAGGCGCCACAGAGTCCAAATATAAGGACCGCAATTTGCAGATCTCCATTCCCCTCGAAAAACTCACTCCCTAAGCTCCCCTTACCAAACCTGAACCGCCTCAATTGGTCACTAAAAACTAGCAGCAGTACAGACCAACCGAAGTTAAATAAATGTAATTATAAAATATGAAGAAACGGAACATAGCTCATCCCCCAAACCACTACTCATAATTTCTAAGCTACTCATGACTTCAACTAGTCAATTAATAATTAACTCAACAAACACCAATATGCTTATATCCCTGCATAGCCTTTCCAGCTTTCGCAGCAACCAGTTACAAGTATAAAGCTTAATTAAATTAAATAAATTAGAAAGGGACTCAGCGATAAGAAGCGCGCACCAACCCTAAAACACAACGCCCTAGGCTATTTCCACAATGGTTCCCCCCGCTAAGAATCGTTCGCCTTTAAGTTATGTCGCCAATGAGCTTTAAGAAATTATTCAAAAATTTGGCAACTAGGGGTCAAATAACTAAAAAGCAAGCTATATTCAAACAAATCTGCCAAAAATTTAGAACAATAGTTTTAATTAAGAAAATCTGCAATAAAATAATTCCTTTCATTAATAGCCAGTCTATAACCAGCAAACATAACCATAAAACTCTTATCTACTATAGAGGCCAAAGCCTTAATAACAACAATACACCGCTTAAAATTAGTCAAATAAATACCAAATTCCCAACGAAACGAGCGTGAACATTGGCATTGATCAACAATACCCATTTTCACCTAAATAAAATGCTTCAATTTCGAAAAATTCCTTCTAAATTGAGAATTCTTTCTAGTTCGACTCAAAAAACCGATCGAAAATAAACAATAATTCTATCGAAATTACTCCCGTTAACTAACAAAAAAGATTCTTGAACACATCAAAGGAATTTATTTTAGAAAACAATGATGGTCAGAATAAATGCAAGAATAATAATCATAAAAGTGAAAATTTAAATATGAATTGTGTTTTCTTTGTTCCTCACTCCATTCTGATGCCTCGGATAGTTCAAGCGATTAAAGATGAAAACTTTAAAACCCGGATGATAATAAACGTTTTGCACGTTCAAAATGATAACTAAGCCTTTTCAATTGAGATAATTTCGATTTGCCAAAACATTTCATACCTAGAATTTAAACGGAAATCGGGTGATTATAATGATTATTTGTAAAAAACGAACGAGATTTTGCAAAATTTAGTTATTTGATTTATTTATATACACTAATTACCATTTATTTTGAGATTCATAATTTTAAAATAATTACGTCTTATGAATTATTTTTATATTGAGCACTGGTTAACTTTAAAGAGGTCATTTAAAGTTTTTCAATCTGCATTATATCATTATGAACAAAATTAAATATTTCATCTGTTATGATGTATATATTGCCTCACATTATAATGTAAAATTCATCAATCTATCAAATATTTTTAGTAAATGCACTAAATATTATATTCCAAAATATAATCCTATTTCAAGACTTTAGGAGTAGTTTCCATTAAACTTATAGTTGCGCTTTTAACATAAACTTCAAAAAGCTTAAATAGTTAATAATAATAAATATAAACCATATATTTAACTCAAATTATAGCGGATTATAAATAAGGAGTCTTATTAATATATTTTGTCAGTTGTAAAATTTCTGATTTAATTATCCATATAAAATAGAGCTCTTTGGCGTTAAAATATTTCTGAAAAGTGACGCTTTTAGTTTTAAAATTCAGTTGAAGTGGATGCTTTAAGTGAAACTATAAATAAGAAAGTATTGGAACAGGGATTAAGATCACTTATGTAAATTCTTAACAAGATCCTCAAGCAACAAGTTCCAAGATGATCAGCACTACCTATTTACACTATCTTTTCAATAATTTAGATGCTTTTTCGCTAATATTTGAGTTTTATAGAATCAAGATTAGAATTATTATTAATTCAAAATGAATCAGCTCAAATTACTTATGCATTTCTTAACTAAATTTCATTCCCATTATTATCATAGAAATACTTAAATTAGGATATTACTTTGTGTGAGCCCTCTTCGTACTCATCCGGTATATGTTTATGTACATATTCAAGTTCTTTTTGATTTTTTTATTCCTTTTCTTATTATCCATCTTATTCATTTTAATGGAACTATTAAAACGGATCATTCTCGGCTAATTTTTCTTAGTTAAACTTTTGTAAATAATCTACCATTTTCGATTAAACAACAGTAACATCATTCTATTTTAAAGAATTATTCACCAATGTTCTCCCCTTTCGTGTTCTAATTCCAAACTAATTCTTAGATCTGAAAGATTCACCTTAGGAGAAGAAAAGAATCGCAAAATTAAAGATTATAAACTTCATTTTATTATAGATTTTTTTATTAAAATAAAAAATTATTTATAAATTGACTAGCGAAAATGGCAGAATTTTTATTTGATCACCCGTCAATGTTCAAAGAACAGCCGATTAGTTTTACAAGTCCGGATTTTAGTTCTTAAGACTCTTCAAGCATGTCATTTTCAGGTAGCTAGGTCAATTCTCAGGACAAGGTTTGAAATTAATGCAAGCGCCTTAGTGAGTCCTAGCAAAAGCGGGTATACACTAGACGTTTTGGCTAAAAAGTTCAGAGATGGACGAGCCACGAATGCGATCTATACGAGCACTTCATTGAGAAATATCAGAAAATAATGTAAGATAACGGTTCTAAGCGCAACACGAAAATATTTCTACTAATGAGCCAATTCATTGGCAAGACGCCAAGCCAGTGCCGCTCCCACCACTAAAAAGTATATTTGTTTAATAGTTCTACAGAAAAACAATAAAAAAATTAGAGCTTGAAAATAAAGACGGTTTGAGAAAGAACGACAATAACTTCCAGGAACACATTAAGTCTAGTTTCATGGGCGCCACAAAAAATCCGCAAAAGGACTTATACGAAAAAAACCACCAGGGTATTTTAATAATCCAGAAAAAATTCGTCAACAAGAGGAAATAATTCAGAAGGCCAAGTTTTTAAGTATAATCGAAAATGATCAGAATTCACTCGCGTTTTTGGAATCTGAAAACAATATTTAACGGAATTCTTTGAATTTCACTCCTGTTTTAGCTACTATGAAGGAGTCCTTTGAAACTCTGGAGTCTTTTTCCTTAAACCCAAACGAAGATATAAATCAGGATAACTATATTACCTGGAAAAAAGTCTTCGGATAAATAGAAACGGTAGACATTACCATAAATAATTTAGTTAACCTTATGAACTCCTATTCTTAATGACTTTTTATGATGCTAATTAAA
>Ga0164294_10006300_pt1 | contig 10157 bp, 9 predicted proteins | sample GEODES005metaG_FD_111479 | JGI IMG/M metagenome (GOLD analysis project Ga0164294, IMG submission 111479) | Oligotrophic lake water microbial communities from Sparkling Lake, Wisconsin, USA - GEODES005 metaG | ecosystem: Environmental > Aquatic > Freshwater > Lake | place: USA: Sparkling Lake...
CTTTCTAACCATCGCAGCTTCTCCGGACGGTCAACGATGTCGATCCTGATCAACAAGGACACCAAGGTCATCACGCAGGGAATAACCGGTAAGACCGGCCAGTTCCATACGCGGATGTGCCGGGACTATGCCAACGGCCGGGCGGGCTTTGTCGCCGGCGTCAACCCAAAAAAAGCCGGTGAGGATTTCGAAGGCATCCCCATTTTTGCAAGTGTTCGCGAAGCCAAGGCGTCCACTGGAGCGACTGTTTCGGTGATCTACGTTCCGCCGGCGGGTGCTGCAGCAGCGATCTGGGAGGCCGCAGAGGCGGGCCTGGATCTCGTGATCTGTATCACCGAGGGAATTCCGGTGCGCGACATGGTCGAGGTTCGCGAGCGGATGCGCCGCGAGAATCACCACACCTTGCTGTTGGGGCCAAACTGCCCAGGCGTTATTACGCCAGAAGAGTTAAAGATCGGCATCATGCCGGGGCATATCCATCGCAAGGGTCGGATCGGAGTGGTGTCGCGCTCGGGTACGCTGACCTATGAGGCGGTCGGTCAACTGACTGAACTCGGGCTTGGTCAGTCGTCTGCGGTCGGGATCGGTGGCGACCCCGTCAATGGTCTGAAACACATTGATGTGTTGCGCTTGTTCAATGACGACCCTGATACCGACGCGGTTGTGATGATCGGCGAAATCGGTGGGTCTGATGAAGAAGACGCTGCACGCTGGGCCAAAGAGCACATGAAAAAACCGATCGTGGGCTTCATCGCGGGTGTCACAGCACCGGAAGGCAAGCGAATGGGCCATGCTGGCGCGATTGTCTCGGGTGGCAAAGGAACGGCCCAAGAAAAACTCGACGTGATGAGTAGTTGCGGGATTCGAGTGACCAAGAATCCTTCCGAGATGGGTAAGTTACTGCTCGCGGCGCTCTAATCCGACAACCGATTCGAGCGCTCCCCATTTCCTGAACAGTACTTTGAATGGTTGATTTCGCCTCCCCCGACTTTTGGTTAGCGCTCGGAAAGATCATCTGGGTCAACATCTTGTTGTCCGGTGACAATGCAGTCGTGATTGCGTTGGCGGCCCGCTCTCTGCCGCCTCAGCAGCAAAAGCAGGCAATCATGATCGGCTCTGGGGCTGCCATCGCGATGCGAATCGTGCTCACGCTGGTCGCAGCACAGCTATTGCTGTTGCCCTACCTGAAACTCGTTGGCGCGCTACTCCTTCTGTACATCGGCGTTACGCTGCTGCTACCGGAGGACGATTCGGATGACGGCGGTTCTGGTGCTACGTCTTCTATGGCGACGGCGGTCCGCACAATTCTGATTGCCGATCTCGTCATGAGCCTAGACAACGTGATCGCGGTTGCCGCCGCCGCAAACGGAAATGTGCCTCTGCTGATCATCGGGTTGGCTACGTCAATTCCCCTGGTGATTTTTGGCTCTACGCTTCTTCTCAAAGTCATCGAGCGGTACCCGGCCATCGTTTGGGCAGGGGCTGCCTTGCTTGGGTTCATCGCAGGTGAAATTTCGGTAACCGACCCGGCTGTGGCCGAATGGTTTGCAGAGCAGGAAGTTATCTGGGGCCTTGGAGGTCATCGACTCCAGTTGCTTGCAGGAGCGATCGGGGCAGCTTTGGTCTTAGGGGTAGGCAAAGCCCTATTGAGTCGTCGAGCGGCACTCTCCAATTCAACCCCCGTCTGACTGTTGACGGTACGTCTGTGTTATTCTCGAAAGTTATCGTTTAATACGAGCAGTCAACGAGAGTTTTATGTCAAACGTCAGGATCAAGGAAAACGAGCCCTTTGATGTCGCCTTGCGACGATTCAAGCGCACGATCGAGAAAGCAGGAATCATCACTGAACTGCGCGCTCGCGAGTTTTACGAGAAGCCCACCGCTGAGCGCAAGCGCAAAAAAGCGGCTGCGGTCAAGCGGCATTACAAGCGCATTCGTAGCCAGCAGTTGCCCAAGCGCATGTACTGATCGTATGTTCTCAGCCTCTTGAATTCATGAGCCCGCTAGCAAGTCGCGGGTTTGCTCTCAGGGAGTGATTCAGGATGACACTGAAGGAACAGATTCAGGACGATATGAAATCGGCCATGCGGGCGAGGGATACCGCGCGTCTGGGCACCATTCGATTATTGATTGCTGCGTTTCGCCAGCGCGAAATCGATGACCAGACCGACCTCGACGATCTCGGCGTGACCGCGGTCATCGACCGAATGCTCAAACAACGTCGGGACTCGATCGCGCAGTACGAAGCGGCCGGCCGTGAAGATTTGGCTGCCCAGGAGCGATCTGAGGTGGATGTGCTCAGTGCGTATCTGCCTCAGCCATTTTCGGATACTGAACTCGATGCGGTCATTAAAACGGCGCTGGTTGAGGCCCTCGCTTCGAAGGGCGATGGTGCTGACGCCCTGTCGGCGGCGGACATGGGGCGAGTGATGGGTATTTTGAAACCCCGTCTCGCGGGCCGTGCCGATGTCTCGAAGGCATCCGCGTTGGTTAAGGGTCTTCTCTCCGCGGTCCAACAGGCCGTCCTCTAGTAGGCCGCGAGCAGATGTTGTGACCTGTCGCAGCTCAGGCGCGCTGTGATCCCGCAGTCATTCATCCAAGAATTGTTGGCCCGCGTTGACATCGTCGACGTCGTCGGGCGCCATGTGAAATTGCGCAAGGGTGGTGCGAATTGGATGGGCTTGTGTCCCTTCCATGGTGAAAAATCCCCTTCTTTCTCGGTCAGTCCGGTCAAACAGTTCTATCACTGCTTCGGTTGCGGCGAACATGGAACCGCCATTGATTTCTTGATGGCGTTCTCAGGTTACGGTTTCGTTGATGCGGTCAAGGACCTGGCTCAAGACCTAGGGCTTAAAGTGCCTAACGAACAAGGTGACCGTGACCCAGCGGCCGCGGCTGCCCGCGCGCGTGCGCCCGATCTCATCGAGACGATTGAGCGGGCAGCGAAATTCTACGGCGCTCGACTGCGTGACGCGCCGCATGCGATCGAATATCTCAAGAGCAGGGGGCTTTCTGGGCAAACTGCAGCGAGGTTTCGGATCGGCTACGCCCCGCCTGGTTGGCAAGCTCTCGAGGCGGAATTTAGAGATTATGGGGGCCCGAACCTGATTGAGTCAGGATTGGTAATCTCACCGGAAGCGGTTCCAGATTCCTCGCCAAGTTTGGGATCAAAACCGGCGTCAGAACCCGCGTCAGAACCCGCGTCAGAACCCGCGTCAGAACCTGCGTCAGATGCGAGGACCTTACGCCGCAGGCGTTACGATCGGTTCCGAGATCGGATCATGTTTCCGATCCGAAACGCCCGCGGCAACGTCATCGGCTTTGGTGGCCGCGTCATCGATCAGGGTGAGCCCAAGTACCTGAATAGTCCGGAGACGCCACTATTCAGCAAGGGTCGAGAGCTCTACGGACTCTACGAAGCCCGCGACGCCTTGCGTCAGATGAATGCCGCTGTCGTGGTGGAGGGCTATATGGATGTGGTGATGTTGGCTCAGCACGGTATCGATAACGTCGTAGCGACCCTCGGCACGGCGACAACGCCCGATCATGTTCGGGTCCTGACTCGCCTGGTGGATCGAGTTACTTTTGCATTTGATGGCGACCGAGCGGGTCGAAAAGCGGCTTGGCGCGCACTTGAGGCCAGTCTTCCGCATGCCACCGACACTCGGCGGATCGAGTTCTTGTTTTTACCGACTATGCACGATCCGGATAGTTTTGTGCGTGAAGCGGGGGCCGAGGGTTGGGCCAGAGCGCTGGCCGAGGCAACGCCGCTTTCAGAGTTTCTGCTGCGCGAACTTTCCTCGCGCGTCAATTTAAGTCAGCCCGAGGGGCGTGCGCAGCTTCAGTCGCAGTCCCGCGAATACATCATGGCGCTTCCAGCAGCCGCGCTGCGTCAACAGTTAATTCGCCGGGTGGCTGATAGCGTTCAGGTCGGGGCGGAGGACCTCGAACGCTTTTATGGGATCAACGGACCGAGCGGAACTCGGGCAAGGCCGCCGCTGCGCCGAATCTCGCCGCAGCGGGCCACTGCGGTGCCAGCGGTCGAGCGCGTTTTTGGCTTGGCGGCACGTCATCCGTCCCTTGCATTTGAGATTCCGCTGGACCCAGGCGCCCTTACGCCGACGGTTAACCCAGGGGTCCGATGGGCTTACGCGGAGAGCATCGCCGATTCGGCGTGTCTCACGCCAGCCGAGCTGCCGGTTGAAGTTCAGTCCTGGTTGCGAAGGCTGCGGACCCTGCCTGAGGGGGCGACTCTCGATTCGGTGCTTACGCTGCTGCATGATTCGCCTGAGCTACTCACTCGCCTGGGCGCCCATGATGCATCGCCGTGGGCGAGCCTTTCGATTGAAGAGGCCCGACCGGAGTTTCATCGCTCGTTGGCTGAACTGGTTTTGGGGCGGCTTCAGGAAGAGATTGCTCAGCTGGTTGAAGTCGGGCTTGCAGGCCCGGGTGACAGCGCGCGGTACCAGAGCCTGCAACGTCGAATGCTCGCCCTCAAGACGGCTTACGGGCGCGTTCGACGCTAGGATCTTGACAATGGCAGTGATGATCGCAGATCCCCGATCAGCATCCGCGTTATAATGTCAGGTTTCCCGCCGTGAGTTTGCCGTTCTGGTAAGTTTTGCGGCCATGATTCGAACAGCCCATCCGGCGCTTTCCGACAGGAGCGAAATGAAGACTGCCTCGAAGAATTTGGCCGATCAGGTCAATCCTGCGTCCAGTGCGGCAAAACCCAAGCCTTCGGCTTCCAACGCGGCTGCAAGCTTGGCTGCAAAACAGGCTGCAAAACAGGCTGCTGGCGACCCTCAAGAAATGAAGGGTTCCAAAGTTGCCAAGGCACCTTCGGCGAAGGCCGTGCAATCGCCAGCGACCCAACCTGCAGTTCCGGCCTCCAAGGTGACGAAGGCCTCGAAGGTGACCAGGGCATCGGCCTCGGCTTCGGCCTCGTCCGAGATCAAGGTGGCCGCGGTGGTGAGCTCGACGCCTGCGACCAAGGTCGCCAAGGCTGCGTCGGCCCCGAAGCCTGTGCCCGCCGCCCAATCGGCTACGACCGTTAAAACTGCTGCGGCAACTAAGACGCCTGCAATTGCCAAAGCCGTCAAGACGGCGGCCGCCCCTCAGGCCGCAGCGTCGGCTGAGATTGCTGCTCCGGCGGCGCAGCCGAAGGCGACGAAGCCAGCGCCGACTTCGACCAAAAGCACGGGCAGATCGGCGCCAAGTGCTCCAGCCGTTAAGCTCGCTGGCGCAGAAACAACACAGATCATTGCGCGTGCTGAGCAGGGGTCCAAGAAGGCCGCTGCGACTAAACAGCCAGCTGCAAAGGCTGAAGCGGTTAAGGCTTACGTTGCCAAATCGACCGCTGCCAAACCCATCGTTGCGACGGCTTCCAGCAAGAAGGCTGAGTCAAAAACCGTCGAAGTGGCCGAATCACCTCAAGTTGAGCCAGTTACAAGGACTGCGGATACCGCTAAAGCAACTGGTGCCGTTAAAGGTTCGAAGCCTGGCAAGGCGGTGAAGGGCGGCAAGGCCGCGGCTGCCAAGAAATCTGGGGATGATCCAGATTCGTCAGGCGACGATGAGTTGGCTGGCGACGAATCCACTTCAGGCGAAATCGGTGGATTCGAAGACGACGTGGATAGCGATTCCGTGACCGAGGAAATCGTCGAAGTCGTTGTCCCGAAAAAAGGCAAAAGCCGTAAAGCGAGCGAACGTGCGCTGATGAAGGAAGCGCTGGCATTGCCGGCAAGTACTCCGGAGGAGCAGGAGGCGCGTCGTAACAAGTTCAAGCAACTAATTCGCCTGGGCAAAGAGCGCGGGTTCTTGACCTACGCCGAGATCAACGATCACTTGCCGCAGGATTTGGTGGAAGCCGAACAGATCGATTCGATCATCGGCATCATTAACGACATGGGGATTGCGGTCTACGAGCAGGCGCCCGACGCCGAGACGCTGCTCATGAACGAGAATGTGCCGGTCGCGTCGAGTGATGATGATGCTGAGGAAGAAGCCGAGGCTGCGTTATCGACCGTCGACAGTGAATTTGGTCGAACCACGGATCCCGTTCGCATGTACATGCGTGAAATGGGCTCGGTTGAACTGCTGACTCGCGAAGGCGAGATCGAGATTGCCAAGCGGATCGAGGACGGCCTGCGTCAGATGGTTCTCGCCATCAGTGCATGTCCAACCACGATCGAAGAAGTCCTGAACTATTCCAGCAAGATTGACGCGGGTACCTTGCGGATCGACGAGGTCGTCGACGGATTGGTTGACCCCAATGCCAAGGATGTAAGCTTCGCGCCGCCACCATCGCTGGAGGCACTCGAAGAAGAGGACGGCGACGCGGAGGTCGATCCTGCGGCAGCCAATGGCAAGCAGCTCGAGGAAATGAAAAAGGCAGCAGTCGAGAAGTTCGCCTTGATCACCGAGGGATTCAGGGCCATGCGCGCGGCCAATGAAAAGCAGGGCTATAAGAGCGCCGCTTATCTCAAAGCCCAGGCAGCGATCCAGGAATCGTTAATGACGATCCGTTTTACGGCCAAGATCGTTGAAAAGCTTGCGGATACGTTGCGGACTCAGGTCGAAGAGGTCCGGACGCTTGAGCGGGCGATTCTCAATATCAGTGTCGATAAGGTCGGCCTGCCCCGTGATTTGTTTATTCGACGATTCCCCGGCAATGAGACCAATTTGCGCTGGAGCGAAAAGCTGGTACTCGAAGTTACCGAACAGGGCGCCCCGTACGTTGGCATCCTTCGCCGGAATATCCCCGCTATTCAGGATCTTCAGCAGAAGTTGATTGACCTTCAGGCCAGGGTCATGTTGCCGCTGCCCGATCTCAAAGAGATCAACAAGCAAATGGCGATGGGCGAGGCCAAGGCACGCAAAGCCAAACGCGAAATGACCGAGGCCAATTTGCGCCTTGTGATTTCGATCGCCAAGAAGTACACCAACCGGGGACTGCAGTTTTTGGATCTGATCCAGGAAGGCAATATCGGTTTGATGAAGGCGGTCGATAAGTTTGAATATCGGCGCGGGTATAAGTTCTCAACCTACGCGACGTGGTGGATCCGACAGGCTATTACGCGGTCTATTGCTGACCAAGCCCGGACGATCCGAATTCCGGTTCATATGATCGAAACGATCAACAAAATGAACCGGATTTCGCGCCAGATTCTTCAGGAGACCGGGATCGAGCCAGATCCCGCGACACTTGCGATCAAGATGGAGATGCCGGAAGAAAAAATCCGCAAGATCCTCAAGATCGCCAAAGAACCGATTTCGATGGAGACGCCGATCGGAGATGACGATGATTCGCATCTCGGCGATTTCATTGAGGACACTGCGACCCTCGCCCCGGCCGACGCCGCACTGCACGCGTCCATGCATAACGTGGTCAAAGAAGTGCTGGATTCGCTGACACCACGCGAGGCCAAGGTTCTGCGTATGCGCTTCGGGATCGAGATGAGCACGGATCACACGCTTGAAGAGGTCGGTAAGCAGTTTGACGTAACACGCGAGCGGATCCGCCAGATTGAGGCGAAAGCGTTGCGTAAATTGCGCCATCCGAGTCGGGCCGATAAGCTCAAGAGCTTCCTCGAGGGCCAATAATCGAACGGGTTTTCCAGGGCCCCTAGCTCATGCTTGGTTAGAGCAGTGGACTCATAATCCATTGGTGCCGTGTTCGACTCACGGGGGGCCCACCAAAACTTAAATGAGACTGCTGTAATGGCAGTCTCATTTTTTATCTGCTGCTTACACACTTACTTCGTTGCTCTTTTGACTTGCTGAGATTAAAGTGTTGGTATGGTTGAAAAGAATGAATCGCCCCGGGGTTTGAGCTGACCCCCAGAAGTTGGGCAGTCATGATGTCGCAGTTCGGGCGTTACTATCGCGTTTTTGAGATTCCTATCTCCAAAACAAGAGGTCATCAAAATTTCTATCTCTGCCGCTCAGGTAATTTAAAACATCCTGCGTTTCAACCTGCACAGTTGGATTGCTCTCAAAAACTTTGTTTGGAAATGACTCTAATATCTGCGTGAACTTACTTACATTGCACTCAGGTTTCTCTATACGCCAGAGTTCGAAGCAACCACATCTAACGCTCGCCCAAAACTCTAAACTAAGGGCTGTTGCTATTTTTTCATCGAAACCCTGAGTGTCTGATTTGTAAAATATCGGTAAGCCAGACGATAGCCACTTTCCCTCCTCGCTTTGGGCGGCAAGGACATCCACAGTAATCTGTGTTTTGTTGTCAGGCATCGCGCTTAGATTTAGTGAATAATTTCCGCAGTTTGATGGGTCCTCATAAAAATCGAGTGTGCCCGATACATCCGAAAGGGCGGCATTAACTAAAACGGGCTTTACTTGCCAGTCAGCAAGGTTTCTTTTTAAGTACTCGAAATTTTCAGGGTGGGGCTCGTACAAGAACGCTTCTTTCACTCCTCGGAATTGAGATGCAAATTGACGCGAAAACAAACCGATGTCGGCGCCCACATCAACTAAACATAGGTCGGCACTGATGGTATCTGCGAGGGATCTGAAAAAATTAACTTTATTAAGATCCCATTGCTTCCCTAAGAAGGTCTTTGCGCCAATAACCTCGTCTGCTGGCAATGTTAAAGGTATGTCTTTATTGTACTTTGAGGTTAGGTGAAGTGGGCTGCCCTGTTCGGGGAGTACTTCGAGAGAGCGAAGTCCGTAAAGACTTCTCATAATCTTCAAATTTACTCCGAACGATTGGCGAAAGATGTTGTGAAATTCATTCACGCTAAGATTAAGTGGGTATGAACTTCGAGGTGTATGTGTCATATTGTCATATAGGTTCGGGCAGACGCAGTGGGCTTACAACATTAGCGGATAAGGGTGTGAGTGTGCGGGTGCTAATGGCATTAGCAGGGCATTCCCAACTTGCTAACACTCAAAAATATTTGGACTTACGACCGAGTGTGATTGGGGCTGCGGTGGAGTTGGTTTAGGATTCTGAATTTCGGCTTCTATTAGAACATCTATTGTCTCGTTAAGACTGGCGAGGTCGTCAAAGGTCATATTACGAGGCCCATTCGATAAATTAATAAATTTATATCCTTGCTTCTGAAGCTCTAGCGCAACAGTAAGAAATTCAGACCAGTGTGGATTTGTCTTTCCCCAGCCGAGTTCGACCAAAAACGTAGGCTTGTATGTTGGAGAAATTAGGCGCAGAAATGGTCGTAATATGAACAATTCAAAGCCTTCGACGTCTATTTTGACAAACTCAGGCAGAAATAAGGACGCATATACGAAGGTTGGCGTTACCGTAATTGGAATAGACTTCGTTGATGTTGCTTTCTGTTCGACAAGTGTAATCCAGCCAATATTTGAATCGTCTGGCAAAAATATATTGACCGTTTCATACTTTTCTCCAAGAGCACTATTGACAAAAATCTTATCGTTTTTGTAGCCAGACAAAGTCCTTACAGCAATTGATAGCAAATTTGGGATGGGCTCAAACAGGCATACACGTCCCGAAAATCCTTTATCAATTACTCCTTTGGCGAAGTAACCTGAATTAGCTCCCACATCAAATATCGTCTTGGCAGTTTTGATGCGTGGCGCAACGTGATGAAAAAGCTTTTCATTGCCTGCCTTCGCATTATCAAAAAACTTTTTAGCTTCGTGATCAGAGACGGAGGTTGGATCGAGCTTATTGATCTTGAGCCACAGATAGTCAAAAGCTTTTTTGGGATTTTTTATCGCACGAAACAGTTTACGAGGGATGCTGTTGCCCGATTGTGTTTTTGTGTTCATTGGCTTTCACCTCACTTATCTATAGAATGTATGGAAGTATAAGAGCGCACAGCGAAGCAGCATAGGTAATCCCCCCGTTGGATCGGGGTTGTCAGAAGTAGAATTTTCTCCAATGGAAGAGGTTCTACATGAAGAAGTCCCGTTTTAGCGACAGCCAGATTATGGAGGTGCTCAAGCGAGCCGATGCTGGCGTCAAGGTTCCGGACCTATGCCGTGAGCTTGGCGTGAGTTCGGCTACGTTTTACAAGTGGCGCGCCAAGTTCGGCGGCATGGATGTTTCCATGATGTCGCGCATGAAGGCGCTCGAGGAAGAGAATCGACGTCTGAAGAAGATGTATCTGGAGGAAAAGCTCAAGGCCGAGATTGTCGCGGAGGCA
>Ga0164294_10006301_pt1 | contig 10155 bp, 4 predicted proteins | sample GEODES005metaG_FD_111479 | JGI IMG/M metagenome (GOLD analysis project Ga0164294, IMG submission 111479) | Oligotrophic lake water microbial communities from Sparkling Lake, Wisconsin, USA - GEODES005 metaG | ecosystem: Environmental > Aquatic > Freshwater > Lake | place: USA: Sparkling Lake...
CATCTGTACCATCGGGTCATCTTTATCTAAATGCACAAGCGCCATGGACCATTGGCTAAATTGTCTGTGCGTAATTTCTTTCATCGACAGCATCTCAATATCTTGGTGCTGTCGATCCGCCATGATCCTAGAGTAGAGCTTGTTCACTTGACTTCTTTCACCCTCTAACGCCTGTAGCCATAAGCCTGAGCCTTGACACAAAATTCCAGTAATGTTGGCATTTTTGTTATTGGTATACGATTTTTCTAAAATCGACGCAGTGACCGTAGTGGTAACCGGGCCCACTGGCCGGCTGACATATAAAAGGCGTACGAGCATGTGTGACATCCTTTTGAAGTTGGCAAAGCAATCTTCGGCGGTCTTTTTACTGATGTTGTTTCCATCAACATCTTACTTGCACTTTTCGGACGCAAGGTGTGTCGCCGCCGATCTCTGAATCTGACCCGCCGGGGGCGCGGACCATTTCTTGGCCTCATTGGGGGGGTAGTTCATGTTTTCAAACGAGGATCGGCTTCGAGCCGTGCGGTCCCCCATCAAGCTGGCAGGTCGCACCGGCCCACAACCTGCAGATAGTGATCGCGCAGCCCAACGAGACTCGCGAACAAGCGCTGTGCAGGGTTGGCATTGAAGGCGATGCCAAGGACGTGCTGGTGGTGGTGTTCGCGCAGTGGCACCGGCCGCACAAAACAAAAACCGGCCACTGGGGCCGGGTTCGCTGCGTCAAAGGAGACAAAAGCACACCGGCGCGTGCCTTTCTCATGGGTAAACCGGGTCTTTTTTGGGCGAAAAAAAACCCCCTGAGAGGGGGGTTGGAGGAGGCGAAGGGATTCGAACCCTTGATGGAGTTTTAAGCCCCATACTCCCTTAGCAGGGGAGCACCTTCGGCCACTCGGTCACGCCTCCAAGCCAGCGGGGATTATGCCGCAGTCGCTGCGAGCGGGGCATCCAATCCGAAAGCCTTGTGCAGCGAGCGCACCGCCAGTTCCATGTATTTCTCGTCGATCACCACGCTGGTCTTGATCTCGCTGGTGGTGATCATCTGGATGTTGATGCCCTCGTCGCTCAGGGTGCCGAACATCTTGCTGGCCACGCCCACGTGCGATCGCATGCCGATGCCCACGATGCTGACCTTGCAGATCTTGGGATCGCCCGACACCGTGGCCGCGCCCACCTTGGGTAGCACCACGTTTTGCAGCAGTTCGATGGTGCGGGCGTATTCGTTGCGGTGCACGGTGAACGAGAAGTCGGTCTTGCCGTCGTGCGACATGTTCTGGATGATCACGTCGACATCGATGTTGGCCTCGGCCACCGGCCCGAGGATCTGATACGCGATGCCCGGCTTGTCGGGCACGCCGATCAGGCTGACCTTGGCTTCGTCGCGATTGAAGGCGATGCCCGAAACGACGGCTTGTTCCATTTTTACGTCCTCTTCGAAAGTGATCAGCGTGCCCGAACGGGCCTCTTCTGTGATGTCGATGTCCCACGGCGTGAAGCTCGACAGCACACGCAGCGGCACGCGGTACTTGCCAGCGAACTCGACCGAGCGGATCTGCAGCACCTTGGAGCCCAGGCTCGCCATCTCGAGCATTTCCTCGAAGCTGATGGTGTGCAGACGACGGGCCTCGGGAACGATGCGCGGGTCGGTGGTGTACACGCCGTCGACGTCGGTGTAGATCAGGCACTCGTCGGCTTTCAGGGCCGCAGCCACGGCCACCGCCGAGGTGTCCGAGCCACCGCGGCCGAGCGTGGTGATGTTCTGATGCTCGTCCACGCCTTGAAAGCCGGTGATCACGACCACCTTGCCGGCGGCCAGATCGGCACGCACGCGCTGGTCGTCGATGCTCTGGATGCGCGCCTTGGTGAAGGCCGAATCGGTCTTGATGGGCACTTGCCAGCCCGAGTAGCTCACGGCCTGAAGGCCTTCGGCCTGCAAGGCGATGGCCAGCAAGCCGACCGACACCTGCTCGCCAGTGCAGGCGATCATGTCGAGCTCGCGCAGCAACTCGGGCGAGCTGCCGCTGGGCGAGAGTTCTTTGGCCAGGCCGAGCAGGCGATTGGTTTCACCGCTCATCGCCGAAGGCACGACGACCATCTGGTGGCCGGCACGCGACCACTTGGCCACGCGCTTGGCGACACTGCGGATGCGCTCGGTCGAGCCCATCGAGGTGCCGCCGTATTTGTGAACTGTGAGAGCCATAGGGGTGGAGTGTTTGAGGCAGCCCATGATTTTAGGGCTGCGCAGGCTCCCAGGCCAGCACCACCTGAGCCTGTCCGGGCAGTCCGATCACACGCGCGTCGATGCCCAGACCCGGTACGAACACGAGCTGCCCGCCGCTGTAGATGAGGGGGCCGTGACGCTGCCAGGCCGGCAGATCGGCGGCCTGAAACTGCTTTTTCAGACTGCGCGCCGGACGCCCGAGGCCGGCTTGAAACTGTTCTCCCCCCGAGCGTTCGCGCAGCTCAAGCTGCGCCAGCCAGGCCAACGGCACACCGCCGTGCTTCACGCGTGTCACCCGCAGCACCCCACCCCACCCCGCCAGGCGATAGCTGCCGGCACGGCGCAACTGCAAGGTGGTTTCGCGCTCGCGAATGTCGGGCAACGCTGCGCTCGACTTGGCCACGAAAGTCACGCGCCCTCGACGGCGATGCAAGGTGGCGCCGTTCATCGGCCACGAGGCGCTGCCGCTGGCTTGCAACTCGTGGCCCAACCGCTCGATGAGCGAGGCTGGCGCCGGTGCGCCGCTTTGCGCTCGCAGCCACGCGCGCAAAGCATTCACGCGGCGCGCTGGCGACAGCTCAAAAAGCCCATCGATGCGCAAGCCTGCGGCATCGATGCGCGTGGCCAGATCGGCAGCGGCCAGTTCATCCAGGCAGTCTTGCGCCTGCTGCGCCCAGGTGGCCGCGGCGGCCAGTGCCGGTTCGGCATCGGTAAACGCCTCTTCGAGCGCGGGCCACACGCGCTGGCGCAGCCGGTTGCGTGCGTAGCGTTCGTCGGTGTTGCTGTCGTCGTCGACGTAGGCAATGTGGTGTTGCTGCCCATAGGCCTCGATGGCGCTGCGCGGCTTTTCCAGCCAGGGGCGCATCCACACCAGGCCATCGCGCTCGATCTGGCGCGGCATGCCCGCCAGACCCGCCACGCCCGCCGAGCGCAAGGCTTGCAACAGCAAGGTCTCGGCCTGATCGCGTCGGTGATGGGCCAGCAGCACCACGCTGGCGCCGTGCGCGACGGCCATGGTGCGCAGCGCGGCATAGCGCTCGCGTCGCGCCCAAGCCTCGATGCTGTCGCCGGCCTGGGGCCGAGTACTCAGGCGCGACGAAGCAAACCGCACCGCAAGACCCTGAGCCGCCCAAGCGGCGCATTGGTCAGCGCAAAAACGTTCCCACTCGCCGGCGTGCGCGCTGAGCCCGTGGTTCACGTGCAGCGCCACCACCTGCCAGCCCGACGTCTGGGCCGACATCAAGGTGGCGTGCAGCAAGGCGGCCGAATCGCGGCCGCCGCTGTAGGCCACGGCCACCACCTGGTTCGCATTCTTGGCATTCACAGCGGCTTGCATCGGCAGTTTTCGTGATCGCTGATCTGGGACTGAGTTTGGTATTCGGCGCTGCTGGCAAAAACGGCTCACTACACTCCCGACGGCGTCAATTCGAGATTCACATTGGCGCTCAACCCAACCACCGGAGCCTTTTCATGCGTTCTTCCCCCAAGCCGATTCTCTGCGCTGCCGCCTTGCTGGCCGTGGCCGCCACCTTCGCTCAGCCCGCATGGGCCAGCAGCGCCATGGACAAGCAAATCGATGAAAAATTTGCAGCCGCTGACGTCAATCGCGACGGCAAGCTCACGCTCGAAGAAGCCAAGGCTGGCATGCCACGCGTGGCGAAGAATTTCGACAAGATCGACGCCGACAAAAAGGGCTACGTCACCGCCGACCAGATCAAGGCCATGACCGACAAGATGTGATTGACACCCCGGGCCTGACCGCCGCTCAATCGGCGGCAGGCTTGGGGGTCGGTTTGCCGCGTGATCGAAACTCCTCGACCACCACATAGAACACCGGCACGAACGACACCGCCAGCAGCGTCGACGCCAGCATGCCGCTGAACACGGTCAGCCCGATCGAATGGCGTGCCGCAGCACCGGCGCCTTCGGCCAGCACCAGCGGCAGCACACCCAAGATGAAGGCGAACGAGGTCATCAAGATGGGCCGAAATCGACGCCGTGACCCTTCAATCGCCGATGCCACCAGATCACCACCCTTGTGGCGCAACTCCTCGGCCGCTTCCACGATCAGGATGGCGTTCTTCGCCGACAGCGCGATCAGCAGCACCAGTCCGATCTGAACGTAGATGTTGTTGGGCAGTCCGGTGATGGTCAGCGCCAGCGCAGTGCCCACCAGTGACAAGGGCACTGCCATCAGCACCGGCACCGGCAGCGACCACGATTCGTACTGTCCGGCCAACACCAGATACACCAGCAGCAGCGCCAGGCCGAACACCAGGCCGAGCGTGCCACCGACCAAGCGCTGCTGGTAGGACAGCCCGGTCCACTCGTAGCGCACGCCCGCGGGCAGCACCTTGGCGGCCAGTTCTTCCATGGCGTCAAGTGCTTCGCCCGAGCTGAAACCGGGGGCCGCAGCGCCGATCACCGGTGCGGTCGGCATGAGGTTGTACTGAGCCGCAATCGCCGGGCCGGTGGTGTCGGAGATGTCGATGAAGCTGCTGATGGGCACCATCACGTTGGAGCGGCTGAGCACCGAGATGTCGCCCACTTTCAAGACGTCGGCGCGGTACTTCGGATCGGCCTGCACGTAGACGGTGAAGTTCTGTCCGTACAGCGAAAACAAGTTGACGTAGGTCGAGCCCAGGTAGCTCTGGATCGCGCTGTAGGCGTCTCCCACCGACACGCCCACGCTTTCGGCGCGTGCGCGGTTGAGCCGGATCTCGATTTGCGGCACGCCCGCTCGCAACGAGGTGAAGGCGTACTCGATGCGCGGATCGGCCTCGGCGGCCTTGATCATGAGGTCGGCTGCCTCGCCGAGCTTCTTGAAGTCGCCACTGCCGTCGACCAGCTCGAGCTGCATCTGAAAGCCGCTTGAGATGCCCAGCCCGTTGATGGCCGGCGGGATCAGCACGCGACCGCCCGCTTCGGGCCATTGCTTCAACATCTGGGTGAGCTGGGCCTGAATGCTGGCCAGATCTTCTTCGTCGCCGCGATCTTTCCAGTCCTTGAGCATCACGTAGACCAGGCCGCCGTTGGACAAGGTCGCGTTGCTCGACAGCATCGAGTCGCCGTCGAATGGCGACACGCCGCCGAAGCTGATCGCGTGCAGCACGCCCGGCACCTTGAGGGTGGCATCGACCACCTCCTTGAGCACCTGCTGGGTGCGCTCGAAGGCCGCGGCGTCGGGCAACTGCACGGCCACCACCACATAGCCCTGGTCTTCGATCGGCAGGAAATCGGTGGGCACACGGCTGAAGCCGTAACTGGCAATGGCGATCAAGACGATGCCCAGCGCTGTGGCACTCAGCCGCCTGCGCAGCAGCGCGCCAATCAAGCGCAGGTAAGCCGCCTCGGTCTGGGCAAACACGCGGTTGAACCCGCGCGAGAACGCGTTGGGCTGGCGGCTGGCGTCTTGCGCTCGCAGGTACTGCGCCGACTGCGTGGGCTTGAGCGTGATCGCGTTGATGCCTGAGAGCAGCGCGGTCGCGGCAATCACCAAGGCGAACTGGCGGTACATCTGCCCGGTGATGCCCGAGATGAAGGCCGCAGGCAAGAACACCGAGATCAGCACCAGCGTGATGCCGATGATGGGGCCCATCAACTCACCCATGGCGTCGATGGCGGCCTGTCTGGGGCTTTGTCCCTGCTCGATGTGCTGGGCCACGCTCTCGACGACCACGATGGCGTCATCGACCACGATGCCGATGCACAGCACCAGCGCAAACAGGGTCAGGAAATTCACGCTGAACCCGAGCATGGCCATCGCCGCGAAGGAGCCGATGATGGTGATGGGCACGGTGGTGGCCGGCACCATGGTGGCGCGCCAGTTCTGCAAAAACACCAAGATGACGATGAGCACCAGCACGCCGGCTTCAATCAGCGTTTGGTAGATCTCATGGATCGACGACTGGACGAACACCGTGGTGTCGAAAGGCACGTCATAGGCCATGCCCTGGGGGAAGTCCTTGGCCGCCTGATCGAGCACGTCACGCACGGCCTTGGAGGTGTCCAGCGCATTGGCCGACGGCAGCTGATAGATGGTGATGCCGGCCGACGGCTTGTTGTCGAAGTGGAAGTCCTGGTTGTAGTCGACGCTGCCCAACTCCAGCCGCGCGACGTCTTTCAGCCGCGTGATGCTGCCGTCGGAGGCCGTGAGCAAGATCAGCTTGCCGAAGTCTTCGGGGCTGGTCATCGGGCTGTCCACGGTCACCGTCAGTTGCTGCTGTTGGCCGGCCGGCGTGGGCGGCATGCCGATCTGACCGGCGCTGATGCTCTGGTTTTGCTGGCTGATGATGTTGACGACGCTGGATGGATCGAGCCCGCGCTGACGCATCTGCGCGGTGTCGAGCCACACCCGCATCGAATAGTCGCCCACGCCAAACACCTTGACGTCGGCCACGCCGGGCAGCCGGGCCAGGCGGTCACGCAACTGCAAGCTGGCGTAGTTGCTGAGAAACAGCGAGTCGTGCTGCTTTTGCGACGACGTCAGCGTGATGATCTGCAAGATGGCGGTGGACTTCTTGAGCGTGGCCACGCCTTGCTGCTGCACCGCATCGGGCAGCGTGGGCATGGCGATGTTGACGCGGTTTTGCACGGCCACTTGCGCCTGATCGGCATCGGTGCCCACCGCGAAACTCACGGTCAGCGAGTAGTCGCCGCTGTTGGATGCGTACGACTGCATGTACAGCATGCCTTCGACGCCGTTGACCTGCTGCTCGATGACGCGCGCGACCTGCTGCTGCACCGCCGCGGCGCTGGCACCGGGGTAGCTGGTGGTGACCTGAATGGTGGGCGGTGTCAGCGCGGGGTACTGCTCCACCGGCAGGTTGATCACCGCCACGGCACCGAGCACCAGCATCAGGATGGCGCCCACATTGGCCAGCACCGGCCGCTCGATAAAAAACTTGGCGATCAACTCGATGCTCCCTGTTTGTCTGCCGGCTCGGTCAGCGCGATGCCGGCATCGGGTGCTGCGCCACGACGAGCCTGCAGCCAGCCCTGCAGTTTTCCGATGAGCACGAAAAACACCGGCACGAATGCCACCGCCAGCACCGTTGAAGCAAGCATCCCCGAAAACACCGTGACGCCGATCGACTTGCGCGCCGACGCACCGGCGCCGCTGGCGGCGATCAACGGCACCACGCCGAGGATGAAGGCAAACGAGGTCATCAAGATGGGGCGGAACCTGCGCCGAGTGCCCTCGAGTGCCGCGTTTTCCAGGCTCATGCCGCCGGATCGGAAGAGCTCATTGGCCACCTCGACGATGAGGATGGCGTTCTTGGCCGACATCGCGATCAGCAGCACCAGACCGATCTGCACATAGATGTTGTTGGCCAGCCCGACCGCGAGCAGCAAAGCCACCGTGCCGACCAGCGACAAGGGCACGGCCAGCAACACCGGCACCGGCGTCAGCCACGACTCGTACTGCCCGGCGAGCACCAGATAGACCAGCAGCAGCGCGAGCGCAAACACCAGACCCACCGCACCGCCGACCAGCTTTTCCTGATACGACATCGCCGTCCATTCGTAGCCCACACCTGGCGGTAGCAAGCGAGCGGCGAGTTCCTCGAGCAACAGCAGCGCCTCGCCCGAACTGTGCCCCTGGGCTGCAGCCCCGTTGATCACGGCCGTGGGCATCAGGTTGTACTGCTGCGCAACCGCCGGCCCGGTGACCGGCGTGAAGTCCATGAAGGCGCTGAGTGGAACCATCACACCCGAGCTGCTGCGCACCGTCAAGCGGCCCACGGCGTCCAGATCGCGCCGGAACTTGTCATCGGCTTGCAGGTAGACCGCAAAGTTCTGCCCGAACTTGGGAAACTGGTTGACGTAGGACGCACCCAGGTAGCTTTCGATCGCGCTGTAGGCAGCCCCCACGGACACACCGAGCGTCTCGGCGCGCGCCGCGTTGAGCGACAGCCGCACCTGAGGCACAGACACCCGCAACGAGGTGAACGCCAGCATGATGCGCTCGTCGGCGCTCGCCGCATCGACCACGGCCTGGGTGGCCCGCTCGAGCTTGCGGTAGTCGTTGCTGCCATCGGTCAGTTGCACCTGCATCTGGAATCCGCCGGACAAGCCCAGCCCCGGAATCGGCGGCGGCACCAGCACCTTGGCGCTGACACCGGGGATCTCGTTCATCGCCTTGCTGAGGTTTTCGTAAAGGCTCAGCAGGTCCTGACCGGGTCCGCGCTTGGACCAATCCACCAGCGTCAGGTAGACCAGCCCCGCGCTGGACACGCTGGCGTTGGCATCGAGCGGCGAGATACCGCCAATGGTCAGGGCGTGCTCGACGCCGGGCACCGCGCGGCTCTTGTCAGCGATCTCGCGCAACACCTCATCGGTGCGCTGCAAAGAAGCGGCGTCGGGCAGTTGCACCGCGATCAGCATGTAGCCCTGATCCTCGGTGGGGATGAAGCCGGTGGGCACCCGCGTGAAGCCGAAGATCGCAGCGCCGATCAAGACAAACGCGATGAAGGCGCTGAGCCAGCAGTGACGGATCATGCGCGCGGCCAGGCGAATGTAGGCGTCCTCGAAGCGACCGAGAAGGCGGTTGAACACGCGTGAGAACCAGCCTGGCTTGTGATGGGGATCGGGCGCGCGCAGATACCGGGCCGACTGCGTGGGCTTCAAGGTGATCGCGTTGATGCCCGAGAGGATGGCGGTGGCGGCGATGACCAGCGCGAACTGTCGGTACATCTGCCCGGTGATGCCGGGAATGAACGCCGCCGGCAAAAACACCGAGGCCAGCACCAGCGTGATGCCGACGATCGGGCCGATCAGCTCGCGCATGGCCTCGATCGCGGCCTCTTTGCCCGTCTTGCCGCGCTCGAGGTGCTGGGCCACGCCCTCGACCACCACGATCGCATCGTCGACCACGATGCCGATGCACAGCACCAAGGCGAACAGCGTGAGCAGGTTGATGGAAAAGCCCAGTGCGGCCATTGCCGCGAAGGCCCCGATGATGGTGATGGGCACGGTGGTGGCCGGCACCATCATGGCCCGCCAGTTCTGCAAGAACACCAAGATCACCAACAGCACGAGCGCGCCGGCCTCGAACAGCGTGCGATAGACCTCATCGATGGACGCGGTGACGAACTTGGTGGTGTCGAGCGGGATCGTGTAGCCCACCCCCGGCGGGAAATCAGCGGCCAGGCGCTCCATCTCCTCGCGCACGGCGTTCGCCGTGTCGAGCGCATTGGCGTCGGGCAGCTGATAGATCGCGATGCCCGCTGCCGGGCGGTTGTCGAGGTGAAACGACTGGCTGTAACTGGAACTGCCCAGCTCGATGCGCGCCACATCACGCAGCCGCGTGGTGCTGCCGTCCGATGCCGTGGCCACGATCAGATCGCCAAAGTCCTCAGGGTTGGTCAGCGAGCCGTCGACATTGATCGTGAGTTGCTGCTGCTGACCGGCGGGTGCCGGCGGCATGCCGGTCTGCCCGGCAGTGACCGTCTGGTTCTGCTGGCTGATGACGTTGGAGATGTCAGACGGGTTCAGCCCGCGCTGGCTCATCTGCGCCGCGTCGAGCCACACGCGCATGCCGTACTGGCCGATGCCGAACACGGTGACATCAGACACGCCGGGCAGTCGCGCCAGACGGTCGTGCAGGTGCAAGGTGGTGTAGTTGCTCAGGAACAGGCCGTCGAACTTCGGGTTGGTCGACGTCAGCGTCACGATCTGCAAGATGGCGGTCGACTTCTTCTTGGTCACCACGCCTTGCTGCTGCACCGACGACGGCAGCTTGGGCGTGGCGATGGCCACCCTGTTTTGCACCGCCACTTGCGCCTGGTCGGTGTTGGTTCCCACCGCAAAGGTCACGGTCAGCGTGTAGCGGCCGTCATTGGATGAGTTGGATTGCATGTAGATCATGCCCTCCACCCCATTGACCTGCTGCTCGATCGTGCGCGCCACCTGCTGCTGCACCGTGAGCGCATTGG
>Ga0164294_10006302_pt1 | contig 10154 bp, 5 predicted proteins | sample GEODES005metaG_FD_111479 | JGI IMG/M metagenome (GOLD analysis project Ga0164294, IMG submission 111479) | Oligotrophic lake water microbial communities from Sparkling Lake, Wisconsin, USA - GEODES005 metaG | ecosystem: Environmental > Aquatic > Freshwater > Lake | place: USA: Sparkling Lake...
CCGCAATGGCCGCCGCCACGGCCGCTGCGGCGGCGGCCGCCGAGGAGGAGCCAGGTGTGCGAGCCAGGCTTTCGAGCAGCGCCGCTGTGAGGGGTGAGCGACCATGGGGCGAACGGCCATGCGGCGACTTGGTGCCGCCGATCAGGGCGCGCAGCTGGTGGCGAAGCGAGGGTGTAAGGATGGGCGAGAGTGACGTGTCCAGGTCCTGGTCGTACCACTCGGGCGCGCTAGTCGTATTCCCGAAAAGGATGCTGCCCGCGCTCGGCGCTCCCAGCCGCGAGATTGGGCGCACCTGCGAGGCGAGATTGGAGGCGAGATTAGGCCGAGATTGCAGGCGAGATTGGAGGCGAGATCGCACCTTTGACGATCCGACTGGCGATGAGATCTGCGAGGGCGACGCGACGGTGGCGTTCGCGAGGGGCAGGAAAGCGTCCACGTCAAAGTTATCGGCCGAGATCTCGCCGCCCACGAGCATGCGGCACGCCTCAGCCTGCCCGCCCGGCGAGAACTCAATCTCGGCGTCCGCGGCGCGCGCCTCGGCCTCAGCCGCGTCGGCCGCCGCCTTGGCCTTGCCGCCCATCTGGCGCCCGAACTCCTCGGCCACAGCGGCAGCGGCCTGCTCGGCCTCGAAGCCCGAGAGCTGCATCGGCTCGGGCTCCACGTCGACGTCGCCATCCTCGCCGAGCACCGGTGAGCCGAAGAGCTTGCGGCCCGGTTGGGGCGAGTCTTCCTCGCCCGACGAGAGCCGCGCCGCCACCGCCGAGCCCATGCCATCGCCGCTGCCATCGAAGCTCGCCGCACGTGGACCGCTCGCGCCGTTGCCTTGCAAGCGCGGCACTTGCCGCGGCCGCTTGCGCGGCGGCTGGGTGACCCCGTCCTCAGACGACGTTGCCGGCTGCTTCTTGCCGGCGAGCGTGCGCGAGGCGGAGCCGAGGATGACCGCGCGCGCCTCGTTCTCCTCGGGCAACCAGTCGCGCCCCGCTGGGTGCTGCTGCTTGCGAATGATCGAGTTCCATCGGTTCTTGATATCGTTGTCTGTCCTCTGCGACATGTACAACTCCGAGATCTGCGCCCACTTTGTGCCCATCTCTTGCACCTTGTCCCAGATGTCAATGTCCTCCTGCACGGACCACTCGCCTTTGTTGAGCTGCGGCCGCAGGTGGTTGCGCCACCGCTCGCGGCACTGCTTGCCGTTCCGGTTGGTCAGGTTCGTGGCGATCTGGGCCCACGACTTTATACCATACTGGTCCACGAGGCTCCGTAGCTGCTCGTCCTCATCAGGGTTCCACGGCCGGCGCTTGGCGTTCGGCGCGCCGTCGTCATCGTCGAGGAGCGGGTCCTCGTACTCCTCCGCCTCGTCCAGGGAGCTCTTGAGCGCCGACCGCTTGGTAGCGGTACGCATCATGAGGTCCAAAGGACTCCGTTGGCGCACGCGGGAAAGTCAGCGCGTCGTTTTGAGCGTCGAAATATGAAACATCCAATCTTTGGACATCGACCACACTGAATACGTACGTGTTATGACTGTTCGGCTGTGTTCGGCCTGTTCTGCTCGGAGGGTCCTACATGTACGTTGTAACGAACGGACTACGGTGTACGGAGAGACGCGCGGATGCATGGACACGGACATCCAAGTCGTCATGCAATGATACCATTGTAAGGATGCAAGTGAACTCCATGCCAGCTCCACATAAGCTCCACATACTGTAGGCGCAATGCACTTCGGCACCGGAGCATGCCTTTTGCCAGTTTTGCCTCCTCGTCTCAGCGGCTCTACGATCTCTCCTCATGTCCACGTACATGATTGTGAGCGCACTGAACGGCATGCCTGTTTTAGGAAGTTTGCGCTGTGTCGTGGGCGCCGCCGCTCAAGCAGCCCCATCCGTGGCAGCCACAATCAGCGATCACGCCTGCGGTCTCGGGCGCGGATTATCAAATGGCGTTTTGGCCTGGCGAGGAAAGCTGAACGACGGGGCGGCCAGCGGCCCTATGGGTGGAGTCAGGTGCAGCGGCACCAACAGGCCACTAGAATGTGAGAGCGGGCTGCGCGAGAGCGGAGCGAACGAGCCATAGCTCCGTGACGTCAGCCGGAAGCGCTGCATCGCCATGTAGTCGGGCTCGCGGTTCATCCTTTTGCTGCTGGCGCCAAGATGGGTCAAAGAGTCGTTCTGTAGGCCCAGCGTGAGGCTGCTGCTGCTCGGTTGAAGACTGATCGGCCCCGACGGTTGCAGTGGCTCCAACTTCAACAGGCTCGGGCTGGAGGGCAGCGGATAACGGGAGCCAAAGGGCTGCAACCTCCGAGCGTTGAAGGGACCCTCGCTCGAAACGCCCATGCTCATGGCATTTATTCCGACGCAGCCGTCTGGAGCTTGAAGCCCGAAGTAGTTCGGCGGGATCATGGGCCCAGATGGCGCTTCGCGCGCACTCTGCAGGAGGCCTCAGCGAGAGCGCAGCGTCGCGGAACGTCACTCCTGGATTCCTGTGAAGATATGAATGAAGCTGTGAATAATACACGCGTCCACCATACAGTACAAGCGTGCGGATGCGCTTGACCTTGAACATTTATAATAATCGGCTCTAGGTCGGCTCATGCCAACCTCTCCTTCTCGGCCTCCGCCCGCATCAACGCGTGAGCCTCTACAAGAATCTCCCGGAACTGGGCCGCATCCATCCCCATCGACTTCAAAAACGCACTGGTCTGGCTCTCAAACTCGGGATTGAGCGCGCCGAGAAGGGCAAAGCGGGCGTAAAAGACCTCCCAGCGCTCCTCGATGGTCTGAAGCTGATCGAGGAATGCAAGCTTGCCCATGGCGTCGAAGGTGCCGTACCGCTCACCCAAGGTGATGGTGCTGGCGTGATCTTTGCACAGCTTGACGTACTCGTCGCGCACGACGGGCGAGTCGAAAGCCGACTCTTCACCAGTGAATGGCTTCGAATTGATCGCTTGAGCCCTCGTCATCACCTGACCCATGACCGTCGGGGATTGCTGCTGCTGCTTTGCCGAAAGCTTCGCGAGGTCCATCCCCGCGGGCGGGTCGGGCGGCATCCTGTTGTCGGCGAAGGCGAGCATGCAGTCGGCCTGCCATCGCATCATGATTCCGATGGACTCGAGCGACTCGCCCTGTCGCTCTGCCCAGGCCGCCGTGAGCTTGTAGTATTCTCGAGCCTGGAAATCATTCACCAGCGACATGCGCAGGAGCACTTGCCGCCACTGGCGAGGGAGCCACGAGTCACAAACTTCGTGTCAGCTCGGGCCCGGGAATCAACTTCAGGCTGGTGCCGCACCTGTGCTTCCGCCTCTACGAGATCGGTAGCAAGCCGACGAATCCGTGCAACATCTGGAGTGCCTTCTGGATTGGCGGCCGCCTCGAGCTGCAGCCGCTGCATTTCTGTTGCAAACTTAGGCATCTTGACTTGCGTGAGAGCGGACATTGATTCGTCGAGTGGTGAGCCATCTCGGCACACCTTGGATCGGAACGGACAAAACGGTCCGATGGGCAAGAGACGCAGGGCGTCGGTCGAGCACACGAAGAGAACGATCACGAGTCGTGCCAGTGCCGGCCGTGTCTCCATCGTGCTGTGCGGCCAATGTCTCGCCCAGCCAGGGCACGTCCGTCCACGCACCACAACGCGACGCACATCCGACCCGCGCGAGATTCCGCAATCACAGGCATTCATTATGAATACCACAACACATAAAAGGCACAACAGCAATACGAGACTTTCATTCATGATGGATGCACACGACACGTCTTTCATTCACAACACACCAACACGTACAACGCAATATCTAAAAAACGGGTTCTCACCGCAAACACTGCGGAAGTAACGCGTGTGAATACAGTACCGAAGTTACTTTGTGACGGTATGCTCAGGGCAAGTCCGTCAGTCCGTGTTGAGCTAAGTCCGTGTTGAGGCTATGTTTTTTTGCGGCTCAACACGGACTTAGCGCAGTGTTACTGTGAATTCACACAGGAAAAGTCCGTGTTGACAGCACAAGTTTTTCCGAATCACAACCTGGACTTACATGTAGTAAGTGTGAATCACACTTACCACATAGACGACCTCAACACGGACTTTGTATGTTGAGCACGTTCACAGTTTACACACCGGGTTCTGTTGTGAATGATCTCAACACGGACTTTTCGACTTAGCTTCAATTGAGCGGAGTGTGAGTGTGAATTCACAGTTGCAACAAGCCTGAAGCCCCAGCGGTCCGCTGGGACTACCCAATCGACACTTCAACGGATATTACACTACCTGGCCCAGGTAGACAGAAGACAGGTTGATACTTGCAGTTCGCGCGCTGTCCCTCAGCCCCTCAGGCAGCTTAAGCAACGCATCGCGCGCGCGAGTGGCCTCGACGTGTGCGCCCATCTTCGTAAGCGCTGTCGCAGTCTTCTCGAGCCCATCGCGGTGGCTCTCGAGCGTGTACAGCTCTAGCGAGGCGAGACCGACCTCGTACAGCATCGAGCGTGAGCCCGCCTCGTCCCTAGCACGCGCAAAGTAGTCCAACGCTTCGGCTTTTCGGCCGTAGAGCAAGCGCAGCCGCCCCTCGTATAGGAGCTGACGTGGCAACGCGGCCGCGTGCTGCTTTGCAAAGCGCGCAAAGACCTCGAGGGACTCGACGAGCAACGCAAACGAGAACTGGTCTTTGTCTGGCATCGCGACCGCAAAAGCGAGCTTCTGGTTGGGACCTGGCGGTGGAGCCGTACAGACGCACTGCTCGGTGCCCTGGCGGTGGAAGAGCCGCCTGGTTTCCGTAAGGTCGAAGGCGCTCTTGGCGGCCGTCGCGAGCGCGCCGAAGAGCGCTTCGATGGCAGCGGTCAAGCCCCAGAAGCTGACAAGTTGGAAGGAGGTGCTCAACGTGATGGAGGCGAGTGCCTCGATGGCGAGCGCGCGTGCCCTCTCAAAGTCAGGCGCTTCAGTGCGAGTGTGCGCGAACGCTTTGAGACCGAGCATGTTGAGCGAGGTCGAGGTGCTCTTCATGTATTGGGGCATCGTATCCAGCATCACGTGGAGCAGCTCGAGCGCTTCGTCTGCGCGTCCAAACGAGAGCAGTGGTACGCATAGCCCGACAGTGAGTAGGCAGAGCATCGGCACGTCATGCCGGGCGGCGCACGTCTCGCGCGCGTCGGTAAAAACGCGGTGCGCCTCCTCCAATTGACCCGACATGTAGAGGACCAGCCCGAGCTCGTGAGACACCTCCTCCCCGCGCCGGCCTGAGTACACCGCGTCACCCGCCACGGCTGCCGCGCGCAGCGCCGCCTCGGCACGCTTCCAATTGGCTTCGCGCATCGCTGACTGGCCGAACATCATGTTCGTGTACAGCGTAAGGCTTGGCGGATTGTCGAGTTCGCTGACCAGACGATTGGTGCGCCCGAGGAAGCGCGCTGCAAGCGGCGCGTCGTGCGCAATCCGCTCGATGATGCACGCGGCGGCGTACGCGCGCGCAAGCTGCTCCGTCTGCGGCTGGAGAGCCTTGTCAGCGCCGATGACGGTGGCGCGGAGCGACTTGGCAGCTTGGTGCCGCCGAAGCAGCTCGGACAGATTGAGGCAGCGGAGCACCGCCATGTCGTGCAACTCCACCTCCTCAAGCAAATAGGCGGTGCGCCCTAGGTTCTCGTACAGCCGCGCGACCATGAGGGCGCACCCCTCATCGAGTGGCTTGCGGAAGTAGAGGCGGCGCCACTCCTTTGCCACGAGCGGCCGGCGCAACCAGCGCAGCTCGTAGCGCTGCCGCGCGCGCATGAGCTCCTTGGAGCCCTCAACCGGCCGATCGAGCACCTCGAGCGCGTTCATGATGACGTCCTTGGCCTCGGGCAGCTCGCCCACGGCCAGGTGCGCCTCAGCTAGCATCGCGTCTGCGAGCGCCTGCTGCGTCTCCGTGTTGCTCGCCTGCAGCCGCTCGCGCAGCACGCGCAGCTCCTTCTTGATGAGCCCGATGGCCTCGCGGTGCATCGATGCCTCGAGGGCCGCCTTGGCCGCGCGGTCCAAGTACGAGACGGCCGAGATGGCTGCGTCCGCACCCGTCATCTGCAGCCAGTGGTCGCTGAGCATAGGATAGAGCCATAGCCGGTCACGTGGGTCGGGGTCGCCCTCGAGCACCGTTGCGATGGTCTTCTCTATCCACTTGGCAATGGCAAAGTGCTTCGCGCGCCGCTCCTCAAAGGGCAGAGAGTTGTATGCCACCTCGCGAAGCATCCACGACTGGAAGCGGTACACGCCACCAGAAAGTGACTCGCCTGCCACACCGCCGTCAAGGAAGCGCCCCCAGCCGTTGGACAGCTGCACCTTCTCTATCATTCGGGCCACGAGCAGCGTGCTGAGGAGCGCCTCGCGCTCGGCGGCCGTCTGCATGCCATCGAGTCCGAGAGCTGCGAGCACGACGGCCGGGAACTCCATGCCCATCACCGCCGCAGCCTTGATGCACGCTGCGCACTGCGAAGAGAGATGATCAATCTTGTTGGATATGGCCGCGTGCATCGAGATAGGTACCATCGTTTCGAGTTGGTCGGGTCGGATGGCGAGCCGGCACACATCGTTGTGCACGGTGATCACCTGCTGCTGCACCATGGTCGTGGCGAGCTCGATGCAGTAGAGCGGGTTGCCCAGGGTGCGCTGGAAGACGGCTTGGACCACGTTGTCGACGACCATCTGTGCACCCACGCAGTGGCACAGCAGCTCGTGCACATAGCGCGTGTCGAGCGGGCGCACCTCGTGCGTCAATACGCGCGGAAGCTGCAGAAACTTGAGTGCCTCCGGAGGCATCTCGCCCATTGCGCTGCCGCCTTGAGTTGTACCCAGCGCGCCGCCGTACTTGGCCGGACAGCCCAGCACAGAGCTCGCCAGGTCACCAGCCCCGCCAAGGACGCTCGTGCTGCCGCCCATGCCGCTCACGCCGGTCCCCATGGTGAGAAAGATCGCCATGTTCCCTATCTTCTCGGCCACATGTGCGAGGAGGGTCCACGAGATCGAGTCCATCGCCTGCGCATCCTCGATAATGAGCAGTGCGCGCTTCGAGAACTTCGCCTCGAGGTCGCCGAGGGCTGCCTCGAGCATGTGTGCCAGCATGTGCCGCGTGAGCGCCTGGCGAGACTCCTCCGACAAGCTGAGCGTCTCGTCGCTCATGGTGAAGCCACAGTCGATCACGGTGTTGAGCAAGCCCTCATGCTTCTTAAAACGCTCCAGCTGCTCCATTTCCATCATCTCGGCTGCCGCCTGCCCCTGCCAGTCATAGCCGTGCCGCTCCTTGCCATCGAGCGTCGCGCTCAACCGAGGTTGGCCACTGCCGCCGACCGCTGCGGTCGGATCGTCATCCACGCCGGCGGAGATGTTGGTGGCGGCGACGATGGTGGCGGCAAAGGTGGAGATGGTGGCGGCAACATCGTGCGCGTCGGGCCGTTCCTCTTGAATTGGACCGTTCGAGTGAGTGCATGAACGCCTGCAACCACGCGGCGGGCGTGTAGAATGGAACGGAGAGTGCGTGAACCAAGGGCGCTCCTTGCGCAAGGCAGCGAGCGGCATGAGCAGCCAGCCGCGATAGACCTGCCGCAAGGCCTTGAGCGCCTGACTCTGCTCCGTTGAGGAACCTCTGCCGCCATCGCAACGGCGGCCAACAGCCTCGACCGCATCCACATGTCCGAGGAGCCGCGGCAGCTGTGGCAGGACCTGCCGCCAAATCGACAAGTAGTCGGCCACCTCGTCCCGCTGAGCGGCCGTCTTGATCGGCAGTATGTCGTACTGGGGGCAGAGCGACGCCACAATCTCTTCGATGAGCCTCGTCTTGCCCACTCCCGTCTCGCCGCGCAGCACGACCACGAAGCCCTCTCTGCTCTTGTGGAAGCCCCTCAGCGCCTGCTCGCACGAGTGCATCAGGCTCTGCTGGCCCACAAGCGCATTCTCGTACAAGAGGTTGCTCCCACTACTGCAGTGAGACAAGCCGCCAGATCTGCCGCGCATTACCTCGGTCCGAAGCTCCGGCTCGTAGTAGTTCGAGTCGATCTTGTCGACCACGCGGAACTTTATTACGGGATCTTCGAAGCCTTTCATGACCACCTTGGGCAGCTCATCAAAGTCGAACTTGTCCGTCACGAGCGCCTTGTCGTGTGTCGTCTGGTTGACGAGCACCTCATTGACTGCCTGACCCATGAAGCGCGCCGCCATGTTGACCATCACGCCGTACTCGGTGTACTCGCCGCGCGAGCTCGAGCCCACATAGCCGATGAACACGGTGCCTGTCGTGATGCCGATGTTGGCCTTGAGGCGCATCGGGCGGATCTGGTCGCGGATGAGCAGGGCGCACCGGATGGCGCGCGCCGGGTCGTCCGAAAAGTACAGCGGTGGCAAGCCGAAGGTGATCTTCACGCACGTGCCCTTGTCATCGATGGAGACGCGCGAAAGAGAGCCCTTGTACACGTATACAGCGGACAGGATCAGGTACACGACTCTCTGGAAGCGCTCGACGAAGTCGCCGTCTGAATAGTGCAGACCACCGATGCGGCAGAACATCATCGTCACCTCGCGGAACTGCGAGGCGGCCTGCAGCTTGCCTGTGACCAGGTGCGGGCGCAGCGGACCGGGCGCGTACACGTAGAAGCTACGCAGTGCCTCCTCGGGCACCACCGGCGACGACTTGAGCTGCTCCTCGAGTACGGCGCGCCAGTGCGGCGGCAAAGGCGGTTGCCGATGGCACTTGGTGATGATCTTGAAGCCGGGCCCGAACTTTCCCGTCTTGTCGTTGGGCACGGCTGTCCCTACGCAATGCGGCTGGACCAGCACCCATGCTTCTGGCGAGACGCACAGTTGACCTGTTTCGGCCTGCTGCTCGGCGTCTGAGAGCTGCCGGAGCGCATGCCCGGCCACGACGAACTCGCGGCGCAGAAAGTTGCCGAGGTCGACACCCTGCACGGCGCCCGCTCCCAGCCCGAGGTGCAGCTGGAGCATGACACCCTCCTTGGTGTCCCAGTTGTTGAGCTGCTGCAACTGCTCGAGCCCGCACGCGACCGCTCGGTGCGTGAGCGTCTCGAGCGACTCGCCGCACGTGTTGGACGACCAGATGGACATGATGGCGTCACCGCCAAACTTGATTACGTCGCCGCTGAAGCGCGTGACCATATTGATGAGTTCCTCGAAGAATCGGTTGATGATGCTGTTGAGGATCTCAGCCCCCTCATTCCCACGCTCCTTGAGCAACTGGTTGGTCAGCTTCGTGAAGCCAGAGATGTCGCTGAAGAGCACGGCTGCGTTGAAGTCTTGCGCGTAGCCCTGATCGCCCAAATGCTGGAGCGAGTCGGAGCTGCAATTCACGTACGCCTTTTCGCCGTTCGGACCTACGAGCGGCTCGTTATAGTAGCGAGTGGCCACCTCGACGGGTACGAAGCGCAGCAGCGACATGACGTACTTGCTCATATCCTCCTTGGTCATCGTCGAGGTGTCAAATCCGCCGGCCGCGCGAGCGTCGGCAACCGTGAAGTTGCCAGCCGCTGTCTTGAGGCGATGCCTCTCGATGGCCGTGCGCCAGCCGGTTGGGCGGCTACCGGCCACCGGGCTCGACAGCTGCTCGACCATCGCACTCGACGCTGTCGTGGATGGGCCCGCGTTACTGCCGCCGCCTGTGTTGCTGATGCTGTCGCTGGTGCTGGTGCTGGTGCTGGTGCTGGTGCTGGTGCTGGTGCTGGTGCTGGTGTTTGTGCTGGTGATGGTGCTGCTGGTGCTGGTGCTGCCGAAGCGGCTGCTGAAGCTGTCTAATGCCGCTCCTACCCAGTCCCCCGACGAGGATGAGCTTTTTGTGGCGTCCACCATTAGATTACTTCTGAGGTATGCCTTCCAAAATCGGAAACGCGCGATGTACATAGTACGGTAAAAAGACACCGGGGGGAGCCGGGACACACACGGGACACACGGGACACGCGGACGCACAAAGGCACACAGACCAATCTCACAACCAACCAAACCCACCAACAACAAACACCCCGCACGTCAGCGCGACGACCGAAGCCGCGGCCGACTCAACAGCCGCAAGCCCGAAGCCAACCGCTCCCCGCGGCCGACTCAGAAGAGGCCGCCCCCAGCAAACCCGACCCTGCCTCCGCCCGCTCCCAGAGCGCCTCCCCGCGCCTGCTCAAAGGCGGTCGGCGAAATGAAGGCGCGTGCGG
>Ga0164294_10006303_pt1 | contig 10154 bp, 10 predicted proteins | sample GEODES005metaG_FD_111479 | JGI IMG/M metagenome (GOLD analysis project Ga0164294, IMG submission 111479) | Oligotrophic lake water microbial communities from Sparkling Lake, Wisconsin, USA - GEODES005 metaG | ecosystem: Environmental > Aquatic > Freshwater > Lake | place: USA: Sparkling Lake...
AAAATAATTTATTTGTTTTTTTTTATGATTTTATTAGTCCTTTAGACAATACTACATTAAAATCAATAAGTAAAACACAAAATTTAAAAATAACTAAAATAAAAAAAAAAACTTCTCTATCTTTATTATCAAATCCTGAATATAAAGCATTAAATAATTTATTAACAAATAATATTTTAATTATAACAACTTTAGATCAAAAAAATTTTTTAAATAAAGAATTATTTACTGCATTATCGCATGTAAAAAGTATTTATTTAACAGGAATTTGATTAAATAATAAATTATATAGACCTTCTGAGTATCAAACATTATTAAATTTAAATGAATCTATTAAAGCAAAACCAATTTTATTATTAAAACAATTGATAAATACTTTAAAAATTAGTTTAAGTTTAAAAAAATAAATATTATTTTTTATTTATGCCCGGAAAGATTTGAACTTTCAACCGTTAGATTCGTAGTCTAATACTCTATCCAATTGAGCTACGAGCATTTTTTTTTTTTCAATATTGGAGTAAAAGGATTCGAACCTTTGGATGTCGATATCAAAAACCGATGCCTTACCGCTTGGCTATACTCCAATAAATTCTTAAATTATTTAATAATTAAAGGTAATTTATAATAAGTTAATATAAAAAATTTTTCATCATCACTTATAGTATTAAAACTAAAAGAAACGTCTAAAGTTTTAACAAAAGAAACTATTTCAGACTCTAAAGAATGAAATATAAATAAATCTTCGATTCTTGTTGAAAAATTATTTTGTTTCAACGTTTTTTTATTGTAAAAAAATCCTTTAAAATTTTCAGATCTTGGAAGTGCTAATAATAAATTATCTAAAAAATTAAATAAATTTGTTTTGCGTAAGGTTACTTTACAACCAGTAATAGAACCTTTTTTAATGCGCAAAAAAATTAAATTTTTACGCGAGCTTGTTAAAACACATTTTTGATTTGTAATTAACTCTAATACCATAAAAAATAAAATCATTTTTTTTTTTTCAAATTTTATATTTTTAAATCCAAAATTTAAAGTTATTTTAGTGATATTTTTTTGAGCTAAATTATTAATTAAATTAAATTTTGTTAAAAAATCTAATTTTTGATTATAAAAAAAATCGTCATAAATTCGTAAATTATTTAATTTAGAAAGCACTTGCATTGTATATTATTATTAATTTAAAAGATTTAATAGAAAAAAATTTAAATAATATTATGTCCACACATAATTAAAATTCGTAAAAATTTTTTTTGACGAACTTTTCTAGAAATTCATCCAAATAATCTTGTACCAAGAACGCGTTTTTTTTTATTTAAAATGATTAAAGAATTTGAATTAAATTTACTTAAAGAACCATCTTTAAATTTTGATTCTTTTTTTGCACGGGCAACTAAACCTAAATGAATTTCACCTACTTTTACTTTTCGAATTAAACGTAATTCTTTTACAGAAATAATAATAAAATCCCCACAAAAAGCATATGTTCTATTAAAACCATTTAAAGCTTTAATACATTGCACATAACGTGCTCCCGAATTATCCATCGTTTTTAATTTAGTTTGAACTTGTATCATTTTTTTTTTATTTAAAAAAAATAATTATAATGTAATAAAAATGCTCCTAACTGGATTTGAACCAGTACAGGTTGAATTTTGAATTCAATGTGTCTACCTTTTGCACCATAGGAGCGGGTGAAGTATTTATAAATTAAATATATATTATAAATCAAATAAAATATCTTTATATATTTTAAAATAAGCCATAATTAAAGCTAAAGCAATCGCAGATTCTGCAGCAGCAATTGTTAATATAAATAAAGATAAAATTTGTCCTGCAATATCATCATGATATAATGAAATAGTTATTAAATATAAATTTATTCCATAAAACATGATTTCTATAGAAATTATTGAAATTAAAATATTACGTGTATTTAATAAAATACCGCAAATGCCTAAAAAGCATAAAATTAATCCGATATCGATAAACGTTGTTAAATCTAAAATTTTCATTTTTTTATAATAAGTTTATTAAACAATTAAAACTAAGTAAAATACTTGAAATTATAAGTAAAAACGCTAAAGAAATTGGTAAAAAAACTTTTCAACCTAAACGCATTAATTGATCATATCTATATCTAGGTAACGTTCCACGAATTAATATAAATAAAAATATAAAAAATAATGTTTTTATTGCAAATCAAATAGTACCTGGTATTAAATAAAAAGGTCAAAAATTTAAAATAGGGTATCAACCACCTAAAAATAAAATAACAGTCATACTACACATTAAAATAATATTACTATATTCTGCTAAAAAAAATAAAGCAAAACTCATTGCAGAATATTCCACATTATATCCAGAAACTAATTCAGCTTCAGCTTCAGGTAAATCGAAAGGATGTCTATTTGTTTCAGCTAAAGCACAAATGAAAAAAATAATAAACATTGGGAATAAAGGAATGCAATATCAAAGATTTTTTTGTGCAATAACAATATCATTTAAATTTAAAGAACCTGATAATAAAATTACAGAAACTATAGTAATACCCATTGAAACTTCATAAGAAATCATTTGAGCTGCTGAACGTAAAGCCCCTAGAAAAGCATATTTAGAATTACTTGATCATCCCGCCATAATAACAGAATGTACGCTTAAAGAAGATATTGCAAAAATATATAATAAACCTACGTTTAAATTTGATAAAGCAAATCCGTCACCAAAAGGAACAACAACTCATCCTGATAAAGCTAACCCAAATGTAAATACAGGTGCTAAAATAAAAATAATCATATTAGAACTTTTTGGTAAAACAGTTTCTTTTAAAAATAATTTTAATCCATCAGCTAATGGTTGTAATAACCCATAAAAGCCTACAATAATTGGACCTTGTCTACGTTGAACTGCAGCTAAAATTTGACGTTCAATTAAAGTAAAATACGCTACTGCAATTAATAACGGAAGTATTAACGATAAAAAATAAACTAAAATTTTAAGAGAAAAAAGCATTGTTTATGTTTAAAATATTTTATTAAAATTAGTTTTATTATTTAAAAATAAAGTACATTCAGCCATTATTTTTGAATTTTTAGTAATATTATCTGTCATATAGAAATTATTTATTAATGGTTTAAAATTTGATAAATAAGTTTTAGTACTATTTTCTAATAAATTAAAAAAATTTAAATTAAATTTTTTTCTAAAAGTATTTGATTTTACTAAAAAAGGAGCTTCAACAAATAATCATTTCTTTGTAAAATAATTTTTTTTTAATTTTAAATTTTGATCTAAAGCAATAATACCGCGAAAAATATCTTCAGAATTTCTAGCATAAATTAAAGGGGTTTTACTTTTAAAACCTTTTTGAACAACACCTTCAATATTAACGTTTAAACTATCTCTTTCATAAAAACTATTTATAGGTAGTTTATATTGAAATAATTGATCATGTTCAAAACGATGTGTATTTAATGAACAAAAAAAATTATTATTTACAAATAATTTTTTAGAAATATCATTAATATTATTAGCTATTAATAAATCTTTATTTGAAATTAAATCTTTTTTTTGATTTATTAAATAACTTTTTGATTTTGCATTTAATGCTATACCTAATTCACAAAAATGTGATTGTGAAATATTTGAATGTACAAAATTAATTCCAATTTGATTTTTTAAAGCTAATACTACTTTTTTACTTAAAAAACGAATTAAATTTTGAATTAATGTTGAATCTATGCGTAATGCAAACTCAGAACCAATAATAATTAAAGGGTTTTTTGCTTTTTTTAATTGCTTACAAAAACTATTTTTACCTTCAACAATATTAATTAAAGTTTTAATAGAATTTCCTAAATGATTAATAGGATAAGTTAAATCAGCATAAGTTCCTATTAAATTAATTGAAACATTTTTATTATAAAAATGTTTACGTAATTTTAAATTTAACATAGAAGCTTCTATACGCGGATTTATACCTATTAATAAAATTAAATCACTTTCTTCAACATTTTTTAATAAAGAATTGTATTGAAAGAATCCTGGAAAATCTGTATTAATATTATAGATAGATTTATTATTAAATAAAAAATTATTTATACCATAACTTTTTAAAAATTGAGAAAAAATAAATAATTCTTCAATTGATAAAATATTCCCTAATAACCCCAAAAACGTATTTTTTTTATTTTGTAAAAGAATTTTTTTAAAATTTATTGAAAATATATTTAAAAAATCATTTCAATTCACGTTTTTAAAAGTATTTTGAGAAACTATAATATTTTTTTGGCGTAAAATATTTATACTATCAAAATTATAACGTGTTTTATCTGAAATTCAAGTTTCATTAATATTTTCATTTGCTTTGGGTAATATACGTAAAATTTGATCTGTAATATTATTTTCGTTATTATTTTTATATTGTTTTACAAAAGAATTATTACGAGTATTTATTAAAATATTACTACCTAAAGCATCTGTAAAATCAATAGATTCAATTTTTTTTAATTCTCAATTACGTGCTAAAAAAGCATAAGGTTTTGATGTAATAGCACCTACAGGACAAAGATCAACTAAGTTACCTGAAAGTTCAGTTTTTATATATTTATTTAAATAAGTTCCTATTTCCATGTGCTCTCCACGACCAATTGAACCTAGAGTATCTACACCAGTTAATTCTGATAAAAAACGTACACAACGTGTACAATGAATACAACGTGTCATAATAGTTTTAATAATAGGACCGCATTGTTTATCTTCAACACCACGTTTAATTTCAAAAAAACGACTACGATCTGAACCATAATTTAAAGTTATATCCTGTAAATCACATTCTCCCCCTTGATCACAAATAGGACAATCTAAAGGATGATTTATTAATAATAATTCTAAAACAGATTCTTGAGCTTTTTTTACTAAAGGCGTATTTGTAAAAATTACCATACCATTTGAAATAGGCATTGCACAAGAAGCTACAGGTTTAGGTGATTTTTCAATCTCAACTAAACACATTCTACAGCTACCTGCTACAGATAATTTTTCATGATAACAAAAACGGGGAACAGTTACATTTGCTTGTTCACAAGCTTGTAAAACAGTAATAATTTTTTCAAATTTATGACTTTTATTATTTATTGTAATTTCAATCATTTTAAACATTCCCTATAAAAATTTTTTATTTTATTTTTATAATAAGCTAATTTTTGTATAATATATATTAATGGATCTTTTATTTTAAATATTTTTATAAAATATTTAAATAGAATAAGTTTTTTTATAAAACAAATATATTAAATTTTTAAAATAGATTTATAAAAAATAAAAAAATTTTTATTTTTTATAAAAATATAATTATTGTATATTTTCATTATTATTTTATATGTTATATTGTTTTTTAAATAAAAAATATTTTTTATTTATAAATTTTTCTTTAAAATATTAAAAAATATTCTTTTATAATATAATATTAATTAAAATATAATATATTTTTAATAGGTTTTATAAAAATTTTATTAAAAAATAAAATAAATATATAATGTAAAATTTTATTTCAAATTAGACTTTCCTAAAATAAAAATTATTTATAATAAAATTTATTTATAAATATATTTATAAAAATAAAATAAAAATTTTTTTTTAATATAATTTTTTTACTTTTTTTTGATATAATTTAAAATTAAAAATACTATTTTCACTAGTTCTATAAGCTTGATTTACAGGATCCTGTTGTTTTACAATTTTATATTTACGATCTTCTACTGTAACTACAATAGCACCAACCATAGCAATAAATAAAATAAAACCGCAAAATAAAAAAGGAATAATATATTCTTTAAATAAAGCTTTTCCTAAAACCTCTAAATGATTATCATATTTTAAAATTTTTGAATAATCTAAATGAGTATTTAAATAGCTTATATTTTCAAAATTTGAAAATAAAAAAATATAATCTTCATGTAAAAAAACTAATAAATTTAATAAAATTAAAAAAACAATAACAGAACGGTATGAAAAAAAATCTTGAAATTTTTGGGAAACATTTGATATTTTAATATCTAATGTCATTACCATAAATAAAAATAATACAGCAATTGCCCCTACATATACTATTAAAAAAATTAACGCAAAAAATTCTACGTTCAAGATTAATAATAATATACTACCAAAAAAAAAAACTAAAATTAATAATAATATAGAATGAATTGGATTAATTATACCAATAACAAAAGTCGCACATGTAAAACAGCAAGCACTTAAAAAATAGACTAAAAATTGCATTTAATTTAATTCGGGATAGTGCGATTTGAACACACGACCTCCTGTTCCCAAAACAGACGCACTAAACCTCTGTGCTATATCCCGAAAATAGAGAATTTATTTATTTAAATATGTTATATTTAACTGACATCCACTTAATGAGTTATTAATATAATTAATAATATATTGAATATTTGCTACTTCAAAAGAATTTTCAGGATTAAAATAAATAACTAAAAGTTTTTTATAATGTTTTATTTCAAACTGCTCACGAGATTTTTTATCAATATGTGGTGAACGTAAAACAGTATATCGTTGAATTTTAGTAGGTAGTGAAATACTTTTTGAAGTTTTTAAATTAAGAGCGGCAGTTTTATTTAAAATTTTATTTAAAGCTTTCTCAAATAATTTAGGGTGAAAACTTTTTATGTTTAAATGAACTTTCGAATATTTTACAATCATATTTAAATTTGATGATGCCATATATATATTATATAAACCTTTTTGTCTAGAAGTGGATTTGAACCACTGGCCTAAAGATTTTCAGTCTTTCGCTCTAACCAACTGAGCTACCTAGACTTAAAAACTAGAAAAATTAAATAATATTAAAAATTTTTACTCACTACCGGACTCGAACCGATAATAGACAGATTTTAAGTCTGCTGTGTCTACCATTCCACCAAGCGAGCATTTAAAATTTTTTGAGAAGAGTTGGATTCGAACCAACGTAGATTTAATCAATAGATTTACAGTCTATCGCCGTTAACCACTTAGCTATCTTCTCTTTTTTATACCCTACAGGAGTCGAACCTGTAACCGTCAGCTTAGAAGGCTATTGCTCTATCCAATTGAGCTAAGGGTATCTTTTATAATATTTACAATATAAAATCTCTCCTTAGGTTGGGTTTGAACCAACGACCTGATGGTTAACAGCCATATGCTCTACCACTGAGCTACTAAGGACTAAGGATTCTATTATTATAAATTTATTTTAATTTTATTTTAATATTAGATAAACTTGTTTCAGCTAATTTATGTAATTCAAAACATTTTTTAAAACTAATACTTTTTTTAAAAGCACTTTCTAAAATTTCTTCTGATAGATTTTTATAAAATTTAGTGTTTTGTTTTGATTTTGCATTTTTAATTAATCAAGTAGATGCTAAAAATTTACCACGTGCTTTTGTAATAGGAACAGGTAAATAAATATTTTTAGAGCCTTTACGCTTTGTTTTAACTCCTAAAGAAGGGGTAATATTTTTTACTGAATTTAAAATATGATTATAATTAAAATCATTAAATGTTTGAGGATTTTTAATAATATAAAACAATAATGTTCTAAAAATATTTTCAATTTTATTTTTATTCCCTTTTTTAACCGCATACGGTATCAAATTATTTATAAAATTTTGGCGTTCTTTAATTTTAATTACATTAATATCTTTTTTTTTTATTACATCCACTAAAGTCGTTTGCATTTATATATAAAAAATTATTTAAAAAAAAAAATTATATTTTTATAATCAAAAATATAAAAGGATAAGGAGGGATTCGAACCCTCGGTGTCGTTAAACACTTCAGTTTTCAAGACTGACGCTATAAACCACTCAGCCACTCATCCTAAAAAAAGTGCGGGTAGTGGGACTCGAACCCACAGTATCTGCTTGGAAGGCAGGAGGTTTAACCATTAACCGATATCCGCATAAATATATTTATTTTGGGTACATTGGGGATCGAACCCAAAACCTACAGATTAAAAGTCTGATGCTCTACCAACTGAGCTATGTACCCTTTTTAATTTTTGGGTATAAAGAGAATCGAACTCTTTTAAAATCAACCAAGAATACCCGAAAAATATCAAAAAAATTTAATTATTTATTATAATGTTTTCCTAATAATGCTGTATAAATTGGTAAAATGGCTTCTGCAGAGCTTGCAGTAATTTTAGAACCATTTCCTAAAATATTTAATCCAACAACTGCTATTGGCATAAATCCATGATTTACTCCACAAATTTCACTACATTGTCCATAAAAAGTTCCTGGACGTTTGATATATAATGAAGTTTGATTTAAACGTCCTGGACAAGCATCTAATTTTACTCCTAAAGCAGGAACTGCTCAGCTATGTAAAACATCTGCTGAAGTTATTAATAAACGTACATTAGTTTCTACAGGTAAATATAATTTATTATCTACTTCTAATAATCTTAAAGAATTTTCTTTTGATAATTGGTCGTCAGTTAACATATAACTATCGAAATTACAGGTTACTTCTAAAGGTTTAAATTCTTTAATAGGTTTTGCATCTATATCTAAAGATTCATAATATAATTTAAATAAAATATTAGGATCTAAGAATTCATAAGATCAGTATCATTGGTGCCCTATAACTTTAATAGTTAATAAAGGTTCAATAATTTCATCCATAGAATATAATAATGAAAATGAAGGGATTGCTACAAAAACTAAAATTAAAGCTGGAATTAATGTTCAAATAATTTCTAATAAAGGCGCATGAGTAACAATAATAGGTTTTGCATTTACATCTTTATTAAATAAAATTAAACAACGTGCAAATAAATAAAAAACAAAAAATAAAATAGCAGTTAAAAAAAAAAAAAGATCATGATGAAAATTAATAATCCCTTCCATAACAGGGCTTGCTGGAATTTGAAACCCTAATTGATATTTTGAAGCATGTTTAACAATTAAATTTAAAATCATTTTATAAAAAAATACCAAAATTCAAGACAAAATTAAACTATTTTATTTTAATTAATTTTATCTATTATTATATAAAAAATTTTTTAGATAATTTTAATTAAAAAGTAAATAAAATTAAAAATGCCATCATTAAAGCAAATAAGGCAATAGCTTCAGTTAATGCAAATCCTAAAATTGCTAAACGCATTAATTCGTCTTTTTCATTAGGATTTCTTGAAACTGCAATTAATAAAGATCCGAAAACATTTCCGATCCCTACCCCTGCTCCTGCTAAACCTATAGTTGCTAAACCTGCACCGATTAATTTTGCTGCTGTTAATAACATAAAAGTGGTTGTAAAATAAAAAACAAATCCAAAAAATTTTAAAATTGTATGAAAAATTAAATTTTCAAAAAAGTAATTTAATAATATATTATAATGAACGTTCTTTATAAAAAGCAATTATTTTATTAAATGAACATGGGAATCCATAAAAAACTTCATGAGCTTCTGGATAATATATAAAAACACTACGTAATGTTTGATAATCTACTTCTAAATATTTAGGAGTATATCAATGAGGTTTTGCACATCATTTTTTAAACATTTTCTTTTTACGTTTTTTATATTTTAATTGTTTTATTAAATAATATAAACGTTTTTTATAACGAACAGTTTTTGGTTTTAAATATAAAAATTTTTTATAATTTATATATCAATAACGTTGTAAGGAAACTTTTTTTTTAAAATCTTCTAAAGAATTTTTATAAGATTCTTTTAGTTTTAAGATATTTAATTTAACTGAAATATTTAATTTTTGTTTATTAGTTTTAATTAAAAAAATTTTATTTTGATAAATTGATTTTTGAATTAAAAAAATTAAAAAACGTTTAATTTTAATTATAAAATATTTTAAAAAGAAAAAACGATAAAAAAAAAAACGTATATTTTTTAAATAATATTTACTTCCTCAACGACGTAATTTTTTTAAATTTTTTTTTAATTTTTTTAAATTTTTAAAAACAATTTTATTTAAATAAAAACGTAAATATAAAATAATATTAAAATATTTTTTATAAAAACTTTTTTTTTTTAAATAAATTTCTAAATTAAAAATTTTTTTTTGTATTTTTAAATTATTCAATTTTAATAAATATTGTTTTTGTAATTTTTTTAAAAGTTTTTTTAAA
>Ga0164294_10006306_pt1 | contig 10152 bp, 6 predicted proteins | sample GEODES005metaG_FD_111479 | JGI IMG/M metagenome (GOLD analysis project Ga0164294, IMG submission 111479) | Oligotrophic lake water microbial communities from Sparkling Lake, Wisconsin, USA - GEODES005 metaG | ecosystem: Environmental > Aquatic > Freshwater > Lake | place: USA: Sparkling Lake...
ATCGGTGCCGCGCTGGCCAGCCAGCTGCAGGACCAGGCCGAGTTGTTGGCGCCCCTGCAGGCCTCGGCCCTGGCCCTGCGCGCCGATGACGGCCAGCCCCTGGGGCCGACGGAGCTGTTTGAGATCTTCGTGGGCCTGCGCCAGCCCCCGGCGGCCTTTGACCTGCGCATCGCCGAAAGCGAGGCCGCCAGCCTCAGCGCCGCCCTGGCCGAGCTGTTCACGGCCGGCCGCTCCTGGCGCCAATGCCGGGACTCGGTGTTGGCGGCTTATCCGGTGGAGAAACGCCAGCGCCGCGAGCGTTTTGCCGAGGTGATGGCGGGCCAGCGGGAGTTCAACGCCGCCGAACTGGACGCCGAATTGCCCGACCTGCGCCGCACCCTGGCCCTGCTGGGGGCGGCCGCTGAGCAGGAGCTGGGGGCTGACCAGTTTTTGGAGTTGTTGCGTCAAAAAGCCCGGCTGCTGGAGCAGTCGGGCCGGGATGGCAACAGCGATGGCCTGGCGGAGGCGATTCGCCGGGAGTTGCAGGTGGAAAGTCCCGGGGGCTAAGGGGCCCGCCCGGGGATATCGATTCAGATCAGAACACAGTTGATCAGCCCAGATCAGCCGGTGTAGCGAGCCTCGCGAATCCGCTTGGCGAGACCAAGTTTGCGCAGCAGCCGGATGTGCTGCCAGGTGATGTCGAATTCAAACCAGCGCAGGCCATGGCGGGCGCTGGCGGGGTGGGCGTGGTGGTTGTTGTGCCAGCCCTCGCCGAAGCTCAGGATCGCCACCCACCAGCAGTTGCGCGACAGGTCAGGGCAATTGAAATTGCGGTAGCCGAAGGCGTGGGTGGCCGAATTCACCAGCCAGGTGACGTGATACACAACCACTAGGCGCAGGGGAATTGCCCAGAGCACCAGGCCTAGGCCGCCGCCAGGGACCTGGGCCGCATTGCCATACCAATAGAGGGCGGCGCCTAGGGGGAGCTGGAGCAGGAGGAACCAGCGATCCAGCCACACATAGAAGGGATCGGAGCTGAGATCACCGGTGAAGCGGTGCATCTCCTTAAGGGCGGGGATGTCGTGGAGCATCCATTCGCTGTGGGCCCACCAAAGGCCGCGGGCGGCGTCGTGGTGGTCGTTGGGCTGGTCGGAAAACTTGTGGTGGTGGCGGTGCAGGCCCACCCACTCAATCGGGCCGCTTTGGCAAGCCAAAGCACCCATCAGGATCAAGAGGCGCTCGACCCATTGGGGCGCCACAAAGCTGCGGTGCGACACCAGTCGGTGCAAGCCCAAGGTGACCCCGATCACCGTGACCCAATAGAGAATCGCCAGGGCAACGACCGCCTGCCAGCTCCAGAACTGGGGAAGCAGGGCAAACACGGCGGCCACATGCATGGCCAGCATGAAACCTGTGGTGCCGCGCTTGATTTTGCGCTGCGTGCCGGCCAGGCGTTCGCGCGGGACCACAAGGGCGGCCCGCATCCGGGCTTCCTGGGCCGACGTCAAACCAGAGCTTTCGTTGTCCTGGAGGCCAGATCCAGGGGTGCGGCGCGCGGCGGCGGCGTCAGCGGCAATAACCAAGACAATCTCCGAAGGGGTGCGCAGGCTCCAGTTCGCTGCGGACCCATGGAATGGGGGGACTGCGCACCACTGGCCTGGGATGCCAGCGGTAGCGATGGCATCAAGCGCGAAATCTAACCGGGTGGAGATCCTCGCGAGGCAGCATGGCTCTCTTTCCTTGGACCCTTTGATGACCGCACCCAGCCCGGACAGCAGCGACCCAGCGCCGGGGGCGCTGCAGGCGGCGCTGGCGCTGGTGGCCCAGGCCCAGGAGCGCATTGCCCCGATCGCCGCCCAGCGCACGGCTGCGGTCAAACCGCGGCTGGCACGGGTCCTGGACGCCTTTGCCGCCGAGCGCCTCGGGGTGCACCATTTCGCCTCGGTGAGCGGCTACGGCCATGGCGACCTGGGCCGGGAGGTGCTCGATCGGGTCTTCGCCCGGGTGCTGCAGGCCGAGGCGGCGGCGGTGCGGCTGCAATTCGTCAGCGGCACCCATGCGATCACCGCGGCCCTGTTCGGTGTGTTGCGCCCCGGCGATCGGCTGCTGGCGATCACGGGCCGCCCCTACGACACCCTCGAGGAAGTAATCGGTATCCGCGGCAGCGGCCAGGGCTCCCTGGCGGAGTTCGGCATCCACTACGACGAGCTGCCCCTCCTGGCCGATGGCAGCGTCGATGAGGCCGGCCTGGCCGAGGCCCTGGCGCTCCCGACCCGCATGGTGCTGATCCAGCGCAGCTGCGGCTACAGCTGGCGTCCCTCCCTCTCGGTGGCACGCATGGGCCGGCTGGTGGAGCGGGTCAAGGCGTTGCAGCCGGCCTGCGTCTGCTTCGTTGACAACTGCTATGGCGAACTGGTCGAAGACCAGGAGCCCACGGCCGTGGGGGCCGACCTGATGGCGGGATCCCTGATCAAAAACCTCGGCGGCACGATTGCCCCCAGTGGCGGCTACGTGGCCGGCCGGGCCGACCTGGTGGAGCAGGCCTGCTGCCGGCTCACGGCGCCGGGCATCGGCAGTGAAGGGGGCAGCAGCTTCGATCTCAATCGCTTGTTATTTCAGGGCCTGTTTCTGGCGCCCCAGATGGTGGGCGAGGCCCTGATCGGCGCCGAGCTGACGGCGGCGGTGTTCAGTCAGTTGGGCTACGGCGTTAATCCGGCCGTGGGCGGCGAGCGCAGTGACGTGATCCAGGCCGTGCGGCTGGGCGATGCCGAGCGCTTGAAATTGGTCTGCCGGGCCTTCCAGGCCAGCTCGCCGGTGGGTTCCTACCTCGATCCGGTGCCGGCGCCGATGCCTGGCTACGCCAGCGAGCTGGTGATGGCGGGCGGCAGCTTCATCGATGGCAGCACCAGTGAGTTCTCCGCCGATGGCCCCCTGCGTGAGCCCTTCGTGCTCTACGCCCAGGGCGGCAGCCACCGCAGCCACGTGGAGCTGGCCCTGGAGCGGGCCCTGCGGGACCTGGCGGCTGCAGGCAGACTGGCGCCAACCTCCTGATCGCCTGGCTGGCCAATGGCCCTCAGTTCTCCCAGCCCCGGTTTTCCCGACGACTGCCGCTACGCCGATAGCCACGAATACCTGCGCCCCGAGGGCGAGCTGCTGCGGCTGGGGATCAGCGCCTTTGCGGTGGAGCAACTCGGCGACATCGTCTTTGTGGAGCTGCCCGAGCCCGGCAGTGCCCTGGGCCGGGGCACCAGCTTTGGCACGGTCGAGTCGGTGAAGGCGGTGGAGGAGGTCTACGCCCCAATCGATGGCACGGTGGTGGAGCGCAACGGGGCCGTGCTCGACAACCCGGAGCAACTGCAGAACGACCCCCATGGTGAGGGCTGGCTGCTGCTGGTGCGTCCCAGTGACCCCAGCCAGATCGACGCGTTGATGGATGCCGCCACCTACGGAGCCAAGGTCGCCGGCCATTGAGTGGCAGGCTCCCGAGCCGCCCCTGGAGCCGCCCCTTAAGCCGTAGGGGGGCCTGCACCGAATCGCCCGATCCAGGCGAAGCCAACCCGGCCGATCCCCTAAGGCGTCCGACAGGACTCCTTAGGATCGCCGCCAGCCAGGGGCCGGGCCTTGACGCAAGTTGCAGCGAATCCTGAGTTGGGCGATGTTGGATCCGGGGCCGCCCCGGGCCAGGCAGAGCAAGTGCTCAGCCCCTTTGTCGCCCGCCATATCGGCCCCTCCGAGGCCGAGCTCCAAACCATGCTCGCCGACCTGGGCGTGGCCGATCTCGAGCAGTTCGTCGCCCAGGTGGTGCCCGCCGACATCCTGTTAGCCCCGGACCTGGCGGCGCAGGGCTTGCCCGAGGGCTGTGGCGAAGCCCAGGCCCTCGCCGATCTGGCCGCCCTGGCGGGCGCCAACCAGGTTCGCCGCTCCCTGATTGGCTTGGGCTACTACGGCACGGCGACCCCGGCCGTGATCCAGCGCCAGGTGTTCGAAAACCCCTCCTGGTACACCGCCTACACCCCTTACCAGGCTGAAATTGCCCAGGGGCGCCTGGAGGCCCTGCTCAATTTCCAGACCCTGATTAGCGAGCTCACGGGCCTGCCGATCGCCAATGCCTCCCTGCTCGATGAGGCCACCGCCGCCGCCGAGGCCATGGCCCTCAGCCGTGGTGCCTACCGGGGCGAAGCCAGGCGCTACCTGGTCGATCAAGACCTGTTCCCCCAGACCCTGGCGGTGCTGCGCACCCGGGCCGAACCCCTGGGGATATCTGTGGAGTTAGTGGATCCGGCGGCCCTGCTGGCCGGCCCAGGGGCCGGGCAGGCCCCTGCTGATGGCTCCTTGGCAGGCGCTGAGGAGCCGATGGCGCATGCCTTTGGCCTACTGCTGCAGTTGCCAGGCGCCAGTGGCCGCCTTTGGGATCCCAGCGCCGTGATCGCCGCCGCCCATGGGGCCGGCCTGCTGGTCACCGTGGCGGTGGATCCCCTGGCCCAGGTGCTGCTGGCGCCGGTGGGCCAGCTCGGCGCCGACATCGCCGTGGGCAGCAGCCAGCGCTTTGGCGTGCCGATGGGCTTTGGCGGCCCCCATGCAGCCTTCTTCGCCACCAGCGAGGCCCACAAACGCCAAATTCCCGGCCGCCTGGTCGGCCAATCGCTGGATGCCGAGGGCCGGCCGGCCCTGCGCCTGGCCCTGCAGACCCGCGAGCAACACATCCGCCGCGATAAGGCCACCAGCAACATCTGTACCGCCCAGGTGCTCCTGGCGGTGATCGCCGGGTTCTACGCGGTGCACCACGGCCCCGAGGGGCTGGCGGCGATGGCCCGCTGGCTGCTGATCCTGCGCCAGGCCCTGGTCCTGGGCCTGGCTGCCCTGGGGCTGGAGCCCCAGGCGGGCCCGGGTTTCGACACCGTCACGGTGGTCACCCCCCGGGCTGCGGCCCTGATCCAGGCCGCGGATGCCGCCGGTTTCAACCTGCGCTCGGGGTTTGGGTGCGCCGGCGCCAGCGCAAGCGATGGCGCCGGCGATGGCGGCTCCTCCAAAGGGCTGGCCGAGCCCCAAGCCTTCGGCATCAGCCTCGATGAGCTCAGCGACGGGGCCGAGCTCCAACGCCTGCTCACCGCCCTGGCCGGCCCTGGCCAGCCCTGCCCTCAAGTCGGCGAGCTTCTCGAGCGCGTCCAGGCCCAGCTGGCGGACCCAGGTCTGGCCGCAGCTCCCGAGCAGGCGCTGTGGGGGGCGGCCGTGCCCCGGCGCCAGGGGCCCTGGCTAGGCCAGGCCGTGTTCCACAACCACCGCAGCGAAACCGAGTTGCTGCGCTACATCCAGCGCCTGGTGAGCCGCGATTTTTCGCTGGTGCACGCCATGATTCCGCTCGGCAGTTGCACGATGAAGCTCAACGGGGCGGCCGAACTGGCGCCCGTGAGCTGGCCTGCCTTTGCGGCGCTCCATCCCTTTGCCCCCGAAGTCCAAACCAGCGGTTACCGGCGCCTGCTGGCCGACCTCGAGGCCTGGCTGGCGGCAACCACGGGCTTTGCCGGGGTATCCCTGCAGCCCAACGCCGGCTCCCAGGGGGAGTTGGCTGGCCTGCTGGTGATCCGCGCCTGGCACCACAGCCGCGGCGACCAGCACCGTCGCATCTGCCTGATCCCCACGAGCGCCCACGGCACCAACCCGGCCAGCGCCGTGATGGCTGGCCTGCAGGTGGTGCCCGTGGCCTGCGATGACGCCGGCAACATCGATCTGGCCGACCTGGAGGCCAAGGCCAGCACCCACGCCGGCGAGCTGGCGGCCCTGATGGTCACCTATCCCTCCACCCATGGGGTGTTTGAAACGGCGATCCAGGCCATCTGCGTCCTGGTGCATCGCCATGGCGGCCAGGTGTACCTCGATGGCGCCAACCTCAATGCCCAGGTGGGCCTGTGCAAACCCGGCCGCTTTGGCGCCGATGTCTGCCATCTCAACCTGCACAAGACCTTCTGCATCCCCCATGGCGGCGGTGGTCCGGGGGTGGGACCGATCGCGGTGGCGGCCCACCTGGTGCCCTTCCTGCCCGGCCATCCCCTGGTGGCCTGCGGCGGCGACCAGGCGATCGGGCCGGTGAGCGGGGCCCCCTGGGGCAGCGCCAGCATCCTGCCGATCAGCTGGATGTATGTCCGCATGATGGGCGGCGCCGGCCTGCGCCAGGCCAGTGCCGTTGCCCTGCTGGCGGCCAACTGGATCGCCGAACGGCTCGATCCCCACTACCCCGTGCTCTATCGGGGGGCCGGCGGCCGGGTGGCCCATGAATGCATCCTCGACCTTCGCCCGCTTAAACGCAGTTGCGGCCTCGAGGTCGACGACCTGGCCAAACGGCTGATGGACTACGGCTTCCACGCGCCCACCGTGAGTTGGCCGGTGGCGGGCACGGTGATGGTGGAGCCCACCGAGAGTGAATCCCTGGGCGAGATCGCCCGCTTCTGTGACGCCATGGTGGCGATCCGGGCCGAGGCGGCGGCGATCGAGGCCGGCACCAGTAATCCGGCCGAGAACCCGCTGAAGCGGGCCCCCCACACCCTGGCGGCCGTCACCGCCGAGGAGTGGGACCGCCCCTATGGCCGCCAGTTGGCGGCCTTTCCGGCCGGGGAGCGCCAACAACGCGACAAGCTCTGGCCGGCCGTGGCCCGCATCGACAATGCCTATGGCGATCGCCATTTGATCTGCACCTGCCCCTCGGTGGAGGAGCTGGCCGATCGGGCGCCCACCCCGTAGGTAGCGGTTGCTGGGTTCCGAGGGGCTGGTAATAGTGGCTCCCTTGGGGTTTCCTAGTGGCAGGAGTGCCGACAAAGCGGTACATTCGCCGAAGAGCTGGGCTAGGCGGATTTCCGTTCCCATCCCTCCTCTTTTCGATCCATTGCTTGCATTCACCGGCAGCTTTCTTGCCCACGGGGTCATGAACGTCGACGACAACGGCCAATCCCCCAACCGCTTTGCCGGTAAGGAGGTCACCCTCCCCCCAGGCATCGGCTCCCTGAGCCACTCGGCTAGCGCGGGCAACACCTTGAGAGTGGAAGGCACCAACGTGATCCGGGTGCCCTTTGGTGTGCGCCAGCCCCGCCGCCGCCGCCCCGAGCGCCCTGAGCGCTGGGCGACGCTGGTGCTGCCCTTCCAGTTCAATGGGGGGCCCACCCCTCCCCCGCCCCAGGCGGCCTAGTCGGACCCCCCACCAGGACAGGGGGCAAGCAAGAGCAAGGACGTTTGGCCCTGCTCTTCGCTTCAACGGTTGCCTGCAGGGGCTCCTTAGGCCCTGTTTTGCGTTTTGGCCTCAGTAGTTGCCGCCGCTGCGCCGTTGGTGCATGGCGGTGGTGCCGAGGGCATCGAGCAGGGCGCCCCGGGTGACCTCGGCCACGATCAGCCAGTGGTCGCCGCATTCCATCCGCTGGGTCACCCGGGCCTCCAGCCAGGCCAGGGAGTCCGCCAGGATCGGCTGGCCGCCGGGGCTTCGTTCCAGCTCCAGGCCGGCAAAGCGGTCGGCTCCAGGGGGGAAGGGCTGGAGAAACTGGCGCATGGGCCCGGTTTCCCGACCCTCGGCCAGCACGTTGAGGGCGAACAGGTCGTCGCCATGGAGCAGGGTCTGGACGGCCCGATCCTTGGCCACGGCCACCATCACCCCCGGCGGGCTGAAGCTGGCCTGGCTCACCCAGCTCGCCACCATCGCCCCACTGAGCTGGCCCTCGCCCTCCCCTTTGACGGTGGTGAGCACGCAGAGGGGGCCCACCACCCGGCCGAGGGCCTGGATGGCCGGGTTACTGCGGCTTTCACTTAAGCCGCCACTGGCACTACGGCGCTGGGCCTTGCGTTGCTGGGCCTGGAGCTGGCGGCCCAGGCCCGTGCCCGTTTCTTCGCAGGCCTTGAGCGTTTGCGGGTCGGGGCTGAATTTCACCTTGATCGGCTCGAAGGCGAAGCGAAAGCCGCCATCACGCAACTTGCCTTCGAGCAGGTCGAGGGCTTCACCGCTCCAGCCGAAGCTGCCGAACACCCCCACGGGCTTGGCCCGGTCGCCTTCGGCCAGCAGGGTGCCCAGGGCGGACACGATCGGCGTGGGCGCATGGCCCCCCAGGGTGGGGGAGCCGATCAGCACGGCATCGCAGCTGCGGATCGCGCCGATCAGTTGGTCGGCCGGGGCGAATTCACAGTTGATGCTCTCCACCCGCACGCCCGTGCCGGCGATGCCGCGGGCGATCGCATCGGCGATGGCAGCCGTGTTGCCATAGGCGCTGGCGAAGAGCAGCGCCACCGAGAGGCGGGCCCGCTCCTGGGGTTCGCCCCAGCGGCGGTACTCCAGCAGCAAACTGCGCCAGCTCTCGGCGATGGCGGGGCCATGGCCCGGGGCGATCGTGCGGATCGCCAGGTCATCAAGCCGATCGAGCACCGATTCCACCTGGCGGGCCATCGGCGCCATCAGGCAGTCGTAGAAGTAGCGGCGGTCCTCTTCGTTGCTGCTGCGGTTGGCTTCGGCCCAGTCCTCGCTACAGAGGTGGGCGGCGAAGAACTTGCCACTCATCAGCAGGCCCGTGCTTTCTTCAAAGGCCAGCAGGGCCCCGGGCCAGCGGGGTGAGGGCGCGGGGATCAGGTGCAGGCGGTAGCCGCCGGCCAGGGGCCGGCTCACCTCCTGTTTGACCACATCAATAGGCGGCAGGGGCGGGATCGGCTCGGCGGCTTCTGCCGCTGGGGCGCTGCCTGGGGCCAGGGGCTTCACCTGGCCCCAGAGATCTGCCAGTAGGCGGGCGCCCGCGTTGGAGGCCACCAGCATCAGGGCCGGCCAGCGGACCGCCAACTGGCGCAGCAGCTCCACCCGGTTGGGGTTGACGTGGCCCACCACCACCTTCAAGGCGGCATCTGGGGGCAGGCGCTGCTCTAGCTCGGCCAGAAAGGGGGCGGCGAAGGAGGCGCCCAGGGGGTGGACCAACACCGGCGGCACGCTCTGGCCGCTGGCACTGGTGCCGCCTTCAAACAGAAAGGCGTTGGCACTGGTGCCCCACTCCAGGCCGTATTCCACCTCAAAGCGCAGCCGTTTCGGGCTCAGGCCCCGCAGGCAGACCAGACCAGGCTCCAACGGCAGCACGACCACCCGGCGATCGGCCCTGGCGGCAGGGGCGCTGGAGTCGGGGGCGCCCAAGTTAGGGGCGCTGGTTGCAGGGGAGTGGGCCATCAGTAGTGGTTACCCACTTTGCGGTGGTGGCGGGCGGTGCTGGCCTCACTGTCGGCCACGTTGCCCTCCTCGACTTCGGCGTAGATGATCCAGTGGTCGGGGCCTTCGAGCCGCTGGGAGACACGGCACCCCAGAAAGGCCAGGGCATCCCCGAGCACGGGGCCGCCGGCGGCGACGCCATCGAGGGTGTGGATGCCGGCGAAGCGGTCGGCGCCGGGGGGGAAGCGGCGCAGGAAATGGCGCAGCAGCGGCTGGTGGTTGTCCTCACGCAAGATATTGAGCACGAAGCGGTCGCCCACCTGCATCAGGGCCTCGATGGCCCGGTCCTTCGCCACGGCCACGGTGATCCCCGGCGGATCGAAGCTGGCTTGGCTGACCCAGCTGGCCACCATGGCGCTGCTGCGGGCGGTCTCCCCGTCGTGCTGGCGCGCGGTCACCACGTAGAGCCCGCCCGAGAGGCGGCCGAGGGCCCGATCCAGGTCGCCATCGAGGCTTTTCATGGCCGCGATCGTTTTGGCCTTGGTGAGCAGTTGGCCCAGGTCGGTGCCGGCCTCTTCGCAGCGCTGGTAGTCGCCGCTTTGGGGGACCTGGCGGATCCGCAGGGAATCAAAGGCCTCCTTCTGGCCAAGGCTGCGCAACTGGTCGGCCACGGTGTCGATTGGCACGTCGTTGCCGCCGAAGGCGTCGTAACAGGCCACCAATTGCTTCGGTTGCAGGCTGGCCAGCAGGGTGCCGATGGCGGTCTGCAGGTCGGCGTCGGGTTCGGCGGGCCAGGTGGGCACCACCACGGCGCTGGCCTCGCCGACCAGGGCCGCCAGTTCCTGGGGATCGGTGGCCCGCAGGTCCACCAGTTGCACCTGGGCTTCGGCCTTGCCGATGCCGCGGGCAATCGCCTGGCTAAGGCGGTCACAGAAGCCGTATTGGCTTAAGTAACAAACGGCGGCATAGGTTTCGCCGCGGCTGCGCTGGCTGCTCCACTCGCGGTAGTCCTCCACCCA
>Ga0164294_10006307_pt1 | contig 10151 bp, 9 predicted proteins | sample GEODES005metaG_FD_111479 | JGI IMG/M metagenome (GOLD analysis project Ga0164294, IMG submission 111479) | Oligotrophic lake water microbial communities from Sparkling Lake, Wisconsin, USA - GEODES005 metaG | ecosystem: Environmental > Aquatic > Freshwater > Lake | place: USA: Sparkling Lake...
ACAAGTGAGGATTTCATTTGTCTGATCATATGAATTTTTTTAGTTTTTGAATCAGAGACATAAATATCCCCACTCTTTGAAGCAGAAATATCATTAAAGCCTTGTGCACCCTCTATACCGATTTTTTTAACTACAGTTGCACGGCTGATATCAATGATTAAAATCGAGTCTATGTCTGCAACTACTAAAAAATCTTGTACCATTGCCATACCTTTCGGAGAGTTCAATCCTTTTACCCATTCAGGATTGATGATTTTTCCATTCAATGTTAGCAAGGAAATTGATCCTTTACCGTCCCTATCCCAGGGACCTTTCCCATCAATATTAGACACAAAAATTCTTTCGTTTTTTGTGTCAAGCAGAACAGATTCAGGTACTTTCAGAGTAGTATCTGAAGCCCACAATTTGGTTAAACTTTGTGATTGGCAAAAAAGGGCACAAGAAATCATCAGAGCGAGAGAGAGCATTGTTTTTTTCATCTTTTTAAATTTCAGGTTAAGTTTATCTTTCAACGTCAAATGCGCTGGTATCAATACTTGTTTTTTTGTGGGCAATAATTTCTTCAATTAATTTACCTGTTGCAGCGGCAAGGGAAATACCCAACATCGCGTGGCCACCAGCAATCACTAGATTTTTATACCCAGAATGCCTTCCAATATAAGGTAATCCATCGGGACTAAGAGGCCTTAATCCAGACCATATTTTTTCAGGCTTGGGGAATTCAACTGGTAAGTTAGGATAGTAGCTTTTTGCTGCAGAAAAGATTGAGTTCACTCTTTTCATCAATGTAGGGGAACCTATCCCACTGATTTCCATGGTACCACCCATCCTCAGATCAGCGCCCATTGGAGTCATGGCTACCCTATCGTCTACAAGTATAGCAGGATACTTAATGTTTTTTGAGATGTTTTCAAAAGTCATGCTATAGCCTTTACCTGCTTGTAATAAAATTTCAATACCCAATTCTTTTGTCACCAAGGGAAGCCAAGAACCTGTCGCCAATACATATTCATCACCGGTTACATCGCCTTTGTCTGTTACTATTTTGGTTACAACCCCGGCATTTTTCTCAAAACCAGTGATGGTTGTATTCAGCTTAAATTCTACACCATTGTTTTCTAGATACTTTTTTATGGTTGCCATTAAATCTCCGGGATGAAGGTGGCAATCAATTGGATAAAGTATTCCACCTCGAACATTTAATTCAACATCAGGTTCCATTTGTTGAACTTCCTTTGCATTAAAAATCTGAGTTTCTATGTTCAGTTCGGCTGCTTCTTTTGCAAGTTCAATCTCGTGTTTTTCTGTATGTTCACTTTTATAAAGCATTAAACATCCCTTCTCTTCCATCCTGAAATTATTACCCAAGTCATTTTTAATTTCAGAAGTAAGTTCTCGACTTAATTGAAGGATGGCATTCATGTGTGGAATATTTCTTTCCATGGTGGATTGCCCAGACCTCTTCCAGAATGTTAGTCCCCACTTGATCAAATCCATGTTCAACCGAGGTTTTATATAAAAGGGTGAAGTTGAGCTCATCATCCACTTCATCCCTTTTGCGATGATGCCAGGAGAAGCTAGAGGGATGAAATGGCTGGGTGAAATATAACCAGCATTGCCAAAAGAAGCACCAGATTTAAGGTCGCCGCGTTCAATAACAACCACATCATGTCCCTCCTTTTTAAGGTAATAGGCAGTACACATTCCAATTATTCCACCACCGGCAACCACAACTTTACTCATAGAAATATTTTTTCAAAGATAATGTTAATGCAGTTTAGCATTTATCTCAACACATTAGTAATTTATTTTTATGTCTTTCAAAGAGACGGGCAACCATATTTGCATCGGGTTGCTACCTCTATTGCACCAAGTGTAATAAGGGATGGCACGAACTTTTTGATTGGATGTTTTCGCTGATAGACCATCACTTGCTATTTCCAAAACGGGTAAATCTGCAATCAAACTGACAACCTTTTCATCCAAAACATTGAAATTCTCCGTTTCGAATGTTGATTTGGTGGGAGCAACTACATTCCATGCCTTCCCGTTGTTATCTGCACCCTCTATACAATATACCAAAGGGCCACGTTGAAGAGCGATTCTTTCATTGTTGTACTTCAACTCATTGCGAGCCACTACTTTTTTAATGTTCATTGGAATTTTATATTCAATTACATCGTTATTGCTCCATTCCCGATCAATGATTGCATAACCATCTTGTTCAATAAAAGGTACTTCAGTTTTATTGATTAACATAACTGGCTTTTCAGAAGCATTGGTAGAGAATGCATATAATTCACCAGGAGCAGGTATCCCTTTGCTCCATCCAGGAATACGAAAAGCAATTGTGCTTTTTATTTTCTTTTTCATGGATAGCGTGCATTTAACATCTCCACTCCATGGGTAATTTGTTTGCATGTTGAATTGAATTTCTCCTTTGGGTAATGAGAAGCTAGTTTGGCTTCCTACAAAAAGATTGATAAAAATCTTATTATCGGCATACCCATAGATAAAATTGCCAAGAGACGCGATGAGACGAGCGATGTTAGAAGGGCAGCAAGCCGTACCGAACCATTCTTTGCGAGATTGTTTGCCTAGGGATGCCAAAGGGTTTCCGTAAAAAAAGCGGTCACCACTCAATGATAATCCATCAAGGGCTCCATTGTACAAACTGCGTTCAAGCACGTCAATGTATTCTGCGTTACCAGTTAGGTTATTCATGCGTTGGTTCCAAAATACCATGCCAACAGAAGCGCAAGTTTCACAATATGCTTGCTCGTTTGGAAGATCAAAATCTTTTGTGAATCCCTCGTTGCTTCCAGCAGAACCAATACCACCCGTGATGTACATATTTCTAAAAACTACATCTTCCCAAACCCGGCGCATTGCCTTCATATAATCTTGATCGCCTGTGTAAGTTGCTACATCTGCAGCACCGGTATATAGATACATCGCACGAACAGCATGACCAGTAATTTCTTTTTGCTCTTTAACGGGAACTAAATCTTGCACATAGCCAGTGTCTTTCCAATCAGACCAAGTATACCCTTTTCCTAAGCCCTTTCCTCTTTCAGAAAGCAGCCAATCTGCTGCATTGAGATAGCTTTTGTTATTGGTAGCTTTATATAACTTAACCATGGCAAGTTCAAGTTCTTGATGACCAGTAACCCAATCGCGTTTACCCGGACCAAAAACATCATTAAAATGATTGGCCCATCGAATGGCAACATCAAGGAATTTCCTTTTACCAGTTGCATCAAAGTATGCTACAGCGGCTTCTATCATGTGACCTCCACAATAATCTTCGTGCATACTCATGTCTTGCCAACGCTTATCCATTCCTGTGAGAGAATAGAAAGTATTAAGGTATCCGTCTGGTTGTTGAGCAGCAGCAATTTTGTCAATCCATTCGTCGGCTTTTTTTTCTAACTCCTTGCTGCCATTGGTTTTGATGGCATAAGCCATGGCTTCAATGGCTTTGAAAACATCTGAATCATCGTAAAAAACACCTTCATGTTTTTCATTTTTACCCCTAGCTACTTTTTCGAAATTTCTAATTCTGCCAGTTTTTTCTTCGGTTTGGTAGATGCATGCTTGGAGGGTTTTGGTAGCAACTTTATCAATTTTGGGTTTCCAAAAATCATCATTAATGGTCACTTTTGAAAAAATAACAGGATTTACTTTTACATGATCAGTTTGAGCAACAAGAAATCCCAAATTTGATAATAATAACAAGAGGACGTATAGTTTTTTCTTCATAACAAATGATTAGAAAATAGAAAAATAAGTGATTTAAATTACTTGAAAACCATGAGCGTAAGGATCGTCTTGGGGATCAATAGAGATGATATTAAGGCCATATATTTTAGCCCATCCCTCAATTGAGGGGCGGATTGCAGGTTTTCCATTAACTTCAGTTTCTTCTTCAATTCTTCCGATGAATTTGCTCCCAATGACGCTTTCGTGAATAAATTCATCCCCACTCTTTAATTTGCCTTTGGTATACCATTGAGCCATTCTTGCGCTGGTACCCGTTCCACAAGGTGATCGATCGATGGCTTTATCGCCATAAAAAACAGCATTTCTTGCAGTAGATTCAGCATCAATTACTTCACCACACCAGAGGATATGAGAACAAGAGTGTATGGTAGGATCATCTGGATGTACAAATGTGTACAATTCATTGATGTTCTTTCTTAATTGTCTAGCCATGCTAATAAGCTGGTCTGCAGTAAAATGTTCAAGTCCCTTGAAATTTTCTTGAACATCTACGATTGCATAAAAATTTCCGCCATAGGCGACATCAACTTTTATTTCACCCAAGCCAGGACATTCAACTGCAAGGTCAGTTTGATCGAGATATCCAGCTACATTGGTTAGTTTCACAGAGGAAACTTTATTCCCATTTGTTGAATATTCAATCTCAACAAGTCCTGCTGGAGCTTCCATTCTAATCCTCCCTTTAATTTTGGGTTTGACAAGACCAGATTCAATAGCAGCAGTTATTGTACCTATTGTACCATGACCGCACATAGGAAGGCAGCCACTGGTTTCAATAAAAAGAACGGCAAAATCATTTTGAGGGTCGTGGGGTGGGTATAAGATACTGCCGCTCATCATATCATGACCTCTAGGTTCGAACATAAGTCCCTTTCTAATCCAATCAAATTCTCTGAGAAAATGTTGGCGTTTTTCGCTCATCGTATCACCCTCTAAAGCTGGACCACCTGCAATAACCAACCTAACAGGATTACCACATGTATGGGCGTCGATACAATGGAAAACGTGACCAGACAATTCATGAGCAACAGAATTGTTTAAAATTGAGAGTGAATTTGAAAGCATATCGTTAAATTTACTAAATTCATTGAAATGATGAATCGAATAGCTCAAAAATTGTTTTATTCATAATTTATGAAAACAACACTTGAACTTTAAACTGAAAATATGGAAACTTACGGAAAAATTTTATTGATAGCGATGCCCATTTTTCTTTTGTTGGTACTTTTAGAAAAGTGGTATGGATGGAGAAAAGGCAATGATACTGTAGACATGATGGATATGATATCAAGTTTAACATCAGGTGTAACAAATGTAACAAAGGATGTGTTGGGCTTAAGTGTTGCGGTAATTAGTTATGGTTGGTTTGTTAAAAATCTAGCAGTAATTCACATTGAAGATGGAATTTGGGTTTATATAATTGCCTTTTTAGCGATGGATTTTTCAGGTTATTGTGTTCACAGAATACAACACACCGTAAATATCTTTTGGAATGCACATGCCATACACCATAGCAGTGAGGAATTTAATTTAGCATGTGCTTTGAGACAAAGCGCCTCGGTTTTCTTTAAAATTTTTGTGTTCTTTTTAATCCCAGCTGCTCTTTTAGGAGTTCCGGTACAGGTGATTGCGGTGGTTGCTCCGCTGCATTTATTCATACAATTTTGGTATCATACACAGCACATTGGCAAAATGGGATTTCTCGAAAATATAATTGTAACACCATCACATCACAGGGTGCATCATGCAATAAATCCTGAGTACTTAGACAAGAACTATTCACAGGTATTCATCATTTGGGATAAATTATTTGGTACGTTTCAAGAAGAAAGGGAAGATATCCTAGCAGTATATGGAATTACAAGGCCAGCGGCAACATGGAATCCGATTAAAATAAATTTTCAGCATATCACGTTGCTCATTGCAGATGCGTGGAGATCAAAAAATGTCTTAGACAAGTTTCGGATTTGGTTTATGCCAACAGGTTGGAGACCAATGGATGTGGAACAAAAATATCCTCTACAAAAAATAAATGATGTTTATAATTTCGAAAAATACAATCCAGCAAGCAGTGTTGGCTTAAAAGCTTGGGCATTCATTCAAATGTTATTTCTCTTGGTTTTTGTGTCATTCTTATTTGGAAACATAAGCCAGATTGGGAGTCCAGGTATTTTTTATTATGGCCTTTTTATATTTCTGTTTATTTACGCGTTGACCGAGTTGATGGATAGGAATCCGTTTGCATTTGTCTGGGAAAGCATTAAAATTGGACTAGGATTTTGCTTTTTACAAACAGGAAATGATTGGCTAGGTCAAAAAACATTGCCCCCGATAGTTCTTTCTATGGTTGGAGGATATTTAATTTTGAGTTTAATAATCTCTGTTTACTTTTCATTTCTACATAAGAAAGAAGATTCTTTGAAGTTGACAATCCAATAAAAATTTTCCCTCAACCAAAAAAGAGGTTTCATTAGACATGAAAATAACCGTTTATCAAATAATCGAACTCTTAACAACATGAATGCGGGATAAGATAGGTAAATAACTATCTTTATTTTTGAAAATTGAATTTCAATAATAATTTGACAGAGCAAGAATTAATAATAGGATTAAAGCAAAAAGATGAAGAGGCATTTCGGGAGTTAGTTTCTACCCGTCAGAACCTTGTGTTCAATACAGTTTTGGGTTTTCTTCAAAATCAGGAAGATGCAGAAGACGTGTCACAAGATGTATTCATTAAAATTCTTGAGTCGATAGGACAATTTAAAGGGGAGTCAGCCCTTTCAACATGGGTTTATAGGGTATCGGTAACCAGTGCTTTGGAATTTTTAAGAAAAAAGAAAAGGAAAAAAAGGTTTGGATTTATGAGTCCATTGTGGGGTGAGAATAATGAGCAGACTGTAGAGCTGCCTGATTTCCATCATCCGGGGGTGGCATTAGACAAAAGAGAGTCTGCAGCAATTTTATTCAAAGCCATCAAAAAGCTTCCAGAAAATCAACAAATTGCATTCATTTTGAACAAGGTAGAAGGATTGAGTTATCAGGAGGTAGCGGAGATTATGAATACTACTCTTTCAGCGGTTGAATCTCTTTTACACAGGGCAAGAACAAATCTAAGGGAAATATTAAAAAAAATTTATACCTTGTAACGAGCGCAATAATTTGTTTAATTAAGCATCTATTATAAAGTAAACACGTAAAAATGAAAATCAAACATACTCCTGAAGACATTATCAATAGTCTTGAAGGCATTGGAAGGGCAGAACCCTCCCCTTACTTTTATACGAGGTTGCAGGCTAAAATAGCCAAGGAGGATAATGGGTTTGTGATTTCCTATTTAAAATTATTAATGAAACCTTCGTATTCTATAGCGGTTGCACTATTGTTTATTTTAATAAACGGTTATTTCTTGATGACAAACGTTGTTCAAGAAAATACATTTGATGAAAATACTCCGAATATTGCTGCTGAATATGTTCAACAAAATTTAAATCCTTACGAAAATTTAACTGAAACACCTTGATGAGCAATAATAGATATAAATGGATTTTATTTTTGGTTGTTGTTCTGATGATCAGCAACATTGTGCTTGCACTTTGTTTATTTGCATCATATGATACAAAAGAAAAAGTGGGAAAAAAGAGAGAGAATCCGTCTTTAGCAATTTACAAAGAAATAGGCTTAAGTAATGTGCAAATTGATACATTCAAAGCAAGAAAAGACATGTATTTCAAAACCATGAAGCCTCTTTGGGAAGAAATGAAAGTTTTAAAAGACAGTCTTTACAAACAGATGGATAAAAGTCCAACAGACAGTTCAATTAACTCATTGTTTTCATTGATTTCAGAGAAATCTAAGGAAGCTGACATTCACATGTATCAACATTTTTATGAAATGAGAAAATTGTGTACACCAGAACAACAAGTTAGATACGATACGATTATTCCAAAGTTATTAAACAGAGGCGGTAGAGGAAACCGCAGATAATTGAGTTTAGAAATAGATTAAACTGTTAACAATTTCAATAGAGGAAATAATATAGAAGGACAAATTAAGCAAGCCAATCCAGTATAAAAAGTAGCTGTTATTGCCCCATAGGGTACAAGTTTCATATCTGTGGCGGCAAGTCCAGCAGAAACGCCACTGGTTGTACCCATAATTCCCCCAAAAACCATAGCTGTATTTTTATCAACGAGTCCAATTCGCTTCGCTAATAATGGCGTAAAAATGGTAACAATTACAACTTTTACAACACCGGCAGCGATACTCAACGTAATCACTTCGGAAGAGGCCCCAACTGCATTTCCGGTAATAGGACCTACTATAAAAGTACAGGTACCTGCGGCAATCGTTGCGATGCTTTTAGCGTCATGATATCCAAACCCGATTGCGACAAAAGAACCTATACAGAATGAAAAAAGTATGCCTATAAATAGTGATAAAACTGCAATCCAGCCCGCCTTTTTAATTTCATCAAAACTTGCACCCAATGCAGTAGAAACGATTGCAAAATCGCGCAACATAGTGCCACCTAATACGGCCATTCCTGAAAAAACTGCAATGTTAGAGATTCCCTTTTCTTTTCCGAATCCAGCCAAAATGAGTCCAAGAATTATAGCCAAAGCAACCCCTGGAATCTTATTTTTAAATACCCTTTTGGATAGATATTCTGTTATTAGCATCATGACTCCGACCAGCAAGAAAGAAAAAATCAATCCGTTTTTCACAAATACATCTTCAATCATTCTTATCATTGTTCAGCATTTTTTTTGGTTAATTTGGTAAGCACAGGAATTAAAAAAAAACAAAGACTAGTTACTACTGTTCCTGCTACAACTGCAACAGCGCCACTAGACAAAGCCGCGTGAACATTTTGGATTGATGCCATGGCTATCACAATTGGGATGTACATTGAAGTCCAGAAGCCTATTCCACTTTCATATTCAACATGAAAAAGATTTTTCTTTTTCAGCCAGTCAGACAATAGAATGAGAAAAAGCATGGCAAAACCTACACCACCAAGGTTTCCATCGATGTTGAAGATGTTGCTGAGGATTTCACCTAAAATTAATCCTGCGAAATAGCAAGAAGCTAGTATTGCAACGCCATATATCTTCATATAAATAGTGTTTTAAGTTCATTCTTTGTAACTTTTCCCATAGCATTGCGTGGAAGGTCTGATAGCAATTTGAATTTCCTAGGCATTTTATAACCCGGTAATTTATTCTTAAGAGATTCAATCATCAATCCTAATTCAAATGATGTTTCTGCAATCAATGCTACGGCAATCAGCTCTCCCCATTCATCATCTGGGAGTCCAACTACGCTGCAATCAATTATATTTTTTTCCATTCTGATACACTCTTCAATTTCCAATGCTGATATTTTATATCCTCCTGATTTAATGATATCCGTGGAATTTCTTCCGAGAATGCGAAAACTCCCCTCTATTATTTCGGCGATATCCCCCGTTTTAAACCATCCATCTGATGTAAATGATGCTGCTGTAGCTTCGGGCTTTTTCCAATACTCAGCGAATACTGTTTTTCCTTTTACTTGAATTTCACCAGGTTCGTCATGAACTTCAATATCTGCTTCATTGGTTAGTCGAATTTGGACTCCAGGAAGTGGCGTTCCAATAAATCCAGGTTTTCTTACCCCAATATAAGGGTTGCTTATTCCCATCCCTATTTCTGTCATTCCATATCGTTCGAGCAGGTCATGTCCGCTAACAGACCTCCATTTTTCCATCACAGATACCGGCAGTGCGGCTGATCCAGAAACCATCAATCTAAATTTTTCGAGTGTAGATTTGATGTTTGATCTATGTGACCCTGATTGTTCATCAAGATAGGCGATGAGTTTGAAATAAATGGTAGGAACTGCCATGAACACATTGATATTCCCTTCAAGAAATTTATCAAAAATATCTTTGGGAGAAAATTTTGGAAGAAATTCACAGGTTGCACCACTCCACATAGCACATCCAATGACATTGATAATTCCATGAACATGGTGCAGTGGCAATACGCACAATGAATGGTCTTTTGAAGACCAATGCCAAGCTTCGATAAGTGATTTTATTTGTGCAGTTATGTTTTCATGGGTTGTAACGACGCCTTTGGGCTTGCTGGTGGTTCCGCTCGTATAAAGAATCATGGCTTTTCTGCTTTCATCAATTTTTGGGAGGTCTGTTACAGTTGAAATACAATCATCGACTAGAGAAAAATGGGAATTTGCTTTAATTGCCACAGAAGAAGCCAAATCAGCATAGAGAGAAGAAGCGATGATTTGTGTGCATTGAGTATCTTCTGCAACATAAAGCAAAGCATCTTCAGGATACGTAATGCAGAGGGGCACTGCGATAC
>Ga0164294_10006308_pt1 | contig 10150 bp, 10 predicted proteins | sample GEODES005metaG_FD_111479 | JGI IMG/M metagenome (GOLD analysis project Ga0164294, IMG submission 111479) | Oligotrophic lake water microbial communities from Sparkling Lake, Wisconsin, USA - GEODES005 metaG | ecosystem: Environmental > Aquatic > Freshwater > Lake | place: USA: Sparkling Lake...
CGCCCAGCCAGGTGGCGAAGGGCTCGGCCTGCTTGCGCGCCTCTTCCGCGATGGGGTCGTCCTCGGCGGTCTCGTCGAGGTCCCCGCGGGCCACGCTCTTGAGGGGCGTGCCGTCGAACTCGGTGAGGTTCATGACCACCCACTCGTCGACGTGGTCGGAGAGGAGGATGACCTCCCACCCCTTCTTCTTGAAGCGCTCGAGCTGGGGGCTCGCCTTCATCCGGTCGAGGTCCTGGCCGGTGATGTACCAGATCGCGTCCTGCCCCTCCTTCATCCCGCCCTTGATCGCGGACAGATCGCGCCAGGGCTCCTCCGCCGTTGTCGCGGTGGTGCGGAAGCGGAGGAGCGGGGTCAGCGCGTCCTTGTTGTCGGTGTCCTCGGCCACGCCCTCCTTGAGGGTGGCGCCGAAGTTCTCCCAGAAGGTCTGGTAGGTGGCGGGCTCTTCGCGGCCGATCTCCTTGAGGCGGCGCAGGAGCTTCTTCACGATCTGCTTGCGGATCGCGTTGATGACCGGCGTGTTCTGGAGGAGCTCGCGGCTCACGTTCAGCGCAACCTCGGGGGCGTCCACCACGCCCCGCGCGAAGCGGAGGTACCGGGGCAGGAAGGCCTCGGCGTGCTCGAGGACGAGCACGCGGCGCTGGTAGAGGCGCAGGCCGCGCTTCACGTCGGGCTGGTCGAGGTCGAACGGGCGCTTCGGCGGGAAGAAGAGCACCGCGCTGAACTCGAGCGGGGCCTCGCTGCGGAAGTGGGTCCACGCGAGGGGGTCCTGGTAGTCCCCGGCGATGTGCTTGTAGAACTCCTTGTAGTCCTCCTCCTTCACCTCCTGCGGGTTGCGGGACCAGAGTGCGGTGGACTGGTTGATCCGCTCGTCGTTCAGGAAGACGCCGTACTGGAGGAAGTCGGAGTGCTTCGAGACGATCTCGCGGATGCGGTCATCTTCGAGGAACTCGACGGCATCCGCGCGCATATGGAGGATGACGTCGGTGCCGCGAGTGGCGCGGATGCCGGCCTCGATGGAGAAGGTGCCCGTGCCCTCGGAGGCCCAGTGGACGGCCTCGGCGTCCGGCTCGGCGGAGAGGGAGATGACCTCGACGCGGTGGGCGACCATGAAGCTCGCGTAGAAGCCCACGCCGAACTGCCCGATCAGCCCCTCGGCGCTGGCGCCGCGCTCCTTGAGCGTCTTCGCGAAGGCCTTGGTGCCGGAGCGCGCGATGGTCCCGAGATGCTCGATCGCCTGCTCGCGGGTCAGGCCGATGCCGTTGTCGGAGACCGTGATGGTGCCCTTGGCCTTGTCGAGCGTGACGGTGATGCCGGGCTCGCCCTCGGCGGGACGTAGATCATTACGCTGCAAGCTGGAGAAGCGCGCGCGATCCAGCGCATCGGACGCGTTGGAGACGAGCTCCCGGAGGAAGATCTCACGGTCCGAGTAGAGGGAGTGGACGACGAGCTCCAGCAGCTGCTGGACCTCGGCTTGGAAGGGAAGGGTGTCGGACATGGTGGGCTCCATCTTGGAATCGGGCCCCGAGATAGGAACGCCTCCCGACGACGTCAAGCGCCTTCGACCGAGATCCTCCAATCGGGATAGATGGGCGGGTCGTAACGAGGGAAGCCAGTGGATTCGTTTGCACGCCTGCTCGTGCCCATCCAGATCGAAGAGGAGATGCGCTCCTCGTACCTGGACTACTCGATGTCCGTCATCGTCGGTCGCGCCCTGCCCGACGTGCGTGACGGCCTCAAGCCCGTGCATCGCCGCGTGATCTACGCGATGCTCCGCAACGGCCTCCTGCACAACCGCGCCTACCGCAAGTGCGCGAACGTCGTCGGCGAGGTGCTCGGCAAGTACCACCCCCACGGTGACGCCTCCGTGTACGACGCGCTCGTCCGCATGGCCCAGCCGTGGAACATGCGGTACCTCCTGGTGGACGGCCAGGGTAACTTCGGCAGTGTCGACGGGGACAACGCCGCAGCCTACCGCTACACCGAATGCCGGATGACCGCGCTCGCCGAGCAGCTCGTCGTCGACATCGACAAGGAGACCGTCAACTTCATCCCGAACTTCGACGGGAAGAACGAAGAACCCGAGGTCATGCCCTCGGCCTTCCCGAACCTCCTGGTGAACGGGTCGGAGGGCATCGCCGTTGGCATGGCGACGAAGATCCCGCCCCACAACCTCACCGAGGTCATCAACGGCCTCCTCGCCCTCATCGAGGACCCCGAGATCAGCATCGACGGGCTGATGAAGTACATCCTCGCCCCGGACTTCCCCACCGCGGGGACCATCTACGGCTACGAGGGCGTCCGCGAGGCCTACACCACGGGCCGCGGCAAGCTCATCGTCCGCGGCAAGATCGACTTCGAAGAGGTCGAGGGTCGCGAGGCGATCATCATCACCGAGCTGCCCTTCCAGGTGAACAAGGCACGTCTCCAGGAGGAGATCGCCGAGCAGGTCAAGGAGAAGCGGCTCGAGGGTATCCACGCCATCCGCGACGAGTCGGATCGCCAGGGGATGCGCGTCGTCATCGAGCTCAAGCGGGACGCCGTGCGAGAGGTCGTCGTCAACCACCTCTACAAGCAGACCCAGCTCCAGAACACCTTCGGCATCATCTTCCTCGCGATCGTCCAGCAGCGCCCGCAGGTCCTGAACCTCAAGGAGATGCTGCAGTACTACCTGGGCCACCGCCGGGAGATCACCCTCCGCCGCACCCGCTACGAGCTCCGCAAGGCCCGGGACCGCGCCCACATCCTCGAAGGCCTCCGCATCGCGCTCGACCACATCGACGCGGTCATCGCCCTCATCCGCGCCTCCCGCACGACGGACGAGGCTCGTCAGGGCCTCATGGACAGCTTCGCGCTCTCCGAGATCCAGTCGCAGGCCATCCTCGACATGCGCCTCCAGCGCCTCGTCGGCCTCGAACGCGACAAGATCGAGGACGAGTACAAGGAGCTGATGGGCCGCATCGAGTGGCTCCTCTCCGTCCTCGCGGACGAGAAGATCCTCCTCGGCGTCATCAAGACCGAGCTCACCGCCGTGCGCGACGAGTTCGGGGACGCCCGCCGCACCCAGATCGTGGCGGACAGCGGCTCCCTCTCGCTGAACGACCTCATCGCGGAAGAAGAGCAGGTCGTGACCCTCTCCCGCCTCGGCTACGTCAAGCGCACGTCCATGACCGAGTTCCGCATGCAGAAGCGCGGCGGCATGGGCAAGACCGGCATGAACACCCGCGACGAGGACGTCGTCACCGACCTCTTCCTCGCGAACACCCACGGCTACATCCTCGTGTTCACCAACACGGGGCGCCTGTACTGGGTGCGCGTGTACGACCTCCCCGAGGCCGCCCCGAACGCGCGCGGGAAGCCGATCATCAACTTCGCGCAGCTCGCCACCGGCGAGAAGGTCGCGGCCGTCGTCTCCGTGAAGGACTTCGGCGAGAACGTGGACCTCGTCTTCGTCAGCCGCCGCGGCTTCGTGAAGCGCACCCCGCTCTCCGCGTACGGCAACGTCCGCGCCGTCGGCCTCACCGCCTGCGACCTGGTCGACGGCGACGAGGTCCTCACCGTCTCCCTCGCCGAGCGCGGCGCCGAGCTCCTCCTCGCCACCAAGCGCGGCCGCGCGCTCCGCTTCGCCGGCTCGAAGGTCCGCGAGATGGGGCGTATCGCCCGCGGCGTGCGCGGCATCAAGCTCAAGAACGAGAGCGACGCCGTGGTCGACCTCGCGGTCCTCCCCGAGGCCGGCGTGTCCTTCCTCGTGACCGTGACCGCCAACGGATACGGAAAGCGTACGCCGCTGGCGGACTATCCGCAGAAGGGCCGCGGCACGGGCGGCGTGCTCGACATCGCGGCGGACGCCCGCAATGGTGACGTCGTCGCCACCCGCGCGGTGGACGACGGTGACCACCTCCTCCTCATCACGGACAGCGGCCGCGTCATCCGCATGAAGGTGGACGACATCCGGCTCGTCGGCCGCCGCACCCGCGGCGTGCGCCTCATGCGCCTCTCGGAAGACGAGAGCATCGTGGCGGTCGAGCGCGTGCTCAAGGCCACGGTCGAGGCCGTGGGCGACGCGCTGGTGCCCGAGGACAAGCCCCCCGAGGCCGAGGCGGACGAGAGCGTCGAGCCCCTCGACGAGGTCGCCGACGAAGCCGACGACGACGGTGACGAAGGCGAGGCCGACGAGTGACGGGACGTGTCCCGGCGCGGGCGGGTGCGGTAGGCTCCCGTCCATGATCGGGATCGCCGCGCGCCGCTACCTCCTCGGGGCTATCGCCCTGCCCGGGGCGGTGGGCGTTGTTGGCCTCGCAGCGCTGCTCGGGCCCTGGTCGCCGCTCGCGCTGGACCGGGCAAACGCCCGGTACACCGCGGGGGACATCGCGGGCGCGGAGCACGCCTACGCCGACCTCACGGAGGGATGGCGCACGCCCGGCACCCGCGCCGAGGCGGCGACACGCGCCGGCCTCCTCGCCCTGGCCCGGGGGGACGCGCAGGGCGCCGCCGAGCGCCTCCGCCGCGCGGTCGACCTCCAGCCGGACGACGAGCGTCGGGCTGAGGTGCGCGCCCAGCTCGCGGGGATCTACCGCGACCAACTCGAAGACCCCGTCCGCGCCGCCGAGGCCTACGAGGCCGCGGCGCTCGATCGGGAAGATGCCGCCACGCTGGTCGCAGCCGCGGTGTGTCGGGAGCGCGCCGGGAGCCCGGACCGCGCGTTGGACCTCTGGATGCGCGCGATGAGCGCGCCCGGAGACGACTCGGCCCGCGCCGAGGCCGCCGCCGGGCTGCTCCGCGCCGAACGGGCGATGAGCGCTGTCGCCGAGGCGGAACCATGATTCTCTGGCTGCTGGCGTGTGTCCCCGAGGCCACCAAGGAAACCGACTCCGACGCCGACACGGTGGAGGAGGCCGACACGGACACCAGCGCGGAAGCGCTCGCAGCGGACGACGAGCGCGTGCGCGCCCTGACCGACCTCCCTGAGGGCGACACCCCCTGCGCCGACCCCGTCCTGGTCCGCATCCTCGAGACGGTAGACGGGGACACCTTCCACGCCCTCCCGGAGGGTGAGGATCGCTACTTCTCCGTGCGCGTCATCGGGATCGACACCCCGGAGGTCCAGCACGACGACCCCGCCGAGTGCTGGGGCAACGAGGCCTGGGACTGGGCGGAAGCGCGCCTCGGCGGCCGCCTCGCCTGGCTGACCTTCGACGGCGAATGCCTCGATGACTTCGGCCGCACCCTGGCCTACGTCATCCGCGGTCACGATGAAGACGACTTCTTCAACCGCGCGCTCGCCCGGAACGGCATGGCCACGCCCTTCCCGTTCCCGCTCACCGACACCTACGAAGCCGAGATCGCGGACGACGCGGAGGCCGCGCGGAACGAGGGCCTGGGCCTGTGGTCTGCCTGCGATCGTTGACGTGTCGATGCAACGGCGTTAACGCTGCCCGCCCTCGGGGGTCTCCCCCCCGAGAGCGTCTTTTCAAGGCCGAGCTCGGTGTCGTCAAGTGAGCGACCGGATGAAGGAAAACGGGAGTTGGACCCGGGCGTGGAAGGCCACCGCCCACGTCTCCGGCCTCCCGGTGTCCACCATCGCCGGCGGCTTGGTTGGCGTCGCGCTCGACCGTTCGCTCGGCGGCGGCTGGATCTTCACCACCGTCTTCGGGCTCCTCGGCTTCTCCGCCGGGGTGTGGCAGCTCTTCCGAGGTCTCCAGAAGCTCTCCGATGATGACCCCCGCAACCCTCCTCCGTGACACCGCTCTTGCGGGGCTCGTACTGAGCCTCGTCGGCGGCTTCGGCGGTGTGGCCTTCGCAGGCGCGGTCGCCTCGGGCGCGCTCGTCAGCATCCTGAACCTCGGCCTGCTGGTCCGCCTCACCTCGCGCGCCACTCCGGAGATGAGCGCCCTGTTCCAGGCTCGCCTCCTGCTCAAGCAGGTGGCCGGGGCCATCCTCCTGCTCTCCCTCATGGCGAACTTTCCCGCGGTGCCGGCGCTGATCGGCTTCTGCTCGGTGCTCCTCGCCCTCGCCGCACGCGCCTTCCTCGGCCTGGCCGGCGGCACCGCCGCCCTCTCCACACCGGAGCCTGGATGATCTCCCTGCTCACCCTGCTCGTCGCCAGCACGCCCAGCGCGCAGGCCAGCGACTTCTCGTGGTTCCAGCTTGTTCCGGGCTTCGAGAAGGGCGGCGCCGCCGCCCAGATGTTGCACCTGGACGAGTCGCACGGCGCCTCCGCCTTCCTCATCCCCACCGTCTGGGGCATCGTCCTGTTCATCCTCGGCCTGGCCTTCGTGGCGCGCCTGGGGATCCAGAGCGCCGTAGCGAAGGGCGGCACCGCCGCGTACGTCCCCGACGCCGGGCTCACGGTGCGGAACGCCTTCGAGGTCGTGATCGAGTGGCTGTACGACCTCGTGCAGGGCCTCGTCGGGCACCACGAGGCCAAGGCTTTCTTCCCGCTCATCGGCACCCTGTTCATCTACGTGCTCTTCTCGAACCTCGCCGGCTTCGTCCCCGGCCTGCTCCCCCCGACGGAGAGCTTCTCCCACAACCTCGCGATGGCGCTCTGCGTCTTCGTCGTGTTCAACTACGCGGGCCTCTCGCGCCAGGGCTTCGGGTACATCAAGCACCTCGCGGGCCCGATCGCGGTGCTCGCGCCCGCCTTCCTCGTGCTCGAGACCATCTCGCTCTTCATTCGCCCCGTGTCCCTCACGGTGCGTCTGTCGGTCAACATCTTCGTCGACCACCTGCTCCAGGGCATCGCCCGTACCCTCGGAGACACCTTCTTCGGCATGCTCGGCGCCGCGGTGCTCCCCGTTCCGATCTACTTCCTGGGTCTGCTCGTGTGCGTCGTGCAGGCCTTCGTCTTCGCGCTCTTGACCACGATCTACGTCAGCCTGTCCGTCGCGCACACGGACGAGCATCATCACTAGCATCACCGGAGGATCGATGAATTCCAAGCTTCGCTCTGCCGCCCGCGTGGCGGTCCTGTTCGCCGCGTCGACGGGCATGGCCTTCGCGGCCTCGGATCCCAACACCGCCGTCACCTGGGGCCCGGGCCTCGGCGCCGGCCTCGCGATCGGCCTCGCCGCCCTCGGCGGCGGTCTCAGCCAGGGCCGCACCGCCACGGCGGCCCTCGAGGGCATGGCCCGCAATCCCCAGGCGGCCGGCCAGCTCCAGACCCCCATGCTCATCGCGCTGGTCTTCACCGAGACCCTCACGCTCTTCAGCATCGTCATCGCCGGCAAGCTCTCGGGCCTGTTCTAGTACCCGGTGCGGCACCTGCCGTAGGTGACGCCCGCTCCCTCCCCGGGGGCGGGCGTCTTCCGTTTTTCCTTCGCGCGCCGCGCCGGAATTCGCGCGCTGCCCCGTGTCTGCCCGCAGGAATCGCCGGGATCGGGAATCCGGAGCCCCGCTGACGGTTACAATCCCGTGCCCGCGGCCAGACCGCGCCCATCCGTGGAGGTCGAATGCTCTCGTTGCTGCTCGCCGTCTCGCTCGCCGAGGCCAAGCCCAAGAAGACCAAGGCGCCCCCTCCGCCTCCGCAGGGCTGGCACCGCGAAGAAGGCTGGGCGGGAGACTGCTACTACCCCATCGACTACGCGACGATGGGAGAGGGCGAGAAGAAGATGGCCCGCCAGACGGCCCTCGAAGAGATGAAGAAGCAGTGGGAGGGCGCCCGTGAAGACGGCGTCACCTTCGACGCCAACCTCATCGACGAGGTCGATACCGTCCTCCTCGGCCGCCCGACCAACATCGAGGCCATCAGCCGCGGCAACCTCGAGCAGTGCATCGCCCTCCGCAAGGGCGGGGACCTCGGCGCCTGGCAGTCCTACCTCTCGGGGCTCCCCGCCAAGCTCACGGCGGGCGAGTGCCTCCAGCCGCTCACCTACACGCTGTTCGACTACCTCGACATCGGGAAGTCCTGGCAGCGCCCCGTCGGCCTCTGCAAGGGCGACAAGGCGCACGTCGTCGCGAGCGCCAAGGACAAGTACCGGATCACCGACACGGGCGCGTGGATCACCGTCGAGGGGGACGGCACGAAGGCGACCTCCGCCGAGTTCCCCTGCAACCTCGAGGGATGTACGGGCGGTATGCTCGTCGGGAAGTTCGTCACCGACTCCGGCGTCGAGACCGTCTTCCCCATCGGCACCGAGATTACGTTCGTGGCCCCCGAGCACGGCACCATCAGCTTCTCGATCAACGACACGATCTGGTACGACAACAAGTGGTTCAAGTCGGCCACGATCGAGGATCGCACGTCGATCACGATCGAGCCCGGCTAAGCGCCGGTGCGGGCCCGCCAGCGGTGGATCTTCGCGGTCCTTCCCCTCTTCATCCTCCTGTTCGGGGGGGAGGGCGCGCTGCGCCTCGCCGGCTGGCCCAAGAAGGATCCGGGTCGGGAATTCACGCACGGAGACGTGTACTGGGTCGAGCAGGGCTCGCTCCACCTCGAGCCCTTCCCCCACAAGGAGACCGGCGGCACCTTCCGCGTCAGCACCGACGCGAACGGCCTCCGCGCGCCCCTACACGCCGAGAAGAAGCCGGACGGCGTGTTTCGCGTCATGACGCTCGGCTGCAGCACGACCTTCGGCTGGGGCGTCGACGATGACGCCACCATGCCCGCGCGCCTCGAGGCCCTCCTCGGCGAGGCCGGCCACCCCGTCGAGGTCATCAACGGCGGCCAGTCGGGGCACTCCTCCTTCCAGGGCCTCTGGCTCTGGGACAAGACCCTGGCCCGCTACGAGCCCGACCTCGTCATCTTCGGCTATCTCGTCCAAGATGCGAGGATGGTAGCGTACAGTGACTCCTCGCAAGCGCTCCTGCAACAGAACGCTGACTTCCTCAAGCAGAGCCTGCTGCACCAGTCGCGCCTCTACATGGGCGGCAAGCAGCTCCTCGCCTCTTGGCAGATCCGCAACAAGGACATCGCGGCGAACAGCTCGGTGAACCGCGTGCCAACCGAGGAGTACGTCGAGAACATTCGGGCGTTCAAGGAGCGGGCGGACGCCGCGGGCGCCAAGTTCGCGCTCTTCGGCTTCCCGCTCGAGCGCGCCGGCTACACCGCCGAGCACCGCGGCGTGCTCCGGTCTGCAGCCGAGGTCCTCGCGGTGCCGTACCACGATCCCCAGGCCGACTTCGAGCGGTGGTCCGCGAGCGAGACCCTCTTCTTCCCCCAGGATCGCGGCCACGCAAACGCGGCCGGCCTCGACAAGATCGCCAAGGGAATGGCCCAATTCCTCATCGCGGAGCGCCTCGTCCCCTGAACGGGGGGAGGTTGAGCCCGGGGCAGACGGACCGCGCCGAGCCGCGGCCGCTGCGGAGGCAGGGCGGGCGGGGCGCGTGAGAGTGCGGCCCCGCGCATCGATCCGGGCCCACGAGTCTGCTACCCTTCCCGGATGCGGAACAGCGCGCTCGTTCTACTCACCCTCAACGAGATCGAGGGCCTCCACGCCCTGTGGGATCGGCTGCCCATCGGCGAGTTCGCCGAGGTCTTCGCGGTCGACGGCGGCAGCAAGGACGGCACGCTCGAGTTCTTCGCCGAGCGCGGGATCCCCGCCGTCATCCAGCCGATCCGCGGGCGCGGCGTCGCCTTCCGCGTCGCGGCCGAGGCCTCACGCGCGGAGCGCCTCGTCTTCTTCAGCCCCGACGGCAACGAAGACCCCGACGACATCGTCCGCCTCGACGACCTCCTGATCGGCGGCGCCGACCTCGCGATCGCCCGCCGCTTCGGCCCCGGCGCCGTCAACGAGGAGGACGCCGAGCTCATCCGGCTCCGCGCCCGCGTGAACGACACCCTCTCGCGCGTCGCCAACGGCCTCTTCGGCCACGGCGGCCCCCGCGTCTACGACACCATCAACGGCTTCCGGGCCCTCCGCCGCGAGGCCCTCCTCGCCCTCGCCACCACCGTGAAGCGCTTCCCGATCGAGTACCAGATCACGATCCGCGCGCTTCAGCGCGGGTGGAACATCGCGGAGGTCCCCACGAAAGAGGGCGCACGCATCGGCGGTGAGCGCAAAGCTGCCTCGTGGCCCGTCGGCGTGGACCACCTCAAAGTGCTCGCCACCGAGCTCGCGAACGCGCGCGTGCTCGCACCATGAGCCCTGAGTCGCGCGCGGCCCTCGGCGCGCTGATCCGCGCGGAGATGCCCGACCTCCCCGTCGAGGCCCAC
>Ga0164294_10006309_pt1 | contig 10150 bp, 13 predicted proteins | sample GEODES005metaG_FD_111479 | JGI IMG/M metagenome (GOLD analysis project Ga0164294, IMG submission 111479) | Oligotrophic lake water microbial communities from Sparkling Lake, Wisconsin, USA - GEODES005 metaG | ecosystem: Environmental > Aquatic > Freshwater > Lake | place: USA: Sparkling Lake...
CCCCATAGTGTGCATGTCAGTTTACAAGTTCAATCCAGCTTAGTTTAGAATTAAAATTCGAGCTTAACATGCAGCAAGTACTTAAGTTTCGTTTAAGCTCCGGCTATATTTATCCAACACTACTTGCAACAACGGGCACACTGAAATTGTTCGTTTGCTTCTCGATTTGCCGCCAGAAAGAGGCGTTGATCCAGCAGCACTCGACAATAAAGCGCTTCGAAACGCAGCCATTTTCGGGCACATTGAGATTGTTAGCCTTTTACTTAATTTGCCGCCAGAGAGAGGCGTGAATCCGGCAATAGACGAAAATGACGTGCTTTGGCAAGCATGTATAAGTGGACACACGGAAATTGTTCGTATGCTCCTGGAACTTCCGTTTGAACGTTGAGTTCATGTATTGACAACGACGCGCTCGGGCATACATAAATCATTCGTTTGCTGCTCGATTTGGAAAGAGGATTGGATCCAGCAGCGAGTGACAATGAAGCGGTTTTCCAGAATTGAACGGAACCTTACGCGACAAAATTGACGGCCGTGTTTAAACAATGCATATTTTGACATGAACATTTTCGCTGGAGACCATGCATTAAACCTTTTACGCAAAATCGCGGAAACAACATTGCGAATTTCGCTTGCGGATGTTGCGGGAGACGCATGTTTGCTGCGACTAATGATTGCAGATGGCGCGACCGCGAATGACGACATGTTCATTCGCGCATGCGCAGACGGACACACGGAAATTGTCCGTTTGCTCCTGGAACTTCCGTTGGAAAGAGGCGTTAATCCATCAGCACTCGACAATGACGCACTCAAATATGCAAGCCAAAACGGTCACACGGAAATTGTTCGTTTGCTCCTTGATTTGCCGTTGGAAAGAGGAGTGAATCCAGCTGCAAATGTTAATAAATCACTACGATTAGCATGTTGGAAAGGGCATACAGAAATTGTTCGTTTGCTCCTCGATTTGCCGTTGGATAGAGGATTGGATCCCGCTACATACGACAATCTCGCAATTCAATTTGCATGTGAATACGGACATACGGAAATTGTCCGTTTACTCCTTGATTTGCCGTTGGACAGAGGCGTGAATCCAGCAGCACTCGACGGTTTCGCGCTCCGATATGCGAGCGGAAGCGGACACACTGAAATTGTCCGTTTACTCCTTGATTTGCAGTTGGAAAGAGGTGTCGATCCAGGTACTCGCGACAATACAGCGCTAAGACTGGCAAGCCGTAACGGACACACGGAAATTGTTCGTTTGCTCCTTGATTTGCCGTTGGAAAGAGGAGTTAATCCATGTACTCACGACAATGCAGCGCTAAGACTGGCAAGCCGTAACGGACACACGAAAATTGTTCGTTTGCTCGAGGGCGCGCGTAAAATTTGACAGCTGTTTAAACAACGCATATTTTGACAATGGACATTTTCGCTGGAGACCATGCATTAAATCTTTTACGCAAAATCGCGGAAACTACATCGCTTGCGGATGTCGCGGGAGACGCATGTTTGCTGCGGCTGATGATTGCAGATGGCGCTGTCATTAATGGCGACATGTTCATTCGCGCATGCACAACGGGGCACACTGAAATCGTTCGTCTATTACTTGATTTGCCGTTGGAGAGAGGCGTTAATCCAGCAGTAAATGACAATGCAGCACTACGATTAGCATGTGCAAACGGACACACAGAAATTGTACGTTTGCTTATTGATTTACCGGTGGAAAGAGGTGTAAATCCAGCAGTATATTACAATTACCCACTTCGAAAATCAAGTGTATGCGGACACACAAAAATTGTTCGTCTACTCCTTGATTTGCCGTTGGAAAGAGGTGTAAATCCAGGAGAGGACAACAGTTATGCATTTCGGTGGGCAAGTTGGCATGGGTATGCAGAAATTGTCAGTTTACTCATTGATTTGCCGTTGGAAAGAGGAGTGAATCCTGCGACAAATGTGGATCATGCACTTCGATATGCGTGTCTGCGCGGATACACAGAAATTGTTCGAATGCTCCTTGATTTGCCATTGGAAAGAGGAGTTGATCCTGCAGCAAACGACAATAAAGCGCTTCGGTGGGCATGCGAAAATGGACACACCGAAATAGTTCGAATGCTCCTTGATTTGCCGTTGGAAAGAGGTGTAAATCCAAGCAACGCTCTTCAAATCGCGTGTAAAAATGGGCACACCGAAATAGTTCGAATGCTCCTTGATTTGCCGTTGGAAAGATGCGTGAATCCATCGGCACGCGACGATTGCGCACTCCAATATGCAAGTGAACACGGTCACACAGAAATTGTGCGTTTGCTCCTTGATTTGCCGTTGGAAAGAGGTGTCGATCCAGGTACTCGCGACAATGTAGCGCTTCGGATTGCATGCGACCAAGGACACACAGATATCGTTCGTTTACTCCTTGATTTGCCGATGGAAAGATGTGTAGATCCAGATGCTCTCGACAATGCAGCGCTTCGGCTTGCAAGCGAAAGCGGACATACAGAAATCGTTCGTTTGCTCCAGGAGTTTTCTGCGCGCTAAAATTGACAGCTGTGTTTGAACACCGCATATTTTGACATGGACATTTTCGCTGGAGACCATACATTGGTTCTTTTACGCAAAATCGCAACAATTACATCGCAGATTTCATTCGATGATGTCGCAAGAGACACATGTTTGCTGCGACTAATGATTGCAGATGGAGCGACCGTGAATGACGACATGTTTATTCACGCATGCATGGGAGGACAAACGGAAATCGTTCGTTTGCTCCTCGATTTGCCGTTGGAAAGAGGCGTGAATCCAGCGGCAAACAACAATGCAGCTCTTCGAACCGCGTGTTATCGAAGGCGCACGGAAATTGTTCGTTTACTCATCGATTTGCCGTTGGAAAGAGGCGTGAATCCAGCTGCAAATAACAATGAAGTGCTCCGGATTGCGTGTTTGGGCGGACACACGGAAATTGTTCGTTTACTCCTCGATTTGCCGTTGGAAAGAGGCGTGAATCCAGCGGCAAACAATTCAGTTCTTCGATCCGCGTGTTATTGGGGAGAAACGGATATTGTTCGTTTGCTTCTTGAATTGCCGCAAGACCGTGGAATTGACCCCGCTGCTAATGACAATTATTCACTTCGGTGGGCGAGCGAATACGGACACACGGACATTGTTCGTTTGCTTCTTGAATTGTCGCCAGAAAGAGGCGTCGATCCAGGTGCAGCGCTTCAGATTGCATGCGACCGAGGACACACAGAAATCGTTCGTTTGCTTCAGGGTAAAATTGACAGCTGTGTTTAACCAACGCATATTTTGACATGGACATTTTCGCTGGAGACCATGCATTGACTCTTTTACGCAAAATCGCAGAAACTACATCGCAGATTTCAGTCGATGATGTCGCAGGAGACGCGTGTTTGTTGCGGCTGATGATTGCAGATGGCGCTGTCGTTAATGACGACATGTTCGTTCGCGCATGTTTGAGCGGACACACGGAAATTGTTCGGTTGCTCCTTGACCATGGATCCCGCTTGTCAGCCGCCGTCCAATATGTCCAGTTTAATTTTTCTGCTGGAAGACTGATGAGGCGGCTGACAAGCGGGAACAATGCTCCTTGACATTCCGGTGGACCGTGGGGTAAATCCATCTGTACGCAACAATTCCGCACTCAAACATGCAAGCAAACACGGACACACGGAAATTGTCCGTCTGTTACTGAATTTGCCGTTGGAGAGAGGCGTGGATCCGGCAGCAGCCAACAACTACACACTTCGAATATCATGTGAGTTTGGGCGGACGGAAATTGTTCGTCTGTTACTGGATTTGGAGCGAGGCGTGGATCCGGCAGTGCATGACAATGCTGCACTTCGATTCGCATGTTGTAACGGACATACGAAAGCCGCCCGTCTATTACTGGATTTGCCGTTGGAGCGAGGCGTTGATCCATCTACACGAGATAATGACGCATTTCGATTGGCGTGTGCAAGGGGACGGACGGAAATTGTTCGTATGCTCCTTGATTTGCCGTTGGAAAGAGGCGTGAATCCAGCGGCAAACTACAATGAAGCGATTCGGTCTGCAAGCGGTACCGGTCACACGGAAATTGTTCGTTTGCTCCTTAATTTGCCACTTGAAAGAGGAATTGATCCAGCTGCGAACAACAGTCGTGCACTTCGGGTTGCATGCAGAAACGGATACACAGAAATTGTTCGATTGCTTCTTGCGCTACCGCCAGAAAGAGGAGTTGATCCAGCTGCCGAAAACAATGACGCGCTCCTGTGGGCAAGCAGAAACGGTCACGATGAAATTGTTCGTTTGCTCCTTGATTTGCCACTTGAAAGAGGAGTTGCATTTCGACTTGCAAACGGGCACAAGGAAATTGTTCATTGACCGTTGAAAAAAGGGAGTCACCATTTCGAGTCGCGGGTTAAAAATTTTGACATGGACATTTTCGCTGGAGACCATGCATTAACTCTTTTACGCAAAATCGCAACAATTACATCGCAGATTTCATTCTATGATGTCGCGGGAGACGCATGTTTGTTGCGACTTATGATTGCAGATGGCGCTGTCGTTAATGACTACATGTTCATTCGCGCATGCACAAAGGGGCACACGGAAATCGTTCGTTTGCTCCTTGGACAAGAAATTAACGTTGCCGCGAAAAACAACGCAGCGTTACGATGTGCGAGTTATTATGGTAATACGGAAATTGTTCGTATGCTTCTTGATTTGCCGCCAGAAAGAGAAGTGAATCCATCAGCAATCGACAATGAGGCACTTCGATACGCAACAAGCATCAGCGGGCACACGGAAATTGTTCGTTTGCTCCTTGATTTACCGTTGGAACGTGGAGTTGATCCATCTGCACGATATAATCACGCACTCAGAGTTGTGTGCATACACGGGTATACGGACATTGTTCGTTTGCTCATTGATTTGCCGTTAGAACGTGGCGTGAATCCTGCTGCATGGAACAATGATGCACTTCAATGTGCATGCAGAAACGGCCACACGGAAATTGTTCGATTGTTCCTTGAGTTGCCGTTGGAAAGAGGTGTTGATCCAAGTATAGGTGAAAATGCCGCGATTATATTAGCATGCGAAATCGGACATACGAAAATTGTTCGTTTGCTCCTGAATTTGCCATTGGAGAGAGGCGTTGATCCATCTGCACAAGATAATGACGCACTTCGAATTGCATGTCGAAATGGGCACACGGAAATTGTCAGGTTGCTTCTTGCGCTACCGCCAGAAAGAGGAGTTGATCCAGACGACAATGAAGCGCTCCGATTTGCGCGCAATTACAAACGTACGGAAATTGTTCGTTTGCTCCTTGACAGGAAATATGCGTGAATTCCTGCACCAACACATGACGATTTTTATTGAACAGACTAAGTTGGCAAAATTTGACAACCGTGATTGGGCGATACATGTTATCATGGACACTCGAACCGTGTGCACATATTGGTACCAGGCATTGAAACCATTGAATCTTTTACGCATAATTGCAGCTACACCATCGCTTGCGGATGTTGCGGGTGTTTGTTGCAGCTGATGATTGAAGATGGTCTAATTGTTAGCGACGGTATGTTTATTCGCGCATGTGAAATTGGACATACGGAAATTGTGCATTTGTTGCTAAATTTGGAGCGTGGTGTAAATCCAGCAGCACGCGACAATGAAGCACTTCGATTCGCAAGTGAGCGCGGGCATACGGAAATTGTGCGTTTGTTGCTGGATTTGGAACGTGGGGTTGCTGCAAGAAACAATGATGCACTTTGTTATGCAATTTCCTATGGACATACGGAAATTGTCCGTATGCTCCTTAATTTGCCGTTGGAACGTGGGGCAAGAGACAATGGAGCACTTCGAAATGCATGTGCTACGGGGCAAACAGAAATTGTTCGTTTACTTCTTGATTTACCATTGGAAAGAGGTCTAGCAGCAGAAGGCAATTGCGCAATTCTATTAGCAAGCGTTAAACACGGAAATTGTGCGTATGCTGCTGAATGTGGATTTAGCTCGCGGAATCCGTCAATCGTGCGCTTCGGGCTGTTTGGGGACATACGGACATCGTTAAGCTAGAGCTGCCGGCTGTAGAGCATCCGATATTAAACGATGATGATGATAATTTTCCGTCTGCGAAAAAGCGGTCGGAACCGTTTGTTCCTTGATTTTTCGCAGGCAAATCCCAAATAGTTGCCTTCAATTATTTTAAAATCGCAGATGCTCTTCGGGAAATCTCGCTGGCGGCTCAGTTTTAATGTGTGTAACTACGACTGCGCCAACGCATCCCCAAAAACACTCGTTAGAGAAGAATGGCAACCTTGTCGGTTCTCTTGGTGCTAACGGGTGTCCTCACATTTTTGACATACTTTATTGCCGAACTTGCCAATTATTTCGAAATACGCGAAAACTGGAATACATATCGATGCCATCCATCGATTTCTCCGTTTGCAACATTTTACGGTCACGATGTCCGTGAAACCATGAGTTTTTGCATTGGACAATCGGTTCAGACGTATGCGCCCGACGTTATTAAGCCACTGTACAACGGTATTCAAGGCGTTGCTCGAACCGTTGATCGTGCATTTGACAAGGTTGAGGCCGTTTCAGATGGCGTTGAATCATTGCTTTCGGGATTTAAGACATTTGTTGTCGAATTTGCAAACTCATTTCGCCTCGTGGGTGTCCGTGTACGAATGTCTGTAATTCGGATTCAGGAGATTTTCCAGCGTGTATACGGCGTGTTTCTCGCATTTTCGTATGCAGCGATTGCGGCACTAACGTTTGGTGAAAACATGGTGTGCAATCCGTTGGTGGCATTTATTGCAGACATTGCGGGTGTGGACGTGTGCTGTTTTGCATGGGACACAATGGTGCGTATGGCCGACGGTTCCTCGCGCAGAATTAAGGACATTTGCCTGGGAGATGTGCTGGCAGACGGTGGTCGTGTGGGAACAACGCTGCAGTTTGATGGAACGCGAACGCCAATGGTTCGTATTGACGGTGTGAACGTCAGCGGGAATCATTCTTTGCTGGTCAATTGCCGTTGGATACGCGCAGACGCACATTCTCGTGCCGTGCCGGCAGAGTCTATTGAGCGATTGTGGTGTTTGAGCACGAGCACAAATCGCATTTCGATTGTTGGAACTCGTGAAGATCTGATATTTACCGACTACGAGGAAAGTTCGGAACCAACGGTGGTCGCAAGTGCCCAACGGGCTGCTGAATGTGGTCTGAATGGCTTTGCTGCTGTGGAGACCGTTGCGGACTTTAGTCTTGGACTGGATCCATCTTTTGAAGTTTTGTGTGCGGATGGAACATGGATGCGAATCGCGGATGTCCCCGTTGGTCTGTTGTTGCCAACGGGTGCTCGTGTACTTGGCATTGTACGCGAAGAATGTTCGCGCGTGTGCAGTGTTGACGGCGCACACATTGCGGCTGCTCAGCTTGTTTTAATGGAGGGTGTGTGGCAGCGTGTGGGGCTGATTAATGTGGTGCTGGTGGTGCCCGTTGTATTGTGCCACCTGTTACTCGATCGCAATGTGGATTTTGTGGTTCGGTCGTCGCAACAGGTGTTTCGAGTGCGCGATTATTCCGAATGGGCGCCGGCACAAGCCGTGTATGATGCTGCGTTGTTGGTGTAAGTGCGATGTTAGCTTTCAGCAGAAAAAACTGGATACTAACATCGATGGCGTGGGTTCACTGACGAAAATTGCATGAACACTTACGTTTGCAAATGCTTCTTGGATTGCGAATGGCAAGTTCATTGCATTTTTCAGGCGGGGGGTAGCTTTTCAACGAAAGTGACAAAACCGAGCGAATTTTGATTAAAATGCGCAAGCATTTTCTCTGGAGCAAAAGTGTTAACATTTAGTCAAACAACGTCGCCCCAAGCTTTTTACGCAAACACCCGCGTAGCTGCATCTGTTAATTTAGCAACTTCAACGCTCCATGCGGGTACATGCGGACGATTCGGATCCGGCTGCTCGCGCTCAAGTGCAGCAACAATCCGTGCGCCTTCAAACAATCCTTCACAAACGGCATCCGGTCGCGACCCCACATCAACCGTAACTGTACCTTTTGCCGTTTGGAGTGTTACCAAATTCGGTACAAGAGCACCGGAAACATCAAGGAGACCGAGACCCGCAGAAATAGCAGATTGATATGCTGGCACATCGGATTCTGTAAACCACATCATGAACGGGTGCCGACACCAATCAAACAGTGTTCGCCATGAAAACGACTCATCGACAAAAGGTTCCGATTGGACCAACGGCATAAATCCGAAAAAGTGCGCACGGTCCCAACCACTACGTCCGTTTGACCACCAAAAAAGGATTCGTTGGACCATGAGGACCCCGAACAACACGACCGAAAACAGTGCGGAAAGAGCGCCAATAACAAACCGCATAGCCGCCGAGTGGTAAATCGCACGATTCATCATTAACGAAATCGGCAAACATACGACAGTTACAGCAAGCATGATTGTAAAACCAAGTGCGGTGCCGAGACCAAGACTGTATGCAAGTGTAGCCGCAACATTGCTCATTCTCTGATGACATCACGGGCTTTCAAATGTGGAAAAATTGACGCCCCCTTTGCGTGCACCAACCTGTGTCTCGTTTTCCCCTTTTTCTTTCTTTACTCCTCCTTTCACTCTCCTTCACTCCTCCTTCACTCCTCCTTCACTCCTTTCCTCTTTCACTCCTTCACTCCTTCACTCCTTCACTCCTTCACTCCTTTCCTCTTTCACTCCTTTTCACTCCTTCCTCAAAATGAGTTGTCAGTGCCCAGAGTGTCTTGCAAAACAAATTCCGCCCCCGGTCTGCGCTCCATCCATTGAATATTCGGAGATCCTCGACTTGTGTCACGGTAAATCGCTTGTATTTGTTGCAATAAATAGCGCAATTCCGGCATACGTTGAACGTCTTGAGGGTGGTCGCATGTTTGTCGTGCTGGATTCAATTATGGAACCACGAAGCTCTCCTGAACCCCGTCAAAACGATTCAAGTGTTTGGTGTCGCAAACGGTGGTATTGGCGTCCCGGAGAGTCCAGTGAATACATTGAATGTCGCGAATTCTTACGGGGTTTGTGCAAATTGTCTCTGACTCCGGGCGGACCACAATGGATTGTACAGGATGCCCGTGCACCAGCTCACGTTTTTCCGTCGCTGTTGGCGGAATTTGGTCCCGGATTACTTACGCGCGGAATGGTCACAACATCGCCACAGTCAATAGTTCTCCGTAAGCCCAACGGTGATTTTTCTCAACCCGGCTTTGTTCCGTTGAGTGAAATTGCCCACATGGTGACGGCGGAATCATTCAAACAACATGTTGCTGACCGGTGCAAAATGTTGTTGGAAGCGCCGGAAAAGTTGGTCGCGATTTACGGTGCAGACGCTGCGACGGCCGCATGTCTGCGCGATATTGCGCAAGTGGCAGGAACACCGATGGACTCAGCCGAAATTTCATCCATTCTTGCCGACCCCGTAACTCTTCAGGGAACAGTTGCAACATTGAAACTTATTGTTTGCGAATAGTCGAAACACCCGTTAGAGAATGTTAAGTAAAAATGCAGCAACAGCAGCCCGTTGGCTTTATTGGATTTTGATGATAGGGGCACAACTTGCGATTTCAGCAGGTTTCTTTTATTCGGGGCGCTCTATTGCAGGTGCAATCTGGCTTGCCGTTGGGCTCTTTTTGACGGTTATCTTTTATAGCGTGTTTTTCCCTCAAGGAGCGAATTCGGCGTCACATGCATGGCCGCCGCATGTTGCGAGCTGCCCCGATTATTTGACGCAAATACGTCCGAATCAGTGTGTGGATCTTGTGGGTCTGAATTCTCCGCATCTCAAACGGTCGGACCCCACAAATCTCCCAGGACCAGGGGATGGTGAATATATTTTCAAAACAAGTAATTCGCTTTCACAGAATGCCGCGCTGTGTCAACAATACGGGCTGTCGTGGGAGGGGGTTGTTTAGGGGGTTGTTTAGGGCAATTACGATTGAGAAATTTGTAGGGAATGCACTCCGGACAAGGATGACCGACCTATGATGTTTTAGGCTAAAACATTTTAGACATTTTGTCACATAAATGCATAAAATGCTTTCAAAACATGCAGAATAACGCATAAACATTAAAAAGTGTGCGCTAAAGACA
>Ga0164294_10006310_pt1 | contig 10150 bp, 11 predicted proteins | sample GEODES005metaG_FD_111479 | JGI IMG/M metagenome (GOLD analysis project Ga0164294, IMG submission 111479) | Oligotrophic lake water microbial communities from Sparkling Lake, Wisconsin, USA - GEODES005 metaG | ecosystem: Environmental > Aquatic > Freshwater > Lake | place: USA: Sparkling Lake...
CGCCGCCAAAGCGCGCGAGGCAGCACTTGCCAAACTGAAGTCAAAACCGCCGGTCGATCCGGAAGAACAAGCGCGCAAAATGGCCGAAGCCGAAGCCCGCGAGGCGGCGAAAGTTGCCAAGCGCGAGGCCGCCAAGGCCGCCAAGATTGCCGAAGCGCTGGCCGTCGCAGAAGCTCTGCGTGCCAAGGCAGAGGCCGAAGCCGAACAAGAGCGCCTCGCAGCCGAAGCCGAAGCCGCCAATGCGGAGCAGACCGAAGCCGATAAAAAGGCTGCACGCGATGCCCGCTACGCCGCGCGCAAGAGCCGCAAGGGTCGCTGATATCATGACGAACGGTCGCAACTCTTGATCGCCCGTGAGCTGGTCGGCATAGCGCCGATTCCAGCGGGCGAGGAATTGCGCCTGTTTCGCCACGGCCGCGATTACATGATTGCGCTGGGCGGCAATGAGCTGATGACCACGCGCATGAGCGGCTCGGAAGAGGCGCTGGCGACGATGACCTGCGCGCGCCTTTCCGCCCGCAAAGCCCCGCATCTGCTGGTGGGCGGATATGGCATGGGTTTTACGCTGCGCGCTGCGCTCGGCGTGCTGGGCAGCGCCGCGCGCGTGACAGTGGTCGAACTGATTCCCGAGATCATCGACTGGGCGCGCGGGCCGATGGCCGACCTTACTGCAGATTGCCTTGACGATCCGCGGGTGTCGCTGATCGAGGACGATGTCGTCGCAGTGATCGAGCGATCACGCGTCGAATTCGATGCGATTCTGCTCGATGTTGACAACGGCCCCGATGGGCTTACCCGGCCAACCAATTCAAAGCTTTATTCCAAGCGCGGGCTGCAGAATGCGCGCATCGCGATGAAGCCGGGCGGCATACTGGCGGTGTGGTCAGCGGCGCGCGATCCCGCGTCCACGCGGCGGCTGACCGATACGCGCTACAGCGTTGATGAAGTACCGGTGCGTGCCCGCAGCAATGGCAAGGGCGCCCACCACACCATCTGGTTCGCCGCCGCGCCCTGAGCGAGGCCCGCGAATCCACTACCGCTGTTCAGAGCAATAATGCTCGGTTCGGCCACTCCAGGAGCACGAGCGATGTCAGACCCCAAAAGCCGCCCATTCCTTATCAACAAGGACGAAGAGGGCAATTTCCGCCTGACCGTGCGCGACACTTATTACAATTCGCAAGGGTACATGCTGGTCAAGGCCGTGATGCACGACGAGCTGTTCAAGACTGCCGCTGCTGCCAAAACCTTTGCCCAGACCAATTTCGACGCGAAGCCAGGCCAATACGCCACGAAGTGATCACGGCGGCTGATGGCCAAGTGATAGTGGAAATGGCGCGCCCTGCAGGATTCGAACCTGCGGCCACCGGCTTAGAAGGCCGGTGCTCTATCCAGCTGAGCTAAGGGCGCTCGCTGCGCTCCATAAGGCGGCTTTTCGGCTTGCGCAAATCACGTTAGTCAGTGTGTCCATGAATCAGCACAACCCTGTCCGCATCGACGGCACCGACGGCGCGCGGCGCCACTTTCGTTATTTTGATTTTGCGATGGCCTCGTTCGTCGGCATCCTCTTGCTGTCGAACCTGATTGGCGCATCGAAGCTGGCGCATGTCGGCGGCCTGACGTTCGGGGCCGGGATCCTGTTCTTTCCGGTGTCGTATGTGCTGGGTGACGTGCTGACCGAGGTTTATGGTTATGCGAACGCTCGGCGCTGCGTCTGGATGGGGTTTTTCGCGCTGCTGTTCATGGCGCTGATGAGCACGGTCGTCGTCGCGATGCCGCCTTCGCCCGATTGGGGCTGCGCCTCCAGCGCCAATCCGCTGTTTGCCGATCTGGTGAAGCAGTCATCGGCGGGCGCGATCTGCCAGACGACCTACGATTCCGTTTTCGGCAGCACCTATCGCATCGTGATCGCATCGATCACGGCGTTCTGGGCGGGCGAGTTCGTCAACAGTTTCGTGCTCGCACGAATGAAAGTGCTCACCGGAGGAAAGTATCTGTGGAGCCGCACGATCGGGTCGACCTTCTTTGGCCAGGCGGTCGACAGCGCGTTGTTTTACCCCATCGCGTTCCTCGGCGTCTGGACAACGCAATCGCTCCTGACCGTCATGCTGGTCAATTGGGCGATGAAAGTGGCGTGGGAAGTTTTGCTGACCCCCGTGACGTATGCCGTGATCGGATTTCTGAAGCGGCGCGAGGGGTATGACGTGTATGACACGAAGACCAATTTCTCGCCGTTTGCCGGGGGCGAGAACTAGAAACCGGTGGTTGGCGCTCTCCGCACGGCGGAGAGCACTTGATCCCGCTCAATTCGCGATCAGGCCGATGGCGAGGTAGATCAGGATCAGCGAGCCGAACCCGACCAGCGTGCCGATGACTCACGCGACCCGCACCAACGTGATGTCTAGCCCGGTAAAGTCGGCGATCCCGGCGCAGACACCCATGAATTTGGCGCGGTCTTTGCCGAGATGAAAGCCTTGGCGGGCAGGGCGGAGCGAGCGGACGGCGGGGTCCTCGAAGCGCAGGTCGCTCATGCCACGTCTGCCGAGTTTGCAGGAGCAGTCGGTGCGGCGGCATTTGTCATTGGCTGGGCTGCGACGGCGGGCGTCGAAACCGTGTTGCTGATCGACATGAACGACAAGGTGAGCGCGGCAGCGGCGCTGATGATTGGGGCGGAGAAATTGCGAAAAGTGGTCATGGGTTTAGCTTCCTCATTGGTTGTTTGGGACTGCGCGGCGTCTGGTCCGGCAGATGCAACCAGCCTTGCACAAGACGTGCCAATTTGAGAAAACCCCTGAAAACGGGTCGTTGGCGCACCGTACGATCGCAAATACTCTAAGGCTGCTGCCAAGACTTGGTGAAAAATACCAACTTTGGGTAATGCCATGGTCTTGGGCATCCCAAAGTATTCGCGATTGGCACCAGAGGCGATTTGCGGCATGATCGACAACGCTTAACAGCCGGGAGTCGACCGCCGTGTCCAAAAACGTTTTTTCGTTCCCTGCGCTTGCCATTATCGCTCTCGCGCTGAGCGCAGCCACAATCAGCAACGCCTCCCGCCCGGCCGATGACATCGCGCGCGATGCCGCGCGCAAGCCTGTCGCGATGGTCACCTTTGCCAAGATCAAACCCGGCAAGACGGTTGTCGATATGCTCCCCGGCGGCGGATACTTCACGCGGGTGTTTTCGAAGGCCGTGGGCGCCAAGGGCCATGTGATTGCGCTGGTGCCGGACCAGTTCGCCAAATCCTATCCCAAGGCCGCCGAAGCCATCACGGCATTGGGCGCAGAGCCTGCTTACAAGAACGTCGAGGTCGCGATTCGCTCGCTGATCGATGTTGCGCCGGCAGGCACCGCCGACGTGGTGTGGACGGCGCAGAACTATCATGACCTGCACAGCGCGAAGCTGCCCCCGCAAACCATCGCAGCGGTCAACACCGCAGTCTTTGCCGCGCTCAAGCCCGGCGGATATTACGTCATCCTCGATCATAGCGCAGCGGCAGGTTCGGGCCTGCGCGATGTCGATACGCTGCACCGGATCGACGCCGAGGCGCTGAAAGCCGAAGTGATCGCCGCCGGTTTTGTGTTCGACGGGGAGAGCAAAGTGCTCGCCAACCGCGCCGATGATCGCAGCAGCAATGTGTTCGACCCGGCCATTCGCGGCAAGACCGATCAGTTCGTCTACCGCTTCATGAAACCCAAGACCTGAGATCGAAGCCATCGGGAGTGCGGGGCGGCACGATGAGTTGCCGCCTTTTCGCTTGCGTTTTGCAGACGCCACGCCTAACCCGCGAATGTTCCTGACATTGTGAAAGCGAAGTCTGGGCTGGTCCTCGAAAGGACTGGCGCGGTTTCGCTTTCGTGATCGAATCGCAGGAATGGCAGGATTGCCGAGCGGAGCTTACATGACGGAAATGGCGCAGATTACCCAGATCGTGGAGGAAGAGGTTGCCAGCCTCGGCCTCGATCTCGTGCGTGTGCGCTTGTTCGGCAAAGGCGAAGTGGGCGATGAAGAGCATACGCTGCAGATCATGGCCGAGCGCCCGGAGACGGGCCAGCTGGTGATTGCCGATTGCGCCGAGCTGTCACACCGCATTTCCGATCGGATCGACGCGCTAGAAGAGCAGGGCGTCACGCTGATCGAAGAGGCGTACCGGCTTGAGGTCAGCTCGCCCGGGATCGACCGGCCGCTGACCCGGCCGAAGGATTTTGCCAATTGGATAGGACAAGAGGCGCGGATCGAGCTGGCCGAGCTGCACGAGGGGCGCAAGCGCTTTCGCGGCAATCTGGCTGGCTTTGACGCCGCCACCGAGACGATTTCAATCGAGGACGAAGGCGTGGTATATGCTGTGCCATTCGCGCTCGTTAGCAATGCGAAGCTTTACCTGACGGACAAGCTGATCGCCGCCACCCGCCCGCTCGATACTTCTGGTGTAGATGAAGAAGTATTGGACGGAACTGACGACACCGCTGAGGAACAGGAAGACTAAACCCATGGCCAGTGCGATTTCTGCCAACCGCGCCGAGCTTCTCGCGATCGCCAACGCGGTCGCCACCGAGAAGATGATCGACAAGTCGATCGTGATCGAAGCGATGGAAGAAGCGATCCAGAAGTCGGCGCGCAATCGCTACGGCGCGGAGAACGACATTCGCGCCAAGCTCGATCCGCGCACCGGCGATCTGCGTCTGTGGCGCGTGGTCGAAGTGGTTGAAGAAGTGGAAGACTATTTCAAGCAGATCGATCTCAAGGCCGCCGACAAGCTCCAGCCCGGTGCAAAGGTGGGCGACTTTATCGTCGATCCGCTGCCGCCAGTCGATCTGGGCCGCATCGATGCGCAATCGGCGAAGCAGGTGATCTTCCAGAAGGTCCGCGATGCCGAGCGCGACCGCCAGTATGAGGAATTCAAGGACCGCGCGGGCGAAGTGATCACCGGGGTGATCAAGTCGGTCGAATTTGGCCATGTCATCGTCAATCTGGGCCGCGCCGAGGGCGTGATTCGCCGCGATCAGCAGATCCCGCGCGAAGTCCCGCGTGTTGGCGAGCGGGTGCGCGCCTGGATCATGAAGGTCGAGCGCCAGAACCGCGGCCCCCAGATTTTCCTCAGCCGTGTGCATCCCGAATTCATGAAGAAGCTGTTCGCGCAGGAAGTGCCCGAAATCTATGACGGCATCATCGAGATCAAGGCCGCCGCGCGCGATCCGGGCAGCCGCGCCAAGATCGGCGTGATCAGCCGCGATAGCGGTATTGATCCGGTCGGTGCCTGTGTCGGCATGAAGGGCAGCCGCGTTCAGGCGGTGGTGCAGGAACTGCAGGGCGAGAAGATAGACATCATCCCGTGGAGCGAGGACACCGCAACCTTTGTGGTGAACGCGCTGCAACCCGCGACTGTGAGCCGCGTGGTGATCGACGAAGAAGAGAGCCGTATCGAGGTTGTCGTACCCGATGACCAGTTGTCGCTTGCCATCGGGCGGCGCGGCCAGAATGTAAGGCTGGCCTCCTCGCTGACAGGGTCGGCCATCGACATTCTGACCGAGGCGGAGTCTTCGGAGAAGCGCCAGCGCGAATTCACCGAACGCTCGAAGATGTTCGAGGAAGAGCTCGACGTGGACGAGACGCTCTCGCAGCTGCTCGTCGCCGAAGGGTTCAGCGAGCTTGAGGAAGTGGCCTTCATCGACATGGCTGAACTCGCCGCGATCGAAGGCTTTGACGAGGAGCTGGGTCAGGAACTGCAAAGCCGCGCCGCCGAGGCGCTCGAGCGGCGCGAGGATGGCCAGCGCGAAGAGCGCCGCGGCCTTGGCGTCGAGGATGCGCTGGCCGAGATGCCGCATCTGACCGAGGCGATGCTGGTGACTTTGGGCAAGGCGGGCATCTTGACGTTGGACGACCTTGCGGATCTGGCAACCGACGAACTGATCGCGAAGAAGCGTGGGGGCGAGCAGCGCCGCCGCAGCACATCGCAAACCGATCCGCGCCGCGAGCGCTCCGAGCGCGCCGAGGACAAGGGCGGCGTGCTCGGCGAATATGGCCTGAGCGAAGAGCAGGGCAACGAAATCATCATGGCCGCTCGCGCCCACTGGTTCGAGGATGAACCCGCAGCAGACTCAGCGTCTGCAACCGAGGAGGCCGCCCATGCGGAATCCTCACAATGAGCCGCTAAGGTCCGACATTTTGAGCGCCGCGGCGGGAGCAGTTCCGCCGGAGCGTAGATGCGTGCTCACCGGTCGCCACGATGAGCGCGGTGTATTGGTGCGGCTGGCCATCTCGAGCGAAGGCCAGGTGATGCCCGACGCGCTGGCGCGCGCCCCCGGGCGCGGCGCATGGATCGGCGTGACCCGCGCCGCGCTCGAAACCGCGCTCGCCAATGGCAAGTTGAAGGGTGCGCTGGCGCGCGGCTTCAAAGGCGCGCGCATCGATATTCCCGCCGATCTGGGCGCACGCACCGAAGCCGCGCTTACCCGCGCGCTGACCGACCGGCTGGGCATCGAACTGCGCGCAGGATCGCTGCTCATGGGCACCGAGCGCATTGCGCAGGCCGCGCGGGCGGGCACCGTGCTGTGGCTGGCGCATGCCAGCGATGCCGGAAGCGACGGGCCCAACAAGCTGGCGCAGGCATGGCGCGTGGGCCAGGAGGCTGAAGGCAGCGGCCTCAAGGGTTTCATCTTGCCGCTGGACCGTGCGGCGTTGTCTGTGGCATTGGGCCGCGACAACGTTGTTCACCTGGCGCTGACTGATGCAGCTGCGGTCCGCAGGATCGAGGCACCGCTGGGCCGCCTCGTCCATTTCCTGGGCCGCAATGATGGACAAGACGAAGCCGCTGTTGCGGCCGATGTTGATAGTGTGACGAAGGGCGAATAAGTTCGATGAGCGATGACAAGAAGCCGACCCTGGGCCGCAGGCCGCTGGGCCTCAAGACCTCGGTAGAGGCTGGTGAGGTAAAGCAGACCTTCAGCCATGGCCGCACCAACAAGGTGGTGGTCGAGGTCAAGCGGCGCAAATTGATGCCGCGCCCGGGCGGCGCGGACGCACCCGTTGCGGTGCCGGCCGATATCGCACCGGCGCCCGCACCGGTTGTTGCCGCCGCGCCGCCCCCGCCGCCACAGTTTACCCCGGCGTCTCGCGAGTCGCGTCAGGAGATGCAGACCCGCTTGCTGCGCGAGGCGGAAGAAGCGCGTCTGCAGTCGCAGGAAGCGAACTATCGCCGCGAGCAAGAAGAACGCCAGCGCGCGCTCGAGGGATCGAGCAGCCCGCAGGACGCCGCCCCTGTCGCTGCGCCCGCTGCTGCCCCTGCTGCTGCTGCGCCGCAAGCGCCCGAGATTGCTCCGGCAGCGCCGCTCGAGGTGCCTGTTCCTGATACCAAGGCCGCCGACGCTGAGCCAGCAGCTGCCCGTGCTGCGGAATCGGTTGGCGCAGAAGAGACCAAGAACCAAGGCACCAGCGAGCCTGTTACCACCGCGCCGCGGCGATTTACGCCCGTAGCGCCGATCAAGCGGCCCGAACCCGCCGCCAAGAAGCCGGTGCAATCGCCGCGTGAGAAGGGCGCGGTCGATCGGCGGCAGGCGGGCAAGCTCACTGTCAGCAAAGCGCTCAACGAGGACGAAGGTGCGCGCGCGCGCAGCCTTGCCGCGCTCAAACGCGCGCGCGAAAAGGAAAAGCGCGCGCATTTTGCAGGCAAATCGCAGCCGCGCGAAAAGCAGGTGCGCGATGTCGTGGTGCCCGAGGGCATCACGGTGCAAGAACTGGCCAACCGTATGGCCGAAAAGGCCGCGGATCTGGTCAAATCGCTGTTCAAGATGGGCATGATGGTCACCATCAACCAGTCGATCGATCAGGATACCGCCGAATTGCTGGTCGAAGAGTTTGGCCACAATATCAAACGTGTGTCGGATAGCGATGTCGATATCGACAGCGCCGACGACGTCGATATCGATGACTCGATGGTGCCGCGTCCGCCAGTGGTGACGATCATGGGCCATGTCGATCACGGCAAGACCTCGCTGCTCGATGCGCTGCGCGGCACCGATGTGGTGCGCGGCGAAGCGGGCGGCATCACGCAGCATATCGGCGCCTATCAGATCAAGACCAAGGGTGGCGATCTGATCACCTTCCTCGATACGCCGGGCCACGAGGCCTTCACCGAAATGCGTATGCGCGGCGCGAATGTGACCGACATCGTTATTCTGGTGGTGGCCGCCGATGACGGGATCATGCCGCAGACGATCGAAGCGATCAATCACACGAAGGCGGCTGGTGTGCCGATGATCGTGGCGATCACCAAGGCCGACAAGCACGAGGCCAACGCGCAGAAAATCCGCGAACGCCTGCTCGAACACGAAGTGGTGGTCGAGGAAATGTCGGGCGATGTGCAGGATGTCGAGGTTTCGGCCAAGACCGGGGCCGGGATGGACGAGCTGATCGAGAAGATCCTGCTCCAGGCTGAATTGCTCGAACTGCGCGCCAATCCGGATCGTTTCGCCGATGCCACGGTGATCGAGGCCAAGCTCGACAAGGGCAAGGGTCCGCTGGCCACGGTGTTGATCAATCGCGGCACGCTCAAGGTGGGCGATGTTCTGGTGGTCGGAACGCAATCGGGCCGCGTGCGCGCGATGCTCGATGACAAGGGGCGCCAGATCAAGGAAGCGGGGCCATCGCTCCCGGTCGAAGTGCTCGGCCTTGGCGGTGTGCCGATGGCGGGCGATGCGCTGACCGTGGTCGAAAACGAGGCGCGCGCGCGCGAAGTGGCTGCGTACCGCCAGGAGAAGGCGACCACCAAGCGCACCACGCAGGAGCCCGCCAGCCTGGAGAACATGTTCTCCGCGCTCGCTGCCAAGAAGGCGGTCATCGAATATGCCGTGGTGGTGAAGGCCGATGTGCAAGGTTCGACCGAAGCCATCGTCAACGCGCTCAACCGCATTTCGACCGACGAGATCAAGGTGCGCATCCTCAATTCGGGCGTAGGCGCGATCACCGAGAGCGATGTGACCTTGGCGCAGGCCAGCGGCGCGCCGATCATCGGCTTCAACGTGCGTCCGAACGCCAAAGCGCGCGAACTGATCGAGCGCTTCAAGGTGCGGATGAAGTACCACGACGTGATCTATCAGCTGACCGACGATGTCCGCCTCGAAATGGCGGGCGAGCTCGGGCCGGAGCGGATCGAAACCGTGGTTGGCCGTGCCGAGGTCAAGGAGGTGTTTCCTGCGGGCAAGAAGGACAAGGCGGCCGGTTTGCTGGTGGTCGAAGGCTTCATCCGCAAGGGCATCAACGCGCGCCTTACCCGCAACGATGTCATCATTTCGCAGACGTTCATCCAGTCGCTGCGGCGCTTCAAGGACGACGTCGCCGAAGTGCGCGGCGGCCTCGAATGCGGCGTGTTGCTGCAGGACACGAACGACATCAAGCCGGGCGACCAGCTTGAAGTGTTCGAGGTCGAGGAACGCGTGCGGACGCTTTAGGCGCTTCCAATGCCCCGCTATGTCGCCCTGCTTGGTTCGATCAACGTCGGTGGCAACAGGCTGACGATGGCAGAATTGCGCGCGGCGTTTGAGAGCGATGAGCTTGCCAATATCGAGACCGTGGTGGCGAGCGGCAATGTGCTGTTTGATCATGACGAGCGGCCAACGCCGGGGCTTGAGGAAAAGTTGGAGCGGTTGGTACGCGCCAAGTTTGATATGCGCAGTGTGGTTGCGGTGCGCAGTGCAGATGAGGTTCGCAGCGCTATCGAGGACAACCCGTTTACTGGACATGGCGCTGATGCCCAAGTCCACACGATGTTCCTGGATGGCGAAGCAGACCCCGCCCAATTCGCAGTACTGAAGGCCGATCAGGCCGATCGCGGCCCCGAAAGGCTCGCATTGGGTCCGCGCGCGCTCTATATCGATTTCGTCGAAGGCGTGGCGGCCAGTCGAATGACCGCCGCTTTCCTCGAACGCCGCTTGGGACGCCGCGGCACCGCGCGCAATGTGCGCTCGCTGGCGCGCATCCTCGCAAAGATGAGCTGAAGGACAAGATTGGTAGCGTGGTCAAAGTAACGGCAACCCCAGAAACGCGCTCGGTTCGCCTGCTCAAGGTGGGCGAACAGGTGCGCCATATCCTGTCCGAGCTGCTGACCCGGCAGGAAGTGCACGATGAAGTGCTGACCGCGCACACCGTGTCGGTTACC
>Ga0164294_10006311_pt1 | contig 10149 bp, 7 predicted proteins | sample GEODES005metaG_FD_111479 | JGI IMG/M metagenome (GOLD analysis project Ga0164294, IMG submission 111479) | Oligotrophic lake water microbial communities from Sparkling Lake, Wisconsin, USA - GEODES005 metaG | ecosystem: Environmental > Aquatic > Freshwater > Lake | place: USA: Sparkling Lake...
GGCGGGGGTGGGGAGGGAGGTGGGCGTCTCGGGGGTGGAGGAGACGGAGGCGGTGGCGAAGGAGGTGGAGGCGAAGGTGGTGGGCTCGGCGGCGGCGGGGACGGCCCCGGCGGGTCTGGTGGCGGCGGTGAAGGCGGCGGGCTCGGTGGCGGAGGCGACGGTGGTGGAGTTGGTGGTGGCGACGGCGGCGGAGGCGACGGAGGCGGTGGTGAAGGAGGTGGAGGAGTGGGTGGCATCCATGGCGGCGGCGGCGGTTCGGGCGGAGGCGGCGATGGTGGGGGTGGTGATGGTGGCGGTGGTGACGGTGGAGGCGGAGAGGGCGGTGGCGACGGTGGCGGCGAGGGAGGGGGAGGCGAAGGTGGCGGGCTCGGCGGCGGCGGAGACGGCGGTGGACTAGGTGGTGGAGATGGAGGGGGCGGCCGAGGTGGTGGCGAAGGGGGTGGCGGCGAAGGTGGTGGTGGCGAGGGCAAGGGCGGCAGCGGATTGGTCCATAGCTTGCGCCCTGAAGGCCTTGGGCTCGGCGGCGGCGGCGATTGTCGTAATTCCCCTAACAGCAGGAGTACCACGAGCGCGATGCACTGCATGACGACAAACACCACGAACGCGGAAAAGCAAAACTGCCCAGAGGCTCTGCACCTGACGCGACCACACGACGGGTAAGTACGCATTGCGTTTCCAACGGCACAAGCGTTTTACACATCCCTAACGGCTCGAGTGAGGAACTGCAAACCCCCAGCCTGTGGCGCCTCGCGGAGGTGCAAGCTCCGAAGTCCGTCGACGAAAACGGAGTTTGGACCGATTTCTTTTCTGTCTTCCGCAGGCATCATGACCCCGTCCGCAGCGGAAACGATGCTCATTCTTTTGCGCGCTGGCGTGCCCAACTTGGAGGTCCTTCGCGCGAAAACGGTGGAGGACCTTGTGGCGATCGCTGAGCAGCACCACATAACCCTGCCCTCCTTCGGGAGCGACCGCAGTGACATGACCGATGAGGCCAGTGTGGATGGCGCACCCGCGAACGCCACAGGTGGCGACATGGATGATGGACTCGTGAGTGGCCGTGGAGGTCACTACGATGGTGAGCGGAACGCGCGAGGAGAGTGGGAAGGCTTTGGCCGCTACACCTTCACTGATGGCTCGGTCTACGAGGGTCAATGGCGAGCGAATCGGCAGGACGGGCTCGGAACCTTTTGGTACGCGTCGGGCAACGAGTACTATGGGCAGTGGAAGGTGGGCAAGAAGCACGGCAAGGGCACCTTCGGCTATGCCGACGGGCGGGTCGAGGTGGGCACGTACGTTGCGGATCGTGATGAGGGCGAGGGCGTGATGTGGTCTGGGGACCGTCGCGTCGCGTGGCGCATCGTGCAGGACGGTCTTGAGGTGGCGGAGATCACACTCGAGGAGGCCCGCGCCATTGCCGCACGCATCGGCGAGCCCGTGCCTGCCAAGGGAAAGTGGCTCGAGGCGCGCCTGTCGGCAGCAGCGGCTGAGAAGGCGCTCGTACTCGAAACGAAACGAGTGGTCTTCGAGGCGGCGGCGGCGGCGGCCATACACGTGATGACTCAACGCGAGTCGGCGCGCCGCCGCGCGAGCGACGTGGACGACCCTTAGGACACCATACGAGCGCGCAGGCCCACCGCGGGAGCCCCTGCAGGAATAGGACCGGACCTAGCCTCCTATAGCGCGGCACCGCGGCATGAGACTGAGACGTGAGAGGTCCAGGAGTCTGCGAGGATCCACTCGTTTGCCCGGGGACACCGTCGTGCCCGAACAGTCCGAAATAGCCATCAATGCTGCGTTGCACACAGGTTACACACAGGTACAGGTACAGTGATATTACGCGTTTTAGAGCGATTTTAGAGAAAAAGAGAAACCAAGCGGAAAAAGAGATACGTCGGTGGCGGTCGGATCTGTGTTCTCTCCAGTTCTGTCATCTGAAATCTCGTCGGTCGCGTGCACGTATCGCGGCGCGGCACGGGCGGCCCGCGCGAACCCGCGCGGGTCGTGCTGGGACCCACGACCGCGCACGCCGGTCGGCCCACGGCCGCGCGACGGGCGCCAATTGGGCGGCGCGCGGGCCGACGCGCCCGCTCCGACCGGGCTCCGGGGACCGAGGTGACGGCTGACGCGGACCCGGACGCGGGGCGCGGGGCGGGACCTTTTCTCGACCTTAATAACGGCGTTTTATAACGGGGACCCGACGCACTACGCACACGAAGGCACAAACATCTTCAAATCTAGGCACACATCACCGACCGTTCGGTCTTGGGCGGGGGCACACACATCGTTCATCCGATCGGTCGCGGTCTCTATGCCTGGCTCGACTGCGGCTCGTCTCTCCCCTCCAACGCGGACTATTCTCATGCGATTCCCTGAGGCCTCTCAGCGGCCCCCCTCACGCGCCCGACGAGCCGAACATGCGCTTCAGCCGGTCAATGTCCTCCTTGGAGGCCCCCGGAGTTGGCTCATTTGCACTCTCTTCAGGGGGCTCAAGCACTGCCGTTCCTCCACTCGGCTCCGACGGAGGGCGCTTGAGGGTCGCCGAACCACCGCCGCCGCCGTTGCTGTCGTCGGCCGGACCCTGGCCGTCGGGGTCGTTGTCACCCTTGACGACCGTCGAATTGCCCATGCGCTTGCGCAGTGACGCAAGCAGGTCTGAGTCCACTATGACGCCGTCGCCGTCGATGTCGGTGAATTCCTGAGTCATCTTCTCAAGCTTCTCCGTCTCTTCGCGGATACGCACCTCCTCCTCCTTGTCCTCTTTCGCGGCGGCGCGCAAGCCCCAAAAGGTAAGCCCACCCGCGAAGATGATTGTCGAGAGCGCCTGCTGGCTGCGCGTCACTGACGGTGGCGGCGTCGCCTTCTTCGTCGTCGTCGTCTCCGCATTGGACTTGGTTGGCGCTGCCACGGCCACCGACACCGCGCCGGGCAGGCGGAGCATCACAGCAGCGCCAACGATTCCCGTCGTGAAAATGAGCTGCTTGCACACGCGGCGCCACCAGGGCATGGTGGACCGCGCAGCGGGATGCACGCCCAGGGTCGCGCGCATGATGTTTCGCTGCTGCTGCTGCTGCTGCTGCTGCTGCTGCTGCTGCTGCTGCTGCTGCTGCTCGGGCTCACGCATGAGCACGGGCGCGGAATGGCGCACATGGCTGAGGAGTGGTGTGGGCGGAGCGCGCGATACGACGAGCGCTTCGGAACCGGCGAGCGCGACGAGTAGCAGTGCTGCCAATGACTGCATGGTGGCGCTCTGTGCAGTCCTCGGTTGACGCGACCTGCAGCCGAGATGACCAGCGTTCATCAGTGAAATTGCACTTCGAGATGTAGTTCAACGCGATCTCCCGGGAACCCCAAGTTCAGTACAGTTTCTTCGCGGTCCCTCCACGCTCACTCCACCACCGTCTCAAAGGACGGCCCCAAGCTCAGGAGACACTATCACTCGGGAGGTGTATACACCCCGTTTCAACATCAGGCCGTTACTCGGCAATGCGTGATGAAAGAGAGATTTGTAACTGAACAAAGAGAAGGGCCGTACAGCGTACTACCCCGGGAGGTTGTCTGTTGTTTATGTAGTAATTGAACTGAACTGAACTACTACCCCGCGTACTACAACGAATTCCTACTGAAGTCCCAAAACTAGTGCCACAGCGCGCGTGAACCGAAGGTACGCACGCACGCACGCGTCGCGTTCACCGGCTTGTCTTTTTACCGGCTTGTCTTTTGGCTGTTTCGCCGGTCACCGAACAGTTCACACAGACAGGATTCGCGCGGGACGAAAAGCATTACTAGGATGCTAGGAAGCTTGGGATCTCGAGCCCGCACAACGACCGCCGCACGCCCCTAGCGCACACTTACGCATCCTTCGGCCGAGGCACACGACAAACGAATCGGGCGTCAACCCTTTTCTCGTGGGTTTGAAACCACAAATGATCAAAACACCGGAAATGCAGCACGCACGCACGCACGCGCAGATACCCAGCCTGGACGACCACTTTCCCATTGAGGATGAAGAAATGAAGTCCGCTCCCGCTGAAGCAGAACAGGAAGAAAACAAGGCTGTCTGCGTGTTTGATGGCGCGGTCTGGGCCCGGCGCACCCAAGACTTCAATGTGTTTGACTTTGGCGGTAAGCACTGGTTCCGTGTGCATGGTGGCCCGGAGGTCTTCGCTCATCCAAGGGCGGTGTGGCGCCACGACACGGCGATCCTCTCGTGGCTTTCCTGCGAGCAAAACCTCAACCACTTCATCGGCGAGACGCTCGGCCCCGTGTGGCGTACGATGAAAAAGCACCTGCTGAATACCTCACACGTCATCATCACTTCGCCTGCGCTCTGGCCAAACCCTATCCACAGCGAGTGCGGCGGCAATCGCTTCTCATGGCTCCTCACGCTGATGCCGATCAGACCCTATGTGTATATCGCGCGCACACACAACGCGAGCCGCGACTTTTACGCTCGCTTTCCGCCAAGCACGATGTTCGACACCAAGTCGCGGACCTCGCAGCCGCTGACTGTGCCTCACTGCTTTCGGCATTCTGTGCTCCAGACGGTACAGCACAACAGTATGGGTGCCGACTTTTACGGATACATCGCGAACCGGTCAGGTGTGTGCAACGCTGGCTCGGGGTACACCCTCTTCATCCAACGCGGGCGCACGCGGCGCATCGTGAATCAGGACGAGGTGGTGCAGGCACTGCGCCGGCGCTTCGAGCTTCCGGTCGTCGTCGTGCACCTCGAGAGCCTCACCGTGCAGGAGCAGATGTCCGTCGTCTGCGGTGCGCGTGTCGTGTTCGGGGTGCAGGGGATGGGCCTCGAGTGGGCGCACTTTCTCAACGGAGGCTCGTCGTCGGGCCTCGTGATCGAGGTTTTTTGGCGGGGCTGGCCACCGTACTACAGGTCGGCGATGTTGGCGAGCGGGATTTGGGGCGAAGGTGTGCAGGCGACGCCGACGGGTCTCGCTCCACCAAAGCTCGACAACGTGACAGTGAACGTATCGAAAATCGAGCAAATCAACAGCATCATGCGCTCGCGGTCTCCAGCCATGCTCCGAGGCATCGAGAGCATCCGTAATACGGGCGCGAGACTCATAAACTTGTCCCTCACACAGGTACAGTCCTCAGGTACAGGTACAGGGACTGGAAGTGGACTGTATCTGAGTTACAGGGTGCCGTAGTGTCGATTGAGAGCTCCAGCTGTACGGGAGTAACAGGATTAAGAAACTGCGTCGCGGCGCGCGCCGCGCGGCGGGCTCGGCCGGCCGGGGGCGGGACCGGACCCCGGTCGCCCGCGCCGCATGGTCCCGGCCCGCCCGCCGCCCCGCGCCGCGCGCCGGCGGCCCCGGTCTCGTCTACCGACAAACACGAAATACACGCACGTCGCACGCGGACGCGCCAGCCGCCACGCGCGAGTGTACGCGCGACACTCGCGTCGACAGTACCGACAGGCAATTTAGTACGGTTAGGCGACGAATACGATGTCGTCACACTTTAGTCCACCTGCCCAGCACTCCTGCTCGATGCTCAGGCTCCGCCCCTCCGACGGTGGCAGGCACACCTCGACCGTTCGGAAGGCCGGACGCCACCGACTCCCATCACCGTGCAGAAGGATGCGCGCGCGTAAGCGGAGTGCGTCCGGAGTGCAGTGTAGCTCGCAGCTGATGACCGCCCGATCGCACTCGATCGTCACCGCCGGCTCCGCGGACACCGCTGCCGCTGTCCTAGCAGCATCGCTTGAGGCGGCAGAGTCGACGGGACTCAGGTCGCAGGTGAGGTTTGGGTCGTCGTCAGTGACACCGTCGTCCTCTATCCACGTCAGTTCCACCGAGGCAGGCGCGTAGGTGGGTGGAAAGGGGAAGACACGAAGCATACGTACACGCGAGGCGCCGGTGGCAGCCGCCTGAGCACCCTCGGCGAGCACAATGAGGCTGCCTCCCCGTGCGAGTAAAGGACAACGATCCAACGGCGCCGCCAAGGTCACAGTCTGGCCGGCACAGTACCACGCGCCGTTGTCGTACCAATCCCACCAGCCCCGGCCGCCATTCTCAGGCAAGTACGCGCGGCGCGTACGCTGGCCCTTCTCGACGACACTCGCCACTAGAAGAGCCTCCCCGAGCAGGAAGCTCCCAGCGTCCTGCCGCTCCTCTGCTGCCTCCCACGCGCGCGCGTCGTGCTCGTGGTCCAGCCACAGAGGCCGCAGGAGAGGCTCGTGCTCGCTGACCGCCCGTCGCAGCAGATAGTAGAGATAGGGCGCGAGAGCGTAGCGTAGCTTGATGGCGGCGCGCACTACCGGCAGCTCGGCCTCGTACATCCACGGCTCATTGCAAGTGCCATCTGGAGTGCCGTCGAGGTCCGTGTTCCAAGAATGGATGGTGAAACGAGGATGGAAAATCCCGTTTTGGACCCACCTCACAAAGAGCTCCGGCTCCGGCTTGGGGCCGGCGAAGCCGCCCACATCGTGCCCCGTATTGAAGAAGCCAGAGAGGGAGAGGCCGAGGCCCATCGCCACGTTGTGGCGCAGCGTGTGCCACGACGTGTAGTTGTCCCCGCTCCAAGTCTGGGCGTACCGCTGCGTGCCCGGCATGCCGCTGCGTGAGATGAGCCACGGGCGTCGTCCCGGCGCGTGCGCCTTCTGTGCCTCGAGCGAGGCTCGGACCATCAAGAGCGCCTGTGGGGAGAGGGGCGGGGGTGCCCTGGTGAGCACATGCACGAGGCTCGGAGCATCAAGAGCGCCCCTTTGTGGTTGGAGCCGAGCGCCGCTTTGGGCGACTGAAGTCCATGGGACCCAACTCCATCAGAGGCGGCTCACTCCAGGCTTTTCGAGGGCACTCGGAGCCCATCGGAGCCCATCAAAGCCGATCAGAGTCATGGGCACCTGGACAGGCCGAATGAGACGGAGCGGCGTGGGGTTGCCGAATCCATGGCAAAGAGCTCCCTCATCCTCCACACGCCATTCGTTGTTGTCGTTCCAAGTGGAGCCAATGCCAAGTGAGAGTAGCTGCTCACGCACCTGCGTGCGCCACCACGCAGCCGTTGCTGGGTTGGTGAAGTCGAGATGAGAGCCGACGGCATCCCAGAACATCGAGGTCTCTGGCACCGGCGGCGGCGGCGGCGGCGGCGGCGGCGGTAGGGCGCCTGCAGCGCCATCAGTGCCGCCGCCCTTGCTGCCCACCGCCGTCACTGCCCGGAGCGCACGCACGATTCGCTTGAACGCGATCAAGTCGATCACGGGCGGAACGCGCGCGAGGATTTTGAGGGCCGCCGCCTCCGCTGCCGCCGCTGCCTCCTCTGCCTCCGCTGCCGCCGCTGCTGTCGCCGCCTCCGCCGCCTCCGACTCTGGCTCCACTGCCGGTTCCGGTTCCGGTGCCGCGGTCGAGTCCTGAGTCCCGAGTCCCGAGTCACGCAGAAAGAGCCCCGCGTCGCGGCACTCGGCGTAGCGTGGATGGTCAGTCAGCAGGCACGGCTTGATGTTGGCGGCGAGATGGACACCAGCGGCAGCGAACTCGGCGGCGAAGGCGGCAGGCTCGGGGAACTTGTCGCGGTTCCAGTGGAAAACGTACCGCTTGGTGCCAATTGAGGTGTAACCGCTGGACATTTGGAACGAGGAGCACGGCACCTCGTGCTTGACGCAGAGCTCAAGGAACGAGCGCATGCGCTCCTGTGGGGAGAGAGGTGAGGTGCCGTGGTGAGCACTGGCATGCCGAGAGCGAGAAAGAGATCAAGGGAAGCAGCGCAAACGCTCCTGAGCATTCGGCGCATCGGTATAGCTCATTGTCGATCCCGAATACCCAACAGACCACAGAGGTGGCAGGGCATGCCCACCGCACAGCCACGCGAATCGCCTCGTCACCGCCAGGACGCTGGGTCCGAGCAGCACCGTGTACTCGAGATCCCCACAACTCGCCTCATACGAGCTGAACAGGCCGTGGTAGTTGTCATAGGTGCATCCAAGGTCGACAGCACAGTTGGCTGGATTGTCATAGAAGAGACCGTACGCAGCCGAGGCACACGCGCCCTCGCCCGCGCTCACTGCCGGCTTAGCGATGTAGAATGGCCAGAACTTGTACAGCGGGTCCGATGCCTCGGCGTCGTAGCCCATCGCATCGGTGCAATCCATTCGGAAGCGCCGTCCCGAGCGTTCGAGAGCGCCTGCCTTCTCCCCGAGCCCGAAGAAGCGATCGCCACGCCGCCGGCGCACAAAGTGGCTCAGGCGCTCGTCACGCCGGCCGACGTAGTAGGCTCCCGTCCGCCGGTCTGCGAGCAGCAACCGCCACTCGCCGGCCGCAGCATCATACCACTCCCACCGCAGCGCGAGCGGCGCCACGCCAAGGGGCACGTGCACGCGCAGTCGAGAGGTCGCAACACGGAGCACGCCATCGACATCATCGATGCTGACGCGCGGCAGCGCAAACCCGCTCAGGTCCTCCTTGTCACGACCCTCGTACGGAGCCTTGCCGCCCGGAGCCACCATCCACGAGCTGCGGACAGCACGTCCACGAGCGTGATCGAGGCGCACACGAATCATGTCCTCCTCGAGTGCAGTCACGTGCAGCTTGTGGCCGCCGGCAACGTGAAGCGTCACACCGTGGGCTGTCGAGGAGGCCAGGGTCGCATCACCAACGACTCGCATGTGAGAAAACCAACTTGGCCGCGAGCGTCTCGTCAAAAACACCGCGCGCGAGCGTCTCTCCAAAAACATTCCCTAAAAAGACACCGGGACATTACCGGTGCGGCGCATTTCTGCCCACCAAGGACGTGCTAGCGGCGAGGCGTAGGAAGCGCCGGTGCTGCATGAGCAGATATGTGTACGTGCGAAGGTAGCATCGGCTATGCTGGATGCGGCCGAAGAAGCGGCAGCCACTGTCCTTGATGGGCTGGTACCCGCACGTGTGGCGGTTTGCGCCATTCGGATCGCAGCCCGGTAGCTCGTGCCACGCGCGCAACGGCCAGGTGCCCTCGGCGATCGCCCTGAGCCAGCATACCACATCCGCCGGCTTGTATCCGTGCCAATGCCAAATGTGCGGCTCCTTCCAACGGAGCGGACTAGCGCGCCGCGGGTGGCCGGGCCACGGATGCACAAAAGGCCGCGCGTTGAAGACGGTCTCATCCAGCCGAAGCCACCCGAGCTTCCGATGCATCAGGTGTTTGCGCTTGCGCGCGACGGGATCGAACCACTCCTGCAGCCAGCTCTGGTCCGCAACGAGGAAGTTGAACCCGCGCGCCACGGCGTACGTTAGCATGCCGGCACGCTCCTGCATGAAGGTGGTTACGTTGAAGTATACCACCCCCGAGTTCAGCGATTTGCTGAAGAATTCAATCCCAGCAGCAAATGTCGGCAGTGAACGCGCCTGAGGCCACAGTGCAAACGTGAAGTCGCCCGCAAAGAGAACGTCCACATCCGTCATGACCACGCGTTCGACGTCCAGACCACGCGCGGCGAGCTCAGTTTGGAGGCGATGCGCTGCCAATGGGATGTCCATCTTGCAGATGCCCGTGCTTCGCTCCATCCAGCGCTTACGCGGTGGCATCTGGTCCAGAAAAGAGAGTCGCCAGTTGTAGACGTGCACGCCCATCGCCTTGAGCCATCCTGTCGTGTTGTCGTCGACGGGATCGAACGCTTCGCCTTCGCTGTGCATGTACAACACGTAGGGTGCCAGGGACGGTGCATTCAACCGCGCTGACGTGATCGCCACCCGAACGTAGTCCATGAAGGCGATCTCGCTCGCAGTGGTTGGCTTGTGAAGGCACATGAACCACGCCGTGCTGCTTCCGGGTGGCTGTAGATGCTGCTGCTTCAATGGGCGTGCTCGTGTGAGGTCAGGCTGCTGCCAGAACGTGCATGTCGAGCAATTGGCCTTCGACTGGTTAGCGGCGGCACGCTCGCAAACCCAGTGAGTCAAGTTGCGCTCCATGATAGGGACGCAGGTCGCGCGATCGCGCTGTGTTGGTAATTTCGCACTTTACGGACTGTGTACAATAGTATAGCGGTTGTGTCGGCCACACCTCCGTCCATGCGATAGTGGCCCCCGTGCTAGGGACTTAACCACACATGATTGATGACAGTAGAGAGAGAGAGATTTGTAACTGAACAAGCTGACCTACATCGCATGTACCAATCGGCGGGACCCCTTGACTTGCGGCGGGGGAATTTGAAGGGGA
>Ga0164294_10006313_pt1 | contig 10148 bp, 11 predicted proteins | sample GEODES005metaG_FD_111479 | JGI IMG/M metagenome (GOLD analysis project Ga0164294, IMG submission 111479) | Oligotrophic lake water microbial communities from Sparkling Lake, Wisconsin, USA - GEODES005 metaG | ecosystem: Environmental > Aquatic > Freshwater > Lake | place: USA: Sparkling Lake...
AGTTTGTCCACCATCTCCAGAGTCATTTGGTTGTATCTGATCAGACCCACAGTGGCCGCAGTGGTGGCAGCAATAAAGGCCTTGACTATGATACCGCCTGGCACCAGCATGGCCAAAGCGGCACCAGCAAGCGTGGCTGATTGGGCCAGTTCGTCCATTGCACCATTAAACGCTGCGGCACCTTTTCGACCTTCGGCCATGGCTTTCATGCCGGCTATGGCAGCACCGCCTAGTCCTTCCAGTGCCTTGGCAGCCGATGCTGTACCAGCACTGAATTTGTCAATGCCGTATTTGGCCTTCATCTCTGCGTCTTTTCTTTGTTCAGCAGTTTCGCGAGTGATTTGCCCGGTCATTGCCAGTTCCCGTTGAACCTGGAGAGCCGTTTCGGCTAGTTGTCGTTGTACTTCTTCTAAATTGCTGGCCATGTTTTTTAACCCATAAGTATAGATATATTTATAGGTGAATCATGCCCGAAACTGCAAACCCGCTGAAACAATTTTTTAGACAACCCTCAATTTATTTGAGCCTGCCATCAGGTGGACATCATTGGCCCGCTACAGCATTGACCATGCCCGAAAATCGAGAATTGCCAGTTTATCCCATGACTGCCATAGACGAAATAACCTATCGTACTCCGGATGCGCTGTTCAGCGGTCAGGCTGTGATCAATGTGGTTCACAGTTGTGTGCCCAACATCAAGAATGCCTGGGAAATACCCGGCATTGATTTGAATGCTGTGTTGATTGCCATAAGAATTGCCAGTTACGGACATGAGATGGAACTGGCCACCAAATGTCCCAAGTGCGAAACTGAGTCCGACTTTGGCATAGATTTGCGCATGGTACTGGACAGCATCCGCGAGCCCGACTACTCAACTCCAATTCAGCATGGTGATTTAGAAATCACACTCATGCCTGTGAGTTATAGAAATCAAAATCAGGTGGGTCTCAAGCAGTACGAGCAACAGCGTAGTGTGCAACAAATCCAGACCGACCCTAACACCAGCGATGAAGAAAAAATCAAACGACTCAACGAAGTCATGCATTTGATTACTGAACTCACAATCGAAACTCTCAAATACAGCATTGCCAGCATACGCACCCCAGATGCCTTGGTAACTGAAATTGAATTCATTCGTGATTTTCTGGTCAACTGTGATCGTAAACTGTATCAAGAAATTCGAGATCGAGTGATTGAACTGCGCAATTCAAGTGAACTCAAACCGTTTGAGGTTGTGTGTCCCAATTGCAGTCACAAACACGAACAGACTCTTACATTGGATCAAGCCGCTTTTTTCGGGGTCGCCTCCTAAGCCTGTCGACTGAAGAAATTTCTGCCATGATTGATCGCATGGAAGAGGAGGCAAACGATGTCAAGGCAAATTGTTTAAAAATGAGTTGGCACATGCGTGGTGGTGGCACATATGAAGATGTCATGAATATGAGTTATCGAGAACGCACACTTATTGCAGAGTTGATCAAGAGCAATCTTGAAACCACACAAAAATCAAAATTGAATTTTTTCTAATGGAAATAGAACAAGTTAAACAAGATATAGAATCCTGGATTGAAAACTTTGTAGAAGTTCCGCATCCAGCCCTGGGAGGGTTTCCGCCTTGTCCGTTTGCACGAAGTGCAAGACTTAAAAAAACATATAGCGTGTTCCTTGGGGTAGATCCTTTGTATGATCTAAAGAATCGAGCCCGGTATGGCATGGACAAATACGAAGTTGTGATCTATGCGTACGACCCTACTGAATGGACACGTGAGTTATTTGCCAACAGCATCGAACTTGCCAACCGAGAAACACTCATACCCAGAGACTTGATTGCCATGGAAGATCACCCTAGTGATCCAGAAATTGTAAACGGAGTTGCAATGAATCAAGGCACTTATGCACTTGCACTGATACAAGGGCTAGGTGATTTGAATGCCAAAGCCCGACAGATGGCCGCTCGAGGTTTTTATCATGGCTGGCCTGAACAATACTTGCAAGGCCTGTTTCATCACAGACAGGATCCAAGATGACTTATCAATTTGCCAGAATTGATCTAAGCAAAACTAACTATGAACCAACTGTGAAATGGGAGTATTTGCATGATCCGGACATTACAAAACTAAATCAAATCTACAGAGACTATTGCAAATACAAACATTTTGCCAGTGTAATGCCTATCTTTGACAGTCGCTATACTGATCCTGCAACAGATGTCATAGGATACTATGACAGAGACAAGTTGGTAGCGTTCTCTCTAATCAAACGCTACAACAAGGAAAATGCCTTATGCGATCAATTTGCATGGAATTACAACAACCCCCGATTAAGATTGGGAATTGAAACAATGAAAACAGAGTGTGCTATCTACCGAGCACGTGGATTCCAATACTTGTATCTTGAACAAGCACACCTGTACAAATCTGAAATACAAGGATTTGAAATACTAGGACCACTGGAGTAACACATGGATTTATACACAATTTGGGCAGACAAAGAAGGCGATATATCAGACCTTGACTGGGTCAACGGAATGAAAAGTTTTTTTGATCACTTGATTGACGAAGGCAAGATGGAGTCGTACAGAATCACCAGATGCAAGATGGGATTCCGTTCCATCGCAGACATGCCCGAATGGATGATCATCATGGAGTTTAACGACATGGGGCAAATGGATAGTGCATTCCAACGAGTAGCACCACTTGAAGGCGAGCTCGAAGTCAAACACAAAAGTTTCAATCAATTCGTCTCGGGCAACATACAACATGCCTTGTTTAGGGATTGGCCAGATCAATTTTAATGTATGAATAAAAAAATATGTGTCACTAGTTATTACTCAGCAGGATGTACGTTTGTTGATTGGAGTTTACATTTTTTATCTGGACAATCACAATACTACCACGCGGGAGAAAATAAGTGGATACCGTTAAGTCAAAATCCAATAACTAAAATTAACGCCCACGGGCATAATAAAAATTGTCCGTCTGGATTTTTCAATGCAAAATCTTGCATTGAAAAATTTGATACGTTACCCGACAATGGAATTTATTCCATGTATGCAGTTAAGCCCTTTCATGATGTTGCAGCTAAAGAATTAAAAATCCCCATTGATCAAATACACCAACCTGTAGTAATGAATCAACTACTTGAATTTATAAACAATGATTACGACAAAATGTTGCAGTTTTGTTGCGAACAGCAGGTTCAATTGATATTTGTATCCCAAGATGTTAGAGTTGCGTTATATCATATGACTCATAGACAGTTAGAAAGATATGTCACACGCCCTGGGAGACCTACATCGGAGCAAGATCTAAAAAATGAAATACAAAAAGTTTTTTTTAAAAACAGCATATCTCAATGGAAAGAATTAAACTTAACCGAAATTTGGGACGTTCGAGAGAGAATGGCATTAGATATACGACCATTGTATCCGGTAGAAGAGTACAAATTTGATTTAAAATTGCCACATCACTGGGTTAACTGTCTAGATCTATGGACTCGTACAGAAAATACCCTTAAAAACATAATGAACTATTTAAATTTAGAAATAGATGCAGACCGCTGGCAATCATGGTTACCCATTTGCAAAGCGTGGCAGGAACAACAATTGTCGTTGTTAGAATTTTGTTATAATCAACCGCATATTGTCGAATCTATAGTTAACAACTGGTATTATGAAATTGATTTAACGTTCAATCAAGAGGTACTAATACAACATTTTCTCATATACCAATTTGGATTGAATTTAAAAACTTGGCAACTTGAAAAGTTTCCATCTAACACACAAGATCTACACAAATTGTTAGAGCCTAATATACATGCAATTCCTAAAATTTATTAAATCACTTTAAGTGATCTACTTCGCAGATCAATTGATTTCGCTTTGCTCATCAATGTTTTTGTGATTTCTTTTTAAGTATCATCTAGATTAATTGGTCATAATTCACCGTATGCACGGTGAACATGAAAGAGCATCATCTGAGTAGCACAGTCATCTAATAGTAATGAGATTGTAGTTTCCTACGCGGAGGCGGTTGACCGGTACCCCCTACTCAAGCTTCACATATCAACGGAACCCTAGTAACCCGATATTAGATCCAAGTCCTATAAGCAAGGGGTGTATCTTCTTCACAGAGCCCAAACCATTTGTTGCCTTAAGTTAGCAATTGCCTTTGACGCCCAAGTCTAAATATGGTATCTCACATATCCTCAATGGGGCTAGATCAAACATCTAGCACAGTGTCGTGATTGCTGCCTATTAAATTTTGTTTATGATGTGTGAGCCATGCACACGAACTTGAATATGGCCGTTGTAATAATCTCGTGATTCCAATACTCGTCGGGCAAATTGTTCTCTTGCTTCGACATAACTACATTCAGATTTTGATCCGCAGTAGTAGAGTATTTCTCTGGTGAAGTTTTCGGTGCCTAGTGTGATTACGTCTGCGGTTAATTCTGGGCTTGACCCATAGTACTCTCTCCAATCTGAATCGATCTTTGATCGTATCTTCTTCCGCTTTTTTGTGCCGTTTTTGAGTTTGACTGTTTTTGTAGTTGTCTTACTAAATTTTGCTAATTTTTTGCCTATGTACTTGCGTCCAGTGAGATTATTTGTGATCAAGTAAACAAATCCAACACACTCTTCGGGCAACGTCTCAATTGGGGTATCTTGATATAGCCATGTCATGTGTTGTATGCGATTTATTCTTGCTGTATAGTTATCTCTTTCACCAGGAAGTTGCGTAATTTCTGTCTACTAGCGAACTTGGGCATTTGGTCTGGCATTCCTGCCATTTAAATGCTTGAAATTCGTTGGTCCAGAAAGGATCTGCCAGTACGTTTGTCAAAGTTTTTTTATGTAAATCAAAGTTTTCTGCCAGTTGTTGCCATTGTGAATTGTGATTGTAACGATTTGCGACCCAACAGCAAGGGAACAATCTGCCCCTAGCGTCAATGTACAAACCTTTGTTGCCTATTTCGCATAACGGAGTTACACCGTTCCTACTCTTAGTTTTATTGTATAATTCAATATTTTTGCTGTGTACAGGAGTCCATGATCCACGATAAGTTAATTCTGAGATTGATCTTTCGAATCTGTGACTCGTGCTGACAAATTTTACACTGGGTTGTAGCGGATCGTCTATGCCATAACTGGGATAGATACTGCCAAATTTAGTGCTTTTGGTCAATTGAAAAACATCAATGTCCAATTGCTTTGCCAAATTCTTCATAGAACCCAAATGATTCTCGTTGAATTGAAAAGCAATAGCGGCCCATACAATTTGACAATGACTCGCACCACGTAATGCAGAAATGCCATCGACAATACTTGCAAAGTCACTGTTCACACGATACAGATTGTTGCTGGCATTGTCCCAGCCATCTATGCTGAAATGCACAGTATCACTGCTGTCCAACACAGACCCCAGTTGTGTCCACCAGTCAGTTTTTTTGTGACTGCCGTTTGTGATAATAACAATTTCAACAGGTTTTATACTTTTAAGATAGTTAATTATTGCGATCAGATCATGTGCATAGATAGGATCACCATCGTCGCCACAGAATGTGATCTTCTCAACATTGTTCAACACAAACTCTGTAGTGAAATTGCGTTGGAAGAATTCTAAACCGAGTTCTGTATTAACAAGGCCGACGGGAACTTCCTGTCTAGTACAGCGAGGACACCGCAAGGTACACTTGCTGGATACTTCAATATGGAAATGCCAAGTGGCTAGCATAATGCTACCTCTCTTTGCCACTGCTGATCAAATGCTGTGCCCCGGGCAGTTGTTCCACATTCGGACAAGCACACAGGATCCGGTGTGGGAATAGCATCTACATCTGTAACAAAATCCTTTTGTCTTGCCCCTAACCAACAGCAAGGTCCAAAACGGCCTTGTGCATCTATGTAAACACTTTTCTCTTTTAACGCAATACAACTGATACCAGTAGCCTGCTTTTCTATTGGGCGCCACCCAGTGGGAAATTGTAAAGACTCAGTAAACCCACGTTTTGAAACTTTGGCTCTGAACCAAGAAAATCCTATATCTCGGGCCAGTTGTTCACACTCATCGACTTCGTGCTGATTGTGACGATACACCAACATGTCCCAGTGTGCGGATCCACCTGCTTCAATAAATGCACGAGCGTTGCTAATGAGTTTGTTCCAGACTACATTTCGACGGTACGTAGCATTGGTCGATTCTAAACCATCAATTGAAAATACCACATAGTCTTGAGACTGATTCATTATCTTGGCCAACTCATACCACCAGAATGTGGTTTGTAAGCCACCGTTGGTATTCATGCCTAGCACAATATCAGGATTAATTTTTCTAAATTCTTGAAAGATATCTAATGTGTGTTTGCCGGCAGCGGGATCACCGTAGTTGCCGCACATGAACATCTTGTCTAGTTGTCGAATTTTCTCTTGATCAAACACCCGTAATATTTGATCCATAGTGAGATGATGCTGACGATCTTTTTTAAAGTTTGGGTCAGTTTCTCTAGCACACAAAGCACATGCCGCCTGGCACACGTCTGTGGACTCTAGGTGTAATACTTTTATATCACGCAAGTTCGACATCCGTATTGTAACTGGTAAAGCCGTTCTCTTTGATCACTTTGAGAATGTTCTCCACACGCCCGGCCAGTTCATCTCTATGGCTCACAAGCCAAATTGATTTGTGGCGCTCCCTGCTCATTTTCTTTAGCAAGGCCAGAGCATTCTCCACACCTTGTGTGTCCAAGCCGTTGTCAATCAGTTCATCAATGAACAACAGGTTGATGGGCGAGTATAAACTTTCCCAAACATCGCGGAATGCCCAGGACATTGACAGGATCAGTCTGTTGCGTTCACCACGTGATAAGTTGTCAAAGTCTAGTTCACGGCCTAACTCTTCAATGCTCACGGTCAAGTCATTTTGAAACTTCACAGTGTGTGGCAGGCCAATGCGATCCAGATAGTGTGTGAGTCGTGCGTTTAGATAACTTAGATTTTGATCAATAATCTTCTTGCGTACGAAACTATCTTTGCTAGTTAAGAGTTTGAGCAGGAAGTCTTGATGATCTTGCAACCGAGTGAGTTCGTTCAGGGTATCATATGACACAACTTGTAGAGCCTGGCCTTGCATGTCTGTGATTTGTTCTTCGTACGGATCTGCATCTGCTTGACGTGCAGTCAAATCTTTGCGTAAGGTTTCCACAGTATTGCGATGGTTCAATGCTTGTTCAAGCGAATCATAAAACACAGTGGGTGCAGTACCCAACGCACCAATCTGGACAACAGTATCTTCATGCCCTTGACGTTGTGTGTCGTTGGCCAAGAGTTGTAGTGCTGTTTCTTGCACCAAGGCCTGCTTGGCCTGCTTTAACTCATCCTGTTTGTCATCGTGCAAGTCTTGCCCGCATGAGTGACACCGATGAGCATCCAGGGCCGCAATCTCAGTTTTGAGTTTGTCTAACAGTCGGTTTAGTTTGGCATCGTCGGCATCGATTTGCCGAATGTAACGTGTGGCATCGTCCAGGGATTTTTTCTTCACATGGAATGCTTCTAGATCTCTGTGGGCTTGCACTTCGGCATCAATATCAATGTGCTCGAGATCCGCTATAGCCTGTTCCAGTTTGCTCACATCTTCGTCACGCTTGGCTGTCCAAAGACGTTGGCGTTTTCGTAGACTTTCAATTTGTTCTTCGATACGTTTGTTGGCTTCTTGAACAGCACGTATGCGGAATTCTTCTGCTTGGATAGCATCCTTGGTTTGTCGGTTGAGTTCTTTGATTGCATCAGCACGTTCACTCAGCAAAGTAATACCCAACAACTGCTCGATGATAGTTCTCTGGTCATTGGCCTTCAAACTCAAGAACGGTTCTGTATATGTGTTCAAGGCCAGCACATGTTTGAACATGTCATGACTCATGTTCATCACACGCTCAATGGCATCCTGTGTTTCACGACTGTCACCTTGTGCTTCGTCTTCGGCGGCCTTGTGTTCGTTGTTGATGTAGAAACGCAACACATTGGGTTTGCGACCGCGTTCAATTCTGTATTCTTGTGCGTTGACTGAGAAGTCTAGACTGACCAACATGTTCTTGCCGTTGGTTTTGTTTACCAGATTGTCTTTACGTATGTTGCTCAGTGCTTGTCCATACAAGGCATAACTTAGCGCATTGATGATTGTGGTCTTACCTGTGCCGTTGCGCGAACCATCACCACCTAGATCTAGGTTCTCGCCCAGTACAAGTGTAAGATCATTGCGGTCAAAGTCGATGCCCTGTGTGGCCGCACCCACACTCATAAAATTTTTAACAGTTAAGTTTTTTATATGTATCATATGATTTTATTATACACATAACCCATGGCGGCTGCAACCTCAGGATGAGAATCGACAAAATTCTCATTGCGTAAGTGATCAAAGTGATTGCAAAGTTTTATAAATTCTTTACCATCTGACTCTGGGAGGGTTGTGATATAACTTAAAATATTTTTCATTTCTAACCACGGACAATTCTTAAATTTATTAATAATCAATGTTCTGGCTTCGGTTGTTAGATTTTTTAACGCAAACCCATCAGGAGTCGAAACATATAATGGGTTAACAGGTAAGTTTAACCCACTTGCCCAATTTAGTAGTTCATCAATGTAAAAAATATTCATAATACTGATTGTAGGCATGATGCTAATTTTTACATTAGGTAGTTGTAGACTCAATAGTTTTCTAATATTTGAATCAACCTGTACCCAAGAGCCGCCACGTTCTAATTCAAATCTTTTGCCCATATTGTCGATACTAAAATGTATATCCACATGTTTAAAATTCTTCCAGTACTTGATAAATTTTTCCGGATAAATGGATCCATTGCTGTTGTAATGCAATCTTATATTGCTGGCGTGACCCTGGTCCACGGCTTGTTTGACCAACTGAAGTAGAGGCTTTATCAAAAACGGCTCGCCGCCGTACATATCTATATTTGTCAACGTAGGCAACAACTCCAAGATTTCGTTAATTGTTTTTGGGTTGTCTTCTACCCAGTTGAATACCTTTAAAGGAATGTTTTGAAGATTACTTACTTCTTGTGCAAACAATGAACTATTCTTCGGATTGCAAATGCGACATTTAAAATTACAGGTATTACCGGGCTTGAGATCTAAACTGTTTATTTTAGGTGAGTCTAACGACTTGGTTAGCAATTCAGTCTTAAGAAGTCGCATATGATAAGTCCTGTCGCTGGTCAATCCCTTGCTTTCTCGACTCCAGCAGTACTCACATCCTGTGGGTTTTTTTCCATCTAAAAATTCTTGTCTAAGTTTAGATAATGTATTGTTATAAAATACATCTTGCAAGGACGAATCTTTGACATGTGCAATGGGTTGAGAATATACACAACATGGTCGAATCTCGCCTTGCGTAGAAACTTCTAAATGCATCCATGGCATAGGACATAATGTGTCAGGAACAAAATAGTTGTTTTGTAATGCTCTGGTCTTTTCAAAATCTAGTTGTAAAGTTTCAAAAGGGTTGATCGACTGCAATTGCTCACTGATATCATATGGACTGCAAATCAGTATAAAACAATTAGAAATATCAATCAGACTAGCTGCCTGGTCCAGGTGATGCAACAGTTTTTCAGGAATCACATCTGTAGTATAAAACACTAATCGGTCATTGTTATCAAATACTTCTTGATAACATGTCTGAAACTGTTTGTATGCACATGATAGTGATGTTGAGATATGCTCTAAATCAACAAAACATTTTAGTGTGTATCTTTCTGACAGATACTGACGCAGTTCGGCAATTGACATCATAAAGTCTGATAAATCTTCAACAGTAATTTGTTGTCGTAGAATTCTGATTCAATATTGGTGATTTGATCTGTGACAATTTGATCTACTGATTCAAACTTGACCTCACCAGGAGCCATGTCAGTGTCTACTGAACTGTTCTTGTTGGGTATCAAGGCCATCTCTCTCAGGCCATATTCTCGGATGTACTTTTCTTTGATGAAGTTGGCTTCTTCGTATGAGATCTCAATGTCCAACTGCACCCGAACGTGCATGCCAGGTGCAAGTAAGGTGGGTGCGTTGTCAATGATACTGGCCAGGCCTAGCACACGATAACGTGGTTGATCGGGCCAGGCATGAAACTCTG
>Ga0164294_10006314_pt1 | contig 10148 bp, 6 predicted proteins | sample GEODES005metaG_FD_111479 | JGI IMG/M metagenome (GOLD analysis project Ga0164294, IMG submission 111479) | Oligotrophic lake water microbial communities from Sparkling Lake, Wisconsin, USA - GEODES005 metaG | ecosystem: Environmental > Aquatic > Freshwater > Lake | place: USA: Sparkling Lake...
AACGGAGCCGACGTGACCGATCGCGATCAGAGCCCCGAGGGCCTGGATGGATGGACCCTCGACGCGCGCATCGGCGCGGGCGGCCTCGCCGATGTGTGGCGCGCCCACGGCGCCGACGGCCGGCTGGTCGCCCTCAAGGTGCTGCGGGAGCCCGACCGCTCACCGGCCCATCGCTCGCGCTTCTTGCGCGAAGGCCGGCTGCTCCACCGCCTCGATCACCCCGGGCTGCCGCGCTGCTTTGGCGTCGGCGATGGGCCGCAGCCCTACCTCATCTTGGAGCTGCTCACCGGCGAGACCGTCTCAGCGCGCCTCAAGCGGGCCGGGGCCCTCGATCCCGAGCAGGTCACCGCCCTGGCCGGTTCGCTGCTGCGGGTGCTCGACTACCTGCACCAGAAGGGCATCGTTCACCGCGACGTGAAGTCGAGCAACGTCTTTTTGGCCGAAGACCGTCGGGTGCTGCTCCTGGATCTCGGCCTCGCCGCCGACCCCCAGGATCCGCTCACCACCACGCTTGGCGACGTGATGGGCACCTATGCCTACATGGCGCCCGAGCAGATCGCCGGCGCCGAGGTGGATCACCGGGCCGATCTGTACAGCCTGGGGGTCTCGCTCTACGAGGCCCTCAGCGGCAAGCGGCCCTTCCTCGCCCGCGGCGCCGCCGGCTACCTGCGCGCCCACCGCGAGGCCGGCGCGCCGCCGCTCAGCCGGCTCTGTCCCGAGGCCCCCGTCCGCCTCGTCGATCTGATCACCCGCCTGATGGCCCGCGACCCTCTGGTGCGGCCGGCCTCGGCGGCGATCGCCTGGGCCCTGCTGACGGGGGCCACCGGGGCGCGGCGGTCGCTGGCGCCGGCGCCGCTGGTGGGTCGCAGCGCCGCGGCGGGGGCGGTCGCCGGGGTGCTTGACGGCGGCGGGGCGGTGATGCTGGTGGGGGAGATCGGCGCGGGCGTAGGCCGGATGGCCTCTTTCGCGCTGACCCTGGCGCGGCGGGAGCGGGTCGAGACCATTGCCTTGCGCTGCCGCGGCCGGGCCAACCCCTTGGATCCCATCGAGCAGCTCGCCCGCGACCTGGCGCGCATCTCGGGCCCGGTGGCCTCCCAGGTCGAGGCCCTGGCCGCGGCCACCGCGGCCCTGGTTGGCGAAGGCCCGCTGCTGCTGCTGATCGAAGACACCGAGAACCTCGCACCCGAGGCGGAGGCGATGCTGGCGGCGATCATCGCCCGGGCGCCGGGGCTCTCGGTGGTGCTGACCGGTCTGCGGCCGGTGATCGGCATCCCCGCCCACCGGGTCATCCTGCGGGGCATCAACGCCGAGGAGTCGCAGGTGCTGGTGGCCGGCATGCTGGGCACCTCCTCGCCCCCGGCGGGCCTCGCCGCCCAACTGCACGACATGGCCGGCGGGCTGCCGGCGATCGTGGTGCTGGCGGTGAAGGAGCTGGTGGGGCGCGGCGCCCTGTGGTGTGAGGGCGTGGCCGACGATGGCGTGGTGCGCTGGCGCCTCGATCGCAACGTGCCGATCGAGCCCACAATGGGCCTGATGCGCCTCTTCGGCAGCCTGATCGGCCAGCTCCCCGAGGGCGCCCGCGCCCTGCTCGATGTGCTGGCGGTCGCCGGTGAGGCCCTGCCGATCGAGCTGGCCCTGCGGATCGCCGGAGACGACGGCAGCGGGCTCGCGTTGGGGCCCCTCGATCAGACCCGCCTGATCGCCATCGAGCGCCACGAGGATGGCGACTGGGTGATGCTCCGGCGGCCGGCGGTGGGCACGTTGGTGGTGGGGGCGATCCCGGCCCTGGCCCAGCAGCAGCTCCACGCCGCCCTCGCCAATGCCCTGCAGGAATTGCCCAGCGGGCCCTGGCGCGATCAGCGCCTCACCTGGCACGCCGCCCACGGCGCCGACGCCGCCCACGCTCCCGAGGCCCTGCTCCGCCTGGGCGAGGCGCTGCACCGGCGCGGGCTGCACGCCCGGGCCTTGGAGGTGCTCGACCGGGTCAGCCGCTCGGCCGAGGTGGATGTGCAGGTGGCCGCCCTGCTGGCCGTGGCCCGCGGCGAGGCCTTGGAGGCGATCGCCCGGCGCGCTGAGGCCAACACCACCTTGTTGGCGGCGCGCCGCCTCGCCGAAGAGCTGGGCGACGAGGGGCTGCTGGCCCGGGTGATGGTCGCCTCGGCCCAGGTTCACCACGGCATGGGCGATGAGCGGCGGGCCGCCCAACTGGCCGAGGAGGCCCTGTCCCTCCTGCGCGATCGCCCGTCGGATCCCGCCCTCCCCGCGGCCTTGCTGATCGCCGCGACCAGCCACCGGATGGGGGCCCGCCCCGAGCACGCCACGGCGCTGCTGCGGCGCTGCGCCGAGGTGGCCCAGGCCCAGGGGCGGCCGGAGTACGCAGCGATGGCGGAGGGCGGGCTGGGCTCGCTGCTCGCCGAAGAGGGGCTGCTGCGCGACGCCGTCGCCCATATGGGCCGCGAGGTCGCCTACCTGCGGGTGCAGGGCCCGGCCCGGCGGCTGGCCCCCACCCTCTACCGCCTGAGCGTGGTGCAGCGGCGCCTGGGGCGGATTCAAGATGCCCTGCTGCTCCTCGACGAGGCCGAGGAGGTGGCCTGCTTCGCGCAGCTCCCCTACGAGCGCGCCCTCGCCCGCATCGGCCGGGCCGGCGTTCACCTCGCCGTGGGCGACTTTGAGGGCACCGCCGCCCTGCTCAAGGCGGCCCGGGTGGCCCTCGACCCCGACGCCAGCACCTTCCACCGCATCCAGTTCCGCGAGGTGCAGGCCCACATGCGGCTCCTCGCCGGCGACCGGCAGGCGGCGCTGGCCGTCTTTCAGGCCGCCGAGGTCGAGGCCACCCGCGCGGGGCTGGCCTCGGCGGCGGCCTTCTTCTTAGGCATGGTGGGGGTGCTCACCGCCGATGGCGACGCCATCACCGACGCGATGGAGGTGCTCGGCTCGGCCGGCGATCGGCGCCTCGCCGCGCGCTTGCTCCTCTACGGCGGGACGGTCGGCGGCGACGCCGAGATCCTGGAGAGCGCCGAGCGGGAGGCCCGGGCCAGCGGCGACGTCTTCCTGCTGCTGGAGGTGCTGCACGCCTCGGGCACCGCCGCCCATCAGGAAGAAGCCCGGGCCCTGGCCGGCGCCATCGTCCAAGACGTGCCGCCTGCCTTGATCGACGCCTTCCTCGGGCTCCCGGCCATCAAATGGTGCGGCCTCCCCACCCTACCCGGGCAGCGGAAGCGATAGACTGCCCGGCCGCCCGACGCTTCGTCGGGCCTGGGAGTCCGAATGAGCGCCGAGCTCCTTACGAAGGACGGCCAAGACCTCATCCGCTGCTATGACCCGCGCGATCTCTCCGAGACCGAGCGGATCGTCGCCACGTCGGTGGAGCAGGTGCCGGCGATGGCGGCGGCGGCGCGGTCGGCCCAGGCAGGCTGGGCGGCGATGGGGCTGGCGGCCCGCAAGGCGGCGATCGCCCGGGTGCGCGACGACTTTCAAGCCCAGGCCGACACCGTCGCCCGCCTGCTCGCCGAAGAGTGCGGCCGCCCGGCTGGCGAGGCCTGGACCGCCGAGATCGTGGCCAACAGCGGGCTCTTCGCCTGGTGGCTCTCCAACATCGACCGCCTGCTGCTCCCCGACGCCCTCTCCCTCTCGCCCCTCGACTACCCCAAGAAGAGCGGCCTCGTGCGCCTCGAAGCCAAGGGCCTGATCGGGCTGGTCACCCCCTGGAACCTGCCGGTGGCCATCCCCCTGCGCACCCTGGTCCCGGCTTTGCTGGCCGGCAACGCCGTGCTGTGGAAGCCGTCGGAGCACACGGCCCGCCTCGGGGCCTTCCTGGCCGGGCTCTTCCACAAGCACCTGCCGGCCGGCGTCTTGCAGCTCGTGCAGGGCGGGGCCGCCCAGGGCGCTGCGGTGGTGGAGTCTGCGCTGGACGCCATCTTCTTCACGGGCTCGGTGGCCACCGGCCGCCGCATCGCCGCCAGCGCCGGGGCGCGCATGATCCCAGCCAGCCTGGAGTTGGGCGGAAAAGACGCCGCCATCGTGCTGGCCGACGCCGACCTGCCGCGAGCGGTGAACGGCATCGTCTGGGCGGCCTTTGGCTTTGGCGGCCAGAACTGCGCCGCCGTCGAGCGCTGCTATGTCCACGCCAGCCTCTACGATCGCTTTGTCGAGGCCGCCGTGGCGGCCACCAAGGCCCTGCGGCTCGGCAAAGACATCGGCCCCCTCGTCACGCCGGCCCAGGTGGCCATCGTGCGCCGCCACATCGAGGCCGCGGTCGCCGGCGGCGCCACCCTGCGCACCGGCGGCGGGGGAGAGGGCCAGTTCGTCGAGCCCACCGTGCTCACCGAGGTCACCGACGACATGGCGGTGATGGTGGAGGAGACCTTCGGCCCGGTGCTGCCGATCCTGCCCTTCACCGAGCTCGAGGCGGTGATCGCCCGCGCCAACAGCGGCGACTACGGCCTCACCACCTCGGTCTGGACCCGCGATCTCGAAGCCGGCGAGGCCCTGGCCGGCCGCTTCGACTGCGGCGTGTTTACCGTCAACAACCACAGCTTCACCGGCGCCCTCCCTGACGCCGCCTGGACCGGGCGCCGGGCCACGGGCCCGGGCGTCACCAACTCCCGCTTCGCCCTGTACGAGATGACCCGCCCCCGCACTGTGCTCGTCGACGCGCTCACCGCGCCACACGAGATGTGGTGGTACCCGTACAATGACGCCCTCGTGAGCGCGACCCGCGGTCTCACCGAGCTCACCCGCCGCGGCGGGGACAAGCTTGGCGGTCTGCGGGGCGCCTTGCGCGGCCTTTTGAATCGCTGGAAGGACCCCACGTGACCGATCCAAAACCCAGAAGCCCTCGCTACCTTGGCCTTGACCTCGCCTGGGCCCCCCGCAACACCTCCGGCGGGGCGGTGCTCGAGCTCACCCCGAGCGGATCGGTCCGGGTGTTGTCGGCGGTCTCCCTGCGCGCCCATGAGGACATCCTCACCTGGGTGGCCCGCAACCGCGGCCGAAACGGCGCCGTGATCGCCGTCAACGCGCCGGTGATCGTCGAGAACACCGGCGGCCGCAGGCCCTGCGACGAGCTGCTCGAACAGCACTTCCGCGCCAACCACCTCGATGAGTACTCGGTCAACACCATCAACGCGAGCCACCCCCGCACCATCGCCAAGGCCCTGATGCGGATGGGCTTTGATCCCGATCCCGTCTCGCTCTCCGACCGGCTGGTGGAGACCTGCAACCAGGCCGCCCAGATCATGCTCTTCGACCTCGACCGGCCGATCCGCCTCAAGGCCGGGCCGATCGGCTCCCGCAAAGACGCGGTGGACCGGATGCGCGAGCTGATTCACAGCCGCCTGGGCGAGGCCGCCCCGGCCCTGGAGCCCAGCCCGGCCTGGAACGAGTTGCTGCACTCCGACCTGCCGGCCTCCAACGGCTCGCGGGTGGGTGAGCTCGAAGAGCGGCTGCAGGCCGTGCTCAGCGCCTATGTCGCCGCCTACCTCGACCTGCGCGGGCCTGAGAGCTGCGCCTACCTCGGCGATCTGCGCGACGGCTACATCCTGCTGCCCACCTCGCGCTTCTCCTCCTGATCAGCGGGCGTAGCGGCGCAGGCCGTCGATCGGCGGCCCCTCGATGAGGCCGGCCGCGGTCAGGGCCGCCGCGAGGCCCGGCTCGGGTGCCTCGATCAGCAGGGCTTGATCGACCCGCTGCAGCGCGCGCTCCAGCTCCGCGCCCTCGCCCAGGTTGCCGCGCACATAGAGCGAGGGGCGCAGCGAGAGGGCCGGCGCCAGCGGCGGATCGCAGAGCACGCCCGCCTCGGCAGGGACGGCGGCCAGGGCCTCGGCATAGGCCGGAGGCTCTCCCCAGGCCGAGATCGTCTGCAGGCCGGCCCAGGGCGCCAGCAGCAGCGCGAGGCCCAGGAGCGCGCCGCCAGCCCGCGCCCTCAGGCCCGGGGCGCCCACCGCCAGCCCCGCCAGCAGCAGCGGATGGACCACGGCGAGGTAGTGCAGGCCGTCCTGCTCGGGGGCGGCCGGCTCCATGCGCGTGAAGATCGAGAGCAGGCCGAAGCCCAGGGCCGCGGGGAGCAGCAGCCGCGGCGCCCGGAGGGCGGGGGCGGCGCACAGCAGGGCCGCCGCGCCAAACCATGCCTGCTCGGGGTAGACGAAGATCGCGCCCCCGTCGGCAATCTCAGCGAGGCGCTCGCCAAAAGGCAAGGCGCCGCCCAACTGAAAGAGGTGGCCCCAAACCACGAGGGGCAGGGCCAGGGCGGCGAGGCTGGCCGCGCCCATCGTCAGGGCCATCCGCGCGCCCTGGGCCGCGGCAAAGGGCACGAGGGCCAGGAGCACGAGCCCCGCCTCTTCGCGGCAGCTCGCCGCGGCGAGCCCGGCGAGGAGCACGACCCCTGGCCGCTTCTCGACGAGGCCCACCACGGCCCACAGCACGGCGGCGGGCAGAAAGCAGAGCGGCCGCAGGTCGGCCCCGGCCAGGGCCACCGTCCAGGGGTGCAGCAGGCCGAGGGGCAGCAGCCAGGCCGGCGCCGGCTGACCCCCGGCGGCGGCGATGCGCGGCAGGGCGGCGCCAGCGAGGATCAGGGCCAGGGCCTGGCTCGCCACCAGGGCGCCCACCCCGCCGCCAGCCGCCAGGATCGCCGCGAAGAGCAGGGTGACGCCCGGCGAGAGGTGCACGCTGGTGAGCAGCCCGCCATCGTCAAAGGAGAGGACGGTCTGGGTGAAGACCCCGGTCTCGGCCCCCGACCAGGCCGACTGGGCGAAGAAGGCGAGGTCGGGTGCCGAGAGCGACTGGGCGCCGCGCAGGCGGCCGAGGGCGGCGGCCAGCAGCAGGAGGGCCGGGCTCCCCAGCAGGAGCGCCCGCGGCCAGGGCATCGCTCAGCCGATCCCAGGGTAGACGACGGCGTCGAGCCCGATGGCGCGCACCTTCTCGGCGATGGCCTCCAGCTCGGCGGCGGGCAGCACCGCCACCCGCGCGTCGGCCGCCGCCCGGGCCACCGAGTAGAGCTGCACCTGCCGGAGCTGCCCACCGGCCTGCTGGATGGCGGCGAGCCGCTCGACAAAGGCCTCGGCCTCGCCGGGCGGCGGCCCCTGGCCGTCCCAGCGGATCCACATGCTCTGGATCACGATCGGCCGGCGCTGGGCCGCGTCGCGCAGGTTGGCCAGCACCCGGGCGAAGGGCAGGTCGGTGCCGTCGACCACCCGAAACCAGGCCTCGGTACCGGCATCGAGCTTGGCCCAGATCTCCCCGCCCAGGGCGTCGAGGGCGTCGAGGCCTTGGGCGACCGCGGGGCGGTGAAAGAGGGTGGCGTTGGTGAGCAGGTGCAGGCGCACGCTGCCGGCCCCATGCGCCGCCCGCACCTCGCCGACGATCCGCACGGCTTCAGCAAAATTGGAGGCTGCCGTGGGCTCGCCATCGCCGGCAAAGGCGATGTCATTCACCCGGCGCAGGGCCGGCGCGGCGGTGTCGAAGGGCGGGATCGACCACAGGTCACCCCCATCGACGAGGCCGAGCAGGTGGTCGAGCTCGCTGCGGAGCCGCTCCCCATCGACCGCCCGCGGGCCGCCGGGGGTGCGGCGGTCGACCTGGCAGTAGGGGCAGTCGAAGTTGCAGGCCTTGTCGGGGTTGAGGTTCACGCCGATCGACAGCCCCGCCGAGCGCCGGGAGATCACCGCGTAGATGTAGCGATTGGGCTCATCTTCGCGCAGGCGCAGGCTGCGGCGGTGGTCGCGAAAGTCGAGGCGGTGCGGGTCAGCCGACATCGCCACGCCTCACCACATTGTAGACCGCGGTGGAGCGAGCCACCGGTGCTGTCTCGTCGTCCTGCACCAGCAGGATGTCGACCACGCCGACGCGGTTGCCCATGCGCATCACCGTCGCCAGGGCCCGCAGGGTCTGGTCGACCCGGGCCGGCCGCAGGTAGTCCACGCGCATGTCCAGCGTGCTGACCCGATCCTCGGGGCCCACCTGGCTGAAGACGGCCAGCCCGCCTGCGGTGTCGGCCAGGGCCGAGACCACCCCGCCGTGCAGGGCCGGCCGGTAGGGATCGCCCACCAGCTCGGGGCGCGCGGCCACCCGCAGCTCGCAGTGGCCGGGGCGAAGGTCGTGCACCACCATGCCGAGCAGGCGGTTGAAGGGGATCTTCTCTTCGAAGAAGGACAGCAGCGGTTCGAAGCGGGGGTCCATCCCGCCGGCTTAGCGCGTGCCCACCTTGCGGGCGAAGGTGCGCACGAGCCCCGCGCGGTCATCGTCGTGCCAGGAGCCCTCGGGCTGCAGGCCGGCGCGGATCAGGGCCAGGGAGAGGCTCTGGCGGTCGAACCAGACCCGGCGGCTGGCCCGGCACCAGCCGGCGTCGTCGTAGCCGCGCAGGCGGTGGATCGGGTGATCGAGCATCGGCGTGGAGAGGCTGAGCAGGCCGTCGGGCTCCAGGCGCTCGGCCAGGGCGGCGAGGCGGGCCACCGGCGCCTCTTCGTCTTCGATGGGGTCGGTGTGGACGATCACGTCGAAGGGGCCGTCGGGGAGCACATCCTGGAGGGGGCGCACGTCCAGGCCGAGCGACTGGCGCGCCCAGCGGATCTGGTTGGGGTCGCGGGAGAGCCCCACCGCCGAGAAGCCGCGCCACTCGGCGGCGGCGAGTTGCAAACCAAAGCCCGAGCCCACCTCCAGCAGGCGCGGCTTGGGCACCCCCTCGACGCGGCGGGAGGTCCAGCGGGTGCCGTAGCCCTGGCTGCGGATCCGCTCGATCCAGCGGTCGTAGCGGCTGAGGCCCTGGTGCAGGGTCGCCTCGTCGGGAGGGCGTTCGGCGCCGTGCTCGACGGCGTCTTCGGCCCGCCAGGCGTCGAGAACACGGCGCGGCGGCGGGGCGTCGACCCGGTGCAGGCCGCAGCGGCGGCAGCGCACCCAAACCCGCACCGGGTCGAGCAGGCCGTGGGTGGAGACCTGGTCGGCGATGTCGCCCACCCAGACCGGATCGGCGTCGCCGCTGCCGCAGCCCGCGCAGGCGGCCTCGGTGAAGCGGCCGATCCAGGAGACGCCGCCCCCGGCGAAGCCCCCCTCCGAAGCCAGCGAGCGCCGCAGCAGCTCCACCGCCTGCCCAAAGCGGCCAAGCCGCGCGTAGGCCTCGCCGAGGACATGCAGGGCGTCGGCGTTGTTGGGCTCCAGCTCTACAACGGCGCTGGCGAGGCGGCGGGCCCGCTCAGGGTCTGCGCGCAACGTCTCCCGGGCGATGGTCAGTCGGTCGACCGGCGGCATGGAGAGGTTGAGGGCGTGGGCGGGCTGCTTCGACAAAGGCGACCTCAAGCAGGCGTGGATCGTTCGCTGGATGGGGGTCCATCGGCCCCCAATTCTCCTGCTTGAGCCAGGGTCGAATCAGGCGCCCGGGACCAGCACATAGACGGTGAGGGTGTCGAGGATGATGTCGCCATCCGCCACGAGCTGGAAGCTCACCGGGTAGGTCTGGTCGGTCTCTTCCGCGGCGATTGTACCGTGGAACGTGACCGTAAAGGTGACCTCGGTGCCAGAGTCGACGTCATAGTAGGCCTCGGGGTCGATCTCATCGACGAGGCCGTAGGGATCGTCGGCCACGATGAGGCGCACCTCGTCGAAGTGCCCCTCTTCCACGAGGCCTTCGACCGCGTCGACGATCGCCTCGCGGAAATCCGAGCTGGAGCCCGACCAGGAGATGACCGCCGGCTCGGTGGTGCCGTCGCCGTCCATGTCGCCCTCGGAGCCGGTGCCGGCCGCCAAGGCCTCCATCTGCGACCAGGCGAAGGCGCTGCTGCCGAAGTTCACGCCGACGCCGATCACCTTGGCCCGCAGGGCGCTCAGCGCGCCGAGGACACCGGACATGCCAGCGTCATCGGGGCAGCCACCCGGCGTGCGGTAGCGGGTGTCGTCGTTGTCGCGCATGTCAGCGTCGGTGGCGATGATCAGGATGGGCAGCACGTCTTCGCGGAAGCCGAAGCCGCCCAACTCGCCGGTGCCCTCGATCTCCTCGTTGAAGACCCCCGCCTCGGTGCCGGAGAAGGCGTCGCCCCCCCAGGCGATGAAGGGCGGCACGTCGGTGGAGCCGTCGAGGTTGCCGTCGCAGTCCTGATCGTAGCCGGTGCCCGTGGCGCCCTGGTAGAGCGCTTCGAGCGAGCTCTCGGTGGTGTCGCCGC
>Ga0164294_10006315_pt1 | contig 10148 bp, 6 predicted proteins | sample GEODES005metaG_FD_111479 | JGI IMG/M metagenome (GOLD analysis project Ga0164294, IMG submission 111479) | Oligotrophic lake water microbial communities from Sparkling Lake, Wisconsin, USA - GEODES005 metaG | ecosystem: Environmental > Aquatic > Freshwater > Lake | place: USA: Sparkling Lake...
CGGGCGCGGCGCCCGCGTCCAGCCAGACGTACAACAATGTGCCCGGGCTCCTGGCGCCCATCTTCCCCCAGTCGCTGGCCGTCTCGCCGCAGGGCCACGTGTACCTGTTCAGCTCCACCACCGCGGGGACGGGCGCCATGTACGTCCTGCGCCTGGCCAACGGCAACCTGACGCGCATCGCCGGCGCCGGCACGGCGGGCGCCACCGGCGACGGCGGCAACGCGACGCTCGCCACGCTCAAGCGCGGGTGGTACGGCAACATGGCGGTGGACGCCAGCCAGCGCCTGCTGCTCAGCGACCGAGACAGCCACGTCGTCCGCATCGTGGAGCCAGGGCCCAAGAACGTGACGATTCGGCGCTACGCCGGCCGCTACGTGGCGGGCTTCGTGGGTGACCACGGCCGCGCGCTGGACGGCAGGCTCAACTTCCCCTCGGGCCTCGCGATGGACACGGTCGGCGGCACGTACGTGGCCGACTACTCCAACAACCGGATCCGCTACCTGGGCGTGGTCTCCGCGAGCGCGACCCCCTCGCGCTCGCCCTCGGCCACGCCCTCCGCGACGGCCACCGTGACGCCCGTCGCGACGCGCGGCGTGGGCGTCGAGGCGGCGCTCTACAACTCGGCCAGCGGCGGGTGGGGCTACGCAGGGTACGTGTACACGCTCGTCGGCAACGGTAAGACGGCCGCGTCCAGCTCGTACAGCATCGCCGGCGTCAACCACACGGGCATGCCGCTGCACCTGGCGTACGACGCGACGACCAAGCGCATGTACTTTACGAGCCAGAGCGTGCAGTACGTCAAGTACGTGTCGCTGGACGCGTCCAACAAGACGGCCTTCCAGAAGGTCTACCGCCACTCCTCGACCGCCTTTGGCACGGTGAGCTACCTGGCGGTGCGCCCCAATGGCAACGTGATCGTGAGCGACTCTCAGTGGTGCCGCGTGCGCGAGCTGTTCCCCAACGGCACCTACCGGGCAAACCTGGCGGGCGTGCAGCCCCAGTACGATATCTGGGGCTCTGTTATTGGTGGCACGGGCTGTGACAGGAATCTCGATGGGACCAACGCGCACGCGCGGCAGCTGTGGATCCCGCGGGGCGTTGCCGTCATGGCCGACGGGTCGGTCCTCGTGAACGAGTACACGCAGATCAGGCGCATCTGGCCCAACAACACACTGCAGCTGTTTGCCGGCACGCCTGGCTCGTGCTCGGCCTTCCGCGAGGGCGTGCACGGCTTCAAGACGGGCTTGTGCACCGCGTACGCGCTCGTCATCAGCCCCTCCACGGGCCTCGTCTACGTCAGCCTGGTGGGCTCCGCCAGCGCCGCCACCTACCGCATCGTGACGATCCACCCCGTGACGCGCACGGTCACCACGGTGGTGGGCAACGGCACGCGCGCGTGGAGCGTGGAGGGCCTCAAGGGCCTCGCCTCTTACGTCGGCACCGTGAACGGCATGGCCCTGGACGGCTCGGGCCGCCTGATCTACGCGGACGCCGACAACTCGCAGGTCCGCCTCCTGGACTTGAACCAGACCGTCAGCGGCGTCGTGGGCGGCGGCAACCCCAAGCTCGCGGCTGGCTGGAACGCCGACGGGCTGACGGGCGACAAGACGCGAATCAACAAGCCCCACGCCGTGGCCATTGACGGCACGACAGGCAACGTGGTGTTTGCGGACTCGACCAACTACCGCATGCGGCAGCTCATGCCCGCCACGCCGTCCCTCACCGCGTCCGCGACGCGCTCGCCGACCCGCACCACGACCAACACGGGCACGCTCTCGGTGAGCCCCACGTCGTCACTCTCCAGCGGCGCGAGCCCCTCGCGCACCGCCACGCGCACCTACTCCCCCACGAGCAGCGAGACGGGCAGCGCGTCGTCGTCGGGCAGCGCGTCCGGCTCCACCTCCGAGTCTCCCAGCGTGTCAGAGACGGCCACGCCGTCGCTGTCGTTCGGAGCCTCGCCGTCGACGACGGCCACGGGCACGCTGTCCGCGAGCGCCACGCGCTCGCGCACCGCCAGCATCACGGCGTCGGTGACGGGCACGCTCTCCGCGGGGGCGGACCCGTCCGAGACGCCCTCTCGGACCTTCAGCCCCACGAGCACAGGCACGCGCACGCTGTCGCCCGTGGGCACGCCAACCCGCTCGCCCACGACGTCGGTCACCGAGACGCCCCCCAACTCCGAGTCCGCCACCAACACGCTGAGCCCCGGCGCGGAGCCCAGCGAGACGGCGACAGAGTCGGGCACGCCGTCGCCCTCGGGCTCCGCGTCCGCGTCGTCCAGCGAGTCCAACTCGCCCAGCGGCTCCACGAGCGCGAGCGGCTCCGTGTCGGTCAGCCAGTCGCTGTCGGGCACGCCGCGCGCCAGCCGCAGCGGCTCGTCGAGCCAGACGCGCAGCGTCACGGCGTCGCCCACGGCGGCCCTCTCCACGGGCGCGTCGCCCAGCACGTCGGGTTCCAACTCGCCCTCATCGAGCGCGAGCGCGAGCGGGAGCCTGAGCGCCTCGGCGTCCGTGACCGACACGCCCAGCGCCTCGGGCTCGCGCACGCTCTCGCCCACGCAGACGCCCACCAAGTCGCGGTCGCCCAGCAGGACGGCGTCGCCCACGCACAGCGCCACGAGCAGCGAGACCGCAACGTTGAGCGTGGGCGCAGACCCGTCCGACACGCCGAGCGCGTCGCCCAGCACGTCAGAGACGCCCTCGGCGTCCTCGAGCGCCTCGGTCACGGCCAGCGCCTCGGTGACAGCGTCCGTGTCCAGCTCGGGCTCTGCGACGGCGTCGGGCAGCTCCACGGGCTCGGTGTCGCACACGGCCTCACCCACGTCGTCTCTCAGCCCCGGTGCGCAGCCGTCGTCGACCTCCACCATCACGGGCTCGTCCTCAGTCACCGCCTCGCAGGCACCCACCTCCTCGCCGTCGGCCTCTGCAACCGCCACGGAGTCGGTAGCCGAGGCCACGCCCACGAGCTCAAGGAGCGCCAGTGGCAGCGGCTCTGCGACGACCTCGGCGTCGAGCGCACCCACGGCCAGCCAATCGCTCACAGCAGAGCCCTCGGGTTCGCCGTCGGGCTCTGCCAGCGCGACGCCCACGTCTGTCCCCACCGAGAGCCTGACCGCGTCAGCTGCAGCGAGCCTCAGCCCTGCGGTGGTGGCGCCTTCGGAGTCCATCACGCCGTCGCCCAAGCCCACCGCCAGCGTGACGGCATCGTCGGCTGAGACGCCCACGTCCGAGCCAAGCCCCACTGCAGCGTCGACGCGCGCGCCCACGGCATCGCTGTCGCCGGGCGCGCCGCCGTCGGACACCGCCAGCGGCTCTCCCAGCAGCTCAGGCTCAATGTCTGGAACAGCGTCGAGCTCTGCGACGGCGTCGGGCAGCTCCACGGGCTCGGTGTCGCACACGGCCTCACCCACGTCGTCTCTCAGCGCCGGTGCGCAGCCATCTGAGACTGCCACGAGCACGAGCACGTCCTCGGGGACGTCCACGGCCTCGGCCGTGTCCTCCTCGCCCTCGCGCTCGCCGTCCGAGTCTCTCTTGGGCTCCGCGTCGGCCTCGGCGTCGCTATCCGCGTCAGTCATGGAAACGCCATGGCCGAGTGACGCAGGCTCGGTCTCAATCTCGGGCTCCGCATCCCCATCGGGCAGCACTGGCGCCTCGGCCACCTCGACTGGCAGCGCCAGTGCCTCGGCCACGTCGTCGGCGAGTACGACGTCAACCAGCGCGTCAGCTGCCACCGCCACGACCTCCGGCTCGTCAGCACCCACGTCGACTGGCAGCGCCAGCGGACCCGCGACGAGGACCAGCGAGCCGACAGCCACGCGGTCGCTCACCGCCGCGCCGACTGACACGCCGTCGGGTTCGCACAGCTCCACCGCGACGTCTGCGCCGACTGAGAGCAGCACCGCCTCGGCCGCTGCCACGGGCAGCTCGTTGGCTTCACAGTTTTCCACGTCGATCACGCCGACATCCGAGCCGTCCGGCACAGCGTCCGCGACGAGGGCCGCGACGCCCACGTCGGAGCCCAGCACGTCAGCCGACGCCACGCAGGCCCCGAGCGAGACGCCCTCCCTGTCGAACGCGGCGACGCGCACGTCAGCCCCCAGCGTCAGTGGCTCCGCCTCGTCCGCTTCGAGTAGGACTCCCATCTCCACCGCGACCGCCACGTCGAGCCTGACCCTCGGCGCCTCCCCGTCTCTGACAGCCACACAGACGGGCTCCAACAGCGACACGGGCAGCAAGACCAGCACCAAGTCGTCCACCAGCAGCTCCACGGGCACGCAGACTGCGGCGTCCACGGGCTCCAGCAGCGGCACCGCAACCGCCTCGGCGGCCGCCACGGGCAGCAGCACCGTTACACCCAGCGGCACTGCGAGCGCCACGGCGACGCTCAGCACGGGCGCGTCGCCGTCGGGCACCGCCACGGGCACGGGCACGAGTAGCTCGACGGGCAGCGCGAGCACCACGCAGACCGCTTCGTCCGCCGCCACGCAGAGCAGCACCCCCACGGCGACGCCCACGCGCACCGACACGCGCACGAGCTCGGTGGCTGCAACAGCTAGCGTCACGTCCGCCGCGACCATCTCCATCACGGGCACCGTGACGTCCACCACGTCGCGCACGGCCTCTGCCTCGCAGAGCGCCACGTCGAGCCTGAGCCTCGGTGCTGCCCCGTCTCTGACGGCCACGCAGACGGGCTCCAACAGCGGCACGGGCAGCAGGTCGCTCTCGCGCTCCGGCACCGCCACACCGTCCACGAGCCCCACGGGTAGCCCCAGCAACACGGGCTCCGTGACGGCCAGCGTGTCTGCGACGCCCAGCGCATCGACGTCGACGACCAGCAGCTTCACTGGCACGTCCACGGCGTCGCTGACGCAGGGCGTGTCGCCCAGCGGCACGGGCTCGCGGTCCCCTGTCGGCACGGTGTCCGCGTCGCCCAGCGAGACGCCGTCGCCCTCCCCGACTGCAACTCCGAGCGGCACGGCAACGGGCACGCAGAGCCGCACGGCCGCCAGCACGGGGTCGCCCAGTCGGTCGCTCAGCGCCACGGCGACGCTCAGCCCGAGCGCCGCCGCAACACAGTCGCCGCCGCCCACGTCGTCGCTGTCGCCCGGCGCGTCTGCCAGCGGCACGGGCGCCAACAGCCCCACCGGCACGGCGAGCCGGTCGGCGGCCAGCTCCCGCACGGGGTCGGCCACGCCGTCCGCGACGGACTCGGGCTCGGCGAGCGGCACGGCTGCAGCGACGGGCAGTGCGAGCGGCACGGTCGCCGCGTCGGCGTCGCTGTCGGCCAGCCCCACGGCTTCGGCGACGAGCACGCTGTCGACGGGCGCCAGCGCCAGCAACACTGCAACCGCGCCGGGCACTGGCGCCTCCACGGTCAGCCCCACGCGCTCTGGCTCGGGCACGTCCACCACGTCGGGCACGCCCACGACGACCCAGACACAGACCGGCTCCAGCAGCGTCAGCGCCAGTGGCACCGCCTCGGGCACAATGGCCGCGAGCGGCACTGCCTCGGGCACCGCCTCGCTGACCGTGACGCGCTCGGCAGGCTCGTCCGCGTCGCAGACTGCCTCGGGCACCGCGCTGCCGTCGCGCACCGCCACCAAGACGGGCACGCCCACCCGCACGGGCACCGCGTCGGGCACGGGCAGCAGCAGCGCCAGCCAGACGGCGTCGGTCACGCCCAGCACGTCTGAATCCGAGTCGGCGAGCGCGTCGTCCAGCCCCAGCGTCTCCGGCTCCACCACGTCGTCGCTGTCTAGCGGCGCGTCGCCCTCGAACACGGCGTCGCAGACCGGCACGGCCAGTGTGACCGAGACCCGCAGCAGCTCGGGTACGCCCGCCGCCACGCGCTCCGAGACGTCGAGCCTCACTGCCTCGCAGACCGCGAGCGAGACGCGCTCGCCCTCGCTGAGCCGCACGGGCACCGCCAGCGGCGCCGCCACATTCACCGCGACGCCCCCCGTGTCGGCCAGCGCGACAGCCTCGCTGACGCGCGGCGCCAGCGCGTCGCAGACTGCGACGTTCACCCCGATCGGCACGAGCTCAGCCACGCAGACGGGCACCGCCAGCGGCACGGAGACGCCCTCGACGTCGTCCACGCCGTCTGCGAGCCAGACGGGCACGTCTACGGGCTCCACGTCCTCGTCGCCCTCCTCGAGCGCCTCCGAGACGGGCAGCGCCACCGACACGGCCACGTCCAGCCTGTCCAGCGGCGCCTCCGCGAGCCGCACGCCCTCGCGCTCCGGCACGCGCAGCGGCACCGACACGGCCACGCTGACGGGCACGTCGTCGCTCAGCTTCACGCCCACGGCCTCGCGCTCCGACAGCGTGACGGCGTCGCCCACCAAGAGCATCACCCAGTCCGCCACGCGCACGCAGTCGCCCACGTCCACCCTGAGCGTCACGCCCACGCTGACGTCCAGCGGGACTGCGTCGGGCACGCCCTCTGGCACGCCGAGCGAGTCGGCCTCGCGCACTGGCACGCTCTCGCGCGGCGCGTCGCCCTCGGCCACCTCCACCGCGACCGGCTCGAGCACGCTGACGCCCGTCGCCACGAGCAGCCCCCTGCCGACCTCCTCTGCCACCGCCACCGGCACGCCGTCGGCCTCGCAGACGGGCACGACGACCGCGTCCGGCTCGGCGAGCGCGTCCGGCTCCTCGTCGGGCACCGCGTCGGTCTCCATGTCTTCGACGGGCACGGCCACGGTGGGCGCCTCGGCGAGCGTCACGCCGCTCGCCACGAGCTCGCCCGCGCGACGCGCAGACTTTGCGGCGTCCACCAAGTCGCGCACCAAGTCGCCCGTGGCGACGCCCACCGCGTCGCAGTCGGGCACGGCCACGGCCACGCGCTCCTCGTCGCGCACCGCGTCCATCACGTCCAGCGCGTCGTGGACCGCGTCGAGCACGCCGTCCGTCTCGCCGCCCGCCACGGCGAGCTTGTCAACGGGCGCGTCGCCCAGTGGCACGGGCAGCTTCTCGCCCACGGGCTCGCGCACGTCCACCACGTCGGGCACGCTGACCGCCAGCGGCACGGGGTCGGTGAGTGCCAGCGTGAGCCCCAGCGTCGTCGCGTCGCCCTCGAGCTCCGAGACGGGCACGGCGCTCTCCACGCCGTCCGTGTCCGAGTCGGCCTCCGTTGGGCCCAGCGTGAGCGCAGTCGCGACGAGCACGCCCACGCGCGGCGTGTCGCCCTCGCTGACCGGCACGCAGACGCGCAGCGCCTCGCGCACGCCGCGCGCCAGCCCGTCCACCACGCCGTCCGTCTCCGAGACGGGCACGTCCACGCCCAGCCCGTCTGGCTCCGAGAGCTCCGTGCCGACCGGCTCGCCCACGTCCACGCTGTCGACGGGCTCCACCGTGAGCGCCACGTTCACGCCCACGCGCACCGAGACCGGATCGAACGGGCTGACGCCGTCCGTGACTCGCACCGCGCCGCGAAGCCGCAGCGCGCCCGCGTCGGCCTCCGAGTCGCCCTCGTTCACGCTGCCGGCCTCGGCGACGGGGTCGGCGTCGGCGACGCTTCCGCCCGGCGCGCCCGCGTCTGCGACCCCCACGGCCACGGCCAGCTCGTCGCGCACGCCCTTCCCGTCTGTGACCACCACGCCCACGGGCTCCACGGCGCTCGTGGTGCCCGGCCGCGCGATCCTGGACCTGTACGTGACGGACTCCTCGTTCGACGCGCACACGGGCGTGTTTGACAACCAGGCCACGCCGGGCGCCCCCCCATCGAGCGCACTCGGCGACTTTGAGACGTTCGGCGGCGACGCGGCGCGCCAGCCCCACACGGCCGTCGTGGGCACCCCCGCGGTGCCCGCGCTCGAGTTCTCCGCGTCCGGCGACGGCGCCGCGGACGTGCTGGTGGCTGACTCGGCCGTGTTCCAGCCCGGCGCGCCGTTCGGCTCGGGCGCGTGGACGGTCGAGACGTGGGCGTGGGTGCCCGCGCCCCAGCCCGCGCACCTGCCGCTGCTGCAGTGGGGCGCCGTGGGTGGCGCCACGGGCACGGGCGCCGTCATCGGCCTGGGCGCCAGCCCCGACGGCGCGATCGGGTTCGGCCACGAGGTGGGCGTGGCATTCGGCGCGGAGCGCCCCTTCACGGCGGGCGCGTGGCAGATGGTCACGATCGTTAGCGCGGGCGCCGAGGGCGCAGGTGGCTACCCGCCGCACACGGTGTCCGTGTACGTGCAGGGCGCGCTCTCCGCCAACGCGACGGTGCCGCTCGCGATCGCGCAGACCGGCCCCATCGCCATCGGCGGCACGGTCGTCCCCGAGACGGGCGCTGTCGTGGGCGGCGGCGACTTGTCGCTCGCGTACCTGCGCCTCTACGCGGGCGCGCTGTCGGCAGCCGACGTGGCGGCCAACTTTGGGTCCATGGCGGGCGCCTTTGTGCCCACGCCGACGCGCACGCCCGTGTCCACCGCGACGCCCTCTGTGGGCGCGCCGCCCTCCGCCACCGCCAGCGGGTCGGCGTCGCCCAGCGGCACGCCGCCGCCAACCGAGACGCCCACGCCCACGCCCTCGCCCGCCGTCATCGTCGCGGGCCGCATGATCGCAGATCTGTTTGCGACCGACTTTTCCGGGCGTGCGCCCGCTGCGCTGCCCAACCGCGTGTCGGCCGTGCCGTTCGCGCCCGTCAGCGCGGACGCGCTGCCCGTGCTGGGCGCCTTTGGCGGCCACGTTGGCCTCTTCTTCAACCCCGGCCGCGACGACGCGGTGGCTGACACGCTCGCCACGCCGCCCACCGTCGACTCGCTGGGCGCCGGCCAGTGGACGACCGAGGCGTGGGTGTTCCAGGCGGGCGCGCACACGGACGCGCCGTACTTTGCGTTTGGCGCCGGCGCGCGCATCGCCGTGGGCGGCGCGTCCGTGGCCGTGGACGGCGCGGTCGCCGTGGCCAACCCCGCCCCCGCCACTGGCGGCGCGTGGCACATGCTGCACGCGACGTACTGCGTCAACCGCCTGTCGGGGTCGGGGACGCTCAGCCTGTACGTGGACGGCGCGCTCGCAGTCAACGCCACGCGGCTGCAGCTGGCGGTGGGCGCCGGCTCCATGACACTGGGCGGCGCGCCCGCCAGCAGCGCCGCGGGCGGCGGCGTCGCCGTGTCGGAGCTGCGCCTCACCGAGGGCTGCCTCTCCGCGGGCGACGTCGCCGCCAACTACCGCCAGCAGAGCGCCGGCTACCCGCCGCTACCCGTGAGCGCCACGGCGCCTGCCACCGCCACGCTGAGCGCCGCCGCGCTGCCCTCGGCGACTGCCACCGCGTCGCCCTCGGCGGCCGCCTCGTCGTCGCACACGCCGCCCCCCACGCCCTCGGTGGCGCCGCCCATCATCATTGCCCGCCGCTTGTGGCTGGACCTGTGGGCGGGCGACTTTGCGTCCGCCGCCGAGAGCTTCCGGCGCATGCGCGCGCTGCAGGCGGCCGGCGTCCCCGGCGCGGCTGTCACGTGGAACAACCGCGAGTCGGCAGGCGCGCTGGACCTGTCTGCGGGCGACTTTTTCGGCTTCGCCAACGCGTCCGATGCCACGCCGACGCTGCGGTACGTGGGTGACAACCGCGTGCCGGTCGTGTGGTTCAACGGCTCCGACGGCGCCCCCGACGTGCTGCGCGCAGAGCGCGCCTACTTCCCCGCGTCGTCCTTCTACCGCGACTCGGCCTTCTCGCTGGAGATGTGGGTGTTCGTGGAGGCCGACGGCGCGCGCGCCGCGGCCAACCCGGTGCTGCAGTTCGGCACCAACCCCGCGCCCGGCTGCGCCATGGGCGTGTACGGCGTGGGCGCTGGTGCCACGGGCGTTGCCGGTGGCGGCTCTGGCTGCAGCGTCGCGCTCCCCGCGCCGCTGGCGCCCGGGCGCATGCACCACGTTGTGATCACGCACTCGGGTGGCGGCGGCACGCCCCCCAACCTGCGCACGCTGTACGTGGACAGCGCCGTGGCGGCGGAGCTCCCCGACCAGCCGCTCAGCTCGGCGCACGAGGGCGCGCTGTACCTGGGCGCCACGGTGGACACCACCACGGGGCGCGTGCTCGCGGCGGGCACGTTCGGCCTGAACCGCCTGCGCCTGCACGACGGGCCGCTCACCGCGTACGACGTGCAGGTCAACTACAACGCCGAGGCGCCCGCCATGGGCTACCCGTCGCCGTCGGGCACGCCCAGC
>Ga0164294_10006316_pt1 | contig 10148 bp, 11 predicted proteins | sample GEODES005metaG_FD_111479 | JGI IMG/M metagenome (GOLD analysis project Ga0164294, IMG submission 111479) | Oligotrophic lake water microbial communities from Sparkling Lake, Wisconsin, USA - GEODES005 metaG | ecosystem: Environmental > Aquatic > Freshwater > Lake | place: USA: Sparkling Lake...
CACCCGCGCGCTGATTTCGGAGCCTTTGGCCTGGCTCTATGGCTGGCGGCAGGGCGAGGTGCATGAACTGATGATCGGCGGGATGCCGCGCCGGCTGTTCGTGGCCGGCACCTGGCGCGATTATGCCCGGCAATGGGGGGCGATTTTCGTGCCGCTTGAGGACTATCGCCGCTTCACCGGGGATGCGACCGCGACGGAAGCGGCGTTTGATCTGAAGCCCGGTGCCCAGCCCCAGGCGGTGCAGGAAGCTTTGCAGCAGGCGCTGCCGGTGGCCGTTCAGGGCCAGGCCCAGTTCGGTCGCCCGGCGGAGATGCGGGCCGTGGCGCTGACCATTTTCGATCGCAGTTTCGCTGTCACCTATGCGCTCGAAGCGATTGCCATCATCATCGGGCTTATTGGGGTTGCGACCAGCTTTTCGGCGCAGGTGCTGGCGCGGATGCGCGAGTTCGGCATGTTGCGCCATGTGGGCGTGCCGCGCCGGCAGATCTTGCAGATGCTGGGGCTTGAAGGCGCCGGGCTGGGCCTGATCGGGGCGCTTTCCGGCCTGTCGCTGGGGTTGGTGATGGCGCTGGTGCTGGTGCGCGTCGTCAACCCGCAGAGCTTCCACTGGACGATGGATCTGGCGCTGCCTTGGCCACTGCTGGCCGGGCTGGTGGCGGCCCTTGTGGCCTGCGCCGGCGGCACGGCGGTGGTGGCCGGGCGGCGGGCGCTGAGCCGGCGTGCCCTGCTGGCAGTGCGGGCAGATTGGTGATGCGGCGTCTGGCCCTGCTATTGATGCTGCCGCTGTTGCTGGCGGCGACGTTCGCGCCGGTGCGGCCAGGCGTGCCGCTGCGCTTTCCGAGCGATCACGGCGCGCATCCCGATTTCCGCACCGAATGGTGGTATGTCACCGGCTGGCTGAACACGCCACAGGGGAAGAAGGGCTTCCAGATCACCTTCTTCCGCACCCGCCCTGATCTCGACACGGCCAACCCTTCCAGTTTTGTGCCGCGCCAGGTGATCTTTGCGCATGCGGCGCTCGCCGATCCGGCGCACGGCAAGCTGCGCCACGCCGCCCGCATCGCCCGCGCCGGCTTTGGCCTCGCCAATGCGCGGGTGGGCGACATGGACGTGACGCTGGACGATTGGCGGCTGTGGCGCGGCAAGGATGGCAAGCTGCATGCCAAGCTGGCCGGGGACGGCTTCGCCTTCGATCTGGCCTTCACGCCAACCCAGCCCGTCATCCTGCAAGGGGAGGCCGGCTTCAGCCGCAAGGGGCCGGGCGTGGGCGAGGCCAGCCATTATTACAGTTGGCCGCATCTGGCTGTCGCCGGGCGGTTGGACGGGCAGGCGGTGACCGGCACCGCCTGGCTGGACCGCGAATGGTCGAGCACGCTGATGAATTCCCGCGCCGTGGGCTGGGACTGGTTGGGACTCAACATGGATGATGGCAGCGCCGTCACGCTGTTTCGGATGCGTGACAAGGCTGGCGCTGCGCTGTGGGCCGGCGGCAGTCACCGCAGCAAGAGTGGCGTGTTGAGCGTGCTCAAGCCGGAGGATGTGCGCTGGCAGGCCGGCGGCTTGTGGCAATCCCCGCGCAGCAAGGCGCGTTGGCCGGTGCGGCCCGTGGTGGCGCTGCGGGTTGGGGGCAATTGGCGCGAACTGCCGGTGACGCCAATGATGGCGGACCAGGAGCTGGACAGCCGGATGAGCGGCGGGCCGGTCTATTGGGAAGGCGCCGTCACGGTCCCGGGCGGACGCGGCTATCTGGAATTGACGGGATATGCAGCACCCCTCCGAATGTGATGTTGCGGATGTGAGCTTTCAGGCGCTAACAGCCGCACAGGCAGGGGTGCCGATTGAAGTGGGGACACAAGTGACTGAAACCGGCCTGATCGCGCCTGAATTTGCGGCTACTGCCCCGCGCGGGCTGTGCACCGATTGCGGCGTGTCGCGCACGTCCACCCCCACGGATTGCGGCACCGCCTGCCAGTTCATCAAGCCGGATTATGCCGCGATGGAAGCGGCCGTCCATGGCCGCGCCCGCGATGAATCGCGCCCCGATGAACTCTTCTTCGGGCCGTTCCAGCGCATGGCGAAAGCCCGGCTGAAGCAGCCCAGTGAAGGCGCGCAATGGACCGGGATCACCAGCCGGCTGGGTGAGCGACTGCTGGAAACCGGTGCGGTGGACGCCATCCTGACCATGGCGCCCGACCCGGATGACAAGTGGAAGCCGCGCCCGGTGATGGTGACGAAAGCCGAAGCCATGGCGAGCGTGCGCGGCATGCGCATGGGTTATGCGCCGCTGCTGGCGCTGCTGGAACCGGCGCGCGCCGCCGGGTTCAAGCGCATCGGCATCATCGGCATTCCCTGCCAGATCCACGCGCTGCGCCGGCTGGAAGCCAAGCTGGGGTTCGAGCGGATTTACGTGATTGGCACGCCGTGCAGCGACAACACGACGACCGAGAATTTTCACGAGTTTCTGGCGCTGCTGTCCGACAAGCCGGACACCATCACCTATCTGGAATTCAAGGCGAATTATCATGTCGAGCTGCGATTCGACGACGGCAAGCGCAAGGAAGTGCCGTTCCTGATGCTGCCGTTGTCTGATCTGCGGCCGGATTTCTTCCCGCTCACCTGCCGCACCTGCGTGGATTACACCAACAGCCTGGCCGATATCACCGTGGGCTATATGGGCGGCACCGGCGAACAATGGCTGCTGATCCGCAATGATCGCGGCGCCGAACTGCTCGGCCTGCTGGGCGATGAAGTGGCGCTGGCCGAGCCTGACGACAATGGCAAGCCCGATGGGTCAAAGCGCGCCGGACCGGTGAAGGGCTTCATGGCGAACACCGAACGCGCCGCCGGCGGCCTTCCCTTGCGCCGCATGCCGAAATGGGTGCGCCCGATCGTGGGCAAGTTGATGCCGCTGGTTGGCCCCAAGGGCAAGGAGTTCGCCCGCACCCGGGTGGAGATGAAGGCGATCGAAACCATCCTGCACCTGCGCCGCGAAGCGCCAGGCTTGATGAAGAACATGATCCCGCCGCACGTGTGGAAACTGGTGGCGCGTTATGGGCTCGTGCCGGAGAAGGGCGAGACGAAGGAGGGGTGAGGGGCCGGCTCAGGCCAGCCCCACCGCCTTCAATGTCAGGTCCCACAGCCGTTCATTGCGGGCTTCGTTGGTGCCGCGCGCCGACAGCGGCTGCGCGAACGGCATGCGGCCTTGCTTCTGGCGGTTGCCCCAGCTCCAGTGCACGCCGGATTGGCTGGCGAAGGCGGGTTCGGCGATCACTTGCGCGGTGCGGTCCCCCGCCAGCGGCTGGCTCACATAGCCCTTGGTGATGTTCTTCTGGAACCAGGGGAAGATCGTACGGAAGGCTTGCGGCGTGTCGCGGAACAGCGCGGTATCAGCGACGCAGCCGGGATAAAGCGTGTTGAACACGATGCCGGTATCGCCCCAGCGCTTGTGGAACTCGCGGTTCATGATCATGCACGCCAGCTTGCTGTCTTTATAAGCCTTGCCGGGCTTGAACGGCTTGCCGTCGATCATCGCGATGGGCGCCTTGAAGCCTGCGGCCAGCCCGGCCAGATCGCCGAGTTCAGCCGGCGCCGGGATTGGCACCTTGCCGCCGAATTCCTCGCTATTGGCGGTGACAGTGCCCAACGTGATCAGGCGCGGCGGCGAGGGCAGGCGGCCCTTGGCCTTTTTTAGATCATCAAGCAGCAGATGCGCCAGCAGGAAGTGGCCGAAATAATTGGTGGCAACGCTGATTTCATACCCTTCGGGTGAACGCATCGGCGCTTCGAGGCGCGGCAGATAGACGGCGGCGTTGAGCAGCAGCGCATCGAGCGGCAGGCCAAGGCCGTGAAATTCATCGGCGAAGCGGCGTACGCTGGCCTGATCGCCCAGATCAATATGCAGGATCCGGCGCGAATCGTCGGGGATGCCAACCTCAGCGGCTGCGGCTTCCGCCTTGGCCAGGTCGCGGCATGCCATGATCACCAGCCAACCCCGATCCGCCAAGGACTTGGCCGCCCACAAGCCCACGCCAGAAGACGCGCCAGTGATGATCGCCGTTGGTTGAACAGCAGCTTGGACTGACATGGAAACTCCGTAATGTGGCCCCGATTGTGAGGGCTTTTGACTTAAACACCGGTGCACGGCAAGACGGCCACCATGCAGAGCAGAGATGATTTCCTGGCCAAGGTGAAGCCGCCGATCACGCCGGTGCTGGTGGTGCGGCGCGCGGTGATGATGGACAATCTGGCGGCCATGCAGGCGGCCTGCGCCAAACATGGCGTTCGCCTGCGCGCGCATGGCAAGATGCACAAGTGCAGCGCGATGGGCCTGGAACAGGTGCGGCAGGGTGCGGTGGGCCTGTGCTGCCAGACGGTGGGCGAAGCGGAAGCCTTTGTGCATGGCGGCATCCCCGATGTGCTGGTGACAGCGCCGGTGCCGCCGTGGGGCTGGCTGCGCCTGGCGGCGCTGGCCCGGGTGGCGCGGGTGGGCGCGGTGATCGACAGTGCGGCGCAAGCGGCGGAAGCTGCCACTGCCGCGCTGGCGGCGGGCGTGGTGCTGGATGCCTATGTGGATGTTGATCCCGGCATGGCGCGTGCCGGGGTGGCGCCAGGCGCGGCGGCGGCGCTGGCGGCACTGATCGATGGAGCCAAGGGCCTCAACTATGCCGGCATCCAGGCGTACTGCGGGCATCACCAGCATATGCTGCCGGACTCACGCGCGGCGGCGCATGCCGAATGGACAGCGCGGCTGCGCGTGCTGGTCGCTGAGTTGGAGGCGGCCGGGCTGGCACCGACGCAGGTGACCGGCGGCGGCACCGGCACGGCGCATATGGATCTGGCGGCGGGCGTCTATACCGAGTTGCAGCCCGGCAGCTATGCGGTGATGGACGTGGAATATGGCAATCTGGGTGATCTGCCGTTCGCCCCGGCGCTGTTTCTGGCCGCGTCCGTGGTTTCGGTCAATCACGCGAGCCCCCCCGCTTCAAGCCACGTGACCTGCGATGCCGGGCACAAGGCGCTGCATTCCAATGGCCCAGTCAGCCGCGTCGTGCAGCCGGCGGGCAGCGCCTATCGCCCGATGGGCGATGAACATGGCGCGATCGTGCCGCCTGGCGGCGCGGGGGAGGGCGATCTGGTGTGGCTGCAGCCCGGCCATGTCGATCCCACCGTTGCGTTGCACGATGCGTTTTTCTTGGCGGATGAGGATGGCCGGCTCGAACGCTGGGCCATCGATGGGCGGCGGGCGAGCCTTTGACCTGGAAGATCGGCATCATCGGCGGCTCCGGCTTCTATGCCATCGACGGGTTGGAGGAGGCGCGCTGGGTCAGCGTGGAGTCACCTTGGGGCGAACCATCTGATGCGATCCTGACCGGCCGCATTGCCGGCATCGACGTGTGTTTCCTGCCCCGCCACGGCCGCGGCCACCGCATCCCGCCCCACCAACTGAACGTTCGCGCCAATATCGATGCGCTGAAGCGGCTGGGTTGCACCGATGTGCTGGCGGTGTCGGCGGTTGGCTCGCTGAATGCCGCGATGGCGCCGGGCGATTTTGTGGTGGTGGACCAGTTCATCGATCGCACCAAGGGCCGGCCCTCCACCTTCTTCGAAACTGGCCTGGTGGCGCATGTGCCGATGGCCGATCCGGTCTGCCCCCGGCTTTCCGCGCTGGCGGCCGATGCGGTGGCGGCGGTTGGCGGCACGGTGCATCGCGGTGCCACCTATCTGGCGATGGAAGGCCCGGCCTTTTCCACCCGCGCCGAAAGCCGGCTGCATCAAAGCTGGGGCTGCGACTTGGTGGGCATGACGGCGATGCCGGAAGCCAAACTGACGCGCGAGGCGGAGCTGCCCTACGCGCTGGTCGCCATGGTGACGGATTTTGACTGCTGGCACGACGGCGCGGATGTGGATGTGACCGACATCATGGCGGTGATGCACAGCAATGCGGCGATGGCCCGAGCGATGATCGTGAAACTCTGCGTCAGCCTGCCCGAATCAAGGGCAGCCAGCCCGATCGATACGCTGCTCGATACCGCCATCATGACCGCGCCTGATGCGCGCGACCCGGCCAACCAAGCGAAGAACAGCGCCATCCTGGCCAGGTGGCTGACAAAAGGGCGCACTGGCTGAAGCCCTTGGCCCTGCTATCGAGGGCAGATGAACCGCCTCACCATCTCCACGCCGGCTGGGCCGGTATCAGCATTGCAGGCGGGCGCTGGCCCGCGCCTGCACTTTGCCCACGCCACCGGCATGAACGCGCAACTCTATGAAGCGGTGCTTGCCCCGCTGGCGGATCGTTTCGCCATCACGGTCAGCGATGCGCGCGGGCATGGCTTCACCGGGCTGGATCGCGATCCGGCCCATCTTGGCAGCTGGGATGATTTCGCGGTCGATCTCCTGCGGCTGCTGGATGTGATCGACAGCGGCAGCGCCTGGATCCTGGCCGGGCATTCCATGGGCGCGACCGTGTCGCTGCTGGGCGCAAGCATGCGGCCCGAACGCGTGGCGGGGCTGGTGCTGCTCGATCCGCCGATGCTGCCCTTCGATGTGGCGCGCGAGGTGCGGGCAGGCGCCATCATCCCCAATCCGATGGCCGATCAGGCGGCGCGGCGGCGCGGGATGTTCCCCAGCCGTGCCGATGCCCGCGCGGCCTATCATGGCCGCGGCGTGTTCAAGACGTGGAGCGATGCCGAACTTGATGTCTATCTGGCCGGCGGATTGCTGGAGACGGATGAAGGCGTGGAACTGGCCTGCACCCCGGCGTTTGAATCGTCCACCTTCCGCGCCGTGTCGCCCAATGTCGAACCGGCGCTGGCGCAGGTGCGCTGCCCGTTCGTCCTGCTGGCCGGGGAACATGGATCAACCGTGCGCGATGTCGAACTGGCGGCGTTTGCGGCGCACCCGCACTGCATCAATGCCGAGCGTCTCCCCGGCACCACACACTTCCTGCCGCTGGAGCGCCCCGAATTGGTATGCGCCGCAATCGAACGGGTTACGGCTGCTTCTTCTGCGGAACGGTGAAGCGGCCAGTCACGCGGCCGCCGGGATTGCTGGCGGTGCGCGCGTCGAAGCTGGTGGTGCGGGTGGCGAGATTCCACACCACGCGGGCGCCTTCGAGATGATCGGTGCCACGATCCAGCTTCACATTGCCGATCAGCGTCACCAGCTTGCGATTGACGTCGTATACGCCGCTGTTTGACGTGGCGCGCATCGTGTCCTGCCGCAGCCGCACGCTGCCCAGCGCGTCCAGCCGCTGGACTTGCTGGCTGCCGGCATTGTCCTTGCTGTAGGTGATGCGCACGCGATCGGCGTTCAGCGTCATGCTGCCCTGGCGGATCACCACGGCGCCAGAGAAGATCGCTTCATTGGCATCATCGGCGATGTCGATACGGCCGGCATCGACATCGATGGGGGCATTGCTGTCAAAGCGTTGGGCCGCAGTCGGAGCGGCGACGACGAGGGCCAGAAGGAGAAGGGCGCGCATGGCTATCCTCTGCCGCCGCTCTGGTTGATGCGCAAGTGGACATTGCCGATCAGGCTCACCCGATTGCCGGCCAGATCGCCGGTCATGCTGTTGCTGCGGAAGGTGCCCATCGGCAGCCGGCCGGAAACCGGCGCATCGGTTTTCACGGTGCGGCGCTTCAGATCGATGGCGACGGTCTCGGCATCCAGCGTGTAGCCGCCGTCGGAACGCAGCTTCACCGGGCCGGCGACTTCCAGCCGGTCTTCATCGATGAAATAGCGGCCTGATGGGGCGGAGACGGTGGCCGGGCCATCCTTGCCTTCCAGCCGGGCGGCGAGTGTGGTGAGCACCACCACCGGTTCGGCGCTGGTGCGCTGCACGGCGCTGCCGGCCGAGATGGCGAAGGCTTCGCCGGCGGCGGTCTTGCCGCGATATTCGGCGCGGTTCACGCGCAGGCGTTCCCGCGACACTGCCACCTGGTCTTTCGCCAGCAGGAAGGAAAATTCCTGCACGCCCATCAGCGGCCAGATCAGGATGGTCATGCCGATCAGGAAGGCCGACGTCGGCAAGGCCCATTTCAGCACGGTCATGCGCCGATCATGCGCGCTGCCCGGCAGCGCGGCCTGCTGGCGCCGTGAAAGGGCCGGGGGCGAAAGCGGGCGGTTGATCGGGACAGGCGTGGTGGCCACGGTGGTTCAGGCTTTCGACAAGCGGCTCACAGGTGGGCGAAGATATCCTGTTCGGCCCAGCCGACCAGATCGAGTTCGGCGCGGGTGGCGAGGAAATCGAAACAGGCCTGTGCAATGTGGGTGCGGCCTTCACGGGCGAGGCGGCGTTCCAGAACTTCATGGGCGCGGTGCAGGTAACGCACGTCGCTGGCGGCATACTCCTTCTGCGCATCCGAAAGGTCCGCGGCGCCCCAGTCGCTGGACTGCTGCTGCTTGGAGATTTCCACGCCCAGCGTTTCCTTCAGCAGATCCTTCAGCCCGTGGCGATCCGTGTAGGTGCGCACCAGTTTCGATGCGATCTTGGTGCAGAACACCGGGGTGGCCCACACGCCCAGGAACTGGTGGATCACCGCCACGTCAAACCGGGCGAAATGCATCAGTTTCAGGCGTTCGGGATCAGCCAGCACCGCCTTCAGATTGGGCGCGTCATAGTGGCCGGGGGCAAAGCGCACCAGATGTTCATCGCCGTGGCCATCGCTGATCTGCAGCAGGCACAGCCGGTCGCGGTGCGGATTGAGGCCCATGGTCTCGCTGTCCACGGCCACCGGGCCGGGCGCGAGGATACCGGCGGGAAGATCACCTTCGTGAAGATATACGGTCATGGCCTGTGCGTTAGCAGGGTGAAGCCATGCTGTCATCCGCCGTGACCTGATTCGGGAGGGGCATTCGAAGGCGCAGAAGGGCGGCGGTGAACGCTTCGTCCCGCTTGCGCCTACGGCCTGTCCTGGTGGCGGCCAGGCTGAAAGCTGAGGTTCATGTTGGCGGCGCAATTTGCCGTCACTGGCCGGCACCACTGCCCCCCGAAAGCGGTGCCGGCCAGACCAATCAACAGGGGTGGGGCAACGACAGACTGTAACAACGTCAAGGAGTTGCAAAATGAAAGCCGCTCATGGCCTGATGCTGGCCCCCTTGCTGCTTGCGCTTGCCGGGCCGGCCCTGGCCCAACCGCGCAAACCGCCGCCAGCGCCACCCGAAACCCCAACCGACAGCACGGCGCCAGTGCCGCCGGCCCCGCCCGCGCCGCCCGCACCGCCTGCGCCGCCCGCACCGCCGCCGGAACCGCCGCGCAGTTGAGTTGGGGAGCTGCCGGCCGGTGCCCCCACCGGCCGGTGGCCAATCCCGCAGCCGCGTGGCAGACAGGCGCCATGGTGACGCCGGCCGATCTGCCCGAAATCAAGGCGCTGCTGATTGCGGCTGCGCGGGCCGGGCGCGATCTGTCTTATTCCGAAATGCTGCTGGCGCTGGGCTACCGCTTCTCGCGGCCCAAGATGCGCAGTCTGTGCCGCTTGCTTGATGCCATTGATGATACTGGCCGCGCCGCTGGTGAACCGGAATTGGCGGTACTGGTGGTGCGCGAATCGGATCGGCTGCCCGGTCAGGGCTGGTGGGTTGGCCGCCGCGATGCGCCTACCGATTGGACCGGGCCAGCCGCCCGCGCCTTCGTTTCCGAAAAGCAGCGGGCGGCCTTTGCCTGGTGGCAGGATCGCTAGGCCTTACTGCGGCCGTTCGTTCCTGCCGTTGCCGGACCGCGGACCATTGCCGCGCGTCTGCTGGCCGCCGTCACCACGGCCGCGCCAGCCGCCGCCATCATTACCACGCTCTGGCCTGCCGCCATCATAGCGGGGCTGCGGTTGCGGTTGCGGTTGCGGGCGGTATTGCGGCTGCGGCTGGGCTTGCGCCTGCTGCTGCGGCGCCTGCCAGTTGCCGCGCGGCTGGGCCTGCCGGTTGCCGCCTTGCGGCGGGGCCTGCCAGTTGCCGCCTTGCGGCGGCGGGGTCATGCCACCGGCAACGCGATCCGAAACAGCGCCCTGCGGCGCCCGGTTTTGCCAGCCACCACCGGGGATGCCGCCTGGGACTCCGCCGGCATCGGCGCGGCGCGGCGGACGGTTGCCGTTCCAGCCGCCCACTGGGGGCTGGCCGGTGCCGTTGTTCCAGTTGCCCGGCTGGCCGTTACCGCGCTG
>Ga0164294_10006318_pt1 | contig 10146 bp, 5 predicted proteins | sample GEODES005metaG_FD_111479 | JGI IMG/M metagenome (GOLD analysis project Ga0164294, IMG submission 111479) | Oligotrophic lake water microbial communities from Sparkling Lake, Wisconsin, USA - GEODES005 metaG | ecosystem: Environmental > Aquatic > Freshwater > Lake | place: USA: Sparkling Lake...
ACGCGGGTCACCCGCAGCGGCAGGATGCGTTGCAGCGGCCCCGGCGCAAGTTCGCCCGGAATCGCGAAATCGGCCGTCTTGCCCCCGCTCCCTGCACCGATCACGAGAGTGGCCCCGCTCGCCTCGAGCCGGCTGACGAACGCTTCCTCGATGATCGGCTTACACGGGACCACGACCAGCGGGTAACCGGCAAGCTCGGCGCGGCTGGAAACAATATCGATATCGAGCCCCAGTTGCCGCAGCGCGGAATAGTATTCAAACGCGATCCGCAAAGCCGAGAAGCCCTGCCCTTGCGGCATGATCCCGGTCACCCAGTCGCTCGCGTAATCGAACACCAGCGCCACCCGGCCGCGCGGCAGCCCCGCATCCGGCAGTTCGGCGATCTCGCGCGCCGCCTGCCGCACCTCGTCCGCCGCTTCGGCCTCGGTGCTGTCGGGCCGCAGCAGCCCGGCGTGCATCTGCTCCTGGCCGAACGGCACCTGCCGCCAGCGGAAATAGCTGACGAGTTCGGCGCCGTGCGCCATCGCTTCGAGCGTCCACAAGCGGACCATGCCCGGCAGCGGCGCCGGGTTGTAGCGCGCCCAGTTCACCGGCCCCGGCTGCTGCTCCATCACCCACCAGCGCCCCTCGCGCTGGCAGCCGCGATAGAGATCGTGATGGAACGCGGCGATATCGGGATGGCCCTGCCGCGCATAGGCGCGCTTCTCTTCCGGGCTGAACCAGAACTGTTCGAGAAAACCGAGCGGGTAGCTGTCCCAGCTCGCCACATCGAGATCGGCGCCGACCTGATGGTGATCGAACTGGGTGAAGAAACCCATGAAATTGTGCACCACATCTCGGCCCGGCGAGAGGCGGCGCAGGATCTCCACCTGCCGCCGGTTGAACGCCGCGACCTGGTCCGACGAGAAGCGCCGGAAATCGAGCTCGTGCGCCGGGCTCGGCACCGTCACCGTCAGGTTCGGCAGATCGATGGCGTCAAAACTTCGGTACTCCATCGACCAGAACACCGTGCCCCACGCCGCATTGAGCGCGTCCACCGTGCCATATTTCGCCGCTAGCCAACGGCGGAAGGCGGCGAGCGCGGCGGGGGACCAGCTCCACGCCGTATCGTGGCAGCCATATTCGTTGTCGGTCTGCCAGGCGGCAATGGCACCATGCTGCCCGTAGCGGCCCGCCAGCGCCGTGACGATCCGCTCGCACTCGGCGGCATAGCCTTCGTGGCTGAAGCAATAGTGCCGCCGTGATCCGAACCGGCGCGGGCGGCCCATGGCGTCCTGCGCGATCATGTCGGGCATCGCATCGACCAGCCACTTGGGCGGCGTGGCGGTGGGTGTGCCCAGCACAATCCTGAGCCCTGCTGCGGCCAGCGTCTCCACCGCGCGGTCAAGCCAGCCCCACGCGAAGCGCCCCGGTTCGGGCTCGATCCGGCTCCACGCGAACTCGCCGATGCGCACGTGGGAGATCCCCATCTCCACCATGCGCCGCGCATCGTCTGCCCACCATGCCTCGGGCCAGTGTTCGGGGTAGTAGCAGACGCCGAGTTTCATGGGTTTGCAGCCGCGCTGAAGTGGTTAAGACAGGCCAGGAGCCCGCGGGAGGCTAGGGGAGAGACCGGTTGATCGTCCAGCTTTGTGTGGCGCTGCTGATCAGCGCGCTGATCGGCTATGCCACCTGGGCCAAGGTCAAAGCCGCACACGCCGCGCATGATGGTTCGGGGCGCGACGTGTTCCTCGCCGGCGGCGGGCTCTCGTGGCTCTATGTCGCGGGCTCGATCACGCTCACCAACCTCTCGACCGAGCAGCTGGTCGGCAACAACGGCAACCAGATGCTGCTGCTCGCCTGGTGGGAGCTGGCCGGCTTCGTCGGCCTCTTGATCCTCGCGGGCGTGTTCGTGCCGGTCTACTACCGCAATGGCTGCACCACGGTGACCGAACTGCTCGACCGGCGCTACCAGGGCGGCAGCGTGCGCGTGCTGGTCGCGGCGATCTTTCTCGTCGGCTCTGTGCTGATCTACATTCCCGCCGCGCTCTATTCGGGCAGCCTGTTCCTCGGCACGATGCTCGGCTGGCAGGGCTCGTTGCTGATCTTTGCGGCGCCGATGGCAGCGGTTGCCGCGCTTTACACGATCCTCGGCGGCCTGCGCGCGGTTGCGGTGATGGATACTTTCGCCGGCATCGGGGTGCTCGCCATCGCGCTGCTCGTGGTCGTGCTGGCGATGAACGCCATCGGGTGGGACCTTTCGGGCGTACCCGCCGAGCGGCTGACGCTGATCGGCTCGAACACCTCGCCGATCCCGTTCCACACGCTGTTCACCGGCATGCTGTTCATCCAGATCTTCTACTGGTCGACCAACCAGAACATCACCCAGAAGGCGATGACCGCACCCACCGTGCGCGAGGCGCAGCGCGGTGTGCTCGCGGCGGCGGCGGTGCGCATCCTGATCATTCCGCTGATCGTGGTCGTGCCGGGGGTGGTCGCCTTCAAGCTGTTCGGGCCGCTCGGCGATGCCGCCTATGGCCGGATCGTGGCGCATGTCCTGCCCACATCGATGACCGGCGCGTTTGCCGCGCTGATGGCGGCCGCGGTGATCGCGCATACCGCCGCGATCCTCAACGGCGCGGTGGCGCTCTATTCGATCGATTTCCACGACCGCTTCATCGCGCCGATCACCGATCACTGGAAAATCGCCACGCGCGCCACGCTCGCCATGGCACTCGTCGGCGTGGCGCTGGTGCCGCTGTTCGAGAACGCAAAGAGCATCATCAACCTGCTCCAGCAATTGAACGGCCTCACTTCGATGCCGATCCTCTCGGCTTTCATCGTCGGTCTGCTGTTCAAGGGCGTGCGCGCCGAAGCGGCGAGTCTGTCGATCCTGTTCGGCGTGGCGTTCTATGGCTGGCTCTCGTTCGCCCCGCCCGGCTTCCTGCCCGCCGGCTTCCACTATATCGACGCGATGCTGGTCACGCTCGTCGCCTGCGTCGCTGTCGCGCTTGCCTCGAACCGGCTGATGCGGATGCGCGGTTAGCGCGCCCGCTGGTAGGCGATCTTCCCGTCCACAATCGTCAGATCGACCTTCACCTCCCCGATCCGCGCCTTGGGCACGGTCAGCGGATCGGCATCGGTCACCACGAAATCGGCGAGCTTGCCGACTTCGATCGAACCCATGTCCTTCTCGAGGAAATTGGCCTCCGCGCTCCAGATCGTGAACATGCGGATCGCGTCCATCACGCCGATGGCCTCGCTGGCCTGGACAATCGTGCCATACTTGCTGTCGCGGTTCACCGCCCGCGCGATCGAGAAGAACGGGTTGGTGGCAAAGTTCTGGGTGCCGATCGTATCGACCCCGCCCGCCGGGTGCATGCCCTTCGCGATCAGCATCTTCAGCGGAAAGAACGCGACATCGGGCTCGGCCGCATTGGTCGCATCGAGCCGCCAGAGAAACGCGACCTGCATCGAGGGGATGACGCGGCCTTCCACCATGCGCTGCAGCCGCCGCTCGGTGCGCTGCGGATCGAGGCTGAGGAAATGCGCGAAATGCTCGATCCTGAGGCGCGCATCGTCGCGCGGCCAGCGCGCCTGTGCCGCTTCATAGGCGGTGAGCACCATGTCCTGCGAACGGTCGCCGTTGGCATGGATCTGCACTTGCCAGCCGCGCCGATAGGCATCGCCGACAAGCGCATTGAGCTCGTCCTGCTGGTAGGTGACGCCGCCCACATTGTCCGGCTTCCACGTCGTCGCCGAGCCTTTCCAGTGCGGCCGGTAGACCGCCGATGTCGTGCCCCAGACGCCGTCCTGAATGAACTTGATCGCCCCCACCTTGAGCCAGGCATCGCCGCCGCCGGGCTTGTAGCCCATCGCCTCGATCCGGCCGACGGGATCGGGATCCTTCGAGGAGGCGATCGTGATCCCGGCATGCGCGACCGGGCCGATCATGTAGTTCATGCGCACCCGCGTCGGCAGGCGGCCCTCGGTCCTGAGCTCGGACATCGCCGAATAGCTCGCGATATCAGACATGTCCGAGACCATGGTGACACCGCGCTTGAGATAGAAATCCTCAAGGATGCGGCGCACCGCCTCCTTGCGCTCAGCCGGCGTGAAGGCCCGGATCATGTCCTTGGGCCAGGGCACCTGCGCATCGCGGATGATCGCGATCTCGCCATCAGCGGTGCGCTCGAAGCGCGAGGCGGTGCCGGGCGCGGGATCGGGGAAGCTGCGATCGAGCCCAATGATCGCGGCGGCCTTGTGGTTGATCAAGTGATCGTGCGCGCTCCAGCGCAAGTCCACCGGATTGTCCGGAAAGGCCGCATCGAGCGCCTCGCGCGTGGGCATGGTCTGGTTGTAGGTGCCGTTACCGATCAGCCAGGCGCCCGCCGGCAGCTTCGCCGCGGCCTCCTGCAGCCGCGCGATCACCGCCGCGCCATCCTTCAGCGGCGGCACCTGGATATCGATGGTATGCGCCTCGACCTCGGCCATACCGCCGACATGGCTATGGGCATCGATGAAGGCGGGCAGCATGGTGCGCCCCTCGAGATCGATCACCCGCGTGCGCGCACCCCGGTAGCGCCGGACATCGCCCACCGCGATGATCCGCCCCGCCCTGATCGCCACGCCGCCCGCAATGGTGTTCTTCGCGTCGACGGTGACAACCTTGCCGCCCACGATGACGAGGTCAGCCGTTCCTGCTGGCCTCGCCTGCGCCGTGCCCGGCCCGATCAGCGCCAGGCCAATCGACAGACCGATCCATCCACTCACACCGGAACTCATGGCGCCTGCCCTCCCCCGTTCGCTGACCGATACCATGCTGCGCCGCCCGCGCGCAAAAACAAAGGCGCCGGAGGTTGCCCTCCGGCGCCCAGTTCAACCGGCCCGGCGCACAGCGGCGCGCCCGGCCGGTTCCCCCCAAACGATCAGAACTTGAAGCCCGCGGCGACGCCGTAGCGACGCGGTTCGAGCGTGAAGACGTTGGTGAAGTTACCCGAAGACTGGTCGGTCACGTAAAGACCGGTCACCGAGTTGCTGTCGGTGATGTTCTGGATGAACCCGCGGACATACCACTTGTTCTCCGGCCCATCGAGCTGCAGCTGCGCGTTGAGCTGGGTGAACGCGGGGATCCGGTCCGGCGCACCGTTGAAGATGGTGCCGGTCGATTTCCCGGTGTGCGTCATGTCGAAGCGCGGGGTGACCGTGAGGTTGCTCACCGGGATGGCATACTGCACGCCGGCCGAGAACTTCACGTTCGGGGCGCCGGGCAGCTTGTTGCCGCGGATATTCACCGGGATACCCGACGAATAGACCGTGACACCGCCGATGCCGGGCGCATTGCCGACGGTCGGCGCCAAGGCATCGAGCACGGCGCAGATCGAGTAGGCGCCGGTCGAGGCGATGCCGCCATTGGCCGGGAACTTGGTCGTCCCCTTGAGCCCGGCGCCGCCAGCGACACCCGGGATCTGGCCGGCGTTGATCAGCGCGTTGGCCGTGTTCACGAAGGCGTTGACCCCCGCGACGCTGCCCGAATTCGAGCCGACCGCGCAGTTCGCCGCGTTGGTGATGTCCTTGATGATCACCGCATCCTTGCGGCCCGCGCCGAAGTCACGCGGGTTGGCAAGGAACTTGTCCTGCGAAACTTCGGTGTGGAGGTAGCTGAAGTTCATGTTGATCGTCAGCGGACGGATCGGACGGATCACCGCTTCGGCTTCGACACCGTAGATATTGGCGTTCACGTTGTCGTTGACCGAGGTGCGCGCGACGATGCGCGAGAGCTGCAGGTCCTTGTACTTGTAGTAGAACCCGGTGAGGTTCAGCTGCAGCGCGCCATTGCCGAAGGTGTTCTTCGAACCGATTTCGAAGCTGTCGACGAACTCGGGGTTGAAGGTCTCCGGCACCGAGAAGATCGGCGAGAGCGGCGGGTTGATGCCGCCCGACTTGTAGCCGCGCGAGTACGAGGCATAGATCAGGTTGTTGGGCGAGATCTGGAAGTCCAGCACCGCGCGGCCGGTCAGCTCGTTGAACTTGCTGGTGCGCACCTGGAACAGCTGGTTGCCGGCAAGGCCCGGATCGGCGTCATAGCCGCCGATGAAGGGCGAGGAGTAGGCATCGGTGCTGCCATGCGGCGTCAGGAAGCTGAACAGCGTCGTGCGCGCGGTGATGTTCTTCTTGTCGTTGTTGTTGCGCAGACCGATGGTCAGCTTCACCTTGTCGCTGAACTTGTAGTAGGCCTCACCGAAGATGCCCCAGGTCGTCAGCTTGTAGCCTTCGCGGGCCGCGCCGTTGTTGCGATAGGCCGGGGTCGCGAGATAGGCCGGCGGCGCACCGGCACCGAGCGCCGAGAACGCACCAACCACGCCCGAGAAGTAATCAAGCCCGAACGAGCTGACGTAGTAGCTGTTCTCGCTGATCTTGTACTGGCCGTAGATGCCGCCGACGAGGAAGTTGAACGGCCCGTCGAACTTGGTGCTGAGGATGGCTTCCCCGGTCCAGGCTTCCTGGTTCTGCACCGAACGGTCGAAATCGAGCGGCGAATTGGCGCAGATGCTGTTGCCGCCGAACACGCCGGTGCCGCTGGGCTCACCGAGCGAGGTGCACAGCTTGCCGCCCGGGCCATCGGGGATCAGCGCCGAAGCGACCGGGCCGAGATAGGCCTGCAGCCCTGCACCAAGCGCGCCGGCCTTCGCCGCCGCCAGTGCGCCGAGCGCGCCGGCATAGCCCGAGCGATCCGAGACCGCGAGGTTGTAGTCCTGCTGCGAGTCGATCTTGACCTTCTGGTAGTTGCCCGAAATGCGCAGGTTGAACTTCTCGCCGATGTCCTGCTTGATCGAGCCCTGCAGGATCGTTTCCGAGGTTTCATACGTCGGCGTGAAATCGGTGCTGACCTCGCGCGGATCCTTCGGGTTCGTCACGTTGCCATAGATGCTCGGGCCATAGAGGCTGCCCAGCGCAAAGGCGGTGGGCAGGCCGCGGATCGCGAAGAATTCCTTCGAGGTGACGATACCGGCCAGCAGCGCGTTGCTGTTGGTCGTGCCGAAGCCGCGCGTGGTGTTGAGGCAGCCCAGGATACCCGTCGGGTCGTTCTGGCAGTACTGCTTCTGGATGCGCAGGCGGTTGTCCTTCTCGTGGAAGTACTGGCCCATGATGTCGACCGTGGTCGAGGCGCTGGGCTGCCAGGTCAGCGACCCGCGAATACCGTACATGTCGCGATCGTCGAGGTCGTTCCCGTCGAACAGGTTCTTCGTGTAGCCGTCGCGCTTGAGGTAGTAGCCGGCCGCGCGCACCGCGAGGGTTTCGCTCAGCGGCACGTTGATCATGCCCTTGATGCGGATCGAGTTGTAGTTGCCGTACTCGGCCTCACCCGCCGCGCCGAAGCCGTTGAGATCGGGCTTGGCGGTGCGGAAGTTGACCACGCCCGAGGTTGCGTTGCGGCCGAACAGGGTGCCCTGCGGCCCGCGCAGCACTTCGACCTGGGCCAGATCGAAGAACTCGCCTTCGAACAGGCGGGTGAAGAACTGCGGCGCGTCGTTCACGTGGATCGCGGTCGCGCTGTCGCAGGTCACGCCGGTGCACAGGTCGCCGATGCCGCGGATGGTGAAGCTCGACGTGGTGAAGTTCGTCTTGGTGAACGTGATGTTGGGCAGGCTGAGCTGCAGATCGAGCGGGTTGCGGATCTGCTGCTTGGTCAGGTTTTCGGCGGTGAACGCGCTGATCGCGATCGGCACCGCCTGAAGGCGCTGCGACTGGCGCTGCGCGGTCACGATGATTTCCTGGACGCCCGGGCCGGTGTCGGCGCTCTGCGCTTCCTGCGCGAACGACGGCGATGCCACGGCTGCTGCGCACACACCTGCGAGCAGGGTAAGTTTGCCCCTCATATCAATATCCTCTCTCTTCAGCGGACGCCCATCATTTTTGAGGGTCGACCTTCAGGGCACAGAACAGAACGGAACACGTGCCTTGTCAACCGCTCAATTAAATTTTGCCCATTCCGTAGCGGCAGGTTGCACCAAGGTGTGACCCGGAGGCCACCCCTTGTCATGGTTTTCAAGCAGTAAGGCGAATCAGCCGCACGGAATCCGCATCGCGATGTGATTTCAAGCCTTGCGCATCACATTGCGATGTGAGATACCATGTTTATGTCTACAGACCTCATCGATCGCATCCGCCGCCTCGTTGTCGAGGGCGGCATGTCCCGTTCGGGCCTCGCCCGCGCCGCTGGGCTTCACGCCAACACCTTGCGCGATGCAGGCCTGCCCGGCTGGAACCCCACCGCCGATACGCTCGCCAAGCTCGAACGCGTGCTCGATGAAAGCGACGACTCCCCCGCGCTCGTGCCCATCGAGGAAATCATCGACGAGGCGCGCAACGGGCGCATGTTCATTCTCGTCGATGACGAGGACCGCGAGAACGAGGGCGACCTCGTCATCCCTGCGCAGATGGCGACGCCCGATGCGATCAATTTCATGGCGACGCATGGCCGCGGCCTCATCTGCCTCACCCTCTCCCGCAAGCGCACCGAGCAGCTCGGGCTCGAACTGATGAGCCGCAACAACGGCACGCGCCACGAGACCGCCTTCACCGTCTCGATCGAAGCGCGCGAGGGCGTCACCACGGGCATTTCCGCCGCCGACCGCGCGCGCACCGTCGCCGTCGCCATCGATGCGTCCAAAACGAAAGACGACATCGTCACCCCCGGCCACGTCTTCCCGCTGATCGCCCGCGATGGCGGGGTGCTGGTGCGCGCCGGCCACACCGAAGCCGCGGTCGATATTTCGCGCCTTGCCGGGCTCAATCCCTCGGGCGTGATCTGCGAGATCATGAAGGACGATGGCACCATGGCGCGGATGGACGATCTCGTCCCCTTCGCGCGGCGCCACGGCCTCAAGATGGGCACGATCCGCGATCTCATCGAATATCGCCGCCGCCACGACCACCTTGTCGAATGCGTCGACCAGCAGCCGTTCCATTCGGATTACGGCGGCGACTGGACGATCCGCACGTATCGCAACAAGATCGACGGCGTGGTCCACCTTGTTCTGCAAAAGGGTGCTGTGCACACCGATGCGCCGACGCTGGTGCGCATGCATGGCATCTCGATCCTCTCCGACGTGCTCGGCCAGCCCGGCCCGCGCAAGCGCAGCCTGCAGCGCGCGATGAGCGAGATCGGCAAGGCGGGCTCGGGCGTCATCGTCCTGCTCATGCCCGGCGGCAGCGAGCATCTCCAGGCCGAGATCGCCGGCCGCACCGGCGACATGGACCTGCGCAGCTACGGCATCGGCGCGCAGATACTTGCCGATCTCGGCATCCACGACATGATCCTCCTCACCAATTCGCATCGCAACATCGTCGCCATCGAAGGCTACGGTCTCAACATCGTCGGCGAACAGCCGATCACCGCGGAGTAAGCGCGCATGGCAAAGTTCCTCATTGTCGAAGCCCGCTTCTATGATCACCTCAACGACATGCTGGTCGCCGGCGCGCGCGCCGCGCTCGAGGCCGAGGGCCATGCTGTCGACGTGATCACCGTTCCCGGCGCGCTCGAGATTCCCGGCGCGATCGTGCTGGCCGATCAGTCCGGCCAATACGACGGCTATGTCGCGATCGGCGTGGTGATTCGGGGCGAGACCTATCACTTCGAGATCGTGGCGGGCGAAAGCGCGCGCGGTGTCATGGCGCTCACCATGGACGGCATGGCGGTCGGCAACGGCATCCTGACGGTCGAGAACGAAGCCCAGGCGCTGGTGCGCGCCGACCCGGCGCAGAAGGACAAGGGCGGTGAAGCGGCCAAGGCGGCGCTCGCACTGCTGGCCCTGCGCAAGAAATACGCCTGACGGAAATACATAGGCTGCCGGGCCTGTTTGGCACCCTAACAATCAGTCCGTTTCGGTGTATTATTCGTTTCAAAGCTGAGTGTTAACGGTACCGGAAAGCCTTAATTTTCCTTCACGGGTGGTTAGGGAAAACTGCCCCGCCCGGTATCAAGTCTTTTTATCCGCTCCGTGCCTATTTGGCCTGACACAGCGGGTGATCAAGCAGGTCGTCCTGTCTTTGGCACAAGGAGACCGACCATGAGCATCCGCACCCAGAGCCGCCGTGGCGGTCTCGCCCTCGCCGGGACGGTGACTGCGGTGCTCCTGCTGACGGGCGTTGCCGTGCAGCACA
>Ga0164294_10006320_pt1 | contig 10145 bp, 10 predicted proteins | sample GEODES005metaG_FD_111479 | JGI IMG/M metagenome (GOLD analysis project Ga0164294, IMG submission 111479) | Oligotrophic lake water microbial communities from Sparkling Lake, Wisconsin, USA - GEODES005 metaG | ecosystem: Environmental > Aquatic > Freshwater > Lake | place: USA: Sparkling Lake...
ACAGCAATTTATCGAAACCGCTGTCAAATTTGAAGACGGCAGAAGCGGCAGTGTCAGTGCCACGTTGACATTGTCAGACGCCAAAGTGTTTAACGCCGTGGAGCGTGCCGCATGAGCAAGCAAATCGGAGACGTCATATTGAATGTGCAAAACATATCGCTGAGTTTTGGTGGTGTGAAGGCTTTGTCTGACATCAGTTTTGATGTGCGCGAGCACGAGATACGCGCCATCATCGGGCCTAACGGCGCTGGCAAAAGCTCGATGCTCAATTGCATCAACGGCGTGTACACGCCGCAGCAAGGGAGCATCACTTTCCGTGGTCAAACCTTCAGCCACATGGACAGCCACCAAGTGGCGGTCATGGGTGTGGCGCGTACATTTCAAAATCTGGCTTTGTTCAAAGGCATGAGCGTGCTCGACAACATCATGACTGGGCGCAATCTGCGCATGAAGTCGAATTTGTTGTTGCAGGCTATTCGCTTTGGCCCCGCACAGCGCGAAGAATTTGAACATCGCAGAAAAGTGGAAGAAATCATCGACTTTTTAGAAATCCAGGCCTACCGCAAAACGCCGGTCGGGCAGTTGCCCTACGGTTTACAAAAACGCGTGGACTTGGGCCGCGCGCTGGCGCTGGAACCGCAAGTGCTGCTGTTGGACGAACCGATGGCTGGTATGAACGTGGAAGAAAAACAAGACATGTGTCGTTTCATTTTGGATGTGAACGACGAGTTCGGCACCACCGTGGTCTTGATCGAGCACGACATGGGCGTGGTCATGGATATCTCAGACCGCGTGGTGGTGTTGGACTACGGTAAAAAAATCGGCGACGGCACACCGGATGAAGTGCGCAACAACCCCGAGGTGATCAGCGCCTACCTCGGTACAGGACATTGACTGCCATGGGATTCTTTCTTGAAACACTGTTAGGCGGGCTGATGGCGGGTATGTTGTATTCGCTGGTGGCTTTGGGGTTTGTGCTGATCTTCAAAGCCTCTGGCGTGTTCAATTTTGCGCAAGGCGCGATGGTCTTGTTCGCGGCACTGGCCATGGCGCGTTTTTCCGAATGGTTGAATGCTTCCGGTCTGGGCAATTTGTGGTTGGTCAACCTGATCGCTTTTGCCATGGCGGCGGGCGTCATGTTTTGCGTGGCCTGGGTGATCGAGCGATTGGTGTTGCGCCAGTTGGTGAACCAAGAAGGCACCACCTTGTTGATGGCGACATTGGGCATCACCTATTTTTTGGAAGGGCTGGGGCAGTCTTTGTTTGGCAGCGACATTTACAAAATTGACATCGGCATGCCCAAGGAACCGGTGATGGCTTTCGAGTCCACCTTCCCCGGCGGCATTTTGATCAACCAAGAAGATTTGATCGCGGCTTTGATCGCCGCGTGTCTGGTGGCTTTGTTGTCGCTGTTTTTCCAAAAAACCAGCACCGGTCGCGCCTTGCGTGCGGTGGCTGATGACCACCAAGCGGCGCAATCCATTGGCATTCCCTTGAACCGCATCTGGGTGATTGTGTGGTGCGTGGCCGGCGTGGTGGCTTTGGTGGCCGGCATGATTTGGGGCAGCAAACTCGGTGTGCAATTTTCTTTGGCCACAGTGGCTTTGCGTGCTTTGCCGGTGGTGATTTTGGGTGGCCTCACGTCCGTGCCCGGTGCCATCATCGGCGGTTTGATCATCGGTGTCGGCGAGAAATTGTCAGAGGTGTATTTGGGGCCGTATGTCGGTGGCGGCATCGAAATTTGGTTTGCTTATGTTCTGGCTTTGTTGTTCTTGTTGGTTCGTCCGCAAGGTTTGTTTGGCGAAAAGATCATCGACCGGGTTTAAGCATGTTCTACAGAGAAAACGGCCAATTCAAAACCAGCTACCAAGCGGACCAGCAGATCTTCCCGATCATGCAGGACCGCTGGTTCATCGCTGCTTTATTGCTGCTGGCATTTGTCGGTGTGCCGTTCATCGCCTCAGACTACATGTTCAGCGCCATTCTGATTCCCTTCGTCATCATGGCCATGGCGGCGTTGGGTGTGAATATTCTGGTCGGCTATTGCGGACAAATTTCATTGGGTTCGGGCGCGTTCATGGCGGTTGGTGCTTATGGCGCGTACAACTTTTTTGCGCGCATTCCCGGCATGCCGTTGATCCCGACCTTGATATTGGGCGGTTTGTGCGCCACGGTGTTCGGCATCTTGTTTGGTTTGCCGAGTTTGCGGGTGCGCGGTTTGTATTTGGCGGTGGCGACATTGGCCGCGCAGTTTTTCGCCGACTGGATGTTTTTGCGCATCAAGTGGTTCACCTTGGACACGCCGTCCGGTTCGGTGTCGGTGTCCAACCTGCAAGTCTTTGGTATGCCGATTGAAAGCGATTTGAGCAAATACCTGTTTTGCCTGAGTCTGTTGTGCGTGGTGGCATTGCTGGCGAAAAACCTGGTGCGCGGCGCCATCGGTCGCGAATGGATGGCGATACGCGACATGGACGTGGCTGCGGCCGTCATCGGCATCCGCCCCATGTACGCCAAGCTCAGCGCGTTTGCGGTCAGTTCGTTCATCATCGGCATGGCCGGTGCGTTGTGGGCGTTTATTTATTTGGGTTCATGGGAGCCGAGTGCTTTCTCGGTGGACCAATCGTTTCGCTTGTTGTTCATGGTCATCATCGGTGGCATGGGCTCCATCATGGGCGGCTTTTTAGGTGCGGCCTTTATTGTGGTGTTGCCGATTTTCCTCAACCAGTTTCTGCCGGTGTTCGCCGCTTGGTTTGGTTTTGTGATTTCCACCACCGTGGTGTCGCATGCCGAGTTGATGATCTTCGGCGCCTTGATTGTTTGGTTTTTGATTGTCGAGCCGCACGGCTTGGCGCGTTTGTGGGCGATTGGCAAACAAAAAATGCGCGTCTGGCCGTTCCCGTATTGACAGTGTTGTTCATCGCAAGTGTGAGTCAAATTTGAAGGAGACAAAGATGAAGAAATCCCTTTTGTTGTTATCAGCCTTGGTGGCAAGTTTGGGTATGGGCTTGGTCACGCAAGCCCAAGCGCAAGCCAAAGAACAATTTGTTCCGGTGCTGTCTTACCGCACCGGTCCTTATGCGCCCAACGGCACGCCTTGGGCCAACGGCTTTGTCGATTACCTCAAGCTCGTCAACAGCAAAGGCGGCATCAACGGCGTGAAGATCGCTTATGAAGAATGCGAAACCGGCTACGACACCGCACGCAGTGTGGAATGCTATGAACGCCTGAAAAGCAAAAACCCCAGCTTTGTGCAAACCCTGTCTACGGGTGCGACTTTCGCCATCACTGAAAAAGCCCCCGGCGACAAAATCCCGGTGCTGACGGTGGGCTATGGCCGCAGCGAAAGCGCTGATGGCGCGGTGTTCAAGTGGAACTTCCCGATAGCCGGTACCTACTGGGTGGCAGCCGACACCATCATGCAAGCCATCGCCAAGAAAGAAGGCGGTTGGGACAAACTCAAAGGCAAAAAAGTCGCCTTGGTCTACCACGACAGTCCCTTCGGTAAAGAGCCTATTCCATTGCTGCAAGAGCGTGCGCGTAACCACGGGTTCGAGTTGCAATTGCTGCCAGTCACACCTCCCGGTGTGGAACAAAAAGCCACTTGGTTGCAGGTGCGTCAGGCCAAGCCCGACTACGTGGTGTTGTGGGGTTGGGGCGTGATGAATTCCACCGCCATCAAGGAAGCGCAAGCCACTGGCTATGCCCGCGAAAAAATGTATGGCGTGTGGTGGGCTGGTGCAGAGCCTGATGTGAAAGACGTGGCCGATGGTGCCAAGGGTTACAACGCAATCACGATTCAGCATGGCGCAGAACCTAACTCTGACATCGTCAAAACCATGTTGACCCAAATCCACGCCAAAGGCCAGGGCACAGGACCGAAAGAAGAAGTGGGACAGGTGCTGTATTTGCGTGGTGTGATGAGTGCCATGATCGGTATTGAAGGCATTCGTTCAGCGCAAGAACGTTTTGGCAAAGGCAAGGTCGTCACCGGCGAGCAAGTGCGCTGGGGTCTGGAAAATCTGAACCTCACACAAGCCAAACTCGACGCACTCGGCTTCAAAGGCGTGATGCGTCCGATCAGCACCTCATGCATGGACCACATGGGCGCGGCTTGGACACGTATTCACACTTGGAACGGCAAGGCCTGGGAGTTCACCTCCGACTGGATGCAAGCTGATGAACAGATTTTGAAACCGCTGGTCAAAGCCACTGCTGATAAATATGCGGCTGAGAAAAAGCTGACGCGCCGCACCGGTGCGGATTGTCAGTCTTGATCTGAAGCGTTAAACCGGATACAGCCATGAGCACACCCCACATTGTTTTGAATGTCAATGGCATCGAGGTCATCTACAACCATGTGATCTTGGTGTTGAAGGGCGTGTCCTTGCAGGTGCCCGAGCGCGGCATCGTGGCATTGCTGGGTGGCAACGGGGCCGGCAAAACCACCACCTTGCGCGCCATTTCCAACTTGCTCAAAGGCGAGCGCGGCGAAGTCACCAAGGGCAGCATTGAGTTGCGTGGCGAGCGAATTGAAAACCTGACGCCTGCCGATCTGGTGCAACGCGGTGTGGTGCAAGTCATGGAAGGCCGACATTGCTTTGCGCATTTGACGATCGAAGAAAACCTGCTCACCGGCAGTTACACGCGCACCGACAAAGGCGAGATCGCCGCCAACCTCGAGAAGGTTTACAACTACTTTCCACGCCTGAAAACACGGCGCACTTCACAAGCGGCCTATACCTCTGGCGGTGAGCAGCAAATGTGCGCCATTGGCCGCGCTTTGATGGCCAACCCGAGACTGGTGTTGCTCGACGAGCCATCCATGGGTCTGGCACCGCAAATCGTTGAAGAAGTGTTCAACATCGTGAAAGACTTGAACCAAAAAGAGCAGGTCACTTTTTTGCTGGCCGAGCAAAACACCCACATGGCTTTGCGTTATGCCGACTTCGGTTACATCATGGAGTCGGGGCGCATTGTGATGGACGGCGCAGCAGCCGACTTGGCCAGCAACGAAGACGTGAAAGAGTTTTATTTGGGCATGGGCGGCGGTGAGCGAAAGAGCTTTAAAGACGTGAAAAGTTACAAACGACGCAAGCGCTGGCTTGCTTAAACACCTATGACTGACAGTTACGACCCCTTGGAAACGCGTGACCCGGCGCAGCGTGAAGCCGCGTTGCTGCAAGCGTTGCCCAAACAGATTGCCCATGCACAACAACACACGCCTGCTTTTGCTGGTATTTTGAAAGGCGTGAACCCTGCGTCCATCACTTCGCGTGAAGCGCTGGCGGCTTTGCCGGTCACACGTAAATATGAGTTGCTTGAGCGCCAACAAGCGCAGCGAGCCAGCGATGTGTTCGGCGGGTTTTCCGCGTTGTCATTTGGCAAAGCCATGCCGCGCGTGTTTGCTTCACCCGGCACGATTTACGAACCCGAGGGTACACGCGCTGACTATTGGCGCGTGGCGCGTGCTTTGTATGCCGCAGGTTTTCGCGCCGGTGAGTTGGTGCACAACTGCTTCAGTTACCACTTCACGCCTGCTGGTTCGATGATGGAAAGCGGCGCGCATGCGATGGGTTGCAGCGTGTTTGCGGGCGGTACCGGACAGACCGAGCAGCAGTTGCAAGCCATGGTTGAATTGCGCCCCGCAGGCTATTGCGGCACACCAAGTTTTTTGAAAATCATCATCGATAAAGCTGCTGAAACCCAAGTGGCGCTGCCTTCATTGAAGAAAGCGCTGGTCAGCGGTGAAGCGTTTCCGCCTTCATTGCGCGACTGGCTGGCTGAGCGCGGCGTCACGGCTTACCAGTGCTATGCCACGGCAGACATCGGTTTGATTGCGTATGAAACCGCAGCACGCGAAGGCTTGGTGCTGGATGAAGGCGTGATTGTGGAAATTGTGCGACCTGGCACCGGCGACCCAGTGGCCGAAGGTGAAGTGGGCGAATTGGTGGTGACCACGCTCAACCCGGATTACCCGCTGATACGTTTCGGTACCGGCGACTTGACAGCCCTATTGCCCGGCATGTGTCCCACAGGCCGCAGCAACCAGCGCATCAAAGGCTGGATGGGCCGCGCCGATCAAACCACCAAGGTGCGCGGCATGTTTGTGCATCCCGGTCAGGTTGATCAAATCGTCAAGCGTTTTACTCAAATTGGCAAAGCACGTTTGGTGATCAGCGGCGAGATGGCGCAAGACCAAATGCATTTGCATATTGAAACAGCAGACCACAACACCGAGTGGGTGACATCTGTGGAACAAGCGGTGCGCGACATCACCAAATTGCGCGCAGATATCGTCATTGCCGCGCCGGGCAGTTTGCCCAACGACGGTAAAGTGATTGAAGATGCGCGCAGTTACAAATAATCAGCGGGCAACCGCAAACTTTGACCTCGACTTGTTGCTGCAACGCGTGAACAAGCGCGGGCAAGATGCGCTTGTGACCTTGGCATTCGCGTTATCGCTGTCGGCCGTGTGCAGCGCTTTCGCGCAAAGTTTCCCCCTCAAAGACAAAGCCGTCACCATCGTCGTGCCATTCACCGCAGGCGGGCCGACCGACCGTTTGGCGCGCGACATGGCCGAGGCTTTGCGCAAACCGCTGGGTGTGAACTCGGTGGTGGTGGAAAACATATTGGGCGCTGGTGGTGCGATCGCCACACAAAAGGTGGCACGTGCCGCGCCTGACGGCCACACGATTTTGATCCACCATATCGGCATGGCCACCATGCCCTCGCTCAATCGCAACCCCGGTTTTAAAGTGGACACGGATTTCACTTTTCTGGGCATGATCCACGAAGTGCCGATGAGCATCGTGGCGCGTCCCACCATGGAAGCCAACGACTACAAACAGCTGTCTGCCTGGGTCGGTAAAAACAAAGACAAGGTGAATTTGGGTAACGCCGGTGTCGGCTCGGCTTCGCATTTGTGCGGACTGCTTTGGCAAGCTGCGATGAAAACCGAAGTCGCCACCATCCCCTACAAAGGCGTGTCTATGGCCATCACCGATTTGATGGGCGGGCAAATTGATTTGCTGTGTGACCAGACCAGCAACACCATGGCATACATTGAGGGCAAAAAAATCAAGGCCTATGCTGTCACCACGCCCAAGCGTTTGCCGCAGCCGACATTCAGCCAATTACCCACCATGCAAGAACTCGGTGTCAAAGGTTTTCAAATCAGCATCTGGCATGGCGCCTATGGCCCCAAAGGCATGTCAGATGAAACCCAAGCCAAATGGAATGCGGCTTTGCGTCAGGTGTTGACTGACCCTGCGTTTGTGAAAAAGCAGCAAGACTTGGGTGCGGTCATGATCACTGACAAACGCACCGAACCGCAAGAACACCGCAAATTTGTACTCTCTGAAATCAACAAATGGAGCCCCATCATCAAAGCTGCTGGGGTGTATGCAGACTGATGATCAAACTGTTTTTTATCCATCCCGACAACGTGGTGCAAGAAGCATTTGCACAAAACGGACAAACGCTGTTGAGTGCGGCGCAAGAAGCGCGTGTCGGCGGTTTTGTGGCGGAATGCGGCGGCAACGGCACCTGCGCCACCTGCCACTGCTTCATTGAACCTGAGCACGCCAAAGAGTTGTTTGAACCCAGCGAGGAAGAAGAGGCCATGCTGGGTTTCACGGCGATGCCGCGTGAAGACAACAGCCGCTTGGCCTGTCAAATCGTGGTTGAATATTTCATGGATGGTTTGCGCGTTTACCTGCCCGAGCGGCAAATGTAAATCAGCCTAGCCCAGGCAGTCACTGACGCAAACTTCACTGCCTGAAGCGTTTGCGTGTCAGGTGCAGCGCAATCAACCAGGCGACGACCGCATACGCCGTCAACACACCCAAGTGCAACAGCACATCCGTGGGCCACTGGTCCATGAACAACGGTCGCACCAATGCCACCGCTTGCGTCAGCGGCAACACCATGGCCACCCAACGCACCGCATCAGGCAAGCTGTCAAGCGGGAAAAACACACCGCTTAAAAACATCATCGGTGTCAAAAACAAAGTGAAGTAATAGGTGAAAAAGTCATAGCCTTTGGCCAGTGCATTGAAGATCAATGCCAGACAACTGAAGGTGATGCCCACACCCAGCAAAATCGGCCAGGCCAGCAGAACTTTCCAGCTTTGCACAATGCCAAGCCCCAACATCACGCACAAAATGGCGCTGACCGTGAACACCGCTTTGAAGGCGGCCCACAGCATTTCGGCCAGCAGCACATCGTCTAAATGCACCGGCGCATTCATGATGCCGTCCCAGGTCTTTTGCACATGCATGCGCGAGAAAGCTGAATACAGAGCTTCAAACGTGGCGGCATTCATGGCGCTCATGCAAATCGAACCGCTGGCTAGAAAAACAATGTAGGGCACTTGTTGCTCACCCAAGGTGACCTCGCCGACCAAGGCGCCCATGCCATAGCCGAAGGCGACCAGCCACATCAAAGGCTCGGCAATATTGGCAATCAAACTGGGAATGATCAGCTTGCGCCAAACCAAAAAATTGCGTAAAAACACAGGCCAAAATCGCAGGCGCATCATCCCTCCTCGCGGATTTGCCGCCCGGTCAGTTTCAAAAACAAATCCTCTAGGTTCGCCGGTCGGTGCAGGCTGCGCACACCGGGGTAAGCGGTGAGTGCTTGCAACAAACTTTGCGCGGTTTGCGTGTAGAAAAACACCGTGTCACCGCTGACCTCGACACGTTGCGCTTGCGCACGCAGCGGTCCGTGTGCCAGTGCTTGCGTGTCGCCGCCGTAAACCTCGACCACGTCCGGCTCTAAGTGCTCGGCAATCAGGTCGCGCGGTTTGCCCTCGGCGATCTTGCGACCGTGGTCCACCACCAGCAAGCGGTCACACAAGCGCTCGGTCTCGTCCATGAAATGCGTGGTCAGCAAAATCGATTTGCCCTGTTGCAACAGTTGTTGCAAACGCTCCCACATCAAATGCCGTGCTTGCGGGTCCAGACCCGTGGTCGGTTCATCAAGTAAAAGTAACTGCGGGTCATTGACCAAGGCGCGCGCCAGACTCAATCTGCGCTTCATGCCACCAGAGAGTTCGCCGGGTTTGGCGTTCGCTTTGTGGCTCAAGGCGGCGAACTCCAGCAAACTGGGAATGCGCGCATCAATGTCGGCGCGCTTCATGCCAAAGTAGCGGCCATAGACCAACAGGTTTTCGGCGCAGGAAAAATCGGGGTCCAGGCTGTCGAATTGGCTGACCACGCCAAGCCGCGATTTGATGGACAGCGCCTGCTTGGGCATGTCTTCACCAAAGATGGTGACGCTGCCGTTGTCAGGCGTGGTCAGCCCCAAACACATGCGAAATGTGGTGGTTTTGCCTGCACCGTTTGGGCCGATCAAGCCCAGGCATTCGCCGGGGAAAAGTGAAAACGATAAGTCATCAACCACCAGGTTGCTGCCAAAGCGTTTGTTTAAGTGCTGACACTGAAGTTGAGGGGTGGTTTGCATGCAGACTTCAAAAATTAACAACGGCTATTGTGCCTTGCGACGCCTGATCAGGCTGTCACTAGAATTGAGAAATGAAAACCTATAGCGTTTGCCTCTGTTTGGTTTTGTTGATCACGCAAACCGCGTGCTCAGAGTTGGCCTTTTACGAGGGTATGCGTACTGAGCAACAACGCGCCGCCAATATGAACCGGGGCAAGGCCGATCCATTGCCGCCGTTTGACAAATACAAAAAGGAAAGAGACGCCATGCAACCCGGCGGGCAATGAGGATGGCTACAGTGGTATAGTTCTGCCCTTACGGCCCGGTAGCTCAGTTGGTAGAGCAGCGGATTGAAAATCCGCGTGTCAGTGGTTCGATTCCACTCCAGGCCACCATATTCACTGGGTTTGCAGCAGAAAACGTGCTACAAAAATCTATAGCACGGTTATCTCACGATTTTACTGCCGCAGTTTATCCAAATGCTTTGGTTATTTGATGTCACGACCTCCTTCAAAACCGCCACAAAATAATTTCTATTTCAAGCTGAACACAAACTTTGTCATGCCAATGGAAGCTGACAGATTATTTCGTCAAGGCCTCGCATTACTTCAACAAGGGGGCACGCAGCAAGCAAGAGAAGTTCTTGAAAAAGCCATCAAAATAAACCCAAAGCATTTTGATGCGCTAAATATTTTAGGAATCA
>Ga0164294_10006323_pt1 | contig 10143 bp, 13 predicted proteins | sample GEODES005metaG_FD_111479 | JGI IMG/M metagenome (GOLD analysis project Ga0164294, IMG submission 111479) | Oligotrophic lake water microbial communities from Sparkling Lake, Wisconsin, USA - GEODES005 metaG | ecosystem: Environmental > Aquatic > Freshwater > Lake | place: USA: Sparkling Lake...
CGCACCACATCTGACCCGACACCGAGCCGGTCCTTGAGATCGCGGGCCACCAGCTTGCCGGTCACCACACCAATCGAACCGGTGATCGTCGCGGCATTGGCCACAATCACCTCGGCAGCCATCGCAATGTAATAGCCGCCGGACGCGGCGACCGCGCCCATCGAGGCGACCACCGGTTTACCGGCTGACCGGATGCGCCCCACCTCCCGCCAGATGGTCTCCGAGGCGTTGACCGAACCGCCGGGACTGTCGATTCGCAGCACAACAGCTTTCACATCGTCGTCGGCACCGGCCTCCCGCAATGCAGCCGCGATGGTGTCACCACCGGCACTTGAGCGTCCGAACGGTGACAGCCCCGGCCCGCCGCGGCCACTGACGATGGGACCGCTCACGGTCACCACTGCAACGGTGGGATCTTTCTTGCGCAGAGATGGCCCGCGCTCACGGGTTTGGGCATAGCGGGACAGGAAGAGTCGCGACGGCTCGTCGTCCCCGTCGGAGTCTGGGTCCGATTGTCCGGTGAGTTCGCCGATACGTCGGTAGGCCTCATCGCGGAAGCCGATGCGGTCAATCAGCCCTGCGGTAACAGCGTCGTCACGCAGCAACGGGGCCCGGTCGGCGAGCTCATCGAGCGCGGCGGTGTCGGTCCGGCGGGATTCGGCGATCGCCTGCCACACCTGGTTGTGCAGACTTTCGATCAGGCGGCTGTCGGCCTCCCGGTGCGCATCGGTGTAGCGGTCTTGCGTGAACATGTTCGCCGCGGACTTGTACTCTCCGCGCGCGACGAACTGCGCCTGGATGCCGGCTTTCTCCAGGGCGTCACGCAGAAACAAGGCGTTGGTGGCGAACCCGATCAATCCCACCGTGCCCGAGGGCTGCATCCACACCTCGCCGAAGGCCGACGCCAGGTAGTAGGACAGGGTGCCCGGATAGGTCTCGGCCCAGGCCAGCGAGGGCTTGACCGAGGTGAAGGCAACGATCGCCTCGCGAAGTTCCTGGACGGCGCCGGGCGGGGCCGCTGAAAGCTGCACGCGGGCAATCAGTCCCGCGATCCGCGGATCCTCGGCCGCGCGGTGAATGGCTGCAACTGCCTGACGCAGCAGTAGCGGCCGGCCGCTGCCGGCGATGAACGCCATCGGGTCGAATCCCGCAGTCTCCGGCGGGATGGACTGAAGATCGAGCTCAAGGATGCATCCATTCGGTACGCCGTGATGACGGGCCGTGTCGATCCGGCGGCCCAGGCCGCGCAGGTCGTCGGGGATGCCGGGCAGGAAAGCGAACATGACTATGAGCCTACCGACCGCGCCGACGGCAGTGAGGTGGATACTTTCCCCATGGTGCTCAGGGTCGACGTCCCGCCTGATCTCATCGGCGGCGATGTCGATGAGGGCTATGGCAGGGTTGCGGACGTATTTCGCGCGAACTTCGCCGAGCGTCACGAAGTCGGCGCAGCCCTAGCCGTCTACCGCGACGGCACCAAAGTCGTCGACCTGTGGGGTGGATACCGCAACGGCATCACCAAAGCGCCCTGGCAGCCCGACACGCTCGTCAACATGTTCTCGACCACCAAGGGCGTGGCCGCACTGGCGATGGCCCACGCCGTGTCCGCCGGGTTGCTTCACTATGACGACCGAGTGAGCGAGCACTGGCCGGAGTTCGCGCAGAACGGCAAGGGCGAGGTGACCGTGCGTCAACTGCTGGCCCACCAAGCCGGACTGTGCGCACTGGAACCCAGGCCGACACTGCGGGATGTCGCCGATCCGCAGCGGTTGTCATCAATCCTCGCGAGCCAGAAACCTGCGTGGCCGCCGGGCACGCGCCACGGCTATCACGCCATCACGATTGGCTGGTATCAATCCGAACTCATTCGGAGAACCGACCCGGCGGGACGCACGCTGGGCCGATATCTGGCCGACGAGATCACCGGTCCGCTTGCACTAGATATCCACATCGGTCTGCCGACCTCCGTTGACCGCGAGCGTGTCGCCCATGTGCATAACTGGAAGCGACCCGAATCGCTGCTGCACGTCCACGAGATGCCGCTGGGATTCCTGAGTGCCGCGCTGAATCCCGTGGGCCTGACTGCTCGCGCGGTGTCAGTGCCCTCCGATGTCAACGCCTTCAACGGTGACTACAACCGCGATGAGGTACGGGTGGTCGAAATCCCGTCCGCCAACGGCACGGGAAACGCCAGGGCGGTGGCACAGCTGTACGGCGCCGCCGCGACGGCAGACACGCGCTTGGGCCTGACCGACATGACGATCGCAGAGCTACGGGCCCCAGCGCGTAATCCATCCGGCGGAATTCGCGACAAGGTTCTCCGCGTCGACTCCGAGTACTCGCTCGGCTTCTGCAAGCCGTTCCCGCACTTCGTGTTCGGATCATCCAATCAAGCCTTCGGCACTCCCGGATTCGGCGGATCATTCGGCTTCGCCGACCCAGAGACCGGCATCGGTTTCGCTTACACGATGAACCGGTTGGGCTTCCATCTGCTGAGTGACCCCCGCGAACTTCGCCTGCGTCGGGCGCTGTTCATCGACGTGTTGGGAACCCGCCCGCAGAACTGACAGCGCAACGCAAAAACCCCCGCCCTACGGTGTTTTCCAGGGGCGGGAGTTTTTCACGGGTATTGCGGTCTAGGACACCTCGGTGACGGATCCGCCTGCGGCGGTGATCTTCTCCCGAGCGCTGCCACTGAACTTGTGCGCAGTCACATCGACCTTGACGGAGATGTTCCCGTCGCCGAGCACTTTCACCAAGGTGTTCTTGCGAACTGCGCCCTTCTCGACGAGGTCGGCCAGGGTCACTGCACCCCCGGACGGGAACAACCGGCTGATATCGCCGACATTGACCACCTCGTAAGCGGTACGGAAACGGTTCTTGAAGCCCTTGAGCTTAGGCAGCCGCATATGGATCGGCATCTGCCCACCCTCGAAGCCCACCGCCACCTGGTTACGAGCCTTGGTGCCCTTGGTGCCACGCCCGGCGGTCTTACCCTTGGACCCCTCGCCACGACCGACGCGGGTCTTGCGAGTCTTGGCGCCCGGTGCGGGACGAAGGTCATGAAGCTTGATGGTCATCAGACTTCCTCAACTTCGATGAGATGGTGCACGGCCTTGATCAACCCGCGGGTCTGCGGGTTGTCCTCGCGAACCACGGACTGGCGGATCTTCTTCAGTCCGAGGGTCCGCAGGCTCTCACGCTGTTTCCAGCGCGCGCCAACGGTGCCGCGCACCTGCGTGATTTTCAGCTGTGTTGAACCAGTTTGGGCCATTGCTATGCGCTTCCTTCGCGTACCGCAGCCGCGACCGCATGGCGTGCCGCAGCCTCACTCTCGCGACGGGCCCGCAGCATGCCGGCCGGCGCGACGTCTTCGATCGGCAGACCGCGACGGGCGGCCACCTCTTCGGGGCGCTGCAGCATCTTCAGCGCGGTGACCGTGGCATGCACCACGTTGATCGCGTTGTCACTGCCCAGCGACTTGGCCAGCACATCGTGCACGCCAGCGCATTCCAGCACCGCCCGCACCGCACCGCCGGCGATAACTCCGGTACCGGGGCTGGCCGGGCGCAGCATGACAACACCTGCGGCCGCCTCACCCTGAACCGGATGCACGATCGTGCCGCCGATCAGCGGGACCCGGAAGAAGCTCTTCCGGGCTTCCTCGACGCCCTTGGCGATCGCTGCCGGGACCTCTTTGGCCTTGCCGTAACCCACGCCGACCATGCCGTTGCCGTCGCCGACGATGACCAGTGCCGTGAAGCTGAACCGGCGGCCACCCTTGACCACCTTGGAGACGCGGTTGATGGTGACGACACGCTCGAGGTAGTTGCTCTTCTCGCCGCCGTCTCGGCCGCCACGGCCACCGCGATCACCGCCACGGTCGTCGCGTCGGCCACGATCGCCGCCGCGACCACCGCGCTGCTCATCAGTCCGGGTGCCCGCGGAGGGGCCGCCGGTGTTCGGAGCCGACTCGGCAGCCGAGTCGGTCGTGGGAGTCTGGTCCGCCATTATGCGGTCCTTCCGTTGTTGAGCACGCTCATCAGAATTTCAGTCCGTTCTCGCGGGCGGCGTCAGCCAGTGCGGCGATCCGTCCGCCGTAGGTGTTGCCACCGCGGTCGAACACCACGGCCTCGATGCCGGCTGCCCTGGCGCGCTCGGCGATCAGTTGACCGACCCGCACGCTGTGGGCCTTCTTATCGCCGGAGACGGCCCGGACGTCGGCCTCAATGGACGACGCGGCAGCGATAGTGGTGCCGTTGGCGTCGTTGACCAGTTGCACGTGGATATGTCGCGATGACCGGTTGACCACGAGGCGGGGACGTTCGGCGGTGCCGACGACCTTCTTGCGCAGCCGATGGTGGCGACGTAGCCGGGCAACCCGGCGGGCCGCCGAGGCGGTGGTTCCGACCGGCTTGCGCTCGATAGGCGCCTTCTTGTCCGCTGTCTGTGTTTGCGCCATGACTACTTACCTGTCTTTCCGACCTTGCGACGGATCTGCTCACCCTCGTAGCGCACGCCCTTGCCCTTGTACGGGTCGGGGCGACGCAGGCGGCGGATATTCGACGAGATCTGGCCGACCTTCTGTTTGTCGATACCGGACACCGAGAATTTGGTGGGGCTTTCCACCGCGAAGGTGATGCCCTCGGGTGCCTCGATCAGGACGGGATGGCTGTAGCCCAGGGCGAACTCAAGATTGCTGCCCTTTTGCTGCACGCGATAGCCGACGCCGAAGATCTCCATCTTGGTGGTGTAGCCCTCGGTCACGCCGGTGATGAGATTGGCGACCAGGGTCCGAGACAGCCCGTGGAGCGAACGGCTGCGCCGTTCGTCGTCGGGCCGGCTGATCAGGATCGTGCCGTCATCGCTACGGACCACGGTGATCGGCTCGGCCACTGCCAAGCCCAGGGTGCCCTTGGGTCCCTTGACCGACACGTTCTGTCCGTCGATCGTGACGTCCACTCCGGCTGGAACCGGAACAGGTTGCTTACCAATACGCGACATGTTTAAACCCCCTTCACCACACGTACGCGAGGACTTCGCCGCCGACGCCCTCGCGGGCGGCCTGGCGGTCGGTCCTCAGACCGGCGGACGTGGAGATGATCGCCACACCAAGACCGCCGAGCACGCGCGGCAGGTTGGTGGACTTGGCGTACACCCGCAGACCGGGCTTGGACACCCGGCGCAGACCGGCGAGGCTGCGCTCCCGGTTGGGTCCGTACTTGAGCTTGACCACCAGAGCCTTGCCGACCCGAGCATCCTCGGTGTGGAAATCACTGATGTAGCCCTCGCGCTTGAGGATTTCGGCGATATTCGCCTTGATCTTCGAATGCGGCAGGGACACTTCTTCATGGAACGCCGAGTTGGCGTTGCGCAGACGTGTCAAGAAGTCCGCGATCGGGTCCGTCATAGTCATCTGGCGCTACTCCTCTTCTACCAGCTGGACTTCTGCACGCCGGGCAGTTCGCCCGCATGCGCCATCTCACGAAGGCAGATGCGGCACAACCCGAACTTGCGATACACGGCGTGCGGCCGGCCGCACTTGTTGCAGCGGGTGTAAGCCCGCACGGCGAACTTCGGCTTCTTGTTGGCCTTGTTGACCAATGCCTTCTTTGCCATCTGCTCAGATCTCCTTGAACGGGAAGCCGAGGGCACGCAGCAGCGCTCGCCCTTCGTCGTCATTGGTCGCCGAGGTGACGACGGTGATATCCATACCGCGCGGCCGGTCGATGCTGTCCACGTCGATCTCGTGGAACACCGACTGCTCGGCCAGGCCGAAGGTGTAGTTGCCGTGGCCGTCGAACTGCTTGGGGCTCAGGCCACGGAAGTCGCGAATACGCGGCAGGCCGATCGAGACCAGGCGGTCCAGGAACTCCCACATCCGGTCGCCGCGAAGGGTTACCCGCGCGCCGATCGGCATACCCTCGCGCAGCTTGAACTGGGCGATGGACTTGGTGGCCTTGCGGATTTCCGGCTTCTGGCCGGTGATCAACGCCAGGTCATTGACGGCGCCGTTGATCAACTTGGCGTCCCGGGCGGCGTCGCCGACGCCCATGTTGACGACCACCTTCACCACGCCCGGGATCTGCATCACGTTGGCGTAGTTGAATTCCTCATGCAGGGCGTCGCGAATCTCGCTGCGGTAGCGCGCCTTCAGACGCGGCTGCACCTTCTCTGCAGTTGTCATGCCTTGATGTCCTTGCCATTGCGCTTGGAAATACGAACACGCTTACCGGATTCGGTGTCCTCGCGGTACCCGACCCGAGCCGGCTTGCCCTCGGAGTCGACCACCATCACGTTGGACACGTGGATCGGCGCCTCCTGGGTGACGATGCCGCCTGAGGATGCACCGCGTTCGTTCGCTGAGTTGGCGGTGTGCTTCTTGATCCGGTTCACGCCCTCGACCAGGATCTTCTGGCGGTCCGGGTAGGACTGCAGGACCTTGCCCTTGGCACCCTTGTCCTTGCCGGAGATCACCAGAACGGTGTCGCCCTTGTGGACCTTCATCTACAGCACCTCCGGGGCCAGCGAGACGATCTTCATGAACTTCTTCTCACGCAGCTCACGGCCGACCGGACCGAAGATGCGGGTACCGCGCGGGTCGTTGTCGGCCTTGATGATCACGGCAGCGTTCTCATCGAACTTGATGTAGCTGCCATCAGAACGGCGGCGTTCCTTGACGGTGCGCACCACGACCGCCTTGACCACATCGCCGCGCTTGACGTTGCCGCCGGGGATGGCGTCCTTCACCGTGGCCACAATGACGTCGCCGATACCGGCGTAACGCCGTGACGAGCCACCCAGCACGCGGATGCACAGGATCTCTTTGGCGCCGGTGTTATCGGCAACCTTGAGCCGCGATTCCTGCTGAATCACTAGAACTCCCTTGCGTTGAGCACGGCAAATCTTTTCGGACAGGCCGAAACAACCTCACGTGCGCGATCTTTGTCACTTCAGGGGCACGCAGGGCTGACGCGAATCCTTGAGGGGATTCCAAGCCGGCCGAGGTCTGCCCGAGGCAACCCCCAAATACTAGGCGAGAAGGCCGCAGAGTGCCAAATCCGCCCAGTTCAACCCCTCCTGGTGGGCTCCGAGAGCCCTGATCAGGCTCTTTGGGGCAATCAGCGGGCAGGGTCGCATCCGCGGCGGGGGCGCGTCAGACGATGCAGGACCCAGGCCAGCGGCACAGTAAGAGCCATGGTCAGCAGAAACAGGCCCGCCACCGATCCGGTATAGATCGGCCAGCCCAAGACCGACACCATCGCGATTTCGATCACCACGACATGGACGAGGAAAATCTCATACGAGATCTCGCCCAGCCACACCATCGGTCGACTACTCATCAATCGCGAATAGCGGCCACGGTCGCCGAGTGCCAGTGGTGCGACGACGAGTGTGGCGATCACCGCATAGAACATGGTCTTGGCAACGTCTTCCGAAAGGCCGAGGGACGCCTCGCTCACCCGGCCGGCGATCGGCGTGGACACGATCAGATAGCTGACTACGGCCAGTGGCAGCGCCAAGAACGCAAAACACCGTGCGTTCATGACGCGAAGGACCGCCAGCACCATGCCACCGACGAACCACACCAGATAGTGCGGCAGCCAGAGGCCTGCCCCGGCGGGTAGCCAATCCGTGGTGTGCAGCACCACCAACCAGAGCGGACTCACTGCGGCCAGGGCGGCAAGGCCGACGAGGAGTCGGGCCGGACGCCAACTGCGGCCGCAGAGCACCGCCAGCAATAGGTAAGCCAGCATCGGCAGAGCTGCGTAGAAGGCGACCTCCACCGCCAGGCTCCACATCTGCGTCAAACCCTGGTGCAGATAGGTCAGCACATACCCCGAGCTGTAAACCTGGGTCAGGGTCAGGTTGCGCAGCAGACCGATCCAGGTATGGCCGGGGTTCGGCTCGATCACTCGAAACTCGTAGACGATATAGACGCCGATGACGGTGACGATGTAGGCGGGCATGATCCGCCGTATCCGATTCCACGCGTAGCGGCGCACCCGCGGGGGTCGTCCGCCCGTCGCCGCGGCCCCCACCCATGGACTGAAGAGCAGGAAGCCGGACAACACGAAGAAAATCGGCACCCCGATTTCCAGCCGGGCGAAGATCAGCCCCAGATATCCGTGGGACAACGCGCCGGTGCCGTAAGCCGCGTGCGTCCCGACGACCAACAGTGCGGCGACCGCACGGACACCTGTCAGCGAGGCGACCCGGTCGGGGTTGGAGACCTGCTCAAGACCGCCCTGATCAACCTCGATAGCGGCACGGTGGCCCGGGCTCGCGTGCGCGGTCCGCGTATCGACGACGGGAGGATCGTCAAGTCTGACCGGCATCTGACTCAATGTACCGATCACAATCGGATACGGGCCAACACCAGACGTCAGAGCCGTTGGGGCTTTTAGTTCGCCGTCGTGGGTGCCGGCGCGGCCGGAAACGTCATCGTAAAAGTTGCCCCCCGTCCCGGCGACGAGGTCACTCTAATGTCGCCTCCGTGGGCCTGGACGATCTCGCGGACCAGTGACAGCCCGATACCGTACGACGGACGCCCCTCCCGGGTGGTGTGCGTCTCACCGCGGGAAAACCTGTCGAACAACGTCGACAGCGCAGTCTTGTCGATGCCCACTCCGGTATCGACAACCGCGACGATCACCTGCTGGCCGTCACGCCGGACATGTAAATCGACTGTGCCGCCGCTTTTTTCATGACTCAACGCGTTATCCACCAGCGCTGTGATCGCCCGTTCCAAGGCGATCCCGGAGCCCAGCACATCCAGGCTGCCCGGGCTTTGGTCATCGCGACGATCGCAGTTGATCGTCACACCGATCGATTCGGCGTAACTGGTCGTGCGATCACAGACCGAACGCGCCACCGCGGAGAGATCGACCCTCGTCGTCCGAGCGTCGACTTTCGTCATCGAGGCTGACGCGAGCAGATCATCGACTATGTCGGCCAACACCCGGGTGTCGGCGACCAACGCGTCGGCGTCTCGGGCCGCGGCGGTGACATCCCCAGAGTTGAGCCGCTGCGCGAGCAATTGCGCCCTAGTGTGCAGAACGGTCAGCGGCGCCCGTAACTCATGTGAGGCATCGGCAACGAATCGCCGCTGCAGCGCCAACGCCTGGGCCAGGGGGCGCACCGAGCGACGCGCGACGTACACGACGACGGCAACGGCTCCAAGGATCCCGACGAGTGCAGCGAAGCCCAGTGCCACCCACAGCCGCGCCTGGTCCGCCTGGATCGGCGCCATATCGATCAGCACCACCACCCGCCCCACTGGGCGGTCCACCACAAGAGCCCGGTATGTGCGGCCACCGGTATCGAACTCGGTGAACCCGGCCGGCCCAGCCAACAGCGGCACGCCGGCTTCTCCGCCCCGAGACATTGTGACTTGCCCGTCGGTGTTGCGCAGCACCAACTCCATCCCAGGAGGCGGGTCACCGGCGTCGTCGGCAGTCTCTGCGACAGCGGTCAACCGATCGGTGATCTCGCGAGTCTGCGTACGCACATCGACCACGGCGAGCACCACGCCCACCAACACCAACAGGACCGCCAGAGCCGCTGACGCCTGGAGCGCCGCGGTTCTTCCGGCCCGCTTCACCACGCTGAAATCAGCGGCGGGCATGGATGATTTATTCACTCCAGACCGAACCGGTAGCCTGCGCCGTGCACGGTGCGGATCACTGTCTTGCCGAGCTTGCGCCGTAGATAATGGACATTGAGGTCGATTGTTCCATCCGAGTCGACTCCGATGAATACGGTGTCGAGCAAGCGCTCCCGGCTGAAGACTCGCGTCGGGGCTGCCATGAGAGTGGCCAGCAGTGATGCCTCCCGTTCGGACAGTTCAACGTCAGCACCGTCGGGCGTCGCGCCACTCACGACGCGGGTAAGCAGGTCGAGCCGCAGGCCGCCGGCCTGGAGCACCGTGGTTGCGCCGTCGGTGCGCCGCAGCAGTGCCCGCACCCGGGCCAGCAACTCGAGGACGTCGAAGGGCTTGACCAGATAGTCCTGCGCGCCGGCGTCAAGACCCTCGACTCGGTCCTCCACCGACCCCCGCGCGGTCAGGATCAGGGCAGGCGTTGTCACGCCCCGTGACCGCAGCAGCGCCACCAGGTCTGCACCGTCCATCACCGACAGCCC
>Ga0164294_10006327_pt1 | contig 10141 bp, 15 predicted proteins | sample GEODES005metaG_FD_111479 | JGI IMG/M metagenome (GOLD analysis project Ga0164294, IMG submission 111479) | Oligotrophic lake water microbial communities from Sparkling Lake, Wisconsin, USA - GEODES005 metaG | ecosystem: Environmental > Aquatic > Freshwater > Lake | place: USA: Sparkling Lake...
GGCTTCTCCAACGATCCGCTGCTCCAGGGCCGCAACTTCTCCTATCTCGATACCCAGCTGAAGCGCCTGGGCTCGCCCAACTTCACTCTTATCCCGATCAATCAACCGCGTGGCTGCCCGGTCCATAATTTCCAGCAGGACGGCCATATGGCGATGCGCAACCCCAGGGGACGCGCCAATTACGAGCCGAACAGCTGGGGCGGTCCGCGCGAGAACCCCGCTAGCGGCTACCGTCATTTCCCCGCGGAGGAAGCTGGCCAGAGGGTCCAGCTGCGCCCCGAGAGCTTCGCCGACCATTACAGCCAGGCGCGCCAATTCTTCGTCAGCCAAACCCCGATCGAGCAAAAGCATATCGGCGACGCCCTGGTGTTCGAGCTGTCCAAATGCGCGCGCGTAGACATCCGCGAGAAGATGGTCGGGCATCTGCGCAACATCGACGCGAAGCTCGCGACCGTCGTCGCGACCGGTTTGGGCCTGGCGAAACTGCCGCCGGCCGCGAAGCCTGCGGTAGCGCCGGTGACGGACTTGCCGCCATCCGACGCGCTCAGCATCATCAAGCGCGGCCCCGGCAGCTTCGCCGGACGCAAGCTCGGCATCCTGGTGAGTGACGGCGCCTCGGCCAAGGTCGTGAATGCCCTGGTCAAGGCGGTGGCCGCACTTCCCGCCGTCCATGAGTTGGTCACGCCCAAGGTCGGCGGCGTCGTGCTCGACGACGGGACGCTGGTTCAGGGCAAGCAGAAGATCGATGGCGGTCCGTCGGTGCTATATGATGCCGTCGTGCTGGCGGTCTCGGAGGAAGGCGCCGCCATGCTGTCGCGCGACGCGGCGACCCGCGACTTCGTCGCCGACGCCTTCGGCCATTGCAAGTTCATCGGCTTCACGCCGGAAGCGGCGCCGTTGCTTCGCAAGGCCGGCATCGAGGAGGCCGATATGGACGAGGGGCTGGTGCCGCTGACCCTCGCCAAGGACGCCGCCGCGTTCCTCGAGCGCTGCGCCGAGCTGCGCTTCTGGGACCGCGAACTCCTGGTCGACCTGGACGCCGCAGCCTTCCTGGCCGAGCCGGCCTGAACCCGATCCAGACTTTAGTGCAATGCGTGGAGAATAAGATGTCGATTCTGGACAAGGCCATCGCGGCGATCACGCCCCCCGAAAGCGAAGAAGCTCGTGCCAAGGCGCGCGCGAAGGCGGAAGCGGCGGCCGCCGGCGGCGGATGGCTGGCGCAGGTCCTCGATCATCATCGCGGGATCGAGGCGCAGTTCGCCGCGGTGAAGGCGGCGACCGACGCGAATACCCGCCTCGTCGAGCAGCAGAAGCTCGGCCTGTTGCTGACGGCCCATTCGATCGCGGAAGAAGCCGCCATCTATCCCGCGCTCGCCGCCGAGCATCAGGTCGGCCATGCCGAGCTCGCCTATCAGGAACAGTCCGCCGCCAAGATGGAGATGGGCCTGCTGGAGCGACTCGATCCGATGAGCGAGGACTATCTGGACAAGCTCGGCCATATCGAGGGCGCCGTCGCGCATCACGTCTATTCCGAGGAAGGCACCTGGTTCACCAAGCTCGCCGAAGAAGCGAGCCCGGAGGAGCAAGAGCGCATCACGATGCGCTACGCCGAGGAATATGGCCGCTACGCCCGAAATCTCGCCTGACAGGCGATTGCGCTCCCTCGAGGGGAACGACAAAAAGGTGCGACTGAATTCAGAGTGCCCTGTGCCCCGGCACGACCTTCAGTCGACCGAGGCATGCGAGGCTGGGGATCGGCCGCGGCGCTTGGGCGGCGGTTCGCCGCGAGCCTCCCTGGACAATTCCCTTAGCTGCCGGCGCAGCGAGCGTCCGTCGAGATAGGCAGCGACATTGGTATAGCCTTCGGCGGTGAGCTTGCGCTCGATATGGTCGATCCGGCCATATTCGCCGGTCGCCGCCAATTCGAGCGCGCGTTCGATCAGATTCTTTTCCATCGCGGTCTTGTGCAGCCATCTGGTCGTCCGTGCTTCAACCCAGGTTATTGCGCGCCGTGCCGAACCCTGGCCGGCACGGCGCGCGTTCGTGTTTCGCTGATGGACTTCAGGCGCAGCGCTTGCTGGCTCAGGCGCCGCGCAGGCTGTCGGGGACCACGCCGCCATTCTCGGCGAGCTTGGCCATCACCGCCTTATGAAGCGCGATATTCTGTTCGGCGCTGCCGTCCTCGTCGGCATGGACGCCGAGCTCCTGGCCGAGGTGCTTGCGTGCGTCGAGGCTGGAGTCGAGATCGAGCAGCTTGAGCAGATCGACGATCGACGTCTGATAGTTGCCGCCGCCGCCCTTCATATTCGCCATCTCCGAAAGGACCGCGCCGACATCGACTTGGGCTGCAGGTGCGGGCGTCGGCGCGGGGGTCGGAGCGGGTGCGGCGCTGGACTGGGCGGGTGCCGGTGTGGGGCTGGGTACCGGAGCAGCTGCGTGATGACCGAAGATCTTTTCCTTGATGGTGTCGAAGATGCTCATGGCTGGCTCCCGTGCCTGAATGGTCCGGTCAAAACGTCGAATATCCTCAAAGGGTTCTTGCGGAACGCGCTCGAATTGCGGCGCGTTGGGGCTGGAGCCCGACGCGGGCGATATTCTCGGAGGTTCGGATGCACGCAGTTCGTTGGATGACCCTGGGCGCCGCGGCGCTCGTGCTCGCAGGTTGCGGCTCGAAGACTGAGACCAGCAATACCGACACCACGACCGTCGTCGCCAATAGCGATGGCGCGACCGGCACGATGACCAACGACATGGCGATGGTGCCGGCAACCTCCGCGGGCCAGACCTTCGCCAATGCCGCGGCCTCCAGCGACGCTTTCGAGATCGCGACGTCGCAGCTTGCCGATGGCCAGGGCGCCTCGGCCAAGACCAAGAAGTTCGCCGCCGAGATGATCAAGGCGCACACGGGGTCGACCGCCAAGCTGAAGGCAGCGGCGGGCACCGTGACGCCGGCGATCGTACCCGATGCCACGCTCACGGCCGAGCAGCAGCAGGTGCTGGATTCGCTGAGGGGCGTGAAGGGTGCGGATTTCGACAAGGCCTATGCCTCGGCGCAGGTCGATGCGCATCAAAAGACGCTCGATGCTCTCAAGGCAAATGCCGGCAACGCAGATGTGCCCCAGCAGCTGCGCGACTTCGCGACCAAGCTGATCCCGACCGTTACCGCGCATCTCAACATGGCGAAATCGCTTTGATGGCGAATTCGCTGTGACGGTAGCGCGTCTCGGCCCGGTATTTCGTTCGTGAGCGATCCCGCTTCCCGCTGGCCCCTGCGGCTCTGGCTCGTCCGGCACGGCCAGAGCGCAGGCAATGTCGCGCGCGACGAAGCCCATGCCGCCGGGCTCGAACGCATTCCGCTGACGCTCCGCGACGTCGACGTGCCCTTGTCGGCGCTGGGCGAGCAGCAGGCGGATGCGCTGGGGCGCTGGTTCGCGGACGGACGAGGGAACGGGCTGCCCGAAGTGATCCTTTCCAGTCCCTATGTTCGGTCGGTCGAGACCGCGCGGCGGTTTCGGGACGCGGGCGGGGCCGAGCCCGACGAAGCGGTATGCGTCGACGAGCGGCTGCGCGAGAAGGAATTCGGCATCCTGGACGGCCTCACCACCGCCGGTGTCGCCGCGCAGGAACCCCAACAGGCCGAGTTCCGGCGGATATTGGGCAAATTCTACCACCGTCCGCCCGGCGGCGAGAGCTGGGCGGATGTGATCCTGCGGCTGCGCAGCCTGCTCGACACCGTCTCGCTCCATTATGGCGGGCGCCGCGTGATGATCGTCGGCCACCAGGTCGTCGTGCTCTGCCTGCGCTACATCATCGAAAATTTGAGTGAGGAGGAGATATTGGCGATCGACCGCGCCGGCGACGTCGCCAATTGCTCCGTGACCGAATATTCCTTCGATCCCTCGCACGGCAAGGACGGCGGCCTGACGCTGGTGCGCTACAATGAAGTCGCGCCGATGGAGGAGGATTCGTCCGCCGAAGTGACGCGGGCGCCCGATGCGCGCGTGGGCGCCCGCGCATGACCCCGCTCGATCGCGCCTGGTTGGTCGAGCATCCCCTGCCGGTGGTGGAGGGTGAGACGGACAAGAATGCGCGCGGGCGCGCGCTGGTCGCCGGTGGCTCGAGGATCGTCCCTGGCGCGCTCCGGCTGACCGGAGAGGCGGTGCTCCGCGCCGGGGCCGGCAAGGCGCTGCTCGCCACGATCGCGGACGCTGCGCTGGGCCTGGGCATCGCCATGCCCGAAGCCGCGGTTTTCGGTCTTCCGGCCAATGACGAAGGCGAGTTGGCAAGTGAGGCCGGCGACGGCCTCGTGGCGCTCCTCGATCGTTGCGATTGCCTGGTGCTGGGGCCCGGCATGGGTGAGAAATCCGGGGCGGGGCCGATCCTGCGCCGTATCCTGGCCGCCGGCAGGTGCGACCTGGCCCTGTTGCTGGACGCCGCCGTGATCGCCGGCGCGCGGGGTTGCGCGGAAGCGATCCGGGCGCGTGGCGGAAACGTCGTGCTCACACCGCATCCGGGCGAGATGATCGCGCTGATGGACTGCGACGAAGACGAGCTTCGCGCGTCTCCGGCCGAATTGGCGCGCCTCGCTGCCGAGCGCTTCGGCGCGGTCGTCGTCTTGAAGCAGGCCGAGACCTGGATCGCTGCCCCCGGCGAGGACTTACTCCATTATGAAGGTGGCGGTCCGGGGCTCGCCACCGCGGGATCGGGAGATGTGCTCGCCGGGCTGTTGGGCGGCCTGTTGGCGCAGGGCGTCGCACCGCGCCTCGCATCGGCCTGGGCGGTGTGGCTGCACGGTGAAGCCGGGCGCAGGCTGGCGGCCGAATGCGGCGCGATCGGCTTCCTGGCGCGCGAATTGCCGGCTGAGGTGCCTCCGCTACTCACCGAATTCGAGATGCGGTGAAAGCGGCGGCGATGCGACGAAGCGCGGCACTTGTGGAAATCGCGACGGGTTGAACCTGCAGCGCACACCCCCGATGCGCATGAGGACAGGATGTCATGACCGACCAGAACGAGCAGAACCGCCAGCCGGGCCAGCAGATGCAGCAGGGCCAACAGGGCGTCGAACGCCAGCAGAACCAACAGAATCTGGACCAGGGCCAAGGCCAGGGCGCCGACAACACCAACCGCACCGGCGACGAGGAACAGGACAATGCCGAGGCCGGGCTCGACAACGAGCTTGGCGATGCGGGCGAGGAGGATCAGGAATAAAGGAAGCGGTCCTAGCCGCATAAAATCCTGGGCGCGGGCGAGAGTCCGCGCCCTCTTTGTATCCGCGATTCCAACCTATGTTGGGTCTCGCCGACAAGCCGGGCGGCGCGCGCGGCGAATGAATTTGCAGCCACCGGAACGGCGCGATCAGCGCATTGTTCTACCTGCACAATTTTCGGAGAGAAGAGGATGGGCGATACGCTCGACATGCCGCCGCGTGATGACGCGCCGTTGGCGACTTCCAAGGATTCGGCTGCGGTCGATGTCGCCGGCGATGCGCTGGTCGAGCCGCGGGGCGACACGCTGGTCGGCCGGGCTGTGACGATCAACCGGCGACGCGCGGAGCTCTTCGCCTATTGGCGCGATCTGACCCAGCTTGCTTCCTTCATGGAGAATGTCGAGCGCATCGACCTGCTCTCGGCCAAGCAGTCGCACTGGGTGGTGAAAGCCCCCGGTGGCAAGACCGTCGAATGGACCGCGACGATCACCGAGGAGCGTGACGGCGAGTTGATCGCCTGGGCATCGGACCCCGGCGCCGATGTCCCCAATAGCGGCCGCGTCGAGTTTCGCGATGCCGGCGCGCGCGGCACCGTCGTAACCGCGACGATCCTCTACGATCCCCCTGCCGGCACGATCGGCAAGCTGATCGCCAAGATGTTTCAGCGAGAGCCCGCGATCCAGGCACGGCGCGACCTGCGTCGCTTCAAGCAGCTGATGGAAACCGGCGAGATCGCCGTCGGCGCCCGCAACACGCGCCTCCAGGACGAGGGGAAGAACTGATGCGCGCGCTGGCCTGGCATGGGAAGCACGACGTCCGCGTCGACACGGTCGACGATCCCGAGATACTCAATCCGCGCGACGCGATCATCAAGGTGACGGCCACCGCGATCTGCGGTTCGGACCTGCATCTGTACGACGGCTATATCCCGACGATGCAGTCGGGCGACATTCTCGGCCATGAGTTCATGGGCGAGGTGGTCGAGACCGGCCCCAAGTCGACGCTCAAGAAAGGTCAGCGCGTGGTGGTGCCGTTCACCATCGCGTGCGGCAGCTGCTATCATTGCGGCAAGCATCAATATTCGGCGTGCGACAACGGTCTCCCCGCCGACAACCAGGACATCGCGCAGGAGTTGTACGGCCAGCCGATGTCCGGCCTGTTCGGCTACAGCCACATGACCGGCGGCTATTCGGGCGGCCAGGCCGAATATGTTCGCATCCCCTTCAGCGATGTCGGCCCGCTCGTCATTCCGGACGGGATCGAGGACGAGAAGGTGCTGTTCCTCTCGGACATCCTGCCCACCGGCTGGATGGCGGCGGAAAATGCCCAGATCGAGCCGGGCGACACCGTCGCGGTGTGGGGCTGCGGCCCGGTCGGGCTGTTTGCGGTGCAGTCGGCGTTCCTGATGGGCGCCGAGCGGGTGATCGCGATCGATCATTTCCCGCACCGACTCGAATTGGCGAAGCGCTTCGGCGCCGAGACGATCAATTTCGAGGAGAGCGCGACCTATGAAGCGCTGATGCTGATGACCGGCGGAATCGGGCCCGATGCGGTGATCGATGCCGTGGGACTCGAGGCGCATGGCTTCTTCGTCGACAATGTCCTCGACCAGATCAAGAAATCGACCTTTCTCGGCACCGATCGCCCACATTCGATCCGCCAGGCGATCCATGCCTGTCGCAAGGGCGGCCGTGTCTCAATGCCGGCGGTCTATGGCGGGTTCGTCGACAAGTTCCCGCTCGGGGCCTTCATGGAGAAGGGGCTGACGCTCAAGACCGGGCAGACCCACGTCCAGCATTACATGCCGGCGCTGCTCAACGCGATCCTCGAAGGCAAGATCGATACGACCTTCCTGATCAGCCACACGCTCGGGCTCGAGGACGCGCCCAAGGGCTACAAGATGTTCCACGACAACCAGAATGAAGTGACCAAGGTCGTGCTCAAGCCCGGCCTGGCGCTCGCAGCGGAGTAAGCGACATGGCGAAATTCGGAATCATCACGGGCGCCTCGAGCGGCATCGGCGCGCAGCTGGCCAAGCTCGCGGCGGCGGACGGCTATGAGCTGCTGCTCGTCGCCGACACGCCGTTCGTCGACCCGGCCGCGGGCGTTCCCGGCGCGCGGACACTGGAGGTCGATCTCTCGACCGTCGAAGGCGTCGACTGGTTGCTCAACGAAGCGGGCGGCCGCCAGATCGACCTGCTCTGCGCCAATGCCGGGCACGGGCTCGGCGGGCCGTTTCTCGATCAGGACCTCGCCGAGTGGCGCCATGTGATCGACACCAACGTCACCGGCACCGTCTATCTGTTGCAAAAGGTCCTGAAGCAGATGGTCGCGCAGGGCGAGGGCAAGGTACTTGTCACCGGCTCGATCGCCGGCTGGATGCCGGGCAGCTTCTCGGCGGTCTACAACGGCAGCAAGGCGTTCGTGGACAATTTCACCGCGGCGATCCGCAACGAGCTCAAGGACCATGAGGGCATCACCCTCACCACGCTGGAGCCCGGCCCGGTCGAGACCAATTTCTTCCACCGCGCCGGCATGGACGACACCAAGGTCGGGCAGGGCGAAAAGGCCGATCCCGCCGATGTCGCCAAGGACGGCTGGGATGCGCTGATCTCCGGCAAGGACACGATCATCTCGGGCTGGATGAACAAGCTCCAGGTCGCGGCAGCCGGCGTGCTGCCGCAATCGGTGCCTGCCGAGATGCATCGCGGTATGGCCGAGCCCGGCTCGGGCAAGGCGTGAAGGCGATGGACCGCACGCCCTCCGAACCGCCTGCCGACGCCGGCCAGGACCCGAACGACCAGACGACTGGCAGCCTCAAGCCCGAAAAGGTCGCGGATCGCCCGAATGTCGGCACGGTCAAGCCCGAGGATTACCCCGAACCCGCCGCAGGAGAGAAAGCATGACCGACAAGCGCGACGAAGGTCCGAGCGAGGACGAACGGGTCAATCCGGGCAGCACCGATACCGACCCCGCCGGCAAATCGTCCGAGAAGCCGGCCGAAGGCGCGGACGATGCGCCGCCCGAGCAGCCGGGTTCGCCGCGCGGCTAGCGGCGGCGATTTTATGAGTCTGGTTATCGCGTAGGGCGGCCTGCCAGGCCGATGACTTAGCCAGCAACGCCGCGCATCTGGCCGGACTACTTCACAAGAAGTCCTATCCCGGCTGAACAGCCGGCCTCGGCAATGGTCGTCGCGATCGCACGGAATGTGCCGAATCTTCGAGCCGGGAGACGGTGTGTGACGCCGGATGATCCGGCCGTGAGGTTGGAACTCAGACCAAATCCGGTCGGTTCTTCTCGCATCGATTTGTATCGGGAGAGCCGCGATGCCCCAGGGCGACAAGAGCGCATATACCGACAAGCAAAAGCGCAAAGCCGCGCATATCGAGGAAGGCTATGAAGACCGCGGCACGCCCAAGAAGGAAGCGGAACGCCGCGCCTGGGCGACCGTCAACAAGGAGTCTGGTGGCGGCAAGAAGTCCGGCTCGGGCCGCGGCAAGGCCGAGAACCATGAAAGCTCGCGCAAGGGCGGCCGCAAGGGCGGCTCCAGCCAGAGCGCCGCGGATCGCTCCGCCGCCGCGAAAAAGGGCTGGGAGACCAAGGCGGCGCCGCGGCAGCGCGTGACGAACGAGGATCGAGCCTATTTCGGGCGGCGTGAACGCCAAGAGCGTGAGATCGCCGAGCGGGCAGACGATCCCGCGATCGCGCATGCGCATGCACGCCTGGCAGACGCCTATGCCCGGCGGCTGCGCGAGGCGGCCGAGACGGTTTGAGCCTTCTGGCTCAGCGCTCTCGCTTCGGCACCACGCTCAGCTTCCCGCTTCCCTCGAGTACTGCCTGGGCGACGTCGTCCGGACTGGCGACCTGCTCCATGCGGATCGCTTCGAGCAAATCGCTTTCGCTGAGATTGGCGCGCCTGAGAGCATGCGGGTCGACCCGCCCGTCCTCGATCACGTGGATGGGGCGCGATTTGACCAGCCAGGCGAGCCAGCGCCAGTGCATCGCCCCATAGGCGAGCAGGCGGTGGAGGACGACCAGCGCCAGGGTGGCGGCGAGCGAGGCGACGACCGGCGCCTTGCCCATCATCACCCGGCTGATGTTCGATCCGACGATCAGCGCGACCACGATATCGAGTGGGGAATATTGCGCGAAGGTCCGGCGCCCGGCGACCCGGACGCAGAGGATGCCGAAGGCGAGCAGCGGCACGACCCGGATGCAGAGCTGCAGCGTCGTCGCGCCTTCGTCCGGGCCGATCAGATGACGGATGAGCTCCATGGCACCAATCCTGTGTTTCGCCGCCGCTCAGCCGCGGCCGAGCCGCCGCCGATTGGAACGGACCTTGGTGCTATAATGTTCGAGGATGCGCCTCGGCGCCGTGCCCGGAGGTCCGAAACGTCCGGTCAGCAAGCCGAGCTGGACCTCCCATGCCGCCTGCGCCTTTTCGGCTATCATGCGGTTCATCTCGACGCTGGCCGCCGATCCACCCGCTGCCAGCTTGGTCCCGCGCAGCGCGATGACGGCGCTGGCCTCCACACCGAGATGCCAAAGCGCCAGGTTCGTCTTCCACCAGTCACCGAACATGTCCCCGTTCATTTCGATCTCCAGGTTGAAGTGGCGCACCGATTTCAGCGCGGGCTGGCCGCATAGAGTCGGCAATGCTCGAGATAGGCCGCCTCGTGCCTGCCCATGAGCTTGACGACGCTGCGCCATAGCCAGGGCGGCGCATCGAGGCTGCCGAACGATGGGTCCCGCAGCTCCTGTGCCCAGGCCTTACGCTCCGATCCGTTCATCTGGGCGGCATGGGCGCGGCCGAGCACATAGGCGAGGTAATGGGCGGCGCGGATCGCTTCGGGCCGGTTGAACTGATCGATCTCGATCTTCAGGTCCTGGGGGCGCAGCTCGCGCAGCACGAATGGCTTGCCGAGCAACCGCACC
>Ga0164294_10006328_pt1 | contig 10141 bp, 11 predicted proteins | sample GEODES005metaG_FD_111479 | JGI IMG/M metagenome (GOLD analysis project Ga0164294, IMG submission 111479) | Oligotrophic lake water microbial communities from Sparkling Lake, Wisconsin, USA - GEODES005 metaG | ecosystem: Environmental > Aquatic > Freshwater > Lake | place: USA: Sparkling Lake...
AAAAGTCTAAAAAACGCGGCACTTTAAAAAATTATGCGCTACTAAATAAAGCAGGCGTAATAAATAGATTTACTACAATTCGTGAGTTGATAGATAATAGGTTTGGTTCGGATTTAACCCCCGCTATTTTAAAATCATATGCAGCAACAAGAATAGCCCGTTCGTATACCAGAAGTAGAAGTAGTTATGCTAAATCTATAATACCATTTTTAAAGTTATTAATAATGTTTGATAAGCATATAAATGTGCCCTTTGATAATATTGATCCAGTTGCTATAGAAGATATTAGAACTAAACTGTTAGCGTCTATGCCCGATGGAATGAGACTTGAAAGATATTTCAATAGTGAACTTAGTAAAAATCTTGGTGCAAATCTAATACGATTACGAGAAAAATTAACTGAACCCCATCCTAGAAAATACACACCTAAATTTAATGAATTAGTTATTCTTCTTCTAGATATTAAACATACAATAAACTATGAATTAAAACGAAATATAACTATTCCACCATTTACACAATAGTTAATTAAATTATTACATGTCTACAAATTAGTTTTAACGTTTTACATATGTTACTGTTGTAGTTCCATCTCTACTATTTATTCTTTTTTCATGGACTTCTGTTAATTCAACGATGTGGTTAATCCATTTTCCAATATTTTTAATATATAAACGAAATTTACTAAGAGTTTCACTCGGTACAAGAGTTTCACTCGGTACAAGAGTTTCACTCGGTACAAGAGTTTCACTCGGTACAAGAGTTTCACCAGGTCCAGAAGTTTCACCAGGTCCAGAAGTTTCATCGGGTCCAAGAGTTTCACCGAGTTCAAGATTTTCATCGGGTTCAAGATTTTCATCGGGTTCAGGAGTTTCACTAGCTCTAAAACTAGGTCTAGAACGTCTACTTGATTCACTAGCTCTAGAACTTCTACTACTTTTAGAAGATTCGCTAGACTCTTCTTCCGGAACTGGCGCCAAAGGGAGATAATATGTAGCAGATTTTAACCGTTGCGTTGTTTGCCTAGATGACCTTGACTTTAATGATCTTGTTGAGCTTGACTCCCCACGTAAACTAGTAGCTAATTCTGATGGTGCTTTTTCATCTGTTGATAGTGGTGGTACAGTTGTTGTTTGTCTTCTTGTTGATGTTCTCGATGCTGTTTGTGGTACAGTTGTTGTTTGTCTTCTTGTTGATGTTCTCGATGCTGTTTGTGGTACAGTTGTTGCTTCTCTTTTTGCTGTTCGTCTTCTTTGCGACCCTCGTCTCGATGATTCTACTGTGGAGGGTCGTGGCGATACACCTCCACTTACTGGTGAATTAATAAATGCTGCAATATCTAAAAAACTAATTAATGCTTCTATAGTAGTTCGGCTAACACGATATCTTCTTGTATTAGTAGTCCGAATATCTTGAATTTGTTTATTCATAATTTGTTTACGTTTTCTTTCATAGTTCTTGTCTTTTTTTATGTCTAATATTCTTTCAATGATACCAACAATATTTATAATAGGAACTAAAACTAAAGTTTGCATTTCTCGATAAGCAAAAGGAGCAGTCACACCTATACGTGGTGCATTGTTTTCAAAATAACTTGGACTAAAATTGTCTATATAAAAAAAATATACTCTTCGTTTACCTGATAGTCCTAGTCTAGAACCATCAATATCAACATAAGTAATTAAATTTGATTTTAAATTTTGCCTCTCCATGTCTTTAAAAAGTTGATGTTTTATATTTATAGATTTTTTTGATTCTTCATATAATTCACTTTGAGCCACATGTGCTAAATTTATATGTTTAACTTCAGATCTTCCTCCTGGCATAGTAACTGTACCTAGTTGTAGTTCACTTTCTAATAATATAGCGCAATATGTATCTGCATATTTAGTCATTATAAATACATCAGCACCCTGAAATGGTATAATTTGTTTATATATTTTAGAATAGGCATATTTTCTTTGTAATACTGGTTTAGGCATATTATAATATTTTATATATATTTTACATATATTTTATATTTTATATTTTATATTTTATATTTTATAATAAAAATACAAATAACTTTTAAATAAATATATACTTACATCTTGTATAAGTTATATTTACTTCATCTATATAACTATAATTGTGTTTAACATTTCTTAAATCTCTTACTAAAACGAATTTTTTTAAGCACTCACCGCAATAATGTGTATTAAGCTTATATTTTTTTTCATTTATTAAGAGTGTTGTGAATTTTAATGCAAATTGTTTAGTATGAACGTAACTATCATAACCATTGCGATAATGCTTATAAAATACTTCCCCAGTATCATGACAACAATTAATATTAATACAAAATGTTCTTGGTGAAAATTGACCAAGTCTAGAAAGCAACATAAGTTTAGCAATAGACAACTTTGAAACGCTTTTATAGTTTGTTAAAGACGTTCTCTTAAGGAGAGCAAGATAAGTATAATGTTTTACATGACTTATAATAATTTGAAAAACATCATCATAAAGGTCAGACAAAAGAATAGTCATTATTTTAACGTATATTAATTATTCTAATTATTTTAGTTATTAAAAATAATAAGAATGATTAAATCAATTTTTTATTACATAGTTTTTATACATAGTTTTATCCAGTATTTTTTTCCAAGAATTCAACCGCTTTTAGAATTATTTTTTCTTCATCATTAATTTTTTGAAATAGTATATTTTCATTAAAATATAATGTCATAAAACTAGCATTAAAACCTTTTAATACTAATGCAATCCCTTTGGTACCAATTTTAATATCACATAAAACGGAACCATTTGTTATTTTAATTGGATCCAATTGTTTTAAATTAATCCATCTTATATTTCGACCATATTTTAAATCACTTATATTATCTATATACATATAACCATTTAATTTTTTATGAAAACTTTTCAAGTTATCTCTCTTAAGACCAAGTTCTTGTAATATTTCATTTTTTTTATTTTTGATTTCTTGTATATTTGTATTAATAATATTTAAATTATCATCATTTTCAAGTGCGCGCTGTAAAAAATCAATATCCATACTACCTAAAACTTAATATATAGTATTTAATATAGTTTTATATAATTATTAAAACAAGAGAGAATTTTTATAAATTTATTAAGTACTAAGGCTTTATCAAATTCTTTTTCACTAATATGTTTTTGATGGCGCAAAATAATAGTTTTAGTATAACACGCATTATGTTCTTTGTTCCCACATTCAATGGTTGTGTCTAAAATATATTTTATACAAAACTCGGGAGTTAAATCTTGTGTTTTAAGCACCACTTTTGTAGTTAAAGAATGAAAGTGTTTTGCTAAAACATCTATACTATATTTTGTATTGCATAAATCAGAGTCTGTGATTTTTTCAAAACTAAAACGAGTATCCATTTAATAAATAAATTAACTATTTAATAGTATAATTTCAATTTTTTTAGTGTTTAGTGTTTAGTGTTTAGTGTTTATTCAATATTAGTAAATTAAAAGTTTAAAAATAATTTGTTTTGTTATCTTATAGCAAATGTTTTATCGCTCTAGTCATTTAGAGGAAATGAACATGAATTATTTTGAACATATGATTATTTCTTTAAGTTATGCTTTTATATTATTTTTATCCTGTATTAAAGCATTTATACATGCTTTTATACCCGATATATATGTTACATCTACATCAGAGTGTATTGTTGAAATAAATAATGAACTTACAAAGCATAAAAAAAAGGATGCTACAAACTATTTTTACTACTAAAAATTGATTTAATTAATAAGTTATTAATAAGTTATTTATAAGTTATTAATAACTAATTATGCTTAAGAAAGCAGCAATTGCTACTATGAATGATAATATTAGAACTATTGTGATGACTATTTCTAATATTACAAACTATTTAGATTTATATAATTATGATGTTGATTGTTATAAAACTATGGATGATTATATTTTAACTAATTACAATTATGAGTTATTTGGAAAAAATGTGTATTGGCCTCAACTAGACATTATAGACTGTAACACAATTCATTATTTTATACCAGAAATTACAATTAGTTCACATGACTATAATATTTATTATGAAGTAATAGACTGGATACAAAATAAAGAATATTATAAATTAATGAGTTTTTATGCATTAAGCATATCTTATGAAATTATTAGTGCAAATAGGGGAACAATAAAAATGTTATGGTTTAATAATGATAAGACAAGTGAAGATGTTAATATTAATATTAATGCAGACTAAAAAATAACAAAAAAACAAATAATTATCTATAATAAGCTTCTCTTCCTTTTTCGCGCTCTTTATATGCCATTCTTTCATCGTCCCAACCAGGTTTTGGTCTAAGCAATTCGACATAGTTAATTACTTTAGGACCAATTTCATAGCGTAGTTTTTGTTTTTGTAATTTATATTCGAGGGGATTTACTAGACGTAGTTTTTCTAATTTGTCGTTGCGCAATTTATATGATTCATATTCATCTAGTTTTTGTAATGCATATTGGTTAGTCATAATAGCCTGTTTAGTATAATCTCTTTCTAAATTTAATGCTAAAAGTGCGGGGTCCATACGTGGTTTAACACTATTACGAGTTCGCCGTGCCGGACCATTTATTCCAGACATTTCTAAACGTTTTATTTCAGCTTCTTGTTCGGCTAATATTTTTTTATTTAAGGCAAGCGCATTAATTAGGCGATTTTTATATTCAGTTTTAGCAGTTGGTATATTATCAATTATTTGTGATACAAGAGACATTTCTGGATCATCATAAAATTCTTTATTGTGTGTTTTTAAACTAACATCATTTAATATTTTACCAAGATAACGAGAAAGAACTTTTTTCATGCCTTTTGCTTTTGGTTTTCTAGATTTTTGTTTTCTTCTTAAATTACTAGTCTGTCTAACTCTTTTTGTTTTTGCCATAATAATATATATATTATTATATATAAAATAATACTTTTTTAATAATATTTTTTTTAAACATTGTAAAACCAGTCACTAAAATAAAATTTATCATAAGGAGATGAACCATTTAATACTAAATTATTTGTATTATAGTGCCTATCATAATCATTAGAACCACCATCAACACTGTAAAATAATAAATGACTTGTTAAATCACAACTTAATAAGTCAATATAACCTAATCCTCCATATTTATAACCAATAGGAAAGACATTAGTTTGTCCTTTAACGCATAATTCTTTATAACGTTGCAACGCTTCTTCAACACTCATAATAGTCCATGGTCCATAATAAATTTCCTTTTTTTGATGCCCCAATAACTCATATATTAATTTAATATTGTTGTTTAAACCGTCAGGAAGTTGTGCATTAATAAATAAATTATTGTATTGTTGAAAAGGCATTGCATTGTTATCATTCATAAAAAATGGTTCTTTTGATGATACATAATCATTTGACGAAATAGAGGCCGCTTTTAAGCGTTCAAATAGTTTGTTAATAAGTGTTGTTTTTTTTGTAATACTAATGATTGAATGAGTCGACATACTTTATAAAAAAGACTTGTATATACAAAATTTATTCAATTTTTTTAATAATGTTTAATTGTTTTGACATCTTAAACTTTGTGCTATTTTTTCTGCGCTTTTGTAAATTACACTTTAAACAGCATATAACAGTATTTATATTACTGTGTTCATCAAAATTATTAAGTCTATCTAGAGTCCACTGTGTTCCCTCTCTTGCATTTTTAAATAAAATAAGTGTATTATTATTACAATAATAACATTTCATGGCACAAGATACTAACTTTTCAATAATATTTTCTAATGTAATAAAATCATTATAATCATCATAAGTTTTTTTAATGTCTTGTTGCTTATATGAGGCTAACTTTTTCTTTAATGCTTGCAAAAAATGTTGCTTTCCAAAAATATCTTGTTTATCTATGGTACTTTCTTGATATATATTAATAATGCTTGAAAGTTGCTTATCATAATTATCATAATAGTCTAATATATTACAACATAAATCATTAATGCTTAATTTTGTGGTTTTTTCTGATAATTCTATATAAGATTTTTTTGTTTCTTTTATAATATTGTTACAAAGTGACTTAACATTAGTGATTGTATTAGTTGTATTTTTATAGTTATTATAACTTTTTATATTATTTATTAAAATTTGTTTTTTCATAATTTACAATTACAATAATATATTATTAATATATAAAATTAAAACATTAAACCTATTATAATAATGAGTTTTCAAAATGGAGAACTATTAAGCGAAGATTTAACTGAGTTAAATCAACATATAATCACAGAACTTACTCAGCAAAAACCATTACTGCCTGTTGAACGAGAGGATAAAAAAGATAAAACCAATAATTGTAAAGAGTTACAAAATATTGCTTATAAAACAAAACGATTTAATGGTACAGAAATAGTACCACTTATAATAAATACAAATAATAGCACATTATCAAATTTTTTAAATAATGAAACAATAGCAAATGAAAAAGAAAACTGGTGTAAATTAGATAAAACACAAAAAGTGAAAAAATTAATAAATTATGTTGAACTATTAGAGAAAAAATATTCTTTAACAAATGAAGAAAGTAATAAATGTAAAAGTTATTTAATTAAATGCTTGGAACGCAAAGCATTAAGTAAGGCAAAAGATGTAAATTATGATAAACTTAGCAGTTCTATTGTTGATATACCTCATTTATTATTTGACATAACTACTCGTAATTTCATATTAAAAAAAGATGATAAACATGTTTCCACGGTGAAAAGTCTTCCATTAGATAAAAAAGTAAAAGCAAAAACTATAAAAATACATGAAAAAGAGTCTGAATTAGTAAGTGAAATAGAGGATTAAGTATTGTTTTATCGGTTAATAGTTTATATTTTATAAGACTGTTATATTAATTATAAACTATAAATTATAAACTATAAAATTGAATATTAAATAATTAATATTAATTAATATTAATATTAATTAATGTTAATTGAAACTATGACTACAAACCATACAACATTTATTAATTATTTAATTAATAAATATAATATAGGTTCATTTATTGATTTAACAAATCAAACAAATTTCAATAATTATCATGAACTATTACTATCTATAATTGATAGCATGTTGGAGTTTGTTAATTCTAATTTGATGCAACTTATATATGATGATTTATATGATGAATTATATGAAACAACCCACGCTATATATTATGCTCAATTAATTGAAGAACCTATTCTTAGCAAATTATTTGCTATAAATAAAACCAATGCAATTAGTTTGTTATTTAAAACTATTAAATTATGCCAAAAGTTAATATTTAAATTTTATATACCGCGAAGATCATATAAACAAACACATGTAATTAAAAACGCATCAAATGAATCAATAAACTTAACAATTAATTTTAGTAAACTTCGTAAACAAATCAACATTTTGAAAAATATTTTACAAGCAGAACAAAAAAGCGATGAATGGTATATTTTTAGACGATCAACACTTACGGCATCCAATATATATAAAATTTTTATGAACGATTATACTCAATCACAGTTAATTATTGAAAAGTCAGAACCAATTGATATTAATAAATTCAAGGTAACAAATTTGGATTCACCATTACACTGGGGTCAAAAATATGAACCTGTTTCTATATTATATTATGAACACATAAATAATACAAAAGTTACACAATTTGGTTGTATTCCACATGCTAATTATAGTTATATAGCTGCTTCACCAGATGGAATTGTTTGTGATGAATCAAGCAACTTATACGGGCGAATGATTGAAATCAAGAATGTTGTATCACGAGAAATCAACTCTATTCCAAAAATGGAATATTGGATACAAATGCAACTACAAATGGAAGTATGTAATTTAAATGAATGTGACTTTTTAGAAACAAAATTTATACAATATTTAAATGAAGAAGAATATTTAGAAGATGTGTCTTCTACGCATTATCGCGGTTTTATTATGCAATTTTATTTTAATAATGAAGTACATTATGAATATCCACCATTTACATTAAATAATATACACAGTGATGAATATAATATATGGACTGCTGAGCAATTAAAAAAAAATAGTAATAAAAAGTATGTTTCAAATATATATTGGAAATTAGAAGTTATTAGTTGTATTTTAGTATTGCGCAATAATTTATGGTTTAAAAATGCATTACCATATATAGAAATATTTTGGAACAATTTAGTTCAAGAACGCGATTCGGGGGATTATAAACTGCGTTTAAGTAAAAAACAAAAAATGAAAAGTGAACATGAAAAAATGATAAGTGATTTTCCAAGTGCAGGATGTTTGCTTAAACTTGCTTAACAAAGTTTGCTTAACACAGTTTGCTTAACACAGTTTGCTTAACTAATTTTAAATATATATTATTTTTATTTAAAATTAATTTAATTAATCTAATTAAGTGCTACTATTTTTTATATGAAACATAATAATAAAGTTTCCGAATTTGATATGCATGTACTTAAGCGTAATGGAAAAAAAGAAGTCATATCATTTGATAAAATATTAAAACGCATTAAATCATTAGGAAAAACATTTAATTTACAAAATATAATGTATGCACAATTGGCAATGAAAGTAATAGACCAACTATATGATAATATTCAAACTACTAAAATAGACGAATTAACTGCAGAACAATGTGCCGCAATGTCCTCTATTCATTTAGACTATGGAAAACTAGCAAGCGCGATAGTGGTATCAAATTTACATAAAAATACTAAGTCATGTTATTATGAAACAGTTAAAACATTATATGACTATATTGATGTAAACAATAATAGTTTTAGATTAATAGCCAATAATATAATGACATTAGTAGAAACATATAAAGATGTTATTAATTCTATGATTGACTATGAACGAGACCATTTTTTTGACTATTTTGGATTTAAAACACTAGAACGCGCATATTTAATGAGATGCAATAAAGTAATTGTTGAAAGACCACAGCATATGTTTATGCGCAGTGCATTAACAATTCACGGTGCAAATATGGAAAAAGTGAAAGAAACATATGATTATATGTCTCAAAAATACTTTATTCATGCCACACCAACTCTTTTTAATGCCGGAACACCTCGACCACAATTAAGTTCTTGCTTTTTATTAGCAATTGAAGATGACTCAATAGATGGTATTTTTAATACATTAAAAGAATGTGCCCAAATATCAAAATGGTCTGGTGGTATTGGACTACATGTTCATAATATTCGTGCAAATAGTTCATATATTAGAGGAACAAATGGAACATCAAATGGACTAATTCCTATGTTGGGTGTTTTTAATAAAACAGCGCGTTACGTAGACCAGGGCGGAAAACGTAATGGTAGTTTTGCAATTTATTTAGAACCACATCATCCAGATATTGAAGCATTTTTAGAGTTAAAAAAAAATCATGGAGATGAAGAAAGTAAATGTCGTGACTTGTTTTATGGATTATGGATTAGTGATCTTTTTATGGAGCGAGTTATGGGTAATAAAATGTGGAGTTTATTTTGTCCGGATAAATGCCCGGGATTATGTGAATGTTATGGTGATGATTATAATAATTTATATATAAAATATGAAAACGAACAACGTTATAATAAACAGATTATGGCGCGTGATTTGTGGGTCAAAATATTAGATTCACAAATGGAAACAGGAAATCCATATATTTGTTATAAGGATGCGGCAAATAAAAAGTCAAATCAGCAAAATCTTGGAACTATTAAGAGTTCAAATTTATGTACTGAAATTATAGAATATTCTGATTCAAAAGAGACAGCAGTATGTAACTTAGGATCATTGGGATTGCCTATGTTTGTTAATAGTGATAAAACATTTGACTATACTAAACTATATAATGTTACCCAAGTTTTGGTAACTAATTTGAACAATGTAATTGATATAAATTATTATCCAACCCCAAAAACACTACGTTCAAATTTTAAACATAGACCTATTGGAATTGGAATTCAAGGATTGGCTGATGTATTTTTTAAGATGGATTTGGCATTTACATCAAATCAAGCAAAAGAAACTAATATTAAAATATTTGAAACAATCTATTATGCGGCACTAGAAAAGAGTATGTTAATTTCAAAAGAGCGTTATACAA
>Ga0164294_10006330_pt1 | contig 10141 bp, 5 predicted proteins | sample GEODES005metaG_FD_111479 | JGI IMG/M metagenome (GOLD analysis project Ga0164294, IMG submission 111479) | Oligotrophic lake water microbial communities from Sparkling Lake, Wisconsin, USA - GEODES005 metaG | ecosystem: Environmental > Aquatic > Freshwater > Lake | place: USA: Sparkling Lake...
AAGAAGAAAGATTGCTTCTAAAGATCCAAATAAATCAAATACCAGAACTAGAAGAGACCGATGGTCGACTAACGAAGACTGGTTCAATGAGGAACTGAGAAGGGTCTGGATCTCTAGATATAAGCCTGAGGAACGAAATTCAAGTTACTTTCTAGATTTTTCCAAGTTCTCTTATGGGCCAATGTTTTTCGAAAGTGTATTCGATCCTCACCTCACAGAAGACGAACTCAGAAAAGCGGTAAGGGCAATAGTTGATATTGTCACAGGCCGTGAAGCAGATGCCCGGCAAAACAGGGTACATCCCCTAAGAGAATCAGACTCCCCTTCGGCATCTCAACGCACAAGAACGAACGGCTCTAAAGCCTGGCGCGCCAACATCGAAGACAACACCCCGCAAGCAAGAAGACTCCACTACTGGAAAGACACAACCGGACTGATAGAACTTGCCAAGGTTGCTAAGCATGATGATTTTGAAGTCTAGATCAGAAAACACCCGCCTGCCGCTCTAGGTCTCAGGCTTCGATTGGAAATACAGATCTCTAATATTTGTAAGTCATTATCGGGAACGCAATTAGGAGCTAATCACTCCTTTTGAGAGCTTAAACCTCGGAGGGCACAGGCTCGACTTTCAGTAGTAACCATAAGGGAATTGATAGTGTGGTCAAGTGATGACTCTAAAGGTGGAAGTGAAATGGCGCGACGTTTAGTAGATAACCAAAGGTTACGACTTGCAGATGTTCTATTGGAAGAGATGTCAAATCACAAAGTCTTGTCTATCGCGACTGGATATCTCGATTTACCGGGTTTTGAACTGTTGTCAGAAGCTCTCGCGGAGTACACGAGCGTCAGAATACTTATAGGTCAGGAACCTCTTCCCCCTCAATATTCGGTGGGGGCAGTCGACCTAGCTAAACTCGACGATACATTTCCCGAAAAACAGCTGAGGCTCGGCTTAGAACAGCTAGAGCAGCGCGAATCGATGAGGCAAGCGGCAAAAAACCTCCGAGACTGGATCAGTGAAGGTAAGGTTTACGTAAAGATCTATAGGGGAAACTTCTTACACGCCAAGACTTATATTTTTGGAGAATCAGATAGCACGAGTGCAATTGGAATAATTGGAAGCTCAAACTTCACGAGGAGAGGGCTCACTGAAAACTTAGAGCTGAATTACGTTGAAGACGATGTTCAAAAGGTGACTTACCCCCCATTGACTAGCGATCATCCGCACGGGCATCTGAGTTGGTTCAACGAGATTTGGGAGGGAGAGAATGCTGAAGAGTGGAATGGAAAATTCCAAGAATTACTCGACTCATCTCCTTTAGGTGAACTAACTTTTTCTCAGTATGAAATGTACATCAAGGCGCTTTATGAGATTTATGAAGATGAGCTTGTAGCAGATGTTGATAAGTTGACTTCTCTTGGAGAAATTTTGTACACATTCCAGCTGCGCAACGCGACTCTTCTGATTCGCAAGCTTGAGAAACATGGAATCGCTATGTTGGCTGACTCGGTCGGGCTTGGGAAAACAATTACAGCTGGCGCGGTGATACAGCACTACATTCATGAAAAGAATTCGAGTCGAATCTACGTTATTGCTCCAGCGAGCCTTGCGTCTCAATGGAAAAGCGAGCTTGCCGATGTTTTCAAGCTTTTCAGCGGGTTTGAAATTATCTCTATGCAGGATGTCAATAGAATCCGCCAAGAAAGGGAGCTGGACAAGTTTGCACCTGTAGATTTGTTTGTAATAGACGAAGCGCATAATATGCGCAGCGGTGCTGGGTCAAGATTCAATGAACTACTGGAATGGTTCTCAGACAATGCAGACAGTCATGTCCTCATGCTAACCGCTACACCAATAAACAACTCGCTTAAAGATATAAAAAACCAGATACAGCTAGCTTCCAAGGGGAAACTAGAATCTTTCCCCGTGGTTTACCCCGGCGTTGGGAAAGTAGAAGTAATTGATTTCTATGAAGCAATCGACCGACTAAATGCATCGATAAAAGGAGCTATTACAGGGGGAAGAGAGCCGGACTACACAAAAGTCAATGATGTAATGAGGCAAGGTCTGAGGCACTTTATGGTTCGTACAACTCGGAGAGGTCTTGAGAAGGAATTCGGTGGTATTAGGACTGCAGACGGGAAAGTCATGAAATTTCCACAGGAGGATCTGAAACCGCAAAAGTACGCCTTCAGCCCTAAGCTTGTCTCTACGCTCGGCTCACTAATTGGACACAATCCAGAGGCTTTTGAAGGTGCAAATGTTAGGAGGCTCGATGTAACTTGGCTATTAGACAGGACTCAAAGAACTGAGCACCCCCTGGATTCCATATCTAACGACAAAGCTGCTTTCAAACAAACAGAGTCGAGTAGCCCTTTCGAGATCATTTTCCAGAGCCTGCTTTTACTAGGCTTTGCCCCTTACAAACCCGACATCTATAAGCACAAGTACCTACACAAGACAACTGAGGAGATAAGCGCGTACAGAGCAAATCCCCAAGAGAAGCTGTTAGTTGCTAGCCAACTTTCGATACATAACATGTTGCGAGTTACTTTATTGAAACGCTTTGAATCGTCGCAATTTGCTCTGAAAGTCAGTTTAGAGAACTACCGAATTAAGTTGATCAAGTTTCAGTCAGTTCTTCTCGAGCAAAACAAAATTGCCCGAATCTCAGACTTGGACTCTATTCTTGACTTCTTCGAAGGTTATACCGAGACTAATGAGAGCAACGTGGATGAAGAAGAAGTGATACTTGTAGAGGCGGACCCACTACATTTTAACGTCGAGGCTCTCAAGATAGACCTTGCTCGCGACTTGGCGCTGTTAGATGTTCTAATTGCAATGTGTGAGGTGCTCGGGGAAAGTGATGACAAGTTAAAAAGTTTGGCCGAACTAATTAACAACTCGGAGGGAAAAGGTGGCTCGGGAAAGAAAATACTCATTTTCAGCTACTACGCGGACACAATCAGCTATCTTGAGCAGGCGCTTTCCTCTCATATTTCTATTCCTGACTTCAATTCTCGTTCAGCATTCACGTCCGGAAAGTCGAAACCAGCCATCGAAGAGCTTGCCAAAAGGTTTTCGCCTGTGTCAAAGAACGCCAGCCCTAACCTTTTAAAGCTTGGGGAAATAGACTTTTTGTTCTCGACAGACGTGCTAAGTGAGGGGCAAAATCTCCAGGACTGTGGAGTCATTGTTAATTTTGATCTTCATTGGAACCCGGTGAGAATGATTCAGCGAAATGGTCGAATAAACAGAATTGGATCTGTTTACGAGCGCGTGAAAATTTTCAACATGTTCCCTGATGTGAACCTCAACGAATATCTTGCACTAGTCGAACGACTCAAGGTCAAAATTGAGCAAATTAGGCACACGATTGGAACTGACCAGTCGATTCTAGGAGAAGAAGCCAATCCAAAAGAGTTCGTTGATCTCTACGATGAGGAAAGGGCAAACGAAACTGGTGCGAGGCTAGCAGATGAAGATGAAGTTCTCTTGACTGAAGACGAGTTTATTAGCGACTTACGTAAATTTGATTTGACTGCAACTGAGATCCAGAAGAGGCGTGTCAGAGGAATAGGTCTCGGTAAGTGGGGGATGACCCCTAGCTCGGCCAACGACCACTTGGGAAACTTTAATGCACTGGCTTTAATGAGAATCAGAGGTGTGCTTAGCCACTCTGGGAAGGTATTCAAGAACAATGTCTTTATCAAAGTTGACGAATTCTTCGGGCCAATTGAAACTTACAAAGCTCTCGCTGCACTTAGAGTTACCCCAGACACAGGTAAGCTCGTCAAAGACTCAATTAGAGTCGACCGACCCGAAATTGTTCGCAAGAGCATTGCGAGGGCCCGTGCCGATGCAAAAAAGAACAAAAAATTCTTCGCCTTTACTCCTAGCGTCAATAGAGCTCTAGAGGAAATACACCGATATCGTCCAGAGCTTCAACTAACCGATGCTATGAACCGGATTCAAACTGTACAAACTAAAAAAAGAGCCAACAAATTAGTATTGCTCATTAACACTGCTGCAAAAAATCACGGTCACCTGCCCCAAGAAATCATTAGTCAGGCTGAAGCTTTTATCGATTACATGTCGAAGTTCGATGTCCCTAAGATTACACTCGAGGAAGATTCGATTTTAGGAGTTCTTTACTTTGCCAAATGAGACCAATCCGTGGGTAATAGAAGCAAATCAGTATCTTTTCAGAATGAGCAGCTACAACATCACTGACAAATTATCTGACGCACTCAGTCTTGCAAATCACATTCTAAAGCTGTTTGTTGTTGAGGAGTTTAGATCCCCAAATGATGTTGTTGATGAACCAGATTTGGAGATGCCCAATGTTGAGCGACAGGACTCCTGGTTTAAGAAGCACCCATGGATGGCAGGGTCAGTTTCTGCCTTTTCTCTCTTTGACGGGGTTTCCCAGCCTGTTCAAGCCAAGTTCTTTTGGCTCAACAAGAGAAGTAGCTCTTTCATAGCGGGGGCCGTGCACTTTACACGCAACTGGGAAGACTTCGACTACACTCGCACATCCGACCACAAGGTAGGGATTGACTTCTTCCTATCCCCTGATGCTGACAGTCTTCAAATTGTTCTATCGAATCGAGGAAAACTAAGAGCTTTAGAGATTTCCGAGAGACTTACAAATACCCATCTTGAGATTTTCAAGTCCTGGTCGGGGTTAGGCAGCACTTTTGATCAAAGCAGACTACATTCCACGCTCTGGGACAGTTTCAGACTACAGAGCATAAATCAAAAGTTTTATGACGGAGTTGCAGACGCATTCGCTGAACTTGTAGAGAACCTCATCTCGCAGGGAAAGGACCCCGAAGAAAGCAAGTTGTTTGCGAGCAGACTTATGGGCCGCCTCATATTTGTTTGGTTTTTGAGAAAGATGAATCTGGTTTCTGAAAGTGCCGGTTATTTCGAAAACGCGGGTGATGATCAAGATCTCTACTACAAGAACAAGATAGAGAGACTGTTCTTTGGCGTCCTCAACACGCCAATTTCACAAAGAGACCGTAATTCTGCGCTTCTACAAGATGCTGTAACTCCATATCTAAATGGTGGACTTTTCGCACCGAAAACAGATGACTGGGTTGGAAAAGATGTTGGATTTCCTAAGGCCTATTTTGAGAGGCTCTATCACCACTTTTCCGACTTCAACTTCACCACTGACGAATCAACTACAGAATACGAACAGGTAGCTATCGACCCAGAGATGCTGGGTCGTGTTTTCGAGAGTCTTCTTGCCACACAAATAGACGCCACCGGAGAGCTCGCCCGTAAGGCTAAAGGAACTTTCTACACGCCACGGGAAGTAGTTGCCTACATGTGTCGAGAGTCACTAAGAGACTTTCTCACACACTCCGAAGAATCTGACTCAAAATATACACAATGCGTAAATTTTGTTTTAGACAAGACGGACCAGCAATGGACAAACGACGCCTCAAACAACATGAGAGACTTTCCCTCCCCAATTCGAAAGAGAATTTTGGGCAAGCTTAAAGGTTTGAAGACGATCGATCCCGCATGTGGTTCTGGTGCGTTCCCACTAGGAATGCTGCAGTTGTTGACAAAGATTCACTTAAGGCTTGATGCAACCGCAGATCCCTACCTTGTGAAGCTCTTCATACTGCAAAACAACATCTTCGGCTCAGACATAGAACCTATGGCTGCCGAGATATCGAGGTTGAGAGCTTGGCTTTCTCTAATTATTGAAGCAAAATCAAAGAAAGCCATCAGTCCTCTGCCAAATTTAGAGTTCAACTTTGTCGTTGCTAATACCCTGATTCGGCTTCCAGAGGAAAAACTTTTCACCGACTTCACTGTGGAAAACCAGTTAGATGAACTCCGACTAAAGTACTTCTTGGAATCGACACCTTCGGGTAAAAAGATCATTCGTGATAAGTATGAATCTCTGCTTAGAACTAACCAAAATGATGACAGAAGTAACCTACTTAGAACGTTCAATCCCTTCAATCCCGAGCAAGTTGCCGAATTTTTTGATGCCGAAATTATGTTTGGCATAAAGTCTGGTTTCCACATCGTAATCGGGAATCCTCCTTATGTGGACTCCGGTGTTATGGCGAAAAATCTTCCTCAGCTTCGCAAGTACTGCAGAGATAACTACTCGACGGCGAGAGGCAACTGGGACTTATTCGTTCCATTTAGCGAGAGAGCAATCGAATTAACCGCCAAGGGCGGTATCACCACGTTTATTGTAAAAAACTCTTTGGCTGGTGCTCCTTACGCATCGGACTTACGGCTCTTGCTGACAAGCATTCAGCTACTGGAGATTCGGGAGTTTGGCGGGGTCAAAGTATTTGAGAGTGCAGCAGTCGACACTCTTATTTTTAGGTCTAGAAACTTGACTTCTGAGGATTTTGAAACAGCTCTAACTAAGATGAAAGATGTTGAAGGAGTTCTTCGCGCCTCTCGAATTGGCACTAGCGCATTGAAGTCTCTAGGGAATTGGATACCTCTATTTCTCTCTGAAGATGAGAGAGTGGTCAATAACATAATTTCATCGTTCCCAGCCCTAGAAAGCTTGGGGTTCAAGAGTAATTTTGCGGCAACAGTGGATGATGCTTACAAAATGAAGCCTCTTGTCTATGATCAGGAAATCGATGAGGAAAACACTTTTCGGCTTATAAATACCGGGACAATTGATCCATTCGAATCACTCTGGGGCTTGAAGGAAACCAAATACCTCGGGGAAAAATATTTGTACCCGAGGGTAAGATTAGTTGATCTTAATCGTCTAAATAAAGTGAGAGCTACGCAAGCATCCACGCCTAAAATAGTGGTGATCGGGATGGGGAACGCAGAAGCGTTTCTAGACATAGAGGGTCGGTATTTATCAGGAATCAGCACCTCAATTATTTTCCTGGAAGGCTCTGGTGACCCTACTAAACTCAAGGTTGCGGCGGCGGTGCTAAATTCGAAAGTAGCCAGATTTTGGTTTAAGAGCAACTTCCTGTCCGCGGGTATGGGCGGGGTCACTCCAGCTAATCTTCTCGCGCTACCGATCCCAACTTTCGAGAAAGAGAACGTCGAACAGGTTGTCAGGCTGGTGGAACAGATCTCTCACAAATACTCTGAAAGCACGCGAAATAAACTGGAAGACCTAGTGGCCAGCGCTTACGGGCTGTCAAACGAAAACAAGCGAACTATAGATAGATACTAGCCAAGCTGCCCAACAAACCAAATGTCTTTGTGTATCCGGGTGAGCTTTATTGGATCTTCTTCAGCCTCAGATTCGTGAACTACATCGCCATAAGTCGTGACATTGAAGACCTGCCCTTGGGTGAGAAAACTTGCAAGCAGATTCACAAACTCTTGAGTGTCTTCTTTAGCCGATTCGGAGAGGAAGCTACCTGTGTTTAGATCTTTTACATCGTTACCAGTGAACTCGTAGTCGTGGGGTAGGTAGTAGCCGCGGATGTCATCTGGATGTACATCTGGTTCTTCCCCAAACCAACCAATAAGTATTGGAACGCCCTTGATGTATCCCATCACCGCCCCATCTTCGGAGACCCTGATGTCGCCTCCCTGTGGGAAATATCTAAGCCATTCTCTGACTTTCTCTTTGCCATTTGGTCCCATTTCGTGGGCCACTGATACTCCGTCTTCTAAGGCGTCTCTTAGGTTCTTATTCAGTTCGATTACTCGAGACCCAATTGGCCCATTCCAAACTGAACCAACTGGAGGTCTGGCGAATATGCGTTCCTTCTTGACTTTAACCTCAGAGACGAATGCTTCAACCTCAGGTGATTGTGGCTCTTGGTGTGAGGGTACCTCTGGTTTCCAGCCATTTCGAATCTCATGAATTCTGTTTACTTGTTTAGCGATTTCTTCTAGCAAGGTGAGGCCGGACATTTGGGCAAGTGTTGACATCACCGTCAAAATGTCTTCGAGGGTATCTAGATCCGGGTCGAGGCTGTAATGCATCCAGCTGTTTAGCTTTCTACGGAGGAGGTCTGCTTCCTCTTTCCAAGCATCTGAGAAGCCAGGGATTGCTGAGGGAAGAGGTGATTCTGGGGCGCTGGATTCGAAGAGTAGAAAGCGGATGTCTAGTGGATCTTTGTAATCACCCTTACCCTCACGTCTACGACGACTACGAAGTTCTGTAAACCATGAAGTTTGACCAAGCCTCAAAAAGTGCATGTTCACTAAATTCCCGAGCTCTTGTCCAAATTCTTTTGACGTCGCGAAGATTACTCCAGCGACATCAGAGACTGAGTCTTCCGTGATTAGTCGGATCTCCGATGTGGGCACCTTATTTACCAAAGTCCTTCATAATCGCTAACACTCGAGTCAGCGTATAGCCCACCGCAATTAGATTATTGTTTCGAGCTCTGGTAGTTACAAATAGTTCATTGGGACGATTACCGGCATCGGCTGGAGCCAGTTCGATTCTTTTGCCGACCTGTTGGGCGCTGTGTTTGTTGAGCAATTCCAAAGCCGACTGCCCCTCGAGAAGCCCGTCAAGATCATTTAGAGTAACTTGTTTCAGTGTTGGACGTGCTTGGCCATCTCCGAACTTCATAGCTCTAAGTTCAAACGACCAAACATCCTCATCGCCATTGGTTTTGTCGAAAATTCCTAGACGGCCCGCATCCATAAGTCGCTCATACTTCAGCTCTCCAGAAGAGTGAGTGATGTATCCCACCTCCGGCTTATCTGATGGCCAGCGTATGATTCCAAAAACCATGTTCAACCCATCCAGAGTGGTTACACGAAATTTGTCACAGACCCCCTGGATGTCGAAGTCCCCTCTTCCCATGGGCTTGTTGATCCATGTTTGATCTAATTCAAGCCACTCTATTTCTGCTAGGCCTACCTGAATCTTTTCCATGTCTCTCCTAGAATCTTGAATCTGGCTCGTAAACGTAATAGTTGGTCTGCCCCGTTATGTCAGGTCGAAGTACTGGAAGAATCTTCATAAAATTTCCAGAAAAACTAAATATGGAATTTTGAAGATACTTCCCCGCGAGGGCAATTACTAGATTCTCAACTTCTTGGCTCTTTAGCCTTTCTTGCCTCGACACAGCAAAGGAGTGTTCAATCCACTTCCCGTCCGCTGAAGTGCAGGTAACTGGTTCATACCTTAGACCTAACCTATCGAGGTCAGCTTGTAATTTTTCATTGAAAGCTACATTCTGTGCTTTCGAGTGTTCCTCGCTGAGCGGATTTGCAGCCGTAATGATCCAAAAACGCTTTAGTAGATCTCTTAGCCTTGGAAGAGGTTGATGCCTGAATCCGGGAAGTTGAGAGTTGGTGCTCAAAACAGTGAACGGATCGAAAAGGTCATCAAGCTCGAAAGTTACGTTTGTGCTTAGGTATAGTTCATGAAGCTCTTTAGCTTCGGTCGCATTCTGGCTGCCCACTTTTTGCCTCCTCCCCGGTTGGGAATACATCGTTAAGTGTAGAGCTTGGGTTCGACACAGAGATTGAAGCCGAACCACATGGAGAGAAATGAGAGAGAAAACCCCATGTGGTTCGGCTTCCCGAGAACCAATGACTAGAGGACAGGCTAGCCATTGGTCACGTTTTTAGTTGTCTTCAGCCTCTTCGGCTTCAGACTCGTTGGTACCGAGAGCTTCAAATCGAGCTTTCATAGTCGGATTATTGCGTGTCAATTTCTTTACGGTCAGATCATCCAACTTATCGTTGGCTAAACGAAGGTTTCTCTCAGAGCCTGTCAAAGACTCCTTTGCAGCTTGCAACTTCTTGATAGCGGCATCAATCTCGGCGATCGCATCCCCATACTTGTCAGCGGCTAGCTTGTAGTTGCGAGTAAAGCCCTTCTTCCAAGCTGCCACATCGCTCTCGAAATTAGTGATGTCAACATTCTGAGCCTGGATTATCGCAAGCTCATTTCTTGCATCTACTGTCTTTAGAGCAGCGTTACGTAGCAAAGTAATCATCGGGATGAAGAACTGGGGGCGAACGACATACATCTTTGGATAGATGTGGGAAACATCCACGATTCCAACGTTATAAAGTTCTGAGTCTGCCTCGAGCATAGAAACTAGAACCGCGTACTCGCAACCTTTTTCATTGCGGTCTTTATCAAGCTCAGCCAAGAAATCTTCATTCTTCTTCTTGGTCTTGGTTTCATCGCCTTCA
>Ga0164294_10006331_pt1 | contig 10138 bp, 4 predicted proteins | sample GEODES005metaG_FD_111479 | JGI IMG/M metagenome (GOLD analysis project Ga0164294, IMG submission 111479) | Oligotrophic lake water microbial communities from Sparkling Lake, Wisconsin, USA - GEODES005 metaG | ecosystem: Environmental > Aquatic > Freshwater > Lake | place: USA: Sparkling Lake...
CACTTGCAACAGCAGCTCTGGATGGACGGACCTTCCTACGTACCGCATACACTGCTGCAGACGAATGTGGACTACTCGTTTGCTCTGACCATTTGCAATTTTCTGAAGACATGTCGCTCTGAGACCCGAGTTGTAACTGTGCTCAATGCTTCCCTTCCTGTGGTCAGCATTGTGGGTGCGACTAGGAAGGAGATCAATGTGTTCCAAGACCTCAAACTGTATGCAGATGCCTTCTATGGACGCGGCTGCAGCGGGACTGCTATGTCGAGCAGGAATCTGCAGTACGGTTGGCAAGTGAAGCAGAACAACGTAGTGATGGCCAACCTGAGCTCATCGTCCGACATAGACAGCATCTTCCAGTTGCCTCCTTTCAGCTTGAGCGTGGACACTGTGTACTACGTCTTCGTGCAAGTGGTCGACGCTGAGACGGACACCTCGTCTGAGAGCTTTGTGCGAGTGTATGTGAGGAGAGGGAGACTGGTTGCATCTCTGGGAGGCGCCAGCAGTAGGACGATCAGCCTGCATGAGGCAGCCCGCATCAGTGCAGAAAGCAGCTTCGACCAGGACCACAAGGACGGCTCTCTGCCCGCATCTGTGCAGTTCAGTTGGAGCTGCCGCAGCCTCGACCCGATGATGATGATGCCTTACGGGAGTGATCAGTGCGGACTACAGTACAATACTTCGAAGGATGAGGAAGGACGTCCTCCTCATCACCATCAACCCTGGCAAGTATTTGTGGCGAAGATTGTTGGCTCATCAGTGGTCACTGTCCATCTCACGGACGATAGCGGCCGCGCAGCTGCTGCCTCTGTAACCGTCGTGGCGGTCGATTCTCTGTTGCCGAAGCTAAGCGTTGAGGCTTCGATCGTGTCTCCGCTGAGATATTCCCTGTCCTCTCGACAATTCGTTGTCAATCCTCACGACAAGCTGAAGATGGCAGGCCTCATAGCATTGGCCCCTCAGTCGACCATGCCTCATGGCACATTCAACTCATCGTGGACTGTGACCTACGACTCCTCTAGAGTGGACTGGACCGGTGGAACCGACCTGTCCTCTAGAGTGCTCCTCACTAGGACCAAGCGCACTATCTATGGGGCGTCTTCACCAGAGATAGGCATCCAGCCGATGCGCTTCGATGCGGCGGTCTTACCCGAAGCCTTGCTGGGCTCCTGTGCGTACACCTTCCGACTGGCAGCATTCGACAGGACTGCTTCCGTGAGAGTCTATGTCAACGCCGCCCCGCTGCCGGGAGCATTTAGAGTGTCTCCTTATGAGGGCATGGAGCTCTCCACTCGCTTCTCGCTGGTAGCCCTTCGCTGGCAGGACGAGGACCTGCCTCTCTACTACACCTTCAGCTACCTGTCCACCCTCGACGACATGGCAGTCGTGCTGGCCCCTCACTCAGAGGCTTCCTCAGTCAAGTCGTACTTGCCAGCCGTTACGTCCGATCCTGTGGGCTCGGAAATAGTACTGATGGTCGTTGTCGAAGACTGCTTGTTCGCTAATGCCAGCAGTTACAGAAGCGTCACGATCAGGAGGGATGGTCAGCTGTCGAGGCTGAACCGCTCTGCGGCAATCGAAGAGTTGTTGAGCAGCAGCGAGGGGGACTACCGAGCCACCAAGCAACTCATCGCAGTGGCCGTGGGAGTCATCAATGTGTTCAACTGTTCCAACGCCCCAGCGAACTGCACAGTCCTCTACAATCGCCTGGAATGCGCAGCTAGCTTCGCTGATAATGTTTGCGGCGCCTGCTTGCCGGCACACGTAGGGATCGAAGGCAACGACAATTCCCGTTGCATAGCCTTCGATCCCTCCCCTCACAGCGACATCTCTGCACTGGTGCAACGACAGCTATGGGGCTTCGAGGCCAGCAGCAGCAGTAGCAGCGACGGGACTCGTTGCGTGTTGCATTGTCCCAACGAACCTTTCGAAGCCTGTGTGCGAGGGGCCTGTGTGCCCACTAGCAAGAGGTGTCCGGCCGACTGCAGCGGTCAAGGAAGCTGCGAGTACTATGACTCGAACACCGGCGAGGCTTCCTCCGACTGCCTATCCACAGATCCCTCTTGTGAAGCACGCTGTAATTGCTCGGTAGGATACTATGGCTCCAGTTGCCACTTGGATTCAGACGTGTTCTCTCGGAACTCCCGGTTGAGGGAGAGGCTGCTGCAGTCGCTGCTCAGCCAATCCGCCGCGGAGGAGAAGTCCCCGGCCTCGGCAGCCTCTTGGATCTCCAGCACCATTGCGTTCTGTAGAGTCGCGGATGAACTGAGTAGTAGCTTGGAGGCCATGCGAGCCGTGCTGTCCATGATCGATCTGATATTCGATACGGCGACCGAGGGGGAGGATCAATCGCCCTATAATTCACTGACGACGGAGGATCTATTGCCGCTGGCAAGTGCGCTGAACAGCTTGCTACTCGGACTATATCGATATCGCCACCAGGCATCTGCGAGACACCCGACGAATAGTTCCCAATGGACCACCATCGAGCTTCTTGATATCGACAGGCTGACAGCATCGCTGGATTCATACGGCCGCCTCTTGGCCATGGACTTGGTCTTCGGACAAGATGCTCTCTCCGTCGCTTTGTCCGAGTTCAGATTGGTGGCCGCAAAGCTTCCATTCATTCCTCATTCAGAAGCATCATTCACGTCGAAGCTGCTCCCCTCTCTGCGATTTCCTATCAGCGATTTAGAAATGCTGCGGCAAGTGGCGCCTTTCCAGCTGCAGCCTCCTCAATTAGTCGGTGCTACGAATGGTGGCTTCCTGATCAGCTCGCATGTTGTCAAAAGCAAATTACTCTCATCATCATCATCATCATCGTCGTCGTTGTCATACGACAACAACACGCTATCCAACCCGTTGCGCGTCTCTTTCACGGGCACCGCTCACAGTCCCTTCGACACCACAGTTGGCTCATACGAGATGAAAGTGGTCGTGCAGTACAACCGGATCGTCGATCATCACAGGGAGCTCTTCGAGGAAACGAGGTCGTTGGTATGCTATGATCGCGACCACTTCTCACAGAGCTATCCGTGCAGGACTCAACAGCAACAGGGAGGGAGGAGGTTCCTGAACTTGACTTGTCCCGGTCTGCCGGGTGTTCTTTCGGACAGATGCTCCATCCGCAACGCCTCCGCTGCGTGTAGTGCGCAGTCCCTCCAGGGTGCTCCCCTGCTGTCGTCCTGCACAGTCGTGGCATCCACCGACTACAATGCGACCTGCTCCTGTAGAATGACCCTCGACAACAGGCGAGCAGCGATGGCGTCCGCTCCTGCAGAAGACCTGTCGGTGTCTACTATGACTCTGCAGCTCAGCTCCACGGAGAGTGTCCGCATCGATCATTATAAAGGCGCATTCACCATTGACACAGCTGGTGTAGTACACGAGGAGAGCCGCTCCGTTCTGTATGCTCTGTCCCTCTTCAGTGCAATCATAGCATTGTCGGTCTGCTCATTTTTCTTTATCGACGGGACATCTCGGACAGCGAAGGTGCATCCCGTGCTAATGCAGGAGGACGAGAAGGGGGATGGGGAGGAGTGGCATCCGATGGGCGTCGACGGCAGCAAAGGGCTCGAGGACGACCAGAACCCTCTGCATGGCAGTGACTCCATCCGCAAACTAGAGAGTGTGGTTGCGCAATTCAGATTTGAGGAGGCTGCCTCTATGTCTGCGATAAAGGATCATGATGCAGCCTCCTCAAGGACTAAAGATCATAGAGCTATAGTGACTAAAGCAAGACTGGAGAAATCTCTCCCTCCCATATTCAGAGTGAAGTCGCAGCAGATAGGACTACTGATGAACGAGCTGATGGTGTTCCACCGCTGGATAGGGGCTTGGTGCCATGCATCAGAGCATCATAAGCGATATGTTCGTATACTGCTGCTGGGATTCCACATTCTGTGTGCGGGATCGATCGAGGCTCTTATGTACGACCACCATCTGCTGTCTTCGTCTCGCCTCAAGACTTCGACTTGTGATGGACTCGCGGATGGTCGGTCTTGCCGACTCGAATCCGACTGCTCTTGGGACGACCATGCACATAGTTGCTACTACCTCTCAAAGGCCATCCCAGTTGAATCGATCGTGGGAATCACTGCACTAGCAGCCATCGTAAGCGTCCCTATCGCAAAATTCATTGAATTCTTAGTACTGGACTCTTCGATCCTCCATGGTAGACCTACTGGCTACTCCTCCTCAGATGATGGGCAGGTGAGGTCCAAGCCAGTCGCCGCACAGCAACAGGACCTGCCGCTACAAGAGGATCGATACTACGAGCACCAAGTGGCGCGCCTGAAGAGGCATAAAAAGGCTGCATTATTTTCGCAGGACTATTCGTCGGGAGGCTACCACACAACATCGGTGAAGACACACTCACCCCTGGAGATGGAGACGTTGAGCGCAGAGATGCAGTCGTTCCTGCAGTGGCTGAAGAGATATGTGGAGTCGATGACCTTCGTGTCGAGCGATGAGGAGCACATGAATATCCTACGTAAGTTGTCAGTTACTCGTCAGATCTGTGTTAGTCACTCATCATCATGACCGACCGTTTCACTTTCTAATGGTAGGGTATTGGGGAATGGACAAGGACGCGAACTTTCTTCTTTCCTCTTTGCTCGTGAAGAACCCTCCTTCGTGGTCGCAGCTCGAGACTAGATCGGATGTTCTCATAGCCAATTGGATGAATGATTGCAGAGAGTCTGCTGTTGATGAATCGGAAGTCCTCAGTGCAGCATTCAGTGATCCTACCATCACTGTTGACACCACTGAGGTGGCCCAGCGACTGCTGTATCTGTTCCAGAAAGACCTCCTGGCATCACGTGTGGGCGGAGTCATCCTGGAGCAGAAGGCTCTGCGGGATGCTCTGTTCCAGAACGATCTGTCCTTCCCTTCCTTCGTTCACAAGTGCTTGTCTGTCGAGTGGACTGCTGCGGCACGCTTTTCGCTGCTCGCGCTCTTCTTCGTGTTGGGTGGTTTCATGATGGCGTACTGGACAGAATTTTCATTCATGAGGTCGTCCATGGAAGTGCAGAGCGCGTGGACCCGGTCATTCGTGTTGGGACTGCTTGTCGACTTCCTAGTGGTCAGTCCGATAGAGACTGTGTGCATGCATATCGCTCTACCTGCTACTATCATTGCAGACATGCATAAAGTACAAGAGGAAGCTCTGCGTTGCAGCCAGTCCTTCCGAGACGAGCTTCCTTCTGTCACACAACATCATCAACATCATCTGCCCATACCCAACTTGCCATCGGGGATACATCCATCCGGTGGCGACCACAACTCTGCTGCGGCTGCTTCGATGGCTCACCTGAGCAGCAGCCGCTGTGACGACGAGACCCCCCTCAGTGGAGCAGTCGGCACGGAGCACAACAACAGCAATGACCTGCACCGGGCCTCTTCTCTTCAGACCAGCTCGTTGCGGAGCAAGAACGACAACTCCAACGTCAGCATTGCAGGAGACGTACATGATTATGGTCAGGACAAAAGGAACCAGAGCGCAACGTCGTTTTTATTTGTATCGCATCGGCTTTCGGCTCAATTCTTGAATGATCTGGTGGAAGCTCGATTCATCCGATCTTTTAAATTGATGCTACCGCCTGGAACTATTTTCGATCCACCGAATTGGAAGCGGCCGGTGAACCGCTTGCTGCAGCATACGTACTCAAGTCTTCAGCAGCTGCAGTCACCACCACTACAACGACAGAGTAGGGGAAGGGGGAGGGGGAGGGGTATCAGCTCCTCGTCGTATGCCTTGACCAGGATGGCGTATCATCATCCGTCGGTCTTCGGACCTTCACTACTTGAGATTTGTTGGCGACTATCTGTCGAAAACTTTGTGAGGAGCAGTCTGTTCGTGCAAGACGTGACTCTGCAGCTACTCGTCACCTCGCTTGTGTATCTGCTCATAGTGGTGCATGTCGCTCTGTATGGAAGGGATAGCCTATTGTCTGTTCCGACTGTAGCTATCCCTTCTATCTCCGTCGCGTTGATTGCCTTGATTGCATACGCTGCTACACAGCTCATGAGATCGAGCTGCTACTCTGCAATGCCCTTCCAGCCAAGAGATCGAGCTACCTCCTCCCCTCGTCAGCTCCACGGTGGTCCTAGAAAAGTGCTCCTGTCCAAGCTGTCGAACAAAGTCGTTCCACCGGTTGATAGCCTCACAAGGACGAGCTATGACCACGACATTTTGAACGACATCCCTGGATTCGACGAGGAAGAAGATTGGTTAGAGAGCTATGAGGACGAAGACGATGGTACTAACTCACACTCGTCCTGTGAGGACCCAGAAGGAGGTCACTTACTAACGTTCCGCGATGCTTCAGGGAGCAGTGACGGAGATTCGTCTCATTGCTTAGACGCTTTCGAAACTGACGATGCTGACAACGATGATGATGATAATGTCAATGACAGTGTCGCTCTACCCAAAGACGGAGGACGATCATTGTTGGGACTCATCTGGAAGAAGACGTTCCGCAGTGATGCGCTGCCTCCAAACACCAGTGGGGAGTCCTCAGCACCTGTGCCTGTGGGGGATGACTTCTACAACAGACAGCAATCATCGGGTGATGCAGATGACGTGTACGGACGGCTGTCTGCAGAGTCGTATGTGGGCGACCCAATGGACCTCTTTTCCAATGGGGATGAGTCGGACATGGACGACATGGACATCAGTAGTGTCAGCTCCTCCGGCAGCGGTCGTACTGTCGCTATGAGCAGCGACTCCGGAGACAGCAGTATAGTCGGACACTTTAACTCCTCTTCATCCCTACTAGATGACACTCGATCTATTGCTAATATGCCCATTGAGAACATAAACAACTCCATCAACTTACCAAGAAATAAGGGCTTGGTGAAGATCGATCAGCTGCGAAGCGATGACGGCTTGATGAAGATCGATCAGCGGACAATGGATGAAGGCTTGATGAAGATTGATCAGCTGCCAAGTGATGAGGGCTTGATGAAATTCGATCAGCTTACAAGTGATGTAGGCTTGATGAAGATCGATCAGTTAACTAGTCATGAAGGCTTGATGAAGATTGACGAGCTGTCAAGCGATGAGGGCTTGATTTTGAGGAATATGCATGGGGATCGGAGGAATATGCATGGTTTGTCTCTCAGTGGTAAGTTCGCTCGCCCCCTGATGCTGCAAATAGACACGGCGGTGGGAGAGGCTCGACCCTCCTCTATATCTAGAGAGGCTCGACCCTCCTCTATATCTAGAGAGGCTCGACCCTCCTCTATATCTATCGAATGGCCTCCTCCCCTGCCGAGCACTGCTGCTTCTCCCGTAGATACATCATCGGATAATCCATCTGCCAGTACATCTTCGTCACCCCTTCTTCATGCGGCCCACCCTCCTACTCCGATCCATAGCGGCGTGAAGCTCCCGCCGCTGAGCATGAGAGTTGGTAGTACTCCTCTGACACGACGGACTGCGACCCCAGATAGGATGGTCGCTTATGCCCCCCTCGAGTTGAAGGGTCGTGTTGAAGATAACAGCACTGTCTCAGATGCATGCATCAAAGGTGATGCTATTGTCAGCATTCCACAATACGCGCCGATGATAGTGACAGGCACCGACGTGTTCCGCATCCCTGAAAGTCCTTTCTCCACGCATCGAAGACCGATCCCCAACAGGGGTTATCGCAATATACAAGCACAAGTCTCCGAGACAGACACTGCCAGTCGCAGACACAGGAGTCCATCGAAGGGGAATCCGTTGGTCCAGAATGGGTTCAGTGGCAACGACCGCGTCCGAACTGCATCGCTGCACGGAACAGGATTGGCGAGCATTCCGATAGCCAACAGGACTGTTGATCGGAATGCTCGTAGTCAATCTCGCGCTGGCTCCAGACACGGTCGCTCTGAGGCTACAGTTGCCACCTCCACAACCACTACCAATAGTGATACCTATGGCGATGGAGACACTGCCATGTCTACCTTTGGAGCTGCCCACGAGCATGCAAGAAGCACTAGTCGGCGTCGGGGCAGCACTCACGACACCAGCTAGCCGCTAGAAGGCATATCTATTCTCTTCTTCGCTATCTTATCTATTCATGTTTTATTTTCTCCTTCACTTATTTATCGTTTTCACCATCTAGTATGAGTAAGGCATTACGATTCCACCTTTTCTACAAGCCTTAATATAATACATATACACCAAAATTCTGATCGATTAACACACACGATTGAATACTTTTCTTCGCGCACACCTGGGTAGGGAGATCATGTCGGACAGGGTCATGTCAGCTTGGAGGTCATGTCTGGGCGGGCCAGCTTGGAGCCACCTGGAGGCATCATGGTAGGCGCCGGGCCTCCCTTCTTGAGCTTGGCCAGCTCCTTCTTCAGAGAGTTCAGCTGGGCCGCCTGCACCCCGGAACCTGACGCTACTGCATTCGTGACATCCTTACAGCGAGCAGCAAACGATAATGAGCTGTTCGTTTCGTTGGTGTTGTAATCCGCTGGGGACGCATTGACGAACATGAGAGTCTTAGCGTTGCCGCCGATGGAGTCCGACATCAGCATCGTCAGCGGATGGTTGCGGTATGGAATATGTTGAGAATTCGTGGTTAGAGCTGCGATCACATCGCCCAGAGCAGACAGCGACTTGTTGATGCTCTGCGCCTCCTTCAGCCCGTCTCCAGTGGCTCCGGACTTGTCGTTCCTCTCCGACCCGGCCAGGTCCACGAGAGTCAGTTTGCCTAACGACTCCTTGCCGGTGCGCTTGTTGGACATCTTCAGAGTCAAGCAACAGATAAGATGAGACCGACTACTCTCCGCATTCATCTGAGTCGAAGCAGTCGTCCTGCGGGAAGAGCCTTTCGCGAATATCTTCATGACATCGCCTGGGGTCGCAGCAGTCAAGCACGCAGCCCCCTCCACGAATACGAGACCCGTAGGACTATGCTCCGCCAGCGTTATCTTGAGGGGCGGCACCTTCTTGATGTCCTTGTCTTCTCCTGATTGCTTCTTGCTCGCCGGGTCCCTCAGCAGATCCTCCAATGCATCGCGATACAATTGGAACATCTGGATCTCCACCTAGTAGAGCATAGTTCGATGGTGACATTCATGCGAGAGAGAACAATGATGATGATGACATTCATGCGAGAGAGAACGATGATGAACAGCTACAGTCACACCATATCTCACTCATTCATGCGAGAGAGAACGATGATGATCAGCTACAGTCACACGACATATCTCACTCATTACCAGGAAATCAATCTGCGCAGTGCGTTCATTGAGCAGACGGAATATTTCGGACACAGCCCTGGGAGTGATACCCGCCAACTCATCGAACTCTCCGTTCTCATCCAAACAGTTCCCGATGTCCGCAGCTCCGATCATTGTGAAGGACTACAAGGGGAGAGAGAGAGATGAGGTAAGGGAAGCTGAATCACAGCCTACAGTGCGGCACATACCTTCCCAGCTCCTGTTTGCCCATAAGCGAAGATGCAGACGTTGTAGCCATCTATGACGGACTGCATGAGATGCTTGGTGTCTCTGAACACGTCGGCCTGAGAGTTGCCCTCGGTCATGGAACCGCCGAACACCTGGTCGAAGTCGAAGTACTTCTTGCTGCTCGGCTCTCCCCCCAGGCCCTTGATCAACACGGTCATCTTGCCGTCCTTCAACACGGCCTCCTCGCAGCTCTTCTCGCGCTCCTTCGTAGAGAAAGGGCGAATGCGCACATACACCCTTATCTTGCCTTTCAGATCTTCCATGTCGTTGTGCAGCTTTTTCCGAGCCTGCTGTTCGCGCTGTAGATCCTTGTGCAGCTGCAGGTTGTACTTCTGCACGACCTTCGCATCCGCTATCTCCGCCTTCACGGACTCCATGAACTTCTCCGCCTCGTTTGCTCGTTGCCCCGAGGCTTGGGCGATCGATTGAGCGTGCTCGATCTGCATATTCGCCGAGCTGATTTCTTGTGCGAATTGAGATTTCAGCTGCGCCAAATCTCTGCGGAATATGAAGTAGAACATAACAGACAACTTTATCATAACTAACATGCTATGATAAAATTCGCAGCTGCTGCATAACTTACCTCTCAAGAGCATCTATCTCGGATTCCTTATCTTTGCGTAATTGCTCCATCTTGCTGAGCAGTTCGGTTTCTTTCTGAGCATATTCA